>JFJP01011138.1_pt1 | contig 19983 bp, 14 predicted proteins | sample 431651 | NCBI WGS metagenome assembly JFJP01 (sample SAMN02602958, study PRJNA72255) | Microbial mat metagenome, whole genome shotgun sequencing project. | biome: fresh water; feature: sink hole; material: water; isolation source: purple microbial (photo- and chemosynthetic) mats found in...
TAGAAGGTGATGTCGTAGTTGCCGTCGCTGTCGGTCGTGCCCACGGCCAGCGTGGCGTCGAACGGCGGGTTGTTGTCGCATATCTTGATGGTGCAGTGATCGGCGCCGATACGAATGTAGTCGTCGCGCAGGTAGAAGATCCGTCCGTGCACACGTATGTAGCGTGCGTTGGTCTTCTCGCCGCCCGCCGGCAGGGGCGCCGTCAGCTCGGTCGGCACCGGGCCGGGACCGCTGACTTCCCACGGCTTCACCGCGCCCGGTGTCGCCAACTCCGGTGTCGCCATCTCCGAGGCGCCGGGTTTCAGCGCGCGCGCCGCGTTGCGCGCCGACAGGTCGAGCGTCTTGGTGAACGTGTGCCCGTCGACGTCGAACGAGAACAGCAGCGGCTGCTCCGGGTCGTCCGGCAGGGCCGACACGTCCACAAGCAGGGACGCGGACTTCTGCATCTCGGCGATGGCGGGCGCGTTCAGCCGCGGGCTGTTCCAGTCGCGGCCTTCGAGGCGGAAATTGGTCAGCGCGACCGGCACGCCGACGGCGATCTCGAGCTGCCCGGTCCAGACCCGGCCGGCCTCGGCCGGGGCCGGCTTGCCCAGCAGCGTGACTTTCACCGGCGGACCCAGCGTGGCTCTCGCCGTCGAGGCGATGGACACGGCGACGATGAAGGCGGCGGTCGCGAGCAGCGCGACCGCGCGGCGGCTGATGAAGCGTTGCGTCATGATGCTCCCCTTCAGCGTCCGTCGGCGGTGTTGGCGGGGGCGGGACGCGGCTCGACGTCGGCGGGCACCTCGACGCGGCCCATGGCGGCGATGGCGGCCTCGATCCGTTGCGCGTCCTCGAGCCGGCCCTCGCGGCGCGCGAACTCGGCCTGGATGCCGAACACGCGCACCTTCGCGTCGGTCTTCGCCTGCTCGATGGCGCGGTGCAGGGCCAGCGCGGCGGCGTCGTCGGGCGCGGCGGCCAGCTGGGCCGCGAGTCCGACCACCTGGGCCTGCTCGGCCTGAAGGACGACGTCGATGGCGGCCATCAGGGGGGTCGGCGGCACGGGAGCGGGAGCCGCCGCGGCGGGTTCGGCATCCGCGGCCAGGACCGGGATGCCGGCGATGGCGTTCAGGAGCAGAAGGGCGGCGGTGAACATGAGTCTGGCGCGGGACATGGAGGTACCTCCGGTGGGGCCCGAAACGCTGTGAGATTTCGATATTGATTATGGGTCTTCGGGATATGAAAAATCACATACAATATCATCTAATTGCTTAAATGGGAGCGGGTTAGTCGTGAAATACTGGCCGGAGGCTCTCTGAATCGCCTCGCACCCGCGCTCACAAACACAGGCGTGGCGGCCGTCGGGGCCGCCACGCCTGCTTTCCGTCTTGATCCGACCACAGCCCTATCGCACCAGCATCATCTTGCGCGTCTGCACGACGCCATCGGCCTCAAGCCGGCCCAGGTACATGCCGCTGGCCAGTCCGCGCCCGTCGAACCGCACGCGGTGCTCGCCGGCCGCCAGAACGCCGTCGGCCAGCGTCGCCACCAGACGGCCACGCGTATCGTACACGCGCAAGACGGCGTGCGCGTCGCGGGACAGCCGGAAGGCGATCTCGGTGAGCGGGTTGAACGGATTCGGCTGGTTCGGCAGCAACTCCGCGCGCGCCGTCGCCGGTAGGTCGGGACCCGTATCGGGCACGCCGGAAGCATAGACCGCCGGGAAGCTGATGACGTACATCGCCGATGACGCGACCGCACCGCCGTCCTTCGCCACGTTGCCGCTCGCCGGCAGGATCAAGCCGTTGCTCATGAGGAACACCAGGTCGGCCTGGCCGTCGCCGTCGACGTCGGCGATGCGGACGTCCTGCATCTCGCTGCCCTGCCCCAGCACGATGTCCTGCCGCACGAAGATGCCGCTCGCATCGCCGCGATAGACGGTCACGGCGTCCGGGTCGCGGCAGGCCACCGCGAAGTCCTGCAGGCCATCGCCGTCGAGGTCGCCAGCCGCGAAGGACACGGGCATGCCGGCGGTCTGGAAGACCGCGCCGTCCGAGAAGTAGGGCGAAAAGACCCCCGCCATCAGCAGCATGCGCACGGCGAAGCCGGTCTCGTCGGTGGTCACGATGTCGTACGGTGACGCCACCCCGCGGAACCTGGCGGCCGCGAACGGGTGCGGCGAGTCGATCCTCGGCGCGATGCCCAGTCCGGCCGATTCGGCGTCGAAGCTGTAGCCGAGCTCGGACAGATCGCCCAGGTACTGGGTTCCGGCCACATTGAAGTTCAGCGCGAGCAATTCCCGGTAGGGGGCGCCGGTGAAGTTGCCGATCTGCATGCCGACCACGCCGGTGAACTGCGGGAAGAGGTTGTTGGCGTTCGGGCTGCGGAATCCGCCGGCACCGTCGGATTGGTAGATCTCGAGACGGTCGCCGAGAAGCCCCGGGGTCAGGCAGACGAGGTCACCGAACCCGTCGTCGCTGACGTCGGAGATCGCGAGCCCGCGCATGTACCCGGCCCCGCCGGCGCTATCGAGCGGGGCCAGTTCGAAGGCGGCGCCGAAGCCGGGCGCTCCGTTGTCCCAGGGCACCCACGCCGGCGCCAGCGCGCCGCGCCCCACGGCCACGCCGCCGAGCAACGGGTCGGCCACGAGGTGGGTCACGATCGGCCCGGCATCGGCGCTCCCGATTTCGCTGAACTGCCCGCCGATACTGGAGGTAAACGCCCGGAGCGAGGCGGTCGCGCTCTCGAACCCGACCACCAGTTCGGGGCGGAGATTGGCGAGCGTGACCTCGCCCACCTCGAGCACGCGCGCCGGATCGCTTCCCAGCGGTATCCGCACGCTCCGGGGCGCCGGCGCGCCGGCGACGTTGAAGGTCCGGTCACCGAGGCCGGGATAGATGGTGATCACGCCTTCCGCCAGGAAGGCGACGTCGAGGTACGGGTCGCCGTCCAACTGGTCCACGGCGAGATCGAACCGTGCGTTGGGCGCAGGTGTGGCCGGCCCCACCAGGTAGAGGTTCTCCTCTTCCAGGTAAGGAGGAAAGTTCTGCCGCCAGACGGAGATGCCCGTGTCGAGCACTTCGGAGACTTCAGACGACGGCCCGAGTTCGTACGACAGCGACACCACCTCGAGCACGCCGTCGCCGTCAAGGTCGCAGGGAATGGCGCGCAGATCGTCGCGCAGGAAGTTGGAGATCGGCCCCGTTTCCAGGCCCAGCCCGGATCCTGTATTGGGCTGGAGGGTGAAATAGCTGTTGCCGTAGTAGTGGCCGATGGTCACCAGGTCGGGCAACCCGTCGCCGCCCCAGTCCAGCGCTCGCAGCGGCTGCTCGTTGTCCGCCACGCCGCCGATCACGGCCCAGGGGCCGAAGCCGCCGCCGACCTGTTGGTAGCGCACCTGGCCTTGCAGCTGGTTGCTGAACGGTCCGGTCGGAACGGTGCCCATCTGCACCTGATCGGGCAGCCCGTCGTTCGAGAAGTCGGCAGTGATCATCTGCAGCGGATAGAAACCCGGCGCGAGCTCGAAGTCCGCCGGCCACGCCTGGAGGCCCTGGAACGTGTAGACGCCGCTGGTCGCCGGGCCACCCTGGGCGGCGGCGATGAGCGTCCAGCCGGGGCCGAACGGGCTGGCGCCGACGGTCGAGATCGAGGCCGGCAGGTGGGGCCGGCGGTCGAGCCCGCCGACGAGGCCGGCCTCGACGAGCGGTCCGGGGCCCAGGTTGCGCAGCACGCTGAGGCCCCAGGGTGCGAAGGGATCACTGCCGAAGGTCACGTACAGGATGCTGAGCCGCCCGCCCGCGGGGCCCAGGCTGGGCACGAGCTGGATCGGCACCCCATCTCGGTCCAGATTCGGCAGCTCGTACGTCTCGCTGTCCAGCCAGAAGTCGTTGTAGCGGCGGAACACATGAACCGTCGCCGGGTAGGTGTCGTCGTGCAGCGTGACGATCTCGTTCGTCCCGTCCAGGTCCATGTCGCCGACCAGCATCAACCGGGCCCCGGGCGCCGCGAGGGACTGCACGAGGCCCTGTGCTCGGGCCGCCGAGGTCGTGCCGAACCCAAGGCCGATGAGCATCGCCACGGCCAGAACGAACGCGCGGCCCGGACGGCGGTGTCCGGAATGGCGTGAAAGTAGTGCGCTTGAAGGCATGGATTCCCCCCCTGGGTGGCTTGCACCCTGATTCAGTGATTTCCCTCCTTAAATATCATATCATAATAGTCTGATTTTTCAAGCGGCGGCTGGCAGGCGCAATCACGGAAACGGCCCCGCCATCGGCGGGGCCATGGCTTCCCGAGATACTGCTCTCGGTTGCTCGACCCTCGCTGTACTGTGGATCACGGGGTTGTGCGTTGCCAACGCACCGGCCGCCCGGGCGCAGGCCGAAGCGGACTGGAACGGCCGGGACGACAAGGGTGTGCAGGTCGCGTCAGGGACGTATCCGGTGCGGATCGACGCCGGTGCGCAGCAGGCGACGACGTGGCTGACGTTGATCAGGTGATCCTGCGATGACGGTTGATGTGTCAACCATATCGGGCCGGTGACCGCGAACCATCCAGCAAAGGAAGCAATCGTGCGCCTGAGACCCCTCGGCAACACCGGCCTTGAAGTCAGCGAGATCGGTCTCGGTTGCTGGCAACTGGCCAACCCCGACTTCGGCGTGCGCGGCACGGCGGAATCGTCGCGCATCGTCCAGGCGGCGCTTGCCGCGGGCTGCAATTTCTTCGACACCGCGCCGGGCTACGGCCGCGGCGCCAGCGAAGAGTTGCTCGGAAGGGAACTGGAGGCCGTGCGCGGCGAAGTCGTCATCTGCAGCAAATTCGGGCACACCGCTGACGGCGCCACGGACTTCCGCGCCGAGGCCATCCGCCCCGCGCTCGAAGCCAGTCTGCGGAGGCTGCGGACCGACTGGCTCGACATCGTCCTGATGCACAACCCGCCGCGCGAACTGCTGGACGAGGCGACCGCGCCCCAATACGAGGAGTTCGAGCGACTCCGGTCCGAGGGGATGATCGGCGCCTACGGCGTTTCGCTGGACCGGCGCGTCGAACTGGAGTTGTTGCGCGACCGGACCCGGAGCGACGCGGCGGAAGTGCACTTCAATGCACTGTACCAGGAGCCGCTGTCGGCCTTCGCCGCGGCGCAGGCCCGCGGCATGGGCCTGATCGTCAAGGTGCCGCTCGACTCGGGCTGGCTCACGGGGAAGTACAGCGCCGATCACGCCTTCGACGGCGTTCGCCGGCGCTGGTCGCCCGAAGTGCGGGCGCGGCGGAGCGCACTCGTGAAGAAGTTCGCGGCGCTGGTGCCGGCAGGGACCACCATGGCGCAGGCCGCGTTGCAGTTCGTGCTGGCCCAACCGCAGGTATCGACGGTCATCCCCGGCGCCATGAGCGTGGAGCAGGTGAAGAGCAATTTCGCCGCGGCGCAGAGGCGGCTCGCCCCCCAGGTGGTGCAGGCCATGCGCGAGTTGTGGGCGCGGGAGATCGAGCACGATCCGCTGCCCTGGTAGCGCGGTGGCTTCAGCGGATCTTGTCGGCGTCGGCGCCCGCGTGCGTCCGTCACCTAACCCGCCAGCGGCGTCAGCGGCCAGAAAACCGGGATCAGGAACGTCGCCAGCAGCCAGAAAATCAGGTTGAGCGGCGTGCCGATGCGCACAAAGTCCTTGAAGCGGTACTTGCCCACGCCGTAGATCATCGTGTTGGTCTGGTAGCCGACCGGCGTGGCGAAACTGGCCGAGGCCGCGAACATGACGGCCATCAGCAATGGCCGCGGATCCACGTTCAGGATCTGGGCGGCGCCGATGGCGATCGGGGCCATGAGAACGGCGGTCGCGTTGTTGGACATGAACGCGGTCAGCACCGTGGTCACGAAATACAGCGCCGAAACGACCGCCACCGGCCCCAGGGTGGCGGCGGTGCCGATCAGCAGCTCCGAGAGGAACCGCGCGGCACCCGAGTTCTCCAGCGCCACGCCCAGGCCAAGGGTGCCGGCCAGCAGGAAAATCACTTTCCACTCGATGGCGTGGTACGCCTCTTCGGCATGCAGGCAGCCGGTCAGGACCAGCAGCGCCGCGCCGGCCACGGCGCTGACCAGGATCGGCAGGATGCCCGTCGAGGCGGCGACGACGACCGCGGCGACGATGACCGTCGCCAGCACCGCCTTGCCCTGCCGGAATTCCGGCTGGGCGACCTCGGTGATCATGACGAAGGCTTCGTGGTTGCGCAGGACGTCGAGATGGTCGCTGTCCACCTCGATCAACAGCACGTCGCCGCCCAGGAGTGTCGTGCCGCCCAGTTTTTCGTGAAGCACGGTGCCGCGGTGGCGAAGCGCGACCACATTGGCGCCATAGGTGTTGCGGAAATTCGCGGACTTCAGGGTCTCGCCGACCAGGTCCGAGCCGGGTGCCACCACGGCCTCGACCAGCAGCGTCGTGTCCCCTTCGATGTCGTTGTTGTTGGCGCGGCTCGGCTTCAGGCGGATGCCCTGGCGCTCGGCCAGCGACTTGATGCGATCGACGTCGCACACCACCCGCAGGACATCCCCGGCATGGAGCACCGTCTGGCCATGGGGCAGGAAGATCCGCTGGCCCTGACGGTTGATCTCCAGCACTTCGACGGCGGTCTCCTTGACCAGGGGACTGTCGGCGAGAGGGAATCCGATCGAGGTGGCGTCGTCCAGCAGCTCGATCTCGGTCATGTAGCGGCCCATGCCGTACTCGCGGGTCAGTTCCCGCACCCGGCCGCGACTGGGGATCCAACGCATGACCGCCACCATGTACACGGTACCCACCGCGAACATCACCAGCCCGAGCGGGGTGAACTCGAACATGCCGAAGGGTTCGAAGCCGTTCCTTTCGGCGACGGAGCTGACCAGCAGGTTGGTGGAGGTGCCGATCAGCGTGCAGACGCCGCCGAACATCGAGGCGAACGAAAGGGGCATCAGCAGCTTCGACGGGCTGACACGGACGGTGGCGGCCACCGAAAGCATGATGGGCATGAAGATGGCGACGATAGGCGTGTTGTTCATGAAAGCCGAGAGCAGGCCGACGCTGACCATCATCACGAACAGGCCGGCCCACAGGTTCCACTTGAACACACGTGCCGAGACGCGACCCAGCACCGCGACAGCGCCGGTACGCGACAGGCCGGCCGAGATGACGAACATCGCGGCCACCGTCACCGTGGCCGGATTCGCGAAGCCCGCGACGCCCTCCTCGGGCGAGACGAGACCGGTCAGGAGCAGGGCGCTCATCAGGAGCATGGCGACAAGGTCGACCCGCAGCTTCTCGGTGACGAAGAGCGCCACCGTGGCCGCCAGCAGGGTCAGGACCATGGCCATGTCCAGGGTCATCGGGCAGGCTCCAGGGTTCGGGGTGGTCGTGCCGGCGGTTCCGGCGCCGGCGCGGCGATGAACCTATCCGTTTGCCGGCGAACCGACAACCCCTTCGCGGGGTGGACCTGCTGTCAGGCAGCATACAATGCAGGATATAAACGGTCTATTATTATCCACCAACGGCCATGGCGGCAGCCATGACTATCCAGGGCGTGGCGGCCGGCCCGCCTCAGGTGCGCAGCAGCAGCGACTCGGACGAGAAGCCCGGCCCCAGCGCCGACACCAGTCCCAGCCCGCCCTGCGTGCAACCGTGCTGCGCCAGGTGGCGCTCGATGACGAAGAGCACGGTGGCCGACGACATGTTGCCGTAATCGCGGAGCACGCCACGGGGCAGATCGAGCTGTTCCGGCCGCAGGCCCAGCGCCGTCGCGTAAGCCTCCAGCACCTTGGTGCCGCCCGGGTGCAGCAGGAAGGCGTCGATGTCGGCGACGGTGGCGCCGTGCGAGGCCAGGAACGCACCGATCTCTCCGCCCGCCGTCTCCTCGACGATCGCGGGGATGCGCTGGGCGAACACGACCTGCAGCCCTTCCTGAAGCACCGTCCAGCCCATCACGTCGAGCGAATCCGGATAGAGATGGCTGCGCGTGCCCAGGATCTCCAGCCCGGGCCCGGCGTGATCGTCGCCCACGACGACGGCCGCGGCCGCGCCGTCGGCGAACAGCGCCGTCGCCACCAGGTTCGCTTTCGTCATGTCGTCGGGCAGGAAGGTCAGTCCGCAGAATTCGGCGGAGACGACCAGGATGCGGGCGCCCGCGTGGCCCAGCGCGTGGTGGTAGGCGTGCGACAGGCCGCCGACGCCGCCCGCGCAGCCGAGTCCCCAGATGGGCGTGCGGCGCACGTCGCGGCGCAGTCCCAGGAGATTGATCAGGCGCGCGTCGATCGAGGGCGTGGCCAGGCCGGTGGTGTTCACATAGATGATGTAGTCGATGTCGGCGGGCCGCAGGCCGGCGCGCACCAGGGCCTCGGTGGCCGCCAGCGCGGACAGCCGCGTCGCTTCGCCCACGTAGCGGGCGCTGCGCTCCGCCAGGTCGTGCGGTTCGAGAAACCACTCCCGTGGCGCGGCAAAGTAGCGGGTCTCGATGCCGGCATGGGTGAAGAGCGGCATCAGCCGTTCCAGATCGGGCAACCGGTCGGCGAACTTCTGCCGCGCGAAGGCGGCGGCGTCGGCCTGATCGATCCTGGTGTCGGGAACGGCGGTGGCGACGGAGACGAGGCGAGGCATGGCGGACTCCCGCGTTGAGGGTGGCGGTGGACCGCTGACCTCATGGTAGCCCCGATGTCGCCGGATTCCCAACGGAGCCTGCCGCAGGACCGCCCCGCGCGACGTTCGGCGCGGGGCGAGCCCTGTCAGGCAGTTCAGATCTGCCAGAGATACTGCAGTTTCATGAAGTACTGCCGCCCCGTCTGGCGAAACAGCGAAGGCGCCTGCGGATCGGCCGCGTTGAAGTCCCGCAGGTCGTGCGTCGAGCCCAGGTAGAACACCGAGAACGGGTTCAGCCGGTAGGTCAGCAGCGGATCGATCTCCCATTTGCGACCGAAATCCATGTGGTAATCGGGATAGTCGCCGCCCGCGGCGATCTCCTGGAAGAACGGACTGCGCGCGTCGTTGTGTTGCACGACCAGACGCAGCGACAGCCGCGGGTTCAGCTGCAGGCTCACGCGCGCGCGGGCGATGGCCTGCCGGAAGAGCAGTTCGTCGCCGATCGACTCGCGGCTGCGGACGTAGTCGAACGTGGGTTCGATGGTCAACCGGTCGACGGGCTTGAGCGAGAGCGCCACGCCCCAACCCAGTTCGTTGCCGCGGTCGAGGGTGATGAACGCCGGACCGCGCCCCGCGTTCAGGTAGCCGGACATGGCCAGCGCGTCGGCCGGCTGCATGTCCACGTTCACGCCCGCTTCCCACAGGCCGGTGAACGGGATGCCGCTCCAGGTCTCCTCGCCCCGGCTGTAGTGCAGGCCCACGTGCGTTTGCGCGCGGCGAAGGCTGACGTCGGTGAACAGGTTCACGTGCCGCCATTTGCGGTCGCCGTCGTAGTTCCAGCGGGAATCGGCGAAGATGCCCGGCGCCAGGCGCTCGATCAGGCCGCCCTGCGGATAGAACGTGTAGCTGGTCCAGACGAAGGCGTTGCGCTGGTCGTTCCACGGGTCGTAACCGGTCTGCGTCCTGTAGGTGGGGCCGACCTGGTTGAAGTCCAGGGTGAAGTTCCAGTCGCGGGCGCGCCGCCGCAGTTCGGTGATGAGGGCGCCGCCCGTGAAGGTCTCGCCGTCCAGGTCGACCGTGTGCGCGCCGTCGGCGAACGTGGCGCCGGGGCTGAGCGTGTAGCCGTCGGGCTCTTCCGTGCGGCTGTGGATGACCTGCGTGGCCCAGCTCAAGGTGCCGGTCAGGCGCACGTTGGCATCGGCGGAGAGGATGGTGCCGGCGCCGCCGCCGTCGTAGCGGCGGTCGGTGACCATCAACCCGCCCTGCGTGCCCCGGCCGAAGCTGTGCAGAACGCGGGCGACGTTGACGGTCGAACGGCCCATCGCCACCGAGCGGGAGCGCTCTTCCAGCGGGACGATGTACGGCGAATGTTCGTCGCGGGCCAGCGTCCAGGCCACGCTGGTGCGATCCCAGCGCGCCGTGCCCTTGGCCGCCACCTCGGGGTCGTTGACCATGCGCGTGTAGAACGAGTTGAACATCGTGCGGAACAGGTCGTTGCCCTCCTGGAAGAAGGGCCGCCGCTCGGGAAACTGCTGCACGATGGTCGTGTTGACGTCGATCTGGTCGGCGTCGGCCTCGATCTGGCTGAAGTCGGGATTCAGCGCCGCCTCCAGCGTGATGGCGCTGGACGGCGAGAACTTGGCGCCCAGCGAGGCCTCGCCGCGGGCGTCCTCGGTCTGCAGGCCCGATTCGGCGTCAAGCGGGTCGGCGATGGCGGCCGTCTGGTAGCCGATCACCGAAGGCAGGATCTCCAGTCCCTTCCCCGGTTCGAGTCCTTCGATACCGCCGACCGATCCCCATTGGCAGGGCAGGCACTGCTCGTTGCGGTCATAGCCGGCCCAGGCGTACTGGCGGCTGCTCTCGCGCGGGTGGCTGCGCCAGAAGTCCAGGCGCCAATCCTGCACCGGGCGGTCGGGAAAGCGCATGCCGGCCAGGGGAATCGCCATCTCGACGGTGTAGCCGTCGGCCTGCCGCGACGCGCCCGCGCGCCAGACCATGTCGAAGCCGTCGGAGCGGCCGTGGACGCTGGTCCACATCGCATCCTTCTGCACGCCGTACGGATTCACGAAGAAATAGTAGGCCCAGGTGCCTTCGCCGAAGGTGTCCAGCAGAAGCCCCACCTCGTCGTCGTTTCCGTAGAGATCGCGCTGGCTCATCGTGGCCCGCAGCCGGGAGGGATCGTCGCGGCAGACGAAGGCCACGTAGAGGTTGTCGTCGTCGTAGGTCAGCCAGGCCTCGGTCTGGACCGGCGGTTCGGTGCCGTCGCCCGGGAAGCGCTCGGCGAAGCCGGTGGCTTTGCCGGCGGCCGCCCAGCCCGCGTCGTCGAGCCGGCCGTCGATCTCGATGGCCCCGGTGGTCCGCGCGGTCTCGAGGTGGGGGCGGATCGCGGGGGTGAAGGCGGCACGGGTGCCGGTGGCGGTCAGCAGGGGCACGGCCAGTGCAAGCAGGCACAGCAGACGAATCCGTCCGGTCAGCGGGTCCCGACGTCTCATGGTTCTCTCCTCGCGGGGCACGACGTGCGTCACCGCGGCGCGCGCTGCGCGGCGGCATCGTTGGTGATGTTCTGTCGTCGGGGAGGACCGTCTGCCTTGCGGGGGGGAAGCCGCGGTCCAACCTCCTCCTACGAAAGGCGGGGCGGAAAGATGCAGGGCTCCTCGGTTTTGTCTTCGCGCCGCCGCGCGCTGCGCTGGCAGACCGGCCCCGTCGATGAGCGCGAGCTGCGGCGGCAGGGCTATTTCGTGCTGCGGTACCCGCGCCTGGCCGCGGCGGTGGCGCGGGCGCGGCGGCCGGGCGGGGGCCGGTCGTCGCTGGCCAATCCCGCGGCCGGACTCCTGGCGCTCTTCGCGCGGCAGGCGCGGCTGGCGGTGGTCGGGGTGCCCGTCGTCACGCCCGATGTCCTGCGGATCCTGTACGGCTACCTGCTCGAGCCCGCGTACCGGCGCGGCTGCGAACTGGTGGTCGCGGCCGACAGCGCCCTGGCCGACCTGGGCGGACCGGCCTTCGACGAGCCGGCCTGGGGGTGTCCGCTGACGCTGGAAAGGCTGCGATATCTTGCGGCGGCGTACGCCGAGCCGACGCTGGTGCTGACGCCCGAACCCGTGTCCCGCTGGCGACGATGGACCGCCCGCGTGTCGCGCCGCGGCGACGCAGCTCCGCGCCTGGCCGAACGCCTGGATCCCGAACAGAACGCCGCGGTGGCCGCCGGCGACGGTGTCGTGCAGGTCATCGCCCCGGCCGGCAGCGGCAAGACGACCGTGCTGGTCGAGCGCGTGCGCGAGCTGCGGCGGCGCGGCACCGCAGCCGACCGCATCCTCTGTTCGACCTTCAACCGCGATGCCTGCGTCGAGATCGCCGCGCGGCTGGACAAGGCGGGCATCCCCGGCATCGGCGTGCGCAGCTTCCACGGGCTGGGGTTGAACATCCTGAAGCAGGAAGGACGGCTGCGCGGCGAGCTGGGCACCACCCCGGACGCGGTGTGGCGCGAACTGGCCGATGCCGCCGCGGCCGCCGTACCGGGAGGGCGGCGGCTGGACGTGACGGCGGCGCAGAACGCGGTGAGTCTCTACAAATTGAAGTTGATGATCACGCCGGACGAGGCGCTGACGCGCGCGGCCGCGACCCCCGACGGAGCCCGGGCGCGCACGACGGCCCGCCTCTACGCGCTGCACGAAGAGCACCTGCGTCGGGCGGGTCGGCTGGACTTCGACGACCTCATCATCGCCCCCATCCGCCTGCTGCAGGACGATGCCCGCCTGCGCGAGCGCTGGCAGTCGCGCTTCGAGCGCGTGCTGGTGGACGAGTACCAGGACATCGAGCCGGCGCAGGCGCTGCTGATCGGCCTGCTGGCGGCGCCGCACGACTCGCTGTTCTGCGTCGGCGACGAGGACCAGTGCATCTACGCCTGGCGGCGCGCCGCGGTGAAACGCGTGATCGAGCTGGACCAGACCTACCCGGGGCTCGAGCGCTACCCACTGGTGCGCAATTACAGGTGCGGCCGGGACATCACCCATGCTTCGCGCCGGCTGATCCGCTGCAACAAGGAGCGGTTCAGCAAGCCGCTGCACGCCGGGGTGAAGGATCGCGGGCGGATCCACGTGTGGCCGCAGGTGGATGCGCGGGCCGGCGCGATGTTCACCGCCTCGCTGCTGGAAGACGGCGTGCGCGGCAGCGGCTCGGTGGCTGTCCTGGCGCGCACCGGAAGATTGCTGGCGTCAGTGGCCGCCTGCGGCGGCGCGTCGCTGGAAGCGGCCGTCTCGGCCGGGCTCGTCGAGTTGACGACGGTGCACGGTTCGAAGGGCCGCGAATGGGATCGCGTGATCCTGGTGGGCGCCGACCAGGGGCAGTTTCCGCTGGCGCGCACGTTGCGCGTCGGTGCGTCGGCCGGAGGCGGCCTGGAGGACGAGCGTCGGCTGTTCTATGTCGCGTTGACGCGGGCACGGCGGCGGCTGGACATCGTGTTCACGCGGGGGAAGGCGAGTCAGTTCCTGAAAGAGGCCGGCATCGGGGCCCGCTGAGGCCGAAGGCGTGGCCTGTCGTGACGGGGAGTTGTGCCGGCGCAAGTCTTCCGCACTCGCGGTTGTTGCGCCGGCGCAAGTCGCAGGTGGCCCGGATCGCAGCCCAATCGCGCCGGGCGCGGCGATCGAGACCGTGTTCGAAAGGAAGGCCTACGGCGCGATCGCACCGCCGGCCGGCCAGTCGGTGTCTCCCAGCCGCTGCAGCTTCATTCCGAAGAACTCCACCGGCTCCTGGCCGGGGGTCTGGCGCGTGCCGATCTCGGTCCAGACGCCGTCCTTCACCACGGCCGTGTAGCGGATGGTCATGGGGCCGGCCGCGATCTCCCACCGGAAGCCGTCGGCGTTGACCGTGACGGGGAAGTCACCCGTGTTGCCCATCGCGTGCGAGCGCATGGAGTACGTGCTCTTGGCGACATCGAAGGAGATGACGCCGAACGCGTTGAACGCCAGCGCGCCTGTGGCCTCGTAGCCGCGCCCCTCGATCACGCGCACGGCGCCGTCCAGAAACGGGCCGACGCGCTCGGTCTGGGTCAGGTTGTGCCGGCTGCCGTCCGGGGCCGTCGTCCAGGCTTCACCGCGCCAGGTGCCGTCCATCATCTCAAGCTTGCTCATCGCCTCGCGCTGCGCGGCCAGAAGTTTCGCGGGATCGGGTCGGCCCGGCTGGGCCAAGGCGGTGGTGGCGATCGCCACAGCCAAGACAAAGGCCGGCGCAACGGAAAGGCGGCGATATTTGGACATGGGTGTCGCTCTCCAGGGCCAGGGTTACAGCTCGCCGCACCTGCGACTGCATCTTATCGACTTGGCGGCCCGAAGCGTACAGTCTAGCCCACCTCTCCGGGCGCGCCAGACACCCGTCATCGTGGTCGGGCCCGGGAAGGACCGAACTTCGGGACATCGACGTCGCCGGCGATGCTGCTGCGTCGGGACGGCGCCCTTCCGATGGCGGCTGTCGGCCCGTGTCGCTAGCATGGTCAAATGACGCCCACTCGCCCCCTCCCCGCCGTCCGCGGCGTTTTCTGCGCCCTTCTGGCCGCCCTGCTTCTGGCGGCAGGGGGCGCCGGTGCCGCGGCGCCGCGTTCGTTCCCCTCTGCGCCCACCTGAGCCGGCTGACCGGGCGAAGGGGCGCCGCTCCGGGGGAGCGGCCTGAACACGAAGACAACTTTTTCCGCGCGGTACGTCGACACCGACGTCGCGCGTGCGCGCTGGCGGTTCACCGGCAATGTCCGGGTGCTCGACCGACTGCAATTTGGGGTCGAGTACAACGCGCAGGTGGGCGAACTGAATCCATTGGCGACGCTGTTCGTGGTGGTCGAGGGCGAGCGGCGGCCGGCCCTGTTCCTGGGCACCAGTTCGGACCGCATCGGCTCGCCCGAGGGCCGGCAGGCGTACTACGCCACCGCCAGCAAGTACGTACCCGTACTGCGCACCTCGTTGAACGCGACGCTGAACTGGTCCGAGTGGGACGAGGCGTTCAACGTCCCGTTCGGCGCCGCGGTCGAGCTGGGACGCGGGTTCTCGGCCCGCTACATGTACGACGGTGAACAGTCGCACGCCCTGCTGGACCGGTTCATCGGCGACCGCTGGGGGGTCAGCCTCATGGCGATCTGGCTGGAGGATTTCGGGTTCGCGGTCCATGGAGGATTCTAGATGAGGAAGCACTGCCTGCCGATGCTGATACTGACGCTGGCCGCGCTGGCCGCTTTCGGCGCCCGGGCCGCCGCGTTGCCCGACAAGGCCATCTGCCAGGTGTGCGCCGCCCACGGCGAGTCGAAGCCGGAGAAGGTGGCCGCCTCGGCGGTGCACGAGGGCGTGACCTACTACTTCTGCGCCACCGATTGCCGCGACGCGTTCGTGGCCGACCCCGCCGCCTATGTGCCGCAGCCGCTGCCGCGGCCGGCGCCTGCTTTCACGGCCACGGTGCCGGGCGGCGGCGTGGTCGCGCTGGCCGATTTCGCCTGCCAAGTGGTGCTCGTCGACTTCTGGGCCACCTGGTGCAAGCCTTGCGTGAAGATGATGCCGCGGCTGCAGGAACTGCACACGGCGTGGTCCGACAGCGGGTTCGCGGTGCTGGGCGTGTCGGTCGACGAGGGTGACGACCGCGCCGCGAAGGTCGCGCAGTTCACGGCTAAACACGGTATACGGTATCCGGTCTGCGTGGACGGCGGCGAATCGCCCGCCTGGACGGCCTACCGCGTTAAGGCGGTCCCGGCGATGTTCCTGGTCGATCGCCAGGGGAACATCGTGGCGCAATGGACGGGCGAGGTGGACGGCGAGGTGGTGGCGCGGGAGGTGGAGCGGGTGCTCGGGGCGGAATGACGGCACTGCAGTCGCTGCTCAGCCCTTTCTCGTCGCCAGGATCGTCGCCGGCGCAAACCGGCAGTTGTGCTTATCATGTGCAGGTTCAGCGCAACTTGAGGGAGATGGCCATGAGCACGACATTCAGGAAGATGGACGCGCAGTTGAAGACCTGGCGCGACAAGATCGAACGGCTGGCCGGTCCCGGTTCGCTGGTCGACGCCCCGACCCAGCGCATCGATGAACTCCGGGCGTTGCACGCAGCGGCGCTGAAGGAGTACACCGGTTTCCGCGCCGCGGACGCCGATGGGCGGGTCAGCCTGAAGCCCCGGACAGTCCTGGCCTGGAACGCCCTGGCGGCCGCGCTCAGGAGCCCGAAGCCGGCTTCATCGTAGTCCGTCGGGTCATCCGACCAGGCCCCGCTCCGTTCAGCCCTTCCGCATCGCCAGGATCGCCTCCGGATCCACGGACGCCTCGAACCGCGCGAAGTCCGTCGCCTTCGCTTCGATGGCGTGGATCGACATGCGGTCGGCCAGCTCGTTGCCCTCGAGCCCGGTGTGGCCGTTGACGTGCAACACCTGCACCGACTTCTTCAGTTGCGTGTAGAGGGCGTGGGCGGGCTGGATCAGATCCAGGTTCTTGATGTCGCCACCGGGCTTCTTCCAGCCCTTCTTCTCCCAGCCGGCGGCCCATTGCGTGACGCACTGGATGGCGTACTTGGAATCGCAGAAGATGGCGACCGTCGCCTTCTGTTCGATCTCTCTCCCGGCCATGAGCAGGGCCTGGTGCAGGGCGTTCAGTTCGGCGGTGTTGTTGGTGCCCCTGGGATTGTAGAGGCCGTACCAGAGCTCGGTGACCACGCCCTCGCGGTAGACCGCCACGCCCGAGCCGGCGTGGCCCGGATTGGGCTCGCAGCCGCCGTCGGCGAATATTTTGACCTGCATCGGCAGATCGGCGACCTCGGCGGCGGTGTAGGTGCGGGGGCCCTTGCCGGAGAACTTCCTGGCCGCGGGCGCGGCTTTGCCGATCGAGGCTTCGCTGGGGCCGCGAAAGGCGGCCTCGGCTTCAGCCCGCGTCTTGAACGACTTGTAGCGGGCCCCGGTGAACCGGTCGATCTGCGCCTTGCAGCGGTCCCAGTCGGTGAAGATCCCCCGCTCTCTGCCTTCCCAGACCACATAGAATTTCTGCGCCACCGGTGAACTCCGTCTCGCGGCTGAAGGTCGGATGACCGGCGCCGGGACCGGCGCTGCTGGTGGAACATAACCTGTGCGCGGCGTCTCGTCGACACCGGCGCCGCTCACGGGCGTGGCCTGGAGGTTGGCGGGACTTGCGCCGGCGCAAGTCGGCGCTCCGGACCAGTCGGCGCTCCGGCTTATTGCCTGCCGGCTGAGCCCCGCTGTTCCCATTCCGAGAACCAGTGGAGCACCAGTTCGAACTGCGCGATCGCCCGCTCCGGCTCGACGGTCTGGATGCGCAGGAAGCGGCTGCCGTCCGGGGTGAGGCTCCAGCTGGTGTTGCCGTTGATCGACTTGAGGAAGCGGCCCTCGTGCATGAGGCGCGGGGTGCTCGCCGAGAAGGCGGCGTCGGGTGCGACCGTGACGGCCATCAGCTGCGTGCGGCTCTGGAAGAAAAGTTCGCGGCCGTCCCGCGACCACAGCGGCTCGGTGCCGCCGTCGGTCGAAACCTGGTGTCGTGCGCCCGGCCCGGGAAACGGCGCCACGTAGATCTCCTGCCGCGACGACACGGGCACCTGGTACGCGATCCATCGGCCGTCCGGCGAGATCTGTCCGTTCGACTCGCCGGCCGGCTCCTGGAAGAAGGGGCGAGGTGCGCGATCGCCGTCGAGACGCATCACCCAGACCCCGGTGCCGCCCGGCTGATTCGGCCCGGCTTCGGAGAACATGAGCCAGCGGCCATCCGCGGAAACGGATGTCGGTGTCTGGACGACGTCGGGCTTCGAGGTGAGCCGCTCTTCGTCGCCGGAGCCGTCCGCCGATCGCCAATAGAGGTTCCGGGATCCCTTGCGCGTGCCGCGGTAGATCACGCGCGTGCCGTCGGTCGTCCACAGCGGCGCCTGGCTGCTGCCGACGCTGTTGCCGAGCGGCGTCAACCTGTCGCGCCCGATGTCGTACGTCCACAGGGCGGTGATGCCTTCGTTGATCTGCACGATGGCCCGCGTGCCCTCGGGCGAGATCACGACGTTCTCGTACTTGTGCTCCGGCACCGGTGCGGGCTCGAGTCTGCCGGCCCGGTCGATCCACACCAGTCGCACGCCTTTGCGGGTCCGCCCACCCGCGAGGTAGGTGAGGGTGCCGTCTTCGGAGACGTCGTAATTGCCGCAGCCCTCGTTGCCGAAGCTGTCGTTGGGGCGTTCGGGCGCGGCCGCCGGCACGGCCTTGCCGAGATCCGTCCGCGACGGATGCCACCGGACCGCGAACAGCTCGCCCCCGTGCGTGTAGAGCAGCGATTCGATCTTCGCCGCGTAGCGCGGCGCGTCGCCGCCCTTCACGAGCAGGTGGTGCCCCGCCGTGCCGATCGTCTGCATCGCGACGTGATGCTCGTCGTCACCAGGCCCTGTCCACACGGAGAACAGGAGCGTGTTCGTGTCGCCGGCCAGGCGCGGCCAGCGATGGCTGATCTCGTCCTTCTCGGGCTCCTTGCGCGTGACCTCGGTGGCCGCGCCGCCCTCTTCCGGGACGCGCCAGATCCCGCCGATGTTCGTCGGCGCGAAGTAGATGAAACCGTCGCGGCCCCAATCGCCGCCGCGGTGCGACGGTGCGTCGGCAAGCGTCTGGAGCGCGGCGCCGCCCACGGCGATCTTCCGGAGCTTCGAACCGGCGAAGAAGGCGATCCATTGGCCGTCGGGAGAGAAGAAGGGGCCGTCGCCGCCCTCGGTCCCTTCGAGCGCTCTCGGCTCCGGCTCGTTCAAGGCGCGGACGTAGATCCGGTTCTTGCCGTCGCGAAGCCCGACGAAGGCGACCTGCGCGCCGTCCCGCGAAATCGCCATCGGCAACAGGCCGACGGAGCCCAATTCGACACCGTCCGGCAGGACGATGCTGGCGTGCGCAACGGAGTCTTCCCGGGAGGCTCCGGCGGGAGCCAGCCAGCGCGTGAGGCCGAACGTCGCGGCCACCGCGAGCAGGGCCGTGGCGATGACGAGCGGGGCGATCCGCCGCCGCGCCGCCGCCGGCGCCGCCGCGGCCGGAGCCGTGGCGCCGGACAGTGAATGGGCGGCGTCGCTCATCAGGAAGCGCACGACCGACATGTCGAGGAGGCGCAGGTCGCGATCCTTGACGAGGCAGCGCTCCATCAGGACGCGCACGGCGGGCGGAAGATCCGCGGGGAGGCGCGTCCAGTCCGGTTCGCCGCGGACGATCGCGGCGAGCGTCTCGGTGACATCGTCTCCCGCGAACGCCTTGCCGCCGGTGAGCATTTCGTAGAGCACGCAGCCGAACGCCCAGACGTCGGTGCGCCGGTCGATCGGCTTCCCGCGCGCCTGCTCGGGACTCATGTAGGCCGCGGTGCCGAGGATCATCCCGGCCATCGTCGCGGCATGTGTCATCGTCGGCGCGCTTCCCGGATCGATCGCGCCCGAGGCCGAAACGTCGCTTGCGGCGGCCTTCGCCAGGCCGAAGTCGAGCACCTTCACCCTGCCGTCGGGCGTCAGCTTCACGTTCGCGGGCTTGAGATCGCGATGGACGATCCCCCGGTCGTGCGCCGCCGCCAGGGCTTCGGCGATCTGCTTCGCGATCGCGATCGCGTCGTCGGTGGGAATCCGGCCGCGCTTCAGGCGCTCGGCGAGGTCTTCGCCTTCGACCAGCTCCAGGACCAGGAACTGGGCGTCGTCCACGTCCTCGAGCCCGTAGATCGCCGCGATGTTCGTGTGGTTGAGGGCGGCCAGCACCTGCGCTTCCCGCTTGAAGCGGGCGAGGCGATCAGGGTCCTGCGCCACGGCGGCCGGGAGCACCTTGATGGCCACCTCGCGCCCGAGTTTGGTGTCGTGCGCACGGTAGACCTCGCCCATGCCGCCGGCGCCGATGGGCTCGGCGATGCGGTACTGGCGGAGGGTGGTGCCGGGTTTGATTTGCATGTCGCGCGACATGGTAGTCGCGGTGGCGGGAAACACCAACCGCGATCGTGGGGGATGCCGGGGGCGATCGCGGTTCGCTGCCGGAGTGTGACCGGGGACTTGCTCGGAGACTTGCGCCGGCGCAAGTCTCGCGAAGTCACGACATCTGCGGCCGCTTACGCCCGTCCGGGTCGTTTCAGGCTGACATTATATATGGGATGGTGTTCGAGACCTGCCGCCGCACCTACGCGTCTCACCACACGCAGATCTCGAACCGGGACCGATTCGCGATCTATTTGCGATCTATTTGCGACCGACTGTCAATATCAAACAATAAATATAATGCCATTACCTAAACAATTAACTGGAGATCGGGACTATTGGTTGTTTATGATTAATCAGGATCAAAAAAGAATTGTTGTCCAGCCGACCGCGCGCCATCGCCATTGGCTGCGGCGGTGTTCGCCACTCGCCCGGGATCGGAGCCGCGCTCCGGTCCCGCCCTTCGCCGGAGGATGCGCCATGAATCGAAGCCACC
>JFJP01039003.1_pt1 | contig 19982 bp, 15 predicted proteins | sample 431651 | NCBI WGS metagenome assembly JFJP01 (sample SAMN02602958, study PRJNA72255) | Microbial mat metagenome, whole genome shotgun sequencing project. | biome: fresh water; feature: sink hole; material: water; isolation source: purple microbial (photo- and chemosynthetic) mats found in...
AAATGAAGATTTCTCAATTGTTTAATTATTTTTGTTAGCACTTAACACTTAAAATATGTCTCAGGAAAAGCACTTTCTTCAAACCCGTGTAAATCTATTCGATGGAGTATCAATGGTGGCTGGTGCAATGATTGGATCGGGTATCTTTATTGTAAGTGCAGATATAGCAAGAAGTGTTGGTTCTCCGGGATGGTTAATGGTAGTCTGGCTTATAACAGGGCTTATTACAATAATAGGCGCTTTGAGTTATGGAGAGCTTGCTGCTATGATGCCAAGTGTCGGCGGACAGTATGTTTACCTGAGAGAATCATATCACCCCCTTATCGGATTTCTGTTTGGCTGGACAACCTTTCTTGTGATCCAGTGTGGTTCGATTGCTGCAGTTGCGGTGGGATTTGCGAAATTCAGCGGTGTAATATTCCCATGGATATCAGAAAGCAATGTACTTTTAACAATTGGAGCATTAAATATTACTTCCACCCAGTTTGTGGCAATAGTAATGATAGCATTTCTTACCTGGCTGAATACAAGGGGCATTGTAACCGGCAAGATTGTGCTTAATATTTTCTCTTCTACAAAGGTAATTGCACTTTTAGGTTTCATTATAGTTGGTCTGGTGGTTACCAAAGGAATAACTTCATTTGAAGTTAATAAGGCTGTTTTCTGGCAGGCTTCCCGTATTGGCGAAGGAAACCAGATAATCCCTATTGCAGGTTTTGCTCTTATAGCAGCAATCGGAACAGCTATGGTTGGATCACTTTTCTCATCCGATGCCTGGTATAATATTACCTATATATCGGGTGAAGTAATAAATCCGAAAAGAAATGTTCCCCTGAGTCTCCTTTTTGGAACATTGCTTGTTTCTGCTCTTTATCTTCTTGCAAACATGGTCTTTATCAGAATCCTTCCGCTTCATGGTTCTCCTGATGGGGCTGATGCTGTAGCCAGAGGTATTCAGTATGCAACCGACGACAGGGTGGCGACTTCTGTTATGAGTGTAATTGTGGGTGATTATGCCGCAATCATTATGGCTGTGTTTATTATGATCAGCACTTTTGGTTGCAACCATATAATGATTCTTGCCGGACCCAGAGTATATTATGCAATGGCAAAAGATGGTCTTTTCTTTAAGAGAGTGGGAAGTCTTAACAGTAAAGGAGTCCCGGCATTTGCTCTTATTGTACAGGGGATATGGTCAGTATTGTTATGTTTATCAGGCACATATGGTAATCTTCTCGACTATGTAATATTTGCAGTGCTGCTTTTCTTTACACTTACTATTCTGGCCATTTTTATTCTCAGGAAAAAAAGACCCGATATCCCCAGACCTTACAAGGCATTCGGATATCCGGTAATTCCCGGATTGTATATAATTACTACTTTTATAATTATGGTTATCCTGCTCATCTATAAACCTAACTATACTTTCCCGGGTCTTGCAATTGTACTTCTCGGAATTCCGGTTTTTTACCTTTGGAGAAAATTCAATAAAGGATCAGAGGAATAATGGCATAATGGCATAGAGGCTCAAAGGCGCAAAGGCTCAACGTCCATACAAATTTCCGGTATGTAACCTGTTGCCTGTTGCCTGTTGCCTATTTCCTTTAAATTCTTACCTTAGTGTATAAATTAAGTGTAAAAACAACACGTATTATTTCTTAATGCTTAAGTAAATCAGAAAACCTGAATTAGTATGAAAAAACTTCTTTTCATTTTCTCAGCGGTAACAATTCTATTTTACGGTTGTACCGGTAATAATTCTTCGGATCAACCTGTTGAATATGGTGTAGTTCAGAATCCCTCAGCAGAAATCACAGAAGGATCGGTTGTTAAAGGATGGACCTTTGATGCAAGGGCCAGAAATGTTATTCATTTCTATGATAATGTGGCTCATACAGGTACGAAGAGCCTTTTTATCGATGCCGGCAGAATGGCATCTGGCCGATGGACCTCAAAAGTTCTGCTTAAACCATGGTCGAAATATCGTTTTTCCGGCTGGATAAAAACGGAGAATATTATTTCTGCCAATAATAAAGGAGCAGGTTTCCGGCTTGAGGGTCTGAAGGTAGAGCCTGCAGGATTATCAGGTACAAATGACTGGACACAGGTAACTTATGAGTTCGAAACCGGTAATAATGATTGTGCGACCATTGCATGCGTTCTTGATGTAGAGAGAAACGGCAAGGGAAGAGCATGGTTTGATGATATGAAGATGGAACTTATCTCCTCGGAAAAGATCTCCGCAGACGTGAAAATTAATACCGGTGTTAAAGCCGAACCAATGCCTGTCTATATCTATGGTCAGTTTATTGAGCATCTCGGCCGTTGTATTTATGGTGGTATCTGGGCTGAAATGCTTGAAGACCGCAAATTCTGGTATGTGCCGGGCACAAGAGAATCTGTATGGAGAATAGGCGGAGAGCAATCATTGCTCTCAATGGATACAAAGGAGCCTTTTACCGGATCTCAGACACCTGTCCTTGAATCAGCCGGTGAGAAAAAAGCAATTCTCAGACAGGAGAATCTTGGATTGAAGGAAAACCTTGATTATACAGGAAGAATTGTACTTAAGGCATCTTCGGGAATTCAAAAGGCAGTAGTTACTCTCAGATGGGCTGATAAAACTGAAACAATTGAAATAGCCGGCCTTACAAATAAATATACTACCTATCCAATTAGCTTTAAATCAACAATTCTGGTTCACGATGCAATTTTGTCGGTAGAGCCTGTTGGCAATGGAAAACTCTGGATTGGTACTGTCTCGCTTATGCCTTCGGATAATATTGAAGGATTCAGACCCGACGTTCTTACTCTGCTTCGTGAATTGAATTCACCTGTCTACAGATGGCCTGGTGGTAATTTTGTAAGCGGATATAACTGGCGCGATGGTGTCGGAGACCGCGATAAACGACCTCCAAGAAAAAATCCCGCATGGCAGGGAGTAGAAGCTAATGATGTGGGTATTCACGAATTCATGAAGTTCTGTGAACTGCTTAACACTGAGGCATATATTGCTGTGAATGCTGGTCTGGGTAACTCAGACGAAGCTATGGCTGAAGTACAGTACACTAATGGCGATGTGAACACACCGATGGGTAAGCTCAGGGCATCCAATGGTCGTGAAAAACCATGGAACGTTAAATGGTGGTCAATAGGAAATGAGATGTACGGCGACTGGCAGCTTGGACACATGTCGACTGAACAGTTTGTGGCGAAAAACAATGAATTTGCCGACAGAATGAGATCGGTAGATCCGTCAATAAAACTGATAGCCGTTGGCGACCTTGGTGACTGGGATAAAATGGTACTCGCAAACTGCTCAGATAAAATGGATTATATAAGCGAACATTTTTATAAGCAGGATTATCATGGTGGCGGCCTGATGACTCATGTTAAGCAGATTCCTGATGCCATCAGGGAGAAAGCAGTGGCTCACCGTGAATACAGGAATACTATACCTGCTCTTAAGGGTAAGGATATCAGGATCTGTATGGATGAATGGAACTACTGGTACGGGCCTCACATTTATGGCGAACTGGGAACAAGGTATTTCTTCAGGGATGCAATGGGAATTGCGGCAGGCATAAATGAATATTCTAAGCACTCCGATATAATTTTTATGGCCAATTATGCCCAGACTGTCAACGTAATAGGTTGTATTAAGACAAACACAACCCATTCTGTTTTTGATGCAACAGGGCAGGTGTTAAAGCTCTATCGTGCAAAGTTCGGATTTATTCCGGTTGAGATCAGCGGTGAGCTTCGTCCGCTTGATATTGGTGCAACACTTACATCAGGAGGCGATACATTAACTGTATCTGTTATTAATCCAACCTGGGAAGCAGTTGAGTTTCCCCTGAATGTAACTGGCAGTACATTATCCTCTGCAGCAGAGATATGGAGAGTTACAGCTCCAGATGATCTGTCAACTAACGAACCCGGAAGAGAACCTGTGGTTGTTATCGAAGGGCCAGAACCTTTAACATTCACCAATATGCTTAAGGTAGGTCCGGCAAGTATCACAATTTTCAGAATACCTTTTGTGAAAAACTGAAAGGTATTTACCACGGAAGACACGGAGTGACACGGATTAAGCATCGAGACAAGAAGCGGTGAAACTCCGTGATACTCCGTGAACTCCGTGGTTAAAAATTACTGCGGTTTAAGGATTAAAAATTCGCCAATGTTCCCGGAAGCTTTTAAGAATAGAATAGCAAATCAGAAATATATTGATGCTGAGTCTCTTCTGAAGGCATTGGAAGAACCTTCTCCTGTCAGCATACGTATAAATCCGGCAAAGTGGGATAAGAAACCATTTAACGGAGAGCCTGTTCCCTGGTGTGAAAACGGTTATTATCTTCCTTCCAGACCATCATATACTCTCGATCCTCTTTTTCATTCAGGGTGCTATTATCCTCAGGAAGCATCGAGTATGTTCCTTGAACGGGCGGTTAAGCAAGCTGCAGGATCTCCCGAAAACATAAGGGTGCTCGACCTTTGCGGAGCCCCGGGAGGAAAAAGTACTCACTTGTCTGATCTGATCGGCCCTGGAAGCCTGTTAATTGCCAATGATGTAATCAGATCGAGGGCAGTTATACTCTCTGAAACAATAACAAAATGGGGAGCCGGAAATGCAATTGTTACACAGAACGATCCGGCAGTTTTTGGCAGACTGACAGGTTATTTTGATATAATACTGGTCGATGCCCCGTGTTCAGGTGAGGGAATGTTCAGGACTGAGGTGGCTGTCAGTGAATGGTCTGTAGAGAATACTGCTCACTGTGCAGAAAGACAGAAGAGGATACTAATGGATATCTGGCCCTCTCTGAAGGAAAATGGTCTGCTTATCTACAGTACATGTACGTTTAATCCATGTGAAAACGAAGAGAATATTAAATGGCTTACAGGTAAACATGAAGCTGAAAATGTAAAATTGGATATATCTGATTTAAAGGGAGTTACAGAGATTGATTATCAGGGTATTATGGGGTATGGATTTCATCCCGGAAAGATCAGTGGAGAAGGTTTTTTTATTTCGGTTCTCAGGAAAACAGCTAAGGAGAGCATGGTAAAAGCAAAGAGTCAAATTAGACCTGAACTTAAACCGGGGAAGATTGATTATGAGGTGGTTGAAAGAAGTACACTTTTCTCAAAGGAGAGGTTATTGAGATGGGGAGAGGAGCTGATTTCTGTACCGTGGTTAAGAAAAATGATTACCTGCCAACACATGATCTTGCATTATCAATTAATATCAGAATGGATGCTTTTACGGTTGCGGAAGTAGATCTGAAAGAGGCAATTGCGTACATGAGGCGGGATAGTTTTTCGCTAGGCAGTAAGGCGAAAGGCTGGACTCTTTTAACCTTCAGAGGAGTTAATCTTGGTTTCGCTAAAAACCTTGGAAACAGAATAAATAATTACTTCCCGGTTGAGTGGAGAATAAGAATGAATTCTTCAGAGGCAGGAATAGATAATCTAATCAAATGGTGAGTTGATGTCAGAGGTATCACGTGAGTTTCAGATTTTTGCCAAGCCTGTTGGAGCAATATGCAATCTTAATTGCAGTTACTGTTATTATCTAGAAAAGGAGAAAATCTATCCACATAAAGGCCGCCTGCTTATGAGTGATGATATGCTGAAAAAGTATGTAATTCAGCATATTGAGGCAACAACAGATGATGTTATTACTTTTTCATGGCACGGTGGTGAGCCGTTGATGTCGGGAATTGAATTCTTCAAAAAAGCCGTGCGACTTCAAAAAAAATACAAGCCTGCCGGGAAGACAATCCGTAATGGTATTCAGACAAACGGGACTCTTATTAGTGATGAGTGGTGCCGCTTTTTTTTAAAGGAAGGTTTTACTATCGGCATCAGTATTGATGGTCCGGGTGAGCTGCACAATACAAATCGTCGTACCCGTACCGGTCAGGGTACATTATCAGAAGTACTCAGAGGTTTTAACCTCTTAAAAAAGCATGGGATAGTCCCTGAAGTGCTCTGCGTTATTAATTCAGAAAACGTTAAAGAACCGCTTCTTGTCTATAATTTCATAAAGCAGCTTAGTCCAGTGTATGTTGCTTTTCTGCCACTGGTGGAGGCTGATGCGGTTTCACCTTCAGGCGTGTCGTTGAATTCAGTACCGGCCAAGGAATTCGGTCTTTTCCTGAGCATGGTTTTCGACCAATGGGTGGAAAAGGATATAGGAGAAATCAAAATTCAGATTTTCGAAGAGGCAGTAAGGCCTGCATTTAACCAGGACCATACCCTTTGTATTTTTAAGGAGAATTGCGGGGGAGTCCCTGTGGTTGAGCATAACGGAGATTTCTATTCCTGCGATCATTACGTAAATTCGGATCACCTTCTGGGTAATCTGAAAGATCATTCTTTAGCCTACTTTCTCGATTGTGACGCTCAGAAAGCTTTCGGACAGGCAAAATCGCAAACATTGCCAATGTATTGCAAACAATGCGAAGTATTATCAATGTGCAACGGCGAATGCCCAAAGAACAGGATAATAAAAAGTCCGGATGGAGAATCCGGACTCAACTATTTATGTAGTGGTTATAAATATTTCTTTAACCATTGCCGTCCTTTTGTGGAGGCAATTTCAATCGCCTGGAAAAACCAAAACCACTTTTAATTATTTTTACCACGGAGAGCACGGAGTTACACGGAGGAACACTGTGTAATTATCTGAAGAAGATCTTATTCTAATATTACTCCGTGAATAACTCCGTGAATAACTCCGTGAAACTCTGTGTTACTCCGTGGTTAACCTTTGTTTTACTGTACTTATTTCAATTTTTCCTTAAAGAATCCTATCGTTCTTCCCCAGGCCAGTTTAGCAGCCTGTTCGTTATAGCGTTCGGGATTTGAATCGTTGTTAAAGGCATGATTTGCACCTTCATACATGAATATCTGATATTCTTTGTTATTCTTTTTAAGAGCCTCTTCAAAAGCAGCTATCCCGGCATTGATACCCTGATCGTTACCTGCATAATGTGCCATTATGGGTGCTTTAATTTTGGCAACATCTTCAGCAACGGGTTGTCTGCCATAATAAGGAACAGCAGCGTCAAGATCAGGTGCATTAACAGCTACCTGGTTTGTCATGGCACCTCCCCAGCAAAAACCGGTGCAGCCAACTTTCCCGGTAGACATAGGATTGGTTTTAAGATATTTAACCGCAGCAACGAAGTTCTTTGTTGTCTCTTCAGGTTTCAGCTGTTTGAACAGTTCACCAACATTGCTTATATCTTCAGGAGTGCCGCCAACAGGAGAGAGGGCATCAGGTGCAATTGCCAGAAATCCCTCTTTTGCCATCCTCTTTGCAACCTCCCGTATGTGAGGTACCAAACCGCGGTTCTCATGAATCACAATTACTGCAGGGAACTTCTTTCCTGACTTTGGCCTTGCCATGAATGCTTTCATATCACCGGTAAATGCCGGATAAGTGATGAACTCAGTTACAAGGTCGGGATCATCCTGAAAAGATGCTGATGCTTTCAGACCATTCTCTTCAAGAACCGGAAGCAGTGCTAAAGCGGCGGCAGTACTGCCGGCAACCATGGCAAGTTTTCTGATAAAATCGCGGCGGTTTGTTCGCCCTTGCCTGTAGTCATTGTAAATTGTGTTGATTTTCTGATCCATAATAGGAAGATTTTGATAGTTTATAGAGTAAATTATAAGGCCGGATATATTTTTTTATATTTGTATATTGGCGAAAAAACATAAAGCATCAAGATACATAAAAATAGTGAAATTCAACAATATTTCCGGTGTAATTCTGGCTGGTGGTTCAAATACCCGGTTTGATGGCAGAACAAAAGCCAATCTGGTTCTTGAAGGCAAAACAATCATTTCAGGAATTACAGATATTCTCAATCAGATTTTCCCTGAAGTAATTATTGTTACAAATTCACCGGAAGAATTCAGTGAACACTCCGGTCATAAGATTATTGGTGACTATTTTAAAAAGGTTGGACCGCTGGGAGGTATTCATGCCGCAATGAAGTCTTCTTCTTTTAATGCTGTCTTTGTTTTTGCCGGGGATATGCCTTCACTTAACAAGAGCCTGATTATCAGACAGGCAGATTATTTTCTGAATAATAATTGCGATGCGCTTATTCCGTCTTTAAATCAAAATATAGAACCGCTTCATGCAATCTACAGTGTATCTGTTCTCAGGAAGCTTGAGGATTATCTTTCGGGTGATTCAGGGTATGCTGTAAGGGAGTTTCTGACAGGAATAGATACAAGGTATCTGGAATTAGGTGATTCTGAAGAAACTAAGATTGCATTCACAAATATTAATACTCCGTCAGATTTTATTAACTTTAAAACGCCCAAATAATAAAAAGATATGAAGAGAATTCCATTTTTCATCCTGTTGCTTGTAATGTCATTGTCAGCCTGTAAAAAGTACAGCAAATATGAAGGTGTAGCTTTTACTGAGAAGGAGCCCCGCGATTGGGAAAATCCTGAGATGTTGAGTATTAACAGAGAGGACCCTCATGCAACCATGATCAGTTTTCCCGATGAGCAAAGCGCTCTGGAAGCTTTAAAAAGCAATTCCCCCAACTATGTTTCTCTGGATGGTACATGGAAATTCAACTGGGTTAAATCACCCGATCAGAGACCATACTGGTTCTTTAAGGATGATTATGATACCCGCGACTGGAAAGATATTGACGTTCCTTCCAACTGGCAGATGAGAGGTTATGACATTCCTATATATGTTAATATCGGTTATCCTTTTAAAAAAAATCCGCCTTTTATTCATCATGACTGGAATCCGGTTGGTTCATATAAGAGGGAGTTCCTGATTCCCTCTGACTGGAAGGATAAAGAGGTATTCCTGCATTTCGGAGCAGTGAGCTCTGCATTTTATGTGTGGGTAAACGAGCAGCTTGTTGGTTATAATGAAGACAGTAAAGTACCGGCTGAATTTAATGTTACCCAATACCTGAAACCGGGAAAAAACTCAATAGCTGTAGAGGTATACAGGTGGTGCGATGGAAGTTATCTTGAAGATCAGGATTTCTGGAGACTAAGCGGAATTCAGAGAACAGTCTTTTTACATGCCCGTCCGAAAACCTTTATTAATGACTTTTTTGCAGTTGGTGATCTTGAAAACAATTATAATGACGGACTTCTAAAACTTGCAGTATCACTTAAAGGAGCTTCAACAGAAGGTGGTGATTTTATTATTGATGCAATACTATACGATGGAGGTGAAAAGGTCTATTCAGATAAGAAAGATGTAAAGTTATTTGAGGGTAAAGCTGAAGTCGGATTTGTAAAGAATTTTCCTTCAGTTAAAAAGTGGTCTGCAGAAAAACCAAACCTCTATTCATTAGTTCTTAACCTTAAGGATATGAATGGAAATATCCTCGAGAGTGTAAGTTCAAAAATTGGGTTCAGGAAAGTGGAAATTGTTAATTCTCAGCTTCTGGTCAACGGGGTTGCAATCTATATTAAGGGCACAAATATGCATGAACACAGTGATGTTAATGGTCATGTGATTGATGAAGCTACGATACTCAGGGATATCAGAGTGATGAAGAGTAATAACATTAATGCTGTAAGGACATCACATTATCCCCAACAGGAGCTTTGGTATGAGATGTGTGATAAATATGGTCTGTACCTCATTGATGAAGCAAATGTTGAATCGCATGGTATTGGTTATGATAAAGATGTGACAATTGCCGATAAGCCGGAATGGGCCGCAGCACATCTCGACAGAATGAAATGTATGGTTGAAAGAGACAAAAATCATCCTTCAGTAATTATCTGGTCGATGGGAAATGAAGCCGGTGACGGACACAACTTCCTGAATGGTTATAAATGGATAAAGGGTCGGGATAATACCAGAATGGTTCAGTATGAGCGCGCTGAAAAAGAGACAAATGCACCTGAAAGACATACCGATATCTGGGCCGACATGTACGCAAGAATCGAGTTTATTGAATCTTATGCAAAGGATCCAAAGAACGACCGCCCAATGATTATGTGCGAATATGCTCATGCAATGGGCAATTCAACAGGAAATCTCCAGGATTACTGGGATGTTATTGAGAAGTATCCAAAGCTTCAGGGAGGATTTATCTGGGACTGGGTTGACCAGGGAATTTTACAGACAGATGAGACGGGTGAAAAATACTGGACATATGGGGGCGACTTTGGCGAAGCCGGAATTCCAAGCGATGGTAACTTCTGTCTTAACGGGCTGGTTTGGCCCGACAGAACAGCTCACCCCGGATTAAGTGAAGTAAAAAGAGTTTACCAGTATGTTGGATTTGAGCCTGTGGATCTGAAAGCCGGATTGATTAAGATTACTAATAAGTACGATTTTACAAATCTTTCAGAATTTAATTTTGACTGGGAAGTGATTTCTGATGGCAATGTTCTTCAGTCGGGTAAGATTCCATTAGCCGATTTCACGCCGAAGAGTTCAGCAAACTTCATGATCCCTGTTGAGAAAATTGTTCCTGCTCCGGGTGCTGAATACTTCCTCAACCTTAGGTTTTCGAGAAGCGATGAATGGAATTATGTTCCTGAAGATCATGTTTATGCTTCTGCTCAGTTCAAATTACCTCTTGAAGCAAAACAGGAATCTGTAAAATCAGATCCTCTGGCAATGCTTCAGACCAAAACAACAGATAAGAAACTTGAGGTTAGCGGAACAGATCTGAAAATCATTTTTGATCTGGTAAGCGGAAGAATGGAGTCATTTAATTATAAAGGAAAGGAAATTCTTAAAAAGGGTCCGGAGCCTGATTTCTGGAGACCCCCAACCGATAATGACTATGGCTATAACATGGATAAACTTTTCGGTGTCTGGAAGAAAGCAGGAGAGAGAACTGTTGTGACAAAGGCAAATATAAGCCAGCCGGAACCGGGAAAGGTAATAGTCAGTTTTAATTATGATATACCTGATACTGAGGGTAAGAAAATTGGAGGATATGCCAGTTCATATACAATTCTGGGATCAGCTGATGTGATTGTTAAGAACCAGTTCTCAAAGATCTCGTCAACTATACCTGAGATCCCGAGAATGGGTATGCAAATGCAGCTTCCCCAGGAGTTCGTTAATCTTACATGGCTTGGCCGTGGCCCCCATGAGAACTATGTCGACAGAAAAACGTCTGCAGATGTTGGACTATACGAAAGTACTGTCGCTGACCAGTATACACCTTATATCCGTCCACAGGAAAATGGCTACAAGACAGATACCCGCTGGCTGACATTAACTGACGAAAATGAGACAGGCATTCTGGTTTGCGGATCACCTTTAATCTCATTTGCTGCACTTAATAATATTCATGATGACTTTGAGTCACCGGGGAAATTGTCGCAGTACAGGCCTGATGCCAAGACAGCTAATACACACACGATTGATGTAAAACCACGCGATCTTGTAAATCTGAATGTCGATCTGGGTCAGATGGGTGTTGGAGGCGATAACTCATGGGGAGCAAGAATTCATCCTCAGTATCGTCTGCCCGATATGAAGTATGAATACTCCTTCAGATTCAGACCGGTTGTAAAAGATGATGATATTCTGAAACTGGCAAAACAGAAATTCTGAAATATTTAACCACAAAGGACACAAAGTAAACTCTAAGTGCACAAAGTAAAATTTAATTCTTAATTCTTCGTGACTTTTGTGTTAACCTTCGTGACCTTTGTGGTTAATGGATTTAAACTTTGTTGTGCACCCTTTCATATCTTCCTGAAATCCAGGTTCCAGAAATGAAAATCACCCGAAGGCAGATCTATCTTGAAACCAGTTACCATTCCTGAAGAATCAAAACTGAAGGTGATAAGTCCAAAGGTGAGATACTCATCTTTGAAGACTACCCTGAAAGTGTCGTAATGCCAGTGTTCAAGTTCACCGGTAAATACCTTTTTCGAAGGAAGAAAAGTCAGGACAAGCTTTCCTTCCACAATTTTTACTTCTGCATCACCATAGCTTTTGTCGCGGAAGATACCTGTATATCCTACAGGGCTAAGTGATGGTTTGGTATCAGCCACCCGGCTTTCGATACGTTTCCTGTTGCTGGTCTCCTCGTATGACTCTGAACGTGTTCTGATAGCAGAGTATTCCCCGATCCAGTCAAATTCTTTCCCTTTCACCAGAATATCCATCAGATCGCCTATCAGAGCACTGTTAACATAGAAATCGTTCCCGTTATTAAGGATAATTATTGAAATCTTTTGTTCAGGAATCAAAGTTACTTTACTGATATAGCCAGGCATTCCCCCATCGTGTTCAGCGATCTTCTTACCATTGTAATCATATATAAACCAGCCCATTCCATATGTATAAAAATTTATACCATGTTTTTTTTGTGAAGCTGATGCGCCAAGTATTGTATGAGGTTCAAGGATCCTTGTAAGGCTGCCGGTTGAGATTATCTGCTTTCCTTTGTACTTGCCTGAATTCAGCATCATCATTGTCCAGAGACTCATTTCATCTACACTCGAATACATTGCTGCGGCAGATTTTCCTGCATTAAAGTCAAATACACCCAATACTTTGTTATTTATATGTCCATAGGCAACATCCTGATCTTTTGTAAGTTCATCATTCGATGGCCGTGTCTGAACCATGCCTAGCGGAGTATAAATCCTCGAATCAACAAACTCAGACCAAGTTTGGCCTGTTACTTTTTTTATTATATCACCAGCCATCATAAACATTATGTTCTGATAACCGAATTCAATGCCAAATCTCCTTGTTATAGGTTCATTACGCATCCTCATCATCACCTCTTCATCGGTATAATCGGTGTTGTACCAGAGAAGATCTCCGAAGAAAGTACCTAATCCTGATCTGTGGCAGAGAAGATCCTCCACTGTTAATTCACGTGTAATATAATCATCTGCCAGTTTGAATTCAGGGAAGTAATCAGTTACCTTATCTGTCCATTTCACCTTGCCTTCATCAACCAGAATGCCAATACATGCTGCAGTGAATGCTTTGGAGCATGATGCAATATTAAATAACGATGTCGTACTTACGGGCTTCTTTAGTCCGGCATCAGAATAGCCCAATGCACTGTGATAAATTATTATTGAATCCTTAACTACAGACACCGCAAGTCCTGTAGGTTTAAAGACATCAAATGCTTTTTTTACTGTCTCATCTATCTTTACAAGATCCTGTTTTGAAACCTGCGATCTTAATACCGAACAGGTTGTAAATATTAGCAGGACAAAGAAGGTCAAGGTCTTTTTCATATCATACTTTTTCATAAAAATAAGCTATTTTAAGATCGGCATCATCCCATGTATAGATCTTTTTTTCACGATTCAGATAGTAAAAATTCAGAAGCGAGAAGTCTCCGGCACACATTGTAGTATGGGCAAAAAGAAATAGTGAAAGACTCCATTTCCATAATCCGGGAAGCATCAATACCAGTAAGATAGTGACAATACTTATTAAGATGAACGGAATAATTGCAACAATTTTAAACTGAAGAGGGGATGCAACATACCTGTGTGCTGTAACGTAGAACAGGTATTGTTTAAGATCCATTCCTACCCTGATTTTTCTTGCTCCTGAAAAATAGTAGGGTATAATATGCAGTAATTCATGTATAGGAATACAAACTACAGGAAACACAACCAGACCCAGAATTGAATGAAAAAAAATACTCAGACCCGGAAAGGCTCCGGAGATATTTATTCTGATTTTCAGCGACAAGCACAGAAAGAGCAGATTAACAGACCAGAAAAAGATCATTAAGGGTGTAGTCTTCTTCAGATGCTCAAATATAAATGTTATAAGTTCTTTATAAGGTACAACTAAAATTGGCCTGAATTTTGTTTGATCATCAAGATCTTCCACACTGAATGGCATATTTTGATACATTTGTGAAAAAAATATCTTTCGTGAAACTGATATTTTCAATATTAGCAATCTTATTTCTCATAACCGATATATCAGGGCAAAAAGATACTTCAAAATCTAAGACTGATACTATCCCCACCCGTGCTTATCTTATTCAGAATGTAAAGCGTGATGGTGTAACAATGCCCGAGATTGAGATAAAGGAAGTTACAGTGGTTGGCCGTCCGAGGAGTGCCAAAAGAAACGAATACCGCAAATACGAACGCCTTATCCTCAATATCAAAAGAGTATATCCTTATGCATTAATGGTTAGAAGAAGGCTTGATCAGGTTAATGAAGCCATGAAGAATATTCCTGATGAGAAATCGCGAAAGGCATATATGAAAGATGTTGAAAAGGACGTATTTGCTGAATATGAAGATGATATGAGACAAATGACTATGACTCAGGGACGGCTTCTTATAAAGCTTATCGACAGGGAGACTCAAAATACTTCATACGAACTGATAAAGGATTACAGAGGTAAACTGACAGCTGCATTCTGGCAGGGCATAGCACGTATTTTCGGAACAAATCTTAAGGAAGAGTACGATGCATTTGGAGAAGATGCCCTTATCGAGTTAATAATAATGGAAATAGATGCCGGGAGATTATAGCCTGCATTACACCCCTTCTCCCCTGATTATAATACCGATTGTATAGAATGCTACTTTCAGATCGTACCATAACGACCGGTGATAAAAATAATGGAGGTCATATTCGAGACGTTCCAGCATCTGATCAACATTCCCGGCATAACCATATCTGACCTGCCCCCAGGATGTTATTCCCGGCTTAATTTCCTGAAGTAGTTTGTAATCAGGATTTCTCATTATTAACTGATCGATAAAGTATTGCTGTTCAGGTCTGATACCGACAATTGACATATCTCCTTTCATAACATTGACGAAATTCGGGATTTCATCAAGTTTATGTTTTCTCATGAACCTTCCTAAAGATGTAATTCTTTTATCATTCTTTCCATTAATAAGGGGAACTCCATCCTTCGTTCCATTATGCATTGACCTGAACTTGAAAAGTTTAAATGGTTTGCCTCCTTTCCCGATCCGGTTCTGGGTATATATTACAGGTCCCTTCCCGGTAGCCAGTATAGCTAGTGTAAGTATCAGTATAACAGGAATAAGAATGATCAGACAGAACAAACTGAATGAATAATCAATAACCGTTTTTATGATATAGTAGGGAGTCTTTCTTTCTAAAATCATAACATAAAAATACAAAAAAAAATGAGTAGTGCTTCTATGTCCTGAGGTCTTACAATTTTTATATTTTTGTGAATTAATTTACCCCTGAGAATTTCAGATGACAGATTCATTCGAAGCAAAAGGAAAACGCAAAAAACTTGTAGCTGAATTACGTCAGAAGGGGATCACTGATGAAGATGTGTTGAGGGCTATAGATACTGTTCCCCGTCATCTTTTTATGGATCCGGCCTTTCTGGTTCATGCTTATACTGATAAGGCTTTTCCGATATCATCAGGACAAACTATTTCACAGCCTTACACTGTAGCTGTTCAGTCATCACTGCTAAGGGTGAAGAAGAGGGATAAGATTCTTGAAATAGGAACCGGATCAGGTTATCAGGCTGCTGTACTGGCAGAGATGGGAGCTAAGGTTTATACTATTGAACGTTTCAGGGATTTATTTCTCAAGGCCCAGTCGATACTAGCTCCACTCGGTTATTCAATAGATTTCTTTTACGGCGACGGGTATGAGGGGAAAGAACAATACGGACCTTTCGATGGTATTATTATAACTGCTGCAGCTCCTGACATCCCTGATAAATTACTCAGACAGCTTAAAATAGGTGCAAGGCTTGTGATCCCTGTTGGCGGCTCTGGTTCTCAGGTAATGAAGGTAGTTGAACGAACCGGCGAAGATAGTTTTGACTATTCAGATCATGGTTATTTTGTTTTTGTGCCTATGCTAAAAGGTACTGTAAATGGGAAGTAAAGGGAAAAGGCACAGGGCACAGAGCACAGAGCACAGAGCAAGGGGCTGAGAGCAAGAAAAAATAGAAATGTATTATGTATTATAGGCGATAGATGATACAAAGGTAAAAGACCGGAGACCGAAGACAATAGACATTAGACAAATTCATATGGAGATATACCGACTGGTTTTTAATCCGATTGATGAAAACACTTATATATTAGCCGACAAATCAGGCGATTGTGCAATAATTGACTGCGGTTGTTATGACAGGGAGGAATCTGATCAGCTTGAAAGATTCCTTTCGGAAAAGAAACTAAATCCGGTATTACTCCTTAATACTCATTGTCATCTCGATCATATTTTTGGTAATAAATTTATGCTCGACAGGTATAATCTGAGGACTCTTTCAGGAGAAGCCGATGAACCAAACAGAAAGAACGCAGCGCAGCACGCAATGCTCTTCGGTCTCTCTATGGAAATTCCACCTGAACCCGGAGGGTATTTAACAGATAACCAGGAAATAATATTTGGAACCACAAAGCTGGTGGCTCTCCATGTTCCTGGTCATGCGCCCGGAAGCTTCTCCTTCTTCAGCGAAGCAAACGGATGTGTCTTTACAGGTGATGCTCTTTTTGCAGGCAGCATAGGCAGAAGCGATCTGCCGGGTGGTAATCATGAGACTCTGATAAACAGCATCAAAAGTAAATTATTTGTTTTGCCTCCGTCAACGGTTGTATATGCAGGACACGGACCTGAAACAACTATCGAGCATGAGATCAAAACCAATCCCTATTTTTCCTAATTTTAATCATACTTTATTTTACAGGAAATTCAGTTCTTTGCATTCTCATATTTTAAAGTCAAACAACATTATTTACAGATAATAAGAAACTATGTCATCAGATAAATTTGTCAACAGGCATAACGGTCCCAGAGATAATGATCTGCCCGTGATGCTAAATACGATAGGCGTTAGCTCACTAGATCAGCTGATCAGCAAAACAGTCCCGGCTTCATTGATGCTTAAAAAGCCTCTTGACCTGCCTGAGGCCATGAGCGAATTTGAATATCTTAATCATATAAAAAACATAGGCAAAAAGAACAAGATGTTCCGGTCTTTTATCGGTCAGGGATATTATGGTGTTGCTCCTTTGTCGGTTATCATCCGCAATGTTCTTGAAAACCCTGCATGGTATACTTCATATACGCCTTATCAGGCAGAGATTTCACAGGGAAGGCTGGAAGCACTGCTGAATTTTCAGACTATGATCATCCAGCTTACTGGAATGGAGATCGCAAATGCCTCATTGCTTGACGAATCAACAGCTGCTGCTGAGGCAATGATTATGATGTTTAATGCCAGGTCCAGGGCAGCTGTAAAGGCCGGAGCAAATAAGTTTTTTATCGACGATGATGTATTTCCTCAGACACTTGATGTTATAAAAACACGTTCTATGCCTTTGGGAATAGAACTCGTTACAGGTAAATATACAGAGATCGTTTTCAGTGAATCATTTTTTGGAGCACTTGTTCAGTACCCTGCTGCTTCAGGTCAGGTGAGGGATTACAAATCATTTACTGAGATGGCACACCTTACCGGTACGCTGGTTGGTGTTGCCGCTGATCTGATTAGCCTGGCATTGTTGGTACCACCGGGTGAGTGGGGTGCAGATATTGTTGTTGGTTCAAGTCAGAGAATGGGACTTCCTATGAGTTTTGGCGGTCCGCATGCAGGTTTTTTTGCTACAAAGGATGAGCTCAAGAGAAGCATGCCGGGAAGGATTATCGGAGTTTCAGTCGATGCACAGGGAAACAGTGCCCTGAGAATGGCATTACAGACCAGGGAGCAGCATATAAAGCGCGAAAGGGCTACATCGAATATTTGTACTGCGCAGGCGCTTCTTGCAACAATGTCGGGTATGTATGCACAATATCATGGTCCGGAAGGATTAAAAAACATAGCAACTCATATACAGAAATCAGCATGCACTATCAGCTGCTCTCTGACCGGTCTTGGCTTTAAACAGGTTAATTCTGAGTTTTTCGATACAGTAAGAATTGATCTGGGACAAAACATACCGGCAGAAAAAATCAGAAAAATTGCCGAAGAGGCAGAGATGAATTTCTACTATCCTGATGATCATACTGTTCAGATCAGCACTGATGAAGTGACTACTTTTAAAGAGATAAGTACTATTACTGAGATCTTTGCAAAAGCAGCAGGAAAGAATGCCGGTAAGGTTACTGCCTACGGGAATTGTACCTGTCTGGATAACAAGTTTTACAGGAAATCTGAGTTTCTGAAAGAGGGTACATACAACAGGTATCATAGTGAAACAGAGATGATGAGATATATTAAAATGCTTGAGAGAAAAGATTTTTCACTCACTCACAGTATGATCTCACTGGGCTCCTGCACTATGAAGCTTAACCCTGCAAGTTCAATGTTTGCTATGAGCTGGCCTGAATTCGGAAATATTCATCCTTTTGTCCCTAAGGACCAGGCTGAAGGCTATTATCAGATTATGGATGAGCTTGGTGAGGCATTGAAAGAGATTACCGGTTTTTCAGCAATCTCATTTCAGCCTAATTCAGGAGCTGCGGGCGAATATGCCGGATTAATGGTTATCAGGGAATATCATCTGACACATGGTGATGGCCACAGGAACATTGCTCTGATACCATCTTCAGCCCATGGCACAAATCCTGCCAGCGCCGCTATGGCTGGTATGCAGGTTGTTGTTGTTGAGTGTGATGAAAAAGGAAATATCAGTGTTGATGATTTAAAAAAGAAAGCTGAGGAGCACAAGGCAAACCTCGCTTGTTTCATGATCACTTATCCATCAACTCATGGCGTTTTTGAGGCTGCTGTCAAAGAGATGACGGATATTATTCATGCTAATGGCGGACTGGTTTATATGGATGGTGCCAACATGAATGCACAGGTGGGACTTACGAATCCGGGCTCAATTGGTGCCGATGTCTGCCATCTGAACCTTCATAAAACATTTGCCATTCCTCATGGCGGAGGCGGACCAGGAATGGGACCAATTCTTGTAAACAATAAACTTGCGGAGTTTCTTCCATCTCATCCTCTTGTTAAAACAGGAGGTAGTCATGGAACAACTGCTGTTGCAGGAGCACCATTTGGCAGCGGTCAGGTACTTACAATTTCACACGCTTATGTGATGATGATGGGTTCATACGGTTTAACACTTGCAACAAAGTATGCAATCCTGAACGCAAACTATATTGCTGCTTCTCTTAAAGGATTCTTTAAAACACTTTATACAGGAACTGAAGGATTTGTTGCTCATGAAATGATACTCGATTGCCGTAACTTTAAGACTGAGGCAGGAATAACTGAAGGAGATATTGCAAAAAGGCTGATGGACTATGGGTTTCATGCCCCGACTCTTTCATTCCCGGTTCACGGTACCCTTATGGTAGAACCTACTGAATCTGAGTCGCTTCAGGAGCTTGATAAGTTCATTAGTGCACTGAAATCAATCTGGAATGAGATACAGGAAGTAAAAGACGGAAAAGCCGACAAAGAGGATAATGTTCTTCATAATGCTCCCCATACTGTGAAAGTATTAACAGCAGATGAATGGAAGCATTCATACGACAGGCAAAAAGCTGCATTCCCGCTGAAATGGGTTATCGAGAATAAGTTCTGGCCTACAGTGGGCAGGATTGATGATGGGTATGGTGACCGTAACCTTGTTTGTACATGTGATCCGATTGATTCATATCGGTCAGAAATCATAAACCTCACCCTATGAAAAACGCTTTCTGGAATGATCTTACAGCAATGATCGATGGGACGAAGCTTAGCTATCAGCCTGTTGGATTCATAATTGACAGTCCGTGGATTCCGGGATGGTACGGTACTTCCAATATCGATTTCTATGCCTCAGATGAAATCTGGCTGAAGTCAAATCTTAAAGCAATTAATACATTTCCCGGTGTCTGGTTCCTCCCTTCATTCTGGTCTGAGTATGGAATGTGTACAGAGCCATCAGCATTCGGTTCACGAATGGTATTTCTGGAGAAGAATCTCCCGCATGCAGAAAGGATTCTGTCAGGGATTGAAGCAGTTGATTCTTTACCTCAGCCTAATGTA
>JFJP01001915.1_pt1 | contig 19978 bp, 20 predicted proteins | sample 431651 | NCBI WGS metagenome assembly JFJP01 (sample SAMN02602958, study PRJNA72255) | Microbial mat metagenome, whole genome shotgun sequencing project. | biome: fresh water; feature: sink hole; material: water; isolation source: purple microbial (photo- and chemosynthetic) mats found in...
AACAGCAGTAAAATCAGCTCAAAATGCTCTCGACTTACATCGCTGCAGTAGGTTTTTCTATTCATCTGCCAAATCTACGAAATATCGAACATATTTCAGAAGATTTCGAGCAGGCTCTTAGCCTACAAGCCAGTAAAGCACCTTGCTAGCCGTAACTGAGGACGTAACATGATGACCGGCTCCATTGACGGCCGAAGGAACCGCACAAGCGGCACCACCACATTAAGAGCCGTTTACCATTTCATCTTACCTTTGCTAAGCTTGGCGCCCAGCTCAAACGACGATACACCATCCAGATCTGCATAATGTTTTTTTCCATCGTCTCGATCAAAGCCTGGGAATTCTTGGCATTTACCGTTTCTACTTTATATGTCTCCAGATAATTTTTGGTAAAATCTGCTGGTTCAATGTGCTGCTGCACACCGGTTCTGAAGTGTCATGGCACCACGACTTTGGGATACAAAGCATCGATCTTGTCGAGCATATTGATCCATTGCTGGCGCGATGACGGGGTCTGGATGTTGGCCATCCACACGTGCTCGTCACCGTTCATTAAGATGCTGCCAACCACTGCCTTCAGCTCCGGGCGCGCACCGTACAGGAAGATCACCTCCAGTTTGTGGCTTTCCAGTGTCAGCGTATTGCTCTGCAACGGTTCCGGCACGATCAACCTAATCTGATTGGGTGGGTTGGCGTCCAGGGAATCCAGAACGCCAGCTTCTCGTTCATGGTGGCCATTGATGTGCGCGATCACGGGCACCGGCGCCAAAATCTTCGCGCCTGGATAGGCGGCTCACGGTACTTCCAATACGAGATAATCATCGGGATCGTCGTGACTGATGTAGATCGCGTGATCAGCTTCTTGCTGCTGCCCTAAATCTTTTTTATCAATTGGGCGGCATTGGCAGCGATCGAATTGGGTATCGATCAGAATGGCCTCACCGCTACCAGTAAGCAGTTGCGACGATACCAGGAACATCCCATTGACGCCGGGATTGTAGACACCCAGCTTAAGCGGTTGTGGGGTTTTGTAACAGCAACAATCGTGCTGCCGACCAGCATCAGGTCGATGGTCGCGATCAACAACGAGTGAAATATAAAGTGCGTTTATTCATGTGCATCTCCAAGGGTTATAAAAAAATACTAGCATAGTTGCCAAAAACGCTGCAAAAACCTCATAATAGTGACCAGTTAATTGCATAAATTGACAGAATTATCCTGATCCGCTGATCGAAGGAATATAATCATTGAATAAAAATATCCACACGTACGCGCCTTCTCAGATCACAAATGCGTAAATCACCGAGGAATGGGAGAATATGAATCGTTTGGTGGCAATGCGGGTTTTTGTCGAGTGGCAGTCTGATCGTCACCGCCGACCATCTGGGCATGTAGCGGGCGATGGTGTCGCGCTACCTAGTGGAGCTGGAACAATAGATCGGCGTCCATCTGCTCCATCGCATCACCCGCAAATTGAGCCCGACCTCGTCCGGTAGCCAGGCGCTGCCACCAGATGTAAACCATCCTGAGTGTCATGCCCTATTTCCTTGCCGAGGAATTCAGCACAGACCCTGGACCCTGACCGGAAAATGCCAGATTTTTGAATCATGCACACCGTATCACACACCCTGATTAAGGCTACTACGTTGCATGACAGCCGATGTTTAATGCGCGCCGCGTGACGTCAAATTAGTATCTCTTTTTTTTGAAATTCGATATCCTGCTACGGTGCCGCTTAAGGTTTCTCGGCTTGCCGGAGAGTTTCATCCAAAACAAAACCATGCAAAAAATTTCTACTCTTAGCCGCGCTACCCTGATGTTCCCGCTAGCTCTGGTATTGTTCGAGTTTTCGGTCTACATCGCCAACGACATGATCCAGCCTGGGATGCTGACGGTGACACATGAATTCGGCGCTAGCGCAGCCTGGGTGGCTTCTGCGATGACGGCATTCCTGGTCGGCGGTGCTATATTCCAATGGCTGTTTGGCCCGCTGTCGGATCGTATCGGAAGGCGTCCGGTGATGCTTGGCGGTGCGATGTTTTTTATCGTGGCCTGTCTCGCCACACTGTTTTCCAACAGCATCGAGAGTTTTATATTGTTGCGCGTGTTGCAAGGGATGAGTTTGTGCTTCATCTCGTCGGTTGGCTACGCTGTGGTACAGGAAGCATTTGAAGAAAAAGCCGCGATCCGGGTCACCGCATTGATGGCGAATGTCGCGCTGATCGCCCCCTTGATTGGGCCGGTAGCCGGCGCTTTTATGATCGAAATCTTGCCATGGCGCATGGTGTTCGTATTCATTGCGGCGATCGCTTCAGTATCGTTCGTCGGGCTGGCCCGGCACATGCCGGAAACAGTCAAACCGCGTAAGCAACAACTGCCCCTGATGCAGATCCTGCAGGACTATCGCGAAGTGCTCAGCAACGTTCACTTTCTCAAGGCGGCGATGTGCGTGCCACTTCTGGCGATTCCATTGATCGGCTGGATCGCCATGTCGCCGGTTATCCTAGTCACCGACGGCCATTTGAGCGTGATGGAATACGGTTACTGGCAGATCCCGGTGTTCGGCTGTCTGATCTCCGGTAATCTGTTGCTGGCACGCCAGGTAGAGCGCTGGCGCCTGGGCAGCTCAGTCAAGCTGGCGCTGTATCCGATCGGTGCCGGCCTGGCTCTCATGCTGATGGGCGCTGCATTGTTCGACAAACCCTATTTCTTGGTGGCGGCGATCAGCATCATCGCATTTGGCGAGGGCCTGTCGGCGGCCGTCATGATCCGCTTCACGCTAACAGAAAGTGCAGTCTCCAAAGCCACCGTCGCAGCCACCATGGGCATGATAAATATGACACTGTACGGAGTCGGTATCGAGCTCTACAAAGTGCTTTATCTGCATGTTGGAATGATAGGGTTTGCGCTGTTCTCAGCCGCGGTGATCGGCCTCTACTGGTATATGGCGCGCAGCGTGGTGGCACGGGCGATGTTGGTCCGGGGGATGGCGGGCCACGGCGACAAGAAGGGATCGGCGCGCTGAGTCGAACCCAGGCGAGGCCAGTGAGGCCTGCCAATTCGGCGATACTGAATCAGCCGTTGCTCTTCTGGCTGATGATCCTCATGAATTCACTCCGGGTCGACAAATCGTCACGGAACGTCCCCAACATGCGGCTAGTCACCAGGCTGGTGCCTGGTTTGTAGACACCACGCGTGGTCATGCAACCGTGCGAAGCTTCGATCATCACTGCAACGCCCTTCGGCAACAATACTTGTTGCAGAGTGTCGGCAATCTGCGCTGTCATCTTTTCCTGGATCTGCAAGCGCTTGGCAAAAATATCCACCAACCGGGCCAGCTTGGAAATACCCACTACGCGGCGGTCCGGCAAATAGGCGACATGAGCCTTGCCGATTATCGGCGCCATATGATGCTCGCAGTGACTCTCGAACTGAATATTGGTCAACACGACCATTTCATCGTAGCCTTCGACTTCGGAAAAAATGGCGGAAAGAATCTCAACCGGATCCTTGCTGTAGCCGGCAAAAAATTCCTCATAAGAACGTGCCACGCGTGCTGGGGTGTCAAGCAAGCCTTCACGATCAGGATCGTCGCCGGCCCAGCGCAGTAAAGTGCGAATCGCCGATTCCGCCGCTGCTCTGCTGGGGCGTTCTGCCAACTCGCCAGCCGCAGCGGTTTGTAATGCATCTTTTGAGCTCATCTGGATTTACCTTTTTTGAAAAAATATCACTTACCGCTTGCCATTCCTGCACATCAGCGGAAACATGACGCTTGACAAAGCAATTAATAGCGACAGTGTAATTCAACTGCCGGATTGTTGCATTGCATTGATCAAAAAGTGCAGACTTAATAATCGCTCCAGAATCTTTACAAGCACTCTGGGTAGCCAGTAGCCGCAACTGGATTCCGTGATTCATCAGTCAAGTTAGCACCCCATTTCATCTTGAGAGCCGGTTATCATTTCATTGAGAAGATGCGCGTAATAACGCCATCGTAAACATAAAAATCAAGGCCGCCACAGATCAGCTTGGAGCAACCACTGTAGACGTCATTCGTTTCATGCTAATCATCACTAAAACCTTCGGATTGTTCCTACTCACCGCTGTCGCTAAATTGCTCGGCTGCTACCTACTGATGCTCTGGCCATCGGGCAAAACTTCGGCTTGTCTGCTGTTGCCGGCGGCGCTCAGCCTGCTGGTGTTTGTCTAGCGACTGACGCTGCATCCGATCGCCAGCGGCCGGGTATATGCGACCTATGGTGCGGTTTATATCGCCACCGCTATCTTCTGGTTATGGCGTGTCGACGGCATCACGCCCCAGTGGAGTGACCTGCTCGGCGCCGGACTGGCGCTGGCAGGTGCTGCTGTGATTGCACTGAACCAGCGCTTCTGATGCAGCGGCCCAAGCTCATGCATCTTGGCATCAGCATCGTCTTGTTTACGCATCCCCCCCCAGATATGCTGCATGGATCGCGCGCTGCTGGAACGATCCTGCTTTCGCAGTAGCCTTCCCGTAGCTCAATGTGCAGCACTATTGGCAAGATCGGGTGATGGAATTACGTTAGCAAATCGCCCTGATGGATGAGCGATGAGCCGCACCGTTGTGGCAGGCATGCGGCTAGAGTTAGTGCGACAGGGATTTCGAAAAGATATTCATCACCAGCACCCCTGAGACAATCAGGCCGATGCCAATCAATCCCGCCGTGTCGAGACTCTGCTTCAACACGAGCCAGCCGACCAGGGCGATCAGCGCGATGCCGATACCCGACCACATCGCATAAACGATAGCCACCGGCAGAGTGCGCAAGGTCAGCGACAGAAAATAGAAGGCAATCAGATAGCCACTCACCACCGCAATCGATGGCGCCAGCCGGGTAAATTCGGCGCTGGCCTTCAACGCGCTAGTCGCGACGACTTCGGCGACAATGGCAATCAACAGATAGACCCAATGCATTACTTCTCCTAGCAGATGAAACGTAAAGATGCTTATTAACATGCGCGTAAAAAACGCAACGTTACTCGATCGCTGCGAACAGTTCTGTAACGAAATCGACGAACACTCTGCCATTGGCCGAAAACTGGAGATCTCTTCTCATTAAGCCAGATCGACAGCTCGGGATACATCGAGCTAAATCGGGCCAGTGTCGGCGCAAGGTAAATGCTGGCGACACGATCAGATCGACCCGCAAAATTTCCCGCGGCGTCAGGCGCCGTCCTTGCAGGGAGTCCCCGGCTCCATCATATCGTCCAGCAGGGGCTGCGCCCGCTGGTAGCAGCTGTGACCGTCATCAGTTTTACGGAGATCTTGCGGACGGTGCGGTTGAGCAGACGCATGTCAAAATATTGCTCCAACGCCCCGATATGATTGGTGATCGTCGCGTTCGACATCTCCAACTGTTCGGCGGCGCGGCTGAAGCTGTTTAATTTCGCGACTTGTAAAAATACTCGCAGCGATTCAAGACGATGCATGGCGATAATTTTATATTATTTATTAAGAGTAAAAAATAATTTTAATTTATATCTATTTTTATGATTCTTAGAAAATCATAATGTCCGGAGGACGAATATCTTATGAGTTTCTTTGCGACAATACGCACGCTACGATTGCACATCAGAGTCAGAATTTGAGCTAAGGATAAAACCAATGGAAAACATGCTCCGCTATCAGTCTGATTTCTGCAAGACTTTGCTAACGAGGTCTTGCACGACCGCTTTGTTGCTTACACAGAACTCGCCGCAAAAGACCCCTTACTTGCCTCTGTATGAGAAATAACTCTCCGGCACCGCATTCACTGCACTGCACGCGCGCACAATCGGCGCTCCCGACCATACCAGATTCGTCCCAAAACGATGCATCATTAGTTTGAAAAAAATCGAACACGGCCAGCTGAGCGGCGGATCGTTCACCGCTGTCGATACGCAGCCGAACCAGTTAAGCTGGAGTCCACTGCTGCCACGGCAGATGACCTGCCAACCAACTTCATCGGTGGCATCGTCATCTTCGCCGGCAATGGTGATCCGGCGGCGCAAGTCCGCATTGTGATTCACCTGTACGTGACGACTCGCTCGATAAATGATCGCTTTTTCTACAACACCGATGGCGAACTGTTAATCGTGCCGCAGCGGCGACGTTTGTTGGTCAGAACGGCAATGGGCCTGCTAGATACCAAGACTGATTAAATGCTAGCGATCCCACGCAGGGTGCGCTTCCGGATTGAACTGCCGGATGGTATGGCGCGAGCTCCATCTGCGAAAATCTACGGCACTGCTTTCCGGTTACCGGAGCTGGGCTCGCATCGATCATTCGCCACTGGATGTGGTAGCTTGTCATGGAAAATATGCCTCGTACAGATACGATTTGACTCTCTTCAACCATCAATACGGTTAGCTAAGATCATCCTGATCCGTCGACATTCACGGCGCTAACGTCGCCGTCCGATACTGCCGGCACCGTGAATGTCGATTTCGTAATTTTTCCGCCGTGCTGGATAGTGGCCGAACATACTTCCGTCAGCCCTGGTTCCATCAAAATGTCACGAGAGAATACATGGGCCTGATCCATGGCTCCTGCGACGCCAAGGCAGGCGATTTCATCCCTGGCGACGGCCCGCACAATTGTTTGAAAGACGCCACCTGATGCATCCCGACGCCGCTTGAATCGTATTTTCCGATCTAGAACCTGTCGTTCGGTGTGTTCTGCACGGTTGCTGATTCAGCGCCGCGGGGTTGGTGTGGCAATCGGCGATCAAATCTTTGACCTGGCTGTACTAACCGAGGCTGGCCTGTTGAGACTCAAGCCAGAAATTTTTCGCCAGTTCAGCCTCAATCTCTTCATCGCATCGGGCCGTCCGACGTGGCGCAGTGCCCGCGCTGAGATCAGCAATCTGCTACGTGCCGACAACCAGGAGCTGCGCGCCAAGGTATTTGTCGCGCAAGAGTCGGGTAGATGTCCCGCGGCCCGACCAATGCGCTGTTACCAAACTGGCTGCATATCCCGATCGACGATAATGGTCGTGCCAGTTCAGTGGTGATCAGCGGCACGCCGGTGCAACGTCCCAACGGCCAGTTGAAGTTTCCGAATGCCGAGTCGCTGGTGTTCGGCGCGTGCCGCAAACTCGATTTCGAACTGGAAACGGCCTCATCATCGGCCAGTTCAATGCGCTGGGCGAGCTGATTGACAGCGTTAATGCCGGGCAGCATATTTTCGGGATATTACTGCTCAACGACTAGAGCGCGCCCGATTTACAGCAATGGAAATATGTGCCGCTCGCCCCGTTCAACAGCAAGTAATTCGCCACGTCGATCCCGCCATGGGTGGTCGGCATGGATGTGCTGGAAACGTTCCGCGTCGCTGATTCGCTGCAGCAATCGGAGCCGTTACCATACCTGAAGCAAGACGACAAGAACGGTTACGACATCTACTGCAGGTTTCACTCAAGGAAAGCCGGAGTGCGCCGCCGTGTACCATCTGCCGCACCAATTTCAAGAGCATGTACTGGAGCATGGCGCAACAGTTGGCGAACCACACGGTATCCGGACACAATACCTGCATCGGCGCGATCTGATGGGCTCCGGAACGATCAGCGGTAGCACGCCTGGCAGCTACGGTAACTTGCTGGAATTGACGTGGAACGAAAAAATCCGCTGATGTTGGTTGACGGCAGCTAGTGCACGTTTATCCAGGATAGCGATGAGGTGGCCATGACCAGCTAGTGCTAGGACAATGGTTATCTGGTTGACTTTGGTGCGATCAGCGGCAATGTATTACCGGCGCGCGCTCTGAAGGCAATGATTGGGTCATTCCCTTCAGAGCGGCAGACGCCAGAAAAATGGGGCACGTTATGGCATGTATCCTTTTTAGGACTCCCAGCCTGCACGCTTAACGCTGTCGTGGTAGCTGACTCAAAGATAAATGATGCCAAGAACCGCGCCGATGATCAGCCCGGACTTGATGCAGAGATAGAGCGGCTTGCTGAACTTTTTCAGGCGGCGGCGATATTGGCCAGCTACCCAGACGAAGCGGAACAGTTTGTTGATGTCGCCGGTTTCGTCTCCGGTTTCGTTTGGCGAGGCGGCGGCACTCATTATGTGGCGGCCGAGCCAGCGGTTGATCGCCTGCGCCCAGTTATAGCGCATCGGCCGTTCGATATCGCAGAAGATGATGATGCGGTTGGTGTCGGTGCCATTTTGCGCCCAGTGAATGTAGGTTTCGTCGAACACCACGCCATGGCCATCACGCCAGCTGTAGCGTTGTTGATCGACTTCGATGAAGCAACGGTCGTCGTTCGGCGTGATCAGGCCGAGATGATAGCGCAGCGAACCGGCAAATGGGTCGCGGTGCGGATTAAGTGTGCCGCCCGGCACCAGCTCGGCAAACATCGCCGCCTTGACGCTTGGGGTGCGGCGCAGCAGCTCTACAGTCTTCGGGCAGAACTGTTCTGCCGACGGATGGCTGGCATCGTACCATTTAAGGTAAAAACGTTTCCAACCGGCTTTAAAGAACGAGTTGAAACCGGCGTCGTCGTTCTTTTCCGCTGCACGAATTTTTTCTAGGCAGATCAATCCTTTGGCCTCATCGCGGATGGTTTCCCAGTTGTCTTCCAAAATATTCAGATCGTTGAAGGTGCTGGTCGGCAGATAAGGCGTGTTGGTCGGCACCTTGGAAAACAGATACATGAAGATGTTCAGCGGCGCCATGATCGACGAATGGTCAAATAGTTGGCGGAAGAACGGCAGACGCGTCTTGCCACGAAAGTGGACGTACAACACTGACAGAAGAAAAATATTGACTACTGCCCATTTCATAAAAATGTACTCCGTTTCAAACTAGCTTGGCCGGCGGTAAATACGCGGCGTTCCTGTGGTGAAAAGAAGGAGGGGAATACTACCAACAATCAGATAAGCGTCCATTTTATCCATTTTGCCGCCTCTCATTGCCAACTTGCGTGGATTGTTGACTGACATCGTCGTCGACCAGGAGGGAGCTGGGCAATATTTGCGGCGCGCCAGCGGCCATGGCGGTTGCTGACATTTCGATGTTAAAATTGCCCATCTTACGAGGGAGTAGCTTCCTTCGAGACTTTCGAAGAACGCATATCAACATACTTGGCGCTGCATCAAATTTACGCTATATGGCACGCACGACCGCACGGTTTGGCAAGGCCTATAATACATTGCTTTTCCCGCCCGCGCGAAGGCATTGCACCATTCTTCAACGCTCGGTCCTCAGAATTTTTATGTCTATCTATCGCCACCGGCATTGTCCGCAAACAAACTCAATATAACTTTCCTCGTTTCGTTCGGTTTTGTCGTCCGCGCCGTTAGCCAAGCAAGAGCGGAAGCATGATTCTCGCTATCGCATTATTGCTTGGCTCCGCCGTCGTCATCTATTTGTCATGTGAATATTTTGTTAGTAGTATCGAATGGGTCGGGCGTCGCCTCGTCATTACACAAAGTGCAGTCGGCACGGTACCGGCGGTATGTGGCACGGCGTTGCCGTAAAGGGCGGTGACCTTCGTCGCGGTCGCGGTCGTGTTCGAGCGCGATGCCGCACATCGAGAAATCGGCGGCGTCACTTTCGGCGGGACCCTGTTGTTGACAACCATTGTCTAGGCGGTGGTCGGCTTGATGTTTGTCCTGAACCACAAGAAGCTTGGCGGCATCCTGGCTGTCGGTCGACGCTGCCCAGCACTTGAGCCGCGATCAGGCCTGATTTCTCTCCATTTTCTGCTCAAGGTCGGTTTGGGGCTAGTGGTGTTAACCCTCAAAACCGTGGCTTGGCATTCTTTCCATGCTGGCTTACGGCGTGTATATCTGATCGGGCGTAATGTGCGCAGCGCTTTGGCCAGATATAGTTCGCGGGTATCAAAATCACAGAAATCTTCGTATCCGACCAGCAGAGAAATCATCTGCCGCACAATTATCCTTGCGCTCATCGGACGACAACATCCACAAATCTTGTGTCACCAGGCCCCATTCGACTGTCGTCGAAATCGAAAAGATGCCGGCCGACATCAGTCCACAAGACATTTCTACCGTGACAGTTGCCATGCAAACGCAATGCACCGACACTAACAGCGCGTTAGAAGTAACGGAACACGCCCAGCAGCGCTTGGCTAACGGTACTGCGAAGGCCTCCAGAAAATCCTTCGGGACAGAGCTGCTGTTCAGCAACACACGCTTTCTCCCTCGCCAAAGCTAGCGCTATCGCGCGTCGGGCGCTGCTGGTAAACATGCAAACCACCGACTACGTGGATACACACCCGAGAGCACGCCACGATCATTCCAACGTGGCGTCGTCTTCCAGCTCCGGCGAGCGGCCGTCGTGGCGCGAAAATGCTGCAAAACGGAAACCATCGAATTGGTGCAGCGTGTTGTCATCCGCTGCGATCCAGGTCGCGACCACTGAAATTTCGCGCTTCACCAGTTCCTTCACGAAGTCGTATTCTTTCAGGATCGCGGCATCACTCCAGCCGTCCTAGCAGATAGAACTTGGCTACCAGCCGCGGGCCGTCTTCTCCATACCGATCTAATATACCTGGTTTTCATAGCTGTTGAGCGCTAACAGGTGGCCGTCGCCATGCAAGCCGATGCTGTCGAGCGCGTTCAGTACGGCATCTGGAGTCGGGATAGAGAATGATACTGGCGGCGAAGTAGTCATCCCGACATTGTAAGCGCCTACGACTTCTTTCTCCACGATTAGGTGGAAAAGCCAATAGATGCAACTGGAGTCTGTATGATAGTTGTCAGCACATTATTATCATCGACCGAAGCCACAGCCATGAAACAGTTACTGGCAACGCGACGCAAACCAAACCTCTGCGCGGTGCTATCGTTCAGCGCCCTGCTGCCGCTAATGTCGCTAATGTCGTCAACCGCCACTGCCGCGCTGACACGGCGCCGCCTTTGATGCTGGCCAAATCTTATCACACAGGCATCCAGCTTGCGGAGTACTGGGTTAGTGAAAATATGACGGCGTGAGCGGATATTGGGATGGCAAGCAGTTGCTGACGCGCGGCGGTCACTGTGATCGCACCCGCCATGGTTCACCGCCAGCTGACCGACAACACCGGCAGATGGGGACTATGGGACGGGCGCGGAAAATCCAATCAAGTTCCACCGCACGCCGCGACACCCCAGACGACAGCACCTGGAGCGGCATGCACTTCATGGTATTCGACCTGCCTGAGAATGGTGGCACTTTTAACCAACACCTGAAAGCGCTGCGAAAGTTGATTCGCAAGCTGAAGACGCCATATGGGTACAGGCCAGCCGAACAAACCAAGGTGGCGATCACGCTACGTTACAACGCACCGTCAGCAAAGGCTATGAAGAATAGATGCTGCGTCGCGGCGCTTCGTTTTACCAAGAGCTAGGCAACGACGACCTGCTCAAGCCACAAATCCAAGAGGATGACGAGGCAAGAATCATCGACTATCTTCGCCTATCTGCCTAGCAAAGGAAAACATCAAAGAATGATGGGCGCTCTGCTGGTGGAAACGCTGCAAGGCTTGCTATTTAAGCTGGGTAGCAACTTCAACCGATGGCCAACGCCGCCGGCGCTGGGGAACCCCCTGGTGACTTATCGCTGATTCGGTGTCGGCAATCCAAGTGGAATACCACGGTTCGCCAGCTTTATAGGGAAATATTAGCAGTAGAATTGTAATATTTGGTGAAATATTTTGTAGTTTGAAGCTATTTCAATCATAAAATTCGTATCCCCTATTTTTAAAGTAGCTATCACCATGAATCTCGACGAACCCCTCTCAGACAAAGAATTTGACGAACTGGACGATTTTCTATTATCAGATCGTTGTGCTAAAGACAGCATGACCATGGATAGCCTGCACGGCTATATGACCGTCCTGGTGGTCGGCCCGGAACAAGTCTCTTGCTAGGTGAATGGTTACCGCACGTGTGGGGGCCGTCACTGAGGGACGCGCCGAAATTCAAATCGGACAAAGAATACGAAAAAAATCGTCGGCCTGATCGTCCGTTACATGAACGAAATCGCGGTCACGCTGGAAGTCGCGCCGAAAGAATACAAACCGTTATTCTGCGAGCAAGAAGACAAGAACCTGCTCGACGGCGAAGCCTGGGCCTGGGGTTTCTGGGAAGGCATCAACCTGCGCGCTAAAGCCTGGGAACAGATCTGGCACTCGAACCTGGCGACGGTAGTGCTGCCAGTTTACCTACTCGGCGCGGAAGAGCTGGAAGAAGAGGAAATGGCGTTGCACGAAGACCCAGTCCAACGTCACAAGCTGAAGGTGGAGGTCGAGGCGGCAATTTCTGAGATTTACCATTACTGGCTGCCGCACCGCAAATCGGAATTCACCACGACCCAACGTGAAACGCCGAAAATCAGTCATAACGATGATTGCAGCTGCGGCAACGGCAAGAAATACAAGAAGTTCTATGGTTTCAATAAAGCCGAAGACTAATTAAGGACGGTCAAGCATTCAGCGTATCCTCCAATTGAGTAACAGGCAGCACAGCTCTGCTGTCGTTAGCGACCCTATCCGTTATTCCTGTGTTCGCGGGGACGACGGAATCAAGGAGTCATTGTGAGGATTGTCGGCGCAACCTAATCTCATTCTTAACTAAACAACATGACGCAATCAACGTGTTCACTTTTTCAACGCGTGGTCGTTATTTCTTGATGAAATGCTCGCGGTAGTAGCGTAACTCTTCAATCGACTCAATGATGTCGGCCAGTGCGGTGTGCTTCTGATGCTTCTTGAATCCGCTCGCCAGTTCAGGTTTCCAACGGCGGCAAAGTTCCTTCAATGTCGACACGTCCAGGTTGCGATAATGAAAAAAAGCTTCCAGCTTCGGCATGCCGCGCGCCATGAAACGGCGGTCTTGGTAAATCGTGTTGCCGCACATTGGTGACTTGCCGCTTCGCACGTATTTTTTCAAAAACTCAATCAATGCCAATTCGGCATCGCTTTCCGTCACAGTCGACGCTTTGACTTTTTCAAGCAAACCCGAGCGTCCGTGGGTTCCCTTGTTCCAGGCATCCATGCCATGCATGACCTCATCGGACTGATGAATCACAAACACCGGCCCTTCGGCCAGGATGTTCAGCTGGGGATCGGTAACCACCACAGCGACTTCAATGATGCGGTCGCTGTCCGGATTCAGTCCGGTCATTTCCATATCAACCCAGATCAGGTTGAATTCATTCGGTCGCACCGGCGAAGCAGCTACGGAATTAGCGGAGATATCGGTAGCTTGTGACATAATTGTTCTCTTATTTATTTAACGATTTTATCGTATTTTACCAGAAACTTGCCGCATGGTCCCTACCAAGGACTGTAGCAAGCCCGACAAGGTCTGATTAAGAAGCGCAACTGTACTTGAGCAGTGAGCATCGCAGGCCAGATATTAGGATGATGCAGTAGGTTCTTAGAGGTGCATTGCATAGTATTTTCTCATACAAGGACTTCATGTCTACATTTGTATTTTCAGTTTTGTTTGTCATTCTTCTAAAAATCAGCGTAGCCGTGCGCTTCTGGCTGGATTCGCGCCATATTCGTCATGTGCTGGCGCACCGTAGCGCAGTACCGACCGAATTCACCGAAAAGATCTCATTGGCAGCGCATCAGCGCGCTGCCGACTATACCGTTGCTAAATCCAAATTCAGCATATTGTCGATACTGATCAGCACCGTGGTCCTGATCAGTATCACGCTGCTGGGCGGGCTACAGTTGATGGCGAAATACAGAGATCTCTGGTGGTTTTACGCCTGGCTGATATTCAGCGGTTTCCAACTGCTGATGCTGCTCTACCCAACCGTAATTGCACCGCTGTTCAACAAGCTTACTCCGCTTACCGACGACAGCCTGCGCGGCCGCATTGAAGGCTTGATGAAACAGGTCGGTTTCGCTTCAAAGGGCTTATTCGTGATGGATAGTTCCAAGAGCAGTGCCCACGGCAATGCTTATTTATCCGGCTTCGGCACCAGCAAACGCATCGCTTTCTTCGACACCTTGCTAGCACGCCTAGCACCGCAGGAAATCGAAGCAGTGCTGGCGCACGAATTGGGCCATTTCAAACTCCAGCACATCGTTAAACGCATCGTCGTTATGTTTGCTATTTCGCTGGCGTTCATGGCGTTGCTCGGCTACCTGAAACAGCAGGTCTGGTTCTACACCGGGCTGGGCGTCAATCCGCTGCTGCCGAACGATCTCAATAATAACAACGCGATGGCGCTGATCTTGTTCATGCTGGCACTGCCGATCTTTACTTTGTTACTGTCGCCGCTATCGGTGATCAGCTCGCGCAAGCAAGAATTCGAAGCCGATGCCTTTGCCGCCAAACACACCGACGCCAATTACCTGGTAAGCGCATTGATCAAATTGTACGAGGACAATGCGTCGACCCTGACCCCCGATCCGCCACACTCAGCCTTTTACGATTCGCACTCGGCCGCCGTCGTGCGCATTAACAAGCTGACGGCTACCCATGGTTGAGCACAGCAAAGGCACCAGACCGAGCCAGCAACAGAACAGCAACGGCCTGGTGATCGCCGCCCACGGCCGGCACTATCTGGTGCAAGCCAAAGTCGGCGATGCTTCGCTAAAATTGCAATGCGTCACTCGCGGCAAGAAAAGCGATGTAGCAGTCGGCGACCACGTCAAGCTCAAGCTGACATCGTTCAACCAGGGGGTGATCGAATCCATCGAAGAGCGTAACAGCCTGCTATATCGCTCGGACCAGTACAAAGCCAAGCTGCTGGCCGCCAACATCACGCAATTATTTATCGTAGTCGCGACCGAACCGAGCTTTTCAGACGATCTAATCTCTCGCGCGCTGGTGGCTGCCGAAGCGGCCAGCATCAAAGCCCACATCGTGCTCAACAAGACGGATATCATCGAAGCGCTGGGGAAGACCAGGCAGCGTTTGCAGATGTATGCCGACCTCGACTACCTGGTGCATGAAGTCTCGGCGCGCGCTTTTCCTGAGCAGACCTGCGCTACGCTGCAACCGCTGCTGGCGGGACAATCGACCATCCTGATCGGCCAATCGGGGATGGGCAAATCGTCGCTGATCAACCTGATCGTGCCCGATGCGGATATCGCCGTGTGCGAAATCTCCGCCGCACTCGATACTGGCAAGCACACCACCACTTTCACGCGTCTGTATGAAATGGATGCGACCGACCAAAGCCTGGACAGCAATCCCGCCAATATAATCGATTCGCCGGGATTCCAGGAATTCGGCTTGTACCAGTTGAGCGAAGGGATGCTGGAGCGGGCCTTCGTCGAATTCACTGCCTATCTGGGAAAGTGCAAATTTTACAACTGCCATCATCTGATCGAACCGGATTGCGCAATATTGAGAGCGGTCAAAAACAACAGTATTTCACCGATGCGACATCAGTTGTATGTGCAGTTGCTGCATGAATCGTCGCAGAAGCCATATTGATATATGCCAACCGAGATTAACGCCGATTCGGCATCCCCGACCAGGCGCCACTGTCATTTCTGCGCACACGGGAATCCCCTTTTATCAGTGCAAAAAGTAAAGTGGATCTCTACGTGCATGGAGATGACGGAGATTTTGCAAATTTCGCTGAATGGCTCCAAGTTACAGCGGCTTATTTGATTCGACATAGTTTTTAAATTATCAAAAGAGCTACATTTTTACAGATATCTTTTCCAGTGGAATCCCTTATAATTATTAAACTACTTATTTCATTTCTAAGCCAATCGTGGCGCCCTCATACAAGGCCCCGTACAACATTTTCGGCAGCCTGTAGGGCAGGCGATTGATTTAGAAATGAAATTCCAACTTTCGGCGGCAGTCGCCACAGCAGCCGCCGTTTTCATTTATGGCAATCAAACATTACATAGAGTTTTCTGACTTTTCGCTGGACGAATACGAGTACGTGATGGAACGTAGCCGTCTCATTAAACGCAAATTCAAGAATTATGAACCGCACTACACGCTACTCGATCGTACGCTGGTGATGGTGTTCGAGAAAAACTCGACTCGCACCCGACTGTCGTTCGAAGCCGGCATGCATCAACTGGGCGGCGCCGCGATCTACCTCAACACGCGCGACAGCCAATTGGGACGGGGCGAATCGGTGGAAGATGCAGCGCAGGTGATGTCGCGCATGTGTGACATCATCATGATTCGTACTTTCGGCCAGGACATCATCGAACGTTTCGCCACGTACTCGCGGGTACCGGTCATCAACGGCCTGACCAATGAGCAGCATCCCTGCCAGGTATTGGCCGATGTCTTCACCTACATCGAACACCGCGGCTCGATCTCAGGTAACACTGTCGCTTGGATCGGCGATGCCAACAACATGTTGTATTCATGGCTGCAAGCGGCTCAGATATTCGGTTTCCACGTCAACGTATCGACCCCGAAAGGCTATGATCTCGATCCTGCCCTAGTCGCTGCGGACAATCAGCGCTACACGCTATTCGCCAATCCGGCGGATGCCTGCGATGGCGTTGATCTGGTCACCACCGATGTCTGGACCAGCATGGGATACGAAGATGAGAACACCGCACGCCTGACAGCCTTCGACGGCTGGATTGTCGATCAGGCAAAGATGCAACGCGCCGACGCCGACGCGCTGTTCATGCACTGCCTGCCGGCGCATCGCGGCGAAGAAGTATCCGCTGAAGTGATCGATGGCTCGCAATCGGTGGTGTGGGACGAAGCGGAGAATCGCCTACATGTACAAAAGGCGTTGCTCGAGTATCTGGTGCTGGGAAAAGTTGCGTAGCAATCAATCATCGACCACACGGCTGCTTAACGTAAGCACAGCCCAACCATTTCAACCTACCTAGAAATAATATTATGTCTAATATTCTGCAATCTGTTCCGATCAACGAAACAGTTGGCATCGCTTTCTCAGGCGGCCTCGACACCAGTGCGGCGCTGCATTGGATGCGCCAGAAAGGAGCCATTCCTTACGCCTACATCGCCAACCTGGGCCAGCCGGACGAGCCGGACTACGATGCTATTCCCAAGAAGGCCAAGGCCTATGGCGCTGAACTGGCGCGCCTGGTTGATTGCCGTGAACAGTTGGTGACAGAAGGCATAGCCGCGCTGCAAAGCGGTGCCTTCCATATCTCCACCGCTGGCGTCACTTACTTCAACACCACCCCGCTCGGACGCGCCGTCACCGGCACCATGCTGGTGGCCGCGATGAGCGAAGACAAAGTCGACATCTGGGGCGATGGCAGTACCTTCAAGGGCAACGATATCGAACGTTTCTACCGTTACGGCCTGCTGGTCAATCCGAATCTACGCATCTACAAACCCTGGCTCGACGACAAGTTCATCCGGGAACTTGGCGGCCGTAAGGAAATGTCGGAATTCATGATCATCTCTGGCTTCGATTACAAGATGTCGGTGGAAAAAGCCTATTCGACTGATTCCAACATGCTTGGCGCCACCCATGAAGCAAAAGATCTGGAATTCCTGAACTCCGGCATGCAGATAGTCGAACCTATCATGGGCGTAGCATTCTGGCGAGACGATGTCGAAGTCAAGCGCGAGACCGTCACCGTGCGCTTTGAAGAAGGCCGTCCGGTCGCCATCAATGGCATCATGTTTGGCAGTCAGGTCGCACTGATGATGGAAGCCAACCGCATCGGCGGCAGCCACGGCCTTGGCATGAGCGATCAGATCGAGAATCGCATCATCGAAGCCAAGAGTCGCGGCATCTATGAAGCGCCGGGCCTTGCCTTACTGTTCATCGCTTACGAGCGTCTGGTAACCGGCATCCATAACGAAGAAACCATTGAGCAATACCGCGAAAGCGGTCGCCGCCTGGGCCGCCTGCTGTATCAAGGCCGCTGGTTCGACCCGCAAGCGATCATGCTGCGCGAATCGGCGCAACGCTGGGTGGCGCGCGCCATCACCGGCGAAGTCACCATCGAACTGCGTCGCGGTAACGATTACTCGATCCTCAACACCGAGTCAGCCAATCTGACCTATCATCCTGATCGCCTGACCATGGAAAAGGGTGGGGGCGCATTCTCGCCGCAAGACCGTATCGGCCAACTGACGATGCGAAACCTTGATATCAACGATACCCGCCAAAAACTGGCGATCTATCAAAGCACCGGCCTATTGGCCTCCAGCAACGTTTCATCTTTGCCGCTGTTCCACAAAGATGAGAATAACTAAACATGATAACTTAATTCGACAATTTTAGTGTTATCAAGCAGGACAATATATATTTCAACGGCAAATGCATTTTCCACACCGTAGTTTTCGTCGACGGCAGCAAGAAGACGCTGGGCGTCATACTCCCGTCGACGCTGAACTTCGGCATCGGCGTTGCAGAAATAATGGAAATCAGCAGCGGCGTCTGCCGTGTGCACAAAAATGACCAGCAAGACTGGGGATCAATACAGTAGCGGCGAGCACTTTGAAATTCCGGCGAACTCAAGTTTCGATATCGAGACGCTGGAGACCCCGCCAATGACATTTTCCATTACGTCTGAGAAATTACCTGTGTAGGCAAAAAGCCCACCGGAGCCATTGCACAAGGGGGGGGGCGAAATTCTTTACCTTAGAGATTGTAAGATATGACAGGACGAAGCATAGCCAGTCAATATGTCACGGTTATGACAAGCATCTTTAAATTAGAAAATTTCATTGCAATTAAATAAATATCGGCTCCGGCTCCAGAGCCACGCCAAATGTTGTCATTACATCACTCTGCACTGCCTGTGCCAAGCGCATCACGTCCTGCCCGCTGGCGCCGCCGCGATTGACCAGTACCAACGACTGTTTTTCATAGACGCCAACGCTCCCCAGATTTTTTCCTTTCCAGCCGCACTGGTCAATCAGCCAGCCGGCCGCCAGCTTGTAGCTGCCATCTGCCTGCACGTAGCTTACCAGTTGCGGGTGCTTTGCCAGCAATGTGTCGTGCTGTGTAGCCGGAACAATTGGGTTCTTGAAGAAGCTACCTGCATTGCCAAGCAAGACAGGATCGGGCAACTTGCGAGTACGAATTGCTATCACCGCATCGCTGACATCACGTGCAGTCGGATGATCCAACCTCTGCGCCGCCAATTCTTGCGCAACGTCGGCGTAACGCAAATTCGGCCGCCACTGTTTGGGCAACGCAAACGTCACATCCAGCACCACCACCCGATTGCGCAGTCTGTGCTTGAAGACGCTGTCGCGATAAGAAAACGCACAAGCCTCACGGTCTAATTGCAATATTTCGCCGCTGTTCATGTCAAATGCGGTCAGACCATGAAAACAATCTTGTAGCTCACAGCCGTAAGCACCAATGTTCTGGATTGGTACGGCGCCGACGCTGCCAGGGATCAAAGAAAGGTTTTCCAGTCCACCCCACCCTTGTGACAGGGTCCATTGCACGAAATCGTGCCAATTTTCGCCGGCGGCTGCGCGTACATACACTGCTTGCTGGTCGCTGCCGACAATCTCGCGTCCGTGAGTACACATATGTAACACCAACCCATCGAAGTTCTTTGTCAGAAGCAGATTACTGCCGCCCCCGAGCACTAGGCGCGGCATGCCAACGGCATCGGGATCAGACTTAAGTGCCTGCAGGTTAGCAAGCGAGGCCACCGGCAAATAAGCAAGAGCGCGAGCATCGATACCGAAAGTGTTGTGCGAGCGCAGCGAAAAGTCGTATTGAAACGGCAATGTTGGGGTAGTGGAAGTCATAGCACCAAAATTATAGAAGTAGCCGCCAGCGACAACCGCTAATGGCCGTGGCTACTGCATCGGAAAATTATCCCGATTGGTGGAAAATAGACGGCCGTGACCGACACCTCGGATTTTTTATCCGATAGAATACAGATTCACCAAAAGCAGCGCCAGATTGGGCCGCCGCCTGAATTTTATTTAACAAAGTAAAGAAATAGGAATAGCTATAAACGGCCGCGTGACTAATGTACCGGAAAAGCGCACTTCGAACGGCCATGAATGGCACATTAAAAGTGTACCAATCCTTTCCGGTGGA
>JFJP01022459.1_pt1 | contig 19976 bp, 16 predicted proteins | sample 431651 | NCBI WGS metagenome assembly JFJP01 (sample SAMN02602958, study PRJNA72255) | Microbial mat metagenome, whole genome shotgun sequencing project. | biome: fresh water; feature: sink hole; material: water; isolation source: purple microbial (photo- and chemosynthetic) mats found in...
CGGTGTACACCCCGTAATATTGCAGGGCGGACAAAGCGAAGTCCGCCAAACGAAAATGTTGCGGAAAAAAAACGGTGGACACGCTTCGCTTTGTCCACCCTACATGTCTGTTGTAGTCTGTTGTAGTTGTAAGGCGGACAAAGCGAAGCGTGTCCGCCGTTTCAGCATCACACCGATTCGCTTTCAAACATTGTTTTTTGTATATGCAGAGCAGTTGTCTGAGAGGGATAACGGTTTATGACTGTTCTTATACCACCACCCACACCGCGCTTTTCTGACATTCCCGGACAATCTTGCGGGAAACGCTTCCGAAAAGAAATTCCTCTTTTTTGCTCATGCCCCGCTTGCCCACCACAATGGTTCCGTAACCGCATTCCCTTTTTTCAAGGAGAATCTGATCGGCGACGCTGACCGGCTCTTCGCAGACCTGAATTTTTGTAAATATCTGCGTTTCAGGAATGCCGAAGGACATTAAAATCCCCCGTGCTTTGTTTATCAGCGCATTGACGTCGCTGCGCTTCTTTTCCACATAAATCAGCCGTTCTTCCCGGTCCGGCATAATATCCGGCGACGGCGGCCTGATAATGTTGAGAATCGTGACCCGGACGGTCGGGTGGGAACGCATCATTTTGCCGACATATTCTGCCACTTTTAAGGCATTTTCGGACTGGTCAATCGCGACCAGCACATCATATTCCTGTCCCTTTACATTTCGGCTGGTAAAGGGACATTTCAAAGATTCAGATCCGTTTTGCATAGCATGATATCGTTTAAAAGTTCCTGTACGTTTTCATAAAAAACTTCGGCGCCCACGCAGAAGTGCATGAGAATATGATTCAGGCTTTCGGGAATATAGGGAAAAAGCTTCTTCAAATTGATGATCCTGTGCTTAAAAAACAAAGAAAGATCCCGGGGTTCCAGACAGACCCGGAGTTTCATGCCTTCAGGCGCACACGCGGACATTTCCTTTAAATGATGAAAGCCGTTTCCGACGGTAAACAGCAAGATATTCCCAAGTCCGAACATATCAACGCCGAAACGATTTTCCGACCATTCATAAGTATAATCGAAATCAATCCATCTGTATCTTTCGCTTTCCCGGTCAATGAAAATATGGTCATTCCGAATATCGCCGTGAATTTCTCCTATATGATGCAGCCTTCCGATTGCCCGGATACATCCGATGATATTTTCAAAAATAGCCGGAAAATGCTCGTAAAAATAGGTTTCATGATCCGCTTTGAGATTGTTAATCATGTTGTAATAAGGCGATCCCGGAATTTTATCTATCACACGGACCGGATTCCCTACTGCATCCGTCAGCGTACAGCCGTGCATAAAATCCGGATCATTTCCTATTTTTTTCAGCACCCTGCTTTCTTTTCGGGGGCTTCGGAAACACTCAATACTGAAATCCCCCAGCGACATGGTAAAAGATTCATAAAACACCAGCTTGAGAATTTTTTTGCTTCCGTCCTCAAGATCAATGGCTTTTTTTACCCAGAATTTCGGCTCCTCGTCAAGGCCGAATCGCCCCTCAACCGCCTCTCCCTGAATAAAATAATAACGCCCCTCCAATTCCAGAACATCTTCTGCTGAAATGTCCATAAACTGAGTGGTGTCCCGGCAGATCTTCACCTTTGTCCGGTGAAAGGAACGTGTGTATGCCTCTATTTTTTCTTTGAGTTCTGCTTCTGTCATAATTGTAAGGTTAGGGGTGAGAGGTGAGGGGGTTGAGACCTCTGACCTCTCACCCCTGACCTCTCACATAGCTTTAAAACTTGAAACCTACGCCGACTGCATAAAGAAAACCGCCCTCATCAAAAACATCGTCTATTTCAGACAATCCTTCAAACAGAAACTGATATTCGAGATTTCCTGATATAAAGGTTGTTGAATTGACAAAATATTTAACGCCGCATTCTATCCCTGCGATGTACATTTCGTCAGTGGTATCACCGTAGCGATAGCCAAAATTGATACCTGCATAAGGATTCAGCAAGTTCAAACGGCTCTGGGCAGGCATTTTGAAATAATAATCCGCTGCCGCACGGGTGGAGCCGTTCCAGTTGCTTTTGCCCTCCAAATCGGAAAAAGCAAGGCCCTGCCGAACCGTAAGTTCTACGTTGTCTCTGATAAAGTATCCCATGGCAGCTTCTACGGAAGCCGTGCTGTTATCAAGTTTTTTGTCAGTTGTGCCGCTTCCGCCGATGGTGAAGTCCCGGTCCTTCAGTTTGAACCCCTGGGCGTTGACAGCCAAAGGCAACGCCAGAAATCCTGCGATAATCAGTACCGTCAGTTTTTTCCACATCTTCATTTTTCCTCCTCGGTTTTTTTATTTTTTTCTCGGTTCCGAATTAAGAAGGTTTGACAAGTTTTTGAAAATTGTCAAATCTCTTAACATCATCTTCTCAAAAGGGTTTTCAATCAAAGCCGCAGGCGCGTTGCAGGCAATCGTCTGAGTCCTGATATTATATTTTTTATGCAAATATAATATCTTTCAATTTCCCTTCTGATATTTCAGTTAATTACCATAAAACACCGGAGAGAATCAAGAGAATAATGAAAGAATCAGTTTTTCAGACGATAAAAGACCGTTCCCTCCACTTCCAGCAGGCTGAACGCATCGGAATATCCGCCGACCGTTTCTCCGGTCCCGACAAATAAGTATCCGCCGGGATTGAGAATACGGGCTATCCGACTCAGCAGTGTTTTTTTGAATGTTTCTGAGAAATAGATAATAACATTGCGGAGAAATATAATGTCAAAAGGTCCGATGATGCCCGATGCCGGGTCTTTGAGATTAAAAAGCCTGAATGTCACCATATTTTTTATTCTGTCATCTAATACCCATTCATTTCCTGTTTTTTGGAAATAGCGTTCCAGATAAAAGCGCGGCAGTCCCCGGGATATGGTATTGTCGTCATATTTTCCCGCTGTCGCAAAAGAGAGGGTTCCGGCGGAAATATCGGTGGCAAGAATCTGAGTCTGTCGGCAACATGCCGTTTCCGTGTATCCGTTTTTGATATAAAAATCAAGGGCTGCCATGGCAATGGAATAAGGTTCCTGTCCTGTGGCGCAGGCTGCGGACCATATCTTTACAGTGCCGCGTTTCCCGGCTCTGATTTCTTTGTGAAATTCGGGCAGTATCTGTTCTTCAAGAATTTTAAAAGGCAGGCGGTCACGAAACCAGAGCGTTTCATGGGTGGTGATGGCGTCAATCACGGATGCCCGGAGTTTATCGTAAAGCGGGGAGGCTGTGAGCCTGAGATAAAATTCGCCGAATGTTTTGCATCCGCTCTCCGCTGCTAATTTAGAGAGCCGGTTTTCAATCAGATATGCCTTGTCCTCCCCCAGAGAAACCCCGGATTCCTGTTCGACAAAATCCCGCAGCAGCCGGAACTCCTGATGACAGATACGAAGGGGCATGAAATCTCCTTTTTTTTAGCCACGAATGAACACAAATTGAAGCACGAAAATTGTAACAAGAAAATTGTGAACAAGATGAAATTCTTCTTAAAAGCTTTCGTGTATTTCTTTTCTTTCGCGGTTTTCGTGTTTCAAAATTCGTGCTTCAATTTGTGTTCATTCGTGGCAAAATAATCTTCAGTCTTCAATCAGGCTGATAATTCGATTCGCCAGACGCTCAAGCGGCACTTTTTCGTCAGAGAGGTCAGATTCATCAACCGCTCTCGGCATTCCGTAAACGGTGCAGGTCTCCGCGGTCTGAGACAGACAGTAGCATCCTTTCTGTTTCATGGCGCGGACGCCTTTCATTCCGTCGCTTCCCATGCCTGTCATAATAACCGAAAGTATGCCTTTATACGCATCCGGCAAAGACCGGAACAGAACATCCGCAGAAGGACGGACGCTGTTTTCCGGCGGATCGTCACTTAACCGGATATACCTTCGGACCGGCAGGCTGTTTTCTTTGCCTGTTTCCTTTCGGACAAGTGTATGTCTGCCTCCCGGCGCGATATATACCGTATTCGGCATCACTTCTTCGCCTTCGGCGGCTTCCCGAACCCTTATCGCTGATTTCATATTCAGGCTGGCGGCAAGAGAGGCTGTAAAAGGTGAAGGAATATGCTGAACAACCAGAACCGGCACACCGAGATTTTCAGGCAGCAGGGGAATCACTTTGGCAAGGGCGTTGGGGCCGCCGGTGGATACGGCAATGGCAATGACTTCAATCGGAGACATCCGGCTTTTATGTCTGAAAGCACGCGCTGAAACGTATTTTTCCGCCACTGTTTCCGATCCGGGACCGGAATCAGTCATTTCCGAAGCCGGAACATGCAATTCCTTCGGATATCGTGCGATTCGGAAATTCCGACGCGCGCCGAGCAGTCCCAGAATCGTCAGCAGGCGAAGCCGAAATTCTCTGATGGTATTTTCATTTGATTCCAAAGGCTTGGGTACAAAGTCAATCGCGCCGGCTTCCAGAGCCGCCACAATTTCATCCACCCGCCAGGGCTGAGACTGCCCCGTTGCAGTGCTGACGATCAGCACTTCCACATCCTGATGTGCCTCTCTGATTTTTTTCATTGTATTCAGTCCGCTGTCCGCGCCGGACATTTCAAAATCAAGAAGAACCAAGTCTGTGGGAAATCTCCGCAGTTTGGCAAGCGCGATTCTGCCGCCGGCAGCGGTGTCAATGACCTCGGTGCCGGGAATATCTGAAACAATTCCGGCGATAAAACGGCGGGATGCCTCTTTGTCGGAGACCACCATAACTTTGAGTTTTTCATACAATACGATCAGTTCCCACTACCTGACGGCATCCATTCCGGAGTGCGTCATTTTATTATCATCTTAATAAGAATAAGAACGGGGAGCGCAGCGAAAATTTTTATACTGATCCGTTTTTGTTTTTTTGCCGCAGACACACACAGACGCACACAGACATATGTCCGAAAACGGAATACAGAATACGGAATATATGCAGAAAATATGCCGTAAAAAACCAAAAGTGGATCACTATAATTTCATTTCAAAACTTTGTTACAAGAAAATCTTTGTCCGATCCCACCGCGGAAGGCTTTTCCTTTTGCAAGTTTTTTTGAGGCTCGGGTTCCGGTTCCGGATCACGGGTTTTAAATCCCAGCATGTTGAGTTTTTCTCTGACCGATTTTTCCGTAAAGGGTTTGATAATATAGCCGTTTACGCCTCTCTGCATTGCCTTTACAACTGTTTTCATATCCGCATCGCTGCTGACAATCAGAAAAGGAATTTTTTTAAATTTCGGGTCCAGCCTCACGGCTTCCAGCAGATCAAGGCCGGACTTTGCCGGCGCGCCCGGAACCGGCGCGGGCATGTGAACATCTGAAATAATCAGATCAAATTTTCCTTTTTTAAGCTGGTTCAGCGCGCTGTATCCGTCATCGGCTTCCACAATATCCGTAAAACCCAGTCTTTTCAGTATCAGGCACATGGCATGTCTTATCGTCGCCTGATCGTCTGTAACAAGAATTCTCATATTTTTCAAATACCTTTCTGCTGACAGAGAAACGGGGGATAAATCCCCCGTCTCAGAGCTGAAGCACGCCGAAATTTATTTCGGGGACAGATTTTCAGCCCCGAAATTTATTTCAGGTTTGTTTCATCTGTCTGCGCCGCGATCCGCGTTTCGGAAAAAATATTTTCCTGCCTGATGTTGATAAAAGCCTCTGCCGGCGCATCCGTGTCTGAAGATTTTCTTTCGGCCGTGGTTGCAGACAGAGTGAAATGTCCCACAATCTTCTGAAGCTGATTCGCAAGACGGGCAAGGTCTTCCGCCTGTTTCCGGGTCTGCGCCGCGTCATGGGAAGTGACATCGGCGGCTTCATTCACCTGCGAAACATTTTCCGACACCGTTTCCGTGCCTGCCGAAGCCTCGGCAGCGTCTTTGGCAATTATCAGCGCTGCCTGCGACACTTCATCTAATTTGTAGGAAATTTCCTTTCCTGTCTGAACCACTTCCTGCACATTTTTTGAAGTTTCAGATGCCCGCTGGGCAGCTTCCAGCACATTTTTTGATACAGAATTGGAATTGGATGCGGTTTCAGCAATGCTTTTGGAAATTTCATTGGTGGATGCGGTTTGTTCCTCCACTGCCGAGGCAATGGTGTTCATAATGGTATTGATCTCGCTGATAACCTTTACAATCACTTCGATGGCTCGGACAGCCGCCTCTGTGTTTTTCTGCATACTTTTGACTTTTCCGCGAATCACCTCCGTGGCTCTGCCGGTTTGCCGGGCAAGTTCTTTGACCTCATTTGCCACCACTGCAAAACCTTTTCCGGCTTCTCCCGCGCCCGCGGCCTCAATGGTGGCGTTCAATGCCAGCAGATTGGTCTGGGAGGCAATGCCGTTAATCAGGTCCACCACTTCGCCGATTTCATTGGCAGCCTCGCCCAGAATGCTGACGATTTCGGATGTCTGATCGGCTTTTTCCGAAGCCTCGCCGGTCACATGCGCGGCTCTGCCGGAATTTTTCGCCACCTCGTTCAGCGAGGCGTACATTTCTTCAATGGCAATGGCAACGGTATTGACAGAGCCGGAAATCTGTTCTGTCGCGCTTGCCACCGCGCTGATGTTTTCGGATACATCTTCGGTTGAAGCACCGATGGTTTTTATTTTGTGAAAAAAAATTTCCGCCGCAGACACCACCGAGGCGATCTGTGCGCTGACCTGTTCCGCGGCAGCCGCCATATTCCGGATATTGCCTGCCGTGTTTTCGCTTGCCTCTGCCGCGGTCACGGAGCGGATACGCATATGATCGGCTTTTTCAGCCATTTCCCCGGAAATAGCGTCCAACCTTGCAGATGAGGCGTTCACACGGTTTACGTTTCCGCTGACCTGCACAATCATAAGCTGAAGCTTGTCCATAAACGCGTTGAAGCCGTCAGCCAGTTCCCGGGGTTCGCCCCCGGAATTGACAGCAATCCGTCTGGTAAGGTCTCCCTCGCCCCGGGCAATGTCTTTCAATCCCTCAATCACCTCCCGGATCGGATGCACAATATGCTTTGAAATCAGCAGGGAAGCAATGAGCATACAAAACAGGAGAACCGCGGCAATCATGACCGTAAACTGAAGGATTTGCGAGGAAATCATCCGGGAAACTTCCTTTTCCTTCTGAGCGACCGCCAGTTCCATGTCATCTATATAAACGCCGGTGCCCACAGCCCAGTCCCACGGTTTGAAGGCTTTTAAAAAGGTCATCTTGGATACCGGCTTGTTTTTCCCCAGCTTGGGCCATTTGTATTCACAGAATCCTTCTCCCCGTTCCAACGCGATATTCAACTGTTCCAGCAGAATATGTTTGCCTGTCGGGTCTGTGTAAACCGGATCGCTGATGTCTGTCCCGATAAGCTCCGGTTTGGGATGCTGCAACATTTTTCGGTCTTTTGTGCTGAAAATATAAAAATAATCCTTGCCGTCCGCACCGTATTTCAGCGTATTGATAACAGCTTTGACATTCTCCCGGATCACATCTTCCGCGACTTCCATATAGACGCCGGTTCCCACAATCCAGCCCCAGGGACGGAAAAGTTTGATGTATGAAATTTTATTTTTTGCATTTTCTTCTCCGGGCATGGGCCACTGATAATCAAGGGTTCCTTCCCCTTTTTCTTCGCAAAGCTTCACCATGTCGTTAAAAAGACGCTTGCCGTTCGGGTCCCGGAGTTCGGAGAAATTTTTACCCTCCATATCGGGATGAGTCGGATGCATCAGCACGTCGGCTTTTGTATCCGTGATCCAGATATAGCCGGTCTTATCATATTTGATGTTTTTTAAAGTTCTTACGGCAATCTGCTTTCTGACTTCTTCCGGCTGATCTTCCATAAGATACGCGGCTTCAACAGTATCATAAACAATTTTGATAATATTTTTGAGATGCTGTTCATAATATTCAGCCAGCTTTTCGGGGTCATGTGCATTCTTATAATTGCTTTCTACCACGACATAAGCATTCTGCACCAGATTTTTCAGCGTCTGTTTTTTCACATCCAGCAACGCAGATTTAAAGGACTGTATTTCCTCTCTGCCCATTTTTTTTAAAGCATAAGTTGATATGCCGACAGCCAGTATGCCGACAGCCAATAATCCTGTGATAATAAGGAGATTGACTTTTTTGTTGATTGTCATATTTTCCCCCCATGTCCCTGCTCTCGGATTCAGTATGTTTTTCATGTCCGGGTCCCTTAAAATTTCCTTCAATATTGATATGTGTTGATTTGAACAGCCCTGTCATGTATGACCGGGGTTTCATTTGAAACTGTCTGATTTTTGTGATGTATGACAGCCGCTTTCCTGTGTGAAAACTCCTCTGCCGGAATGTCATTTCATCTTTAATACGGATTCGCTTTCAAATATCGGTCTTTTCCGTAAAACCGCTTTTTAAGCGGTTTAAGCGGTTTGAAAAACCGCTTTACGATCATCTGAAAGTTCTCCGTAAAACCGCTTTTCAAGCGGTTTAAGCGATTTGAAAAATCGCTTTACAGGCGGTTCAAGCGGTTTATCTGTTTTAAGCCGGGTGTTTTAAGCCGGGCGCTTTACGATCTGAATCTGTTTTAAGCCGGGCCGATCTTTGAAAGCGAATTGGTATAATATCCGCCATCGGCAGATCGGAAACTGCCTTTGTGCCTTGTTCCCGCGCGGCGCGCGTGAGAACGAGGCTTGGAAGAGATTTTTCAATCTGCCGGCAACGGTCAACTTATAAATGAATTTTTTAAGCGTTGCAACCGAAAATCAGTTTATGCTATAAATCATTCAAAAACAGGATAAAGCCTGTGTTAAAAGACTGTACCCGAACCGAAAGGAGCTGATGTGGAAAATTATAACCTCTTTGATCATTACTCAAAAATGAAAGAAAAAAATATTTTTTTTATTTTCAACGGGTTATTTTCAGACAGCCTTTTTTCGGCTCTAATGCAGAATATTCAGACGGTGCTGTCGGAAAAAGGAGAAGAACCGGGGATTATAAAAAAAATTTTTTCAGTCTTTATCGAACTTGCCCAGAATATTTATCTTTATTCGGCTGAAGAAAAAGGCGACGGCATTATTCTGATTGAAGATCACAAAAATTTTTATCGGATAAGCGCCGGAAACCTGATAAAAAATACAGAGGTCTGTTCTTTTAAAAATAAAATTGACGCTATTAACATGCTCAGTAAAAAGGAATTAAGGGAACTTTATCTGAAAAAATTGAAATCTCCTTCGGAACCGGGAAAAACCGGCGGCAATATCGGGCTGCTGATAGCTGCACGAAAATCGGGAAATCCCATAGACATCAATATCTGTCCTGTAAAACGGGATGCGGAAACACTGAAAAACCGCATTTTCAACTTATTGTTTTCATTGTTTTGCAATCTGAAAAAAACAAAGTTCCCCAAAGCCCCGAATAAAAATTGGAGTTTTGTCGAACTCTCTGTTAGAATAGATAAGAATATATGAGGCAGGTGCAGTGTGTTATAATATTTTTTACTGAATCACTGCTTTTGCACCACTATCGGAAATTTAAGGATGGGGGATTAAACTTATGGAAAATTTTATACTTGAACCGACTGAAAAAACATTGAAAATAAATTTCAATGTCCCAAAAGGCATCTTTGAAATGGAGGGATCGTCTTATTCGGAAAATACATGGCAGTTTTTTCAGTCGCTCAATGTCTGGCTGAGAAGATACATTGCCGAAGTCGGAAATCCGATTACCCTGAACCTGAAAATCAATTATCTCAATTCAACTTCGACAAAATATCTCATGGATTTTCTGCTGATATTGGAAGAATTTTATGAAAACGGCGGAAAAGTGAAAGTCAACTGGTATTATGAAGAAGGGGATGATATTCAGGAAATGGGAGAAGACTTTGCCGCGGACCTGAATCTGCCTTTGGATTTAATCGTCTATGATTAAAGCGCCGCTGAAAAACCTGTACGGCGTCTGCTTCGTCCGTTTTTCCGGCACCCGCAGCCGGACGGCTCATGTGTTGCTGCCCGTCTGAAACCGCGCTTTCCCACAGATATGACCCAGATGCGGAGGAGCTATCTGAACTTGAAAATAAGGGATGAAGACAAAGACAAAGAACAGCTCATCAAAGAACTGAAAAGACTGCGCCGCCGGATCATAAAGTTAAAAGTAACGGAAATCAGATACAGGCGCGCTAAAAATCTTCTGAAAAAGAGCAGAAAGCAGTACAGCATCGCGTTTAAAGAGGCAAAACTTCCGATCCTGTGGATAGACGCTGATGAGGGAAAGATCATCAACTGCAATCAGGCTGCTGAAATTTTCCTTGAAAAGACAAAAGAGGAAATTGTCGGTCAGCAGCAGATCAGCGTTCATCCGCCTGAAAAAGCAGAGTTTTATTTCAGGATATTCAAAATACAGACAGATGAGAAATATGCTTTTGCTTATGAAGACAAAAGCGGTTTTGCTTATGATGCTGAAGTTCTTACAAAATCAGGAGAAATCATCCCTGTCCATATCAGCGCTTCTGTGTCATCCTTCGGAAAGAAAAGAGTTATTCAGCAGATATTCAGAGATATTACCAAATATAAACAGTCGGAAAATGCTTTGAAAAACGCGCTGAACTTCTCGGAACGTCTGATAGACAACGCGCCTTATCCGATTTTCTGCAAAGACCGGCAGGGCATTTATCTGAGTTGCAATGCCGCCTTTGCCCGGTTTGTCGGCGCGCATAAAAGCAAAATTGTCGGAAAAACAGATTTTGATATTTTTCCCAAGGAAATCGGAGAACTTTTCCGCAAAAAAGATGAAGAGGCGCTCGGCGCGGAAAAGCCGAAAATCAGCGAAGAGTGGGTGGGCTATCCGGGGGGGAAAAAAATGCTGATAGAAACGCTGAGGGGGATTTATTCCGATGCGGAGGGCAATGCTGTCGGCGTTGTAGGCATCAGCCGGGACATTACAGAAAGCCGGAAAATTTCCGATATGATCAAAAAAGCTGACATCATCAACAGAAAAAATATCATGGAGGCATTCAAAAAAGCCACGAAAAATGTCATGGTTGCCCAGCAGCAACTGAAAATAAAAAATACCCGGCTCAATGAAACCCTTGAGAAAGTTGAAGAAGCCAATAAAAAAATCATGGACAGCATCCGCTATGCAAAAGTCATACAAAGCGCTCTGCTGCCCAATTTAGACGGAACCAATATCTATCTTCCCGACAGCTTTGTGATCTGGATGCCCAAAGATGTGGTGGGCGGAGACATTTTTTTCAAAGATTCTTTTACCGAAGGTGTCGGATCCGACGAGCATTTGACCGGACTTATTTTTGCTGTCATTGACTGTACCGGCCACGGCGTTCCCGGTGCGTTTATGACCATGATTGCGTCTTCGGGTCTGAGAAGAATCATCAAAGACGAGGGCTGCCATGATCCTGCACGGATTCTGAAACAGTTGAATTTCATCGTCAAGAAGTCGCTTCAGCAGGACAAAAAAGAGACGCTTTCAAATGACGGACTGGACGCGGCGATATGCTTTATAAAAATTCAAAAAAAAACAGATAGTTCAGGACAGGAAGATACGGAAAAAATTCTTATTTTTGCAGGCGCAAAACTGCCGCTGATTTACGTCTGCGACAATGAAGCCGATCTTATCAAGGGAGACAAAGAAAGTATCGGTTATAAGAAATCAGACCTGAATTTCGACTTCACCAACCACACAGTTCATATTAAAAAAGGAATGTCTTTTTATATGTTTACCGACGGCTTTGCAGATCAGTTGGGCGGAGAAAAAAGACGCCGGTTCGGCACCACCCGTTTTAAAAGTCTGCTCAGAAAAAATGCGGGCCTGCCTTTTGAGATTCAGCGGAAAAATCTGCTTGAGACTTTTGAGGAGTATAAAGGCGAAAATGAAAGACAGGATGATGTGACCGTGCTGGGATTCGGATTTTAAGCAGCCATGTTTTTTCTCTTTGTGTATAATGCCGGATGGATCTTTGAAAGCGAATTGGTATGAGGACGGAGCATGAATGACATGAAAAATTGTGCATTAACTTATTCTTGTCTGAATGATATGAAGCATGTCTTTTTCACAATTTTCAAGCATTATCGCCTCATTTTCGGAAAAGCGTTTTGACTCGCCTTTTGCCATTCTGTGTTGCTTATCAACCGTTGCCGTACCCGCGACGACCACCATGAAGGTCAGTGTTCTGCCGTCTGCCTCCATCCGAAACTCGGAACCGGGATCAACCGCAATTTCGGCAACTTCCATATTTTCTTTCTGCTCCAGCAGCGTAAATGTTCCCCAGGGGTGATGAACCGTCTTGTGTTTATGAAATTCTTTGCGCCCGGTCTTTTTAAGGTCTGCCACAATGGATTTGACATCCCGGCTGTTCTCCATGTCCGAGACAAACACGGAATCGGGAGTTTCCACCACCACCATATTGTTGAGGCGGTTAATCGCTATCAGACGCTGCCGCCCCATAATAAAGCAGTTTTTTGTCTCTTTGGCAATCACATCGCCGTCAATCACGTTGTTATTCCCGTCTTTGGGCAGAAAATCATAAAGCGATTTCCACGAACCGATGTCGCTCCACCCGAAATACGAAGGCAGAATCACGCCTTTGTCTGTCTTTTCCATGATGGCGTAATCAATTGAAATATCTTCCAACTGTTCATAAAGTTGCTTTGTTACCGAGTCATTTGAAACCATGTTCTGCATTTTTCGGAGCATTTCAGGATGAAATTTTTTGAAAGCTTCTATAATAACAGATGCTTTGAATACGAACATGCCGCTGTTCCAGAAAAAATTGCCGGCTTTCAGATAGCTTTCTGCGGTTTCGATATCCGGCTTTTCCACAAATCTTTTAATCATCAATGCCTGTTCGGATATTTCTTTTCCGCCTTCGATATAGCCGTAGCCTGTTTCCGGGTAATCGGGCTTGATGCCGAAGGTGACAATATGCTCTTTGCCGGCAAGCTGTATCGCAGATTTCAGTCTGTTCTGAAAGTCCCCAATATCTCTGATCACATGGTCTGCCGGAAACACGCACAAAATCGCATCTGATTCTTTTTTAAAGATATTCAGCACACCGAGGAGAATGGCAGGAGCGGTGTTTCTGCCGCAGGGTTCGGCAATCACTTTCCCTTCGGGATTTACGCCTGTTTCTCTGATATGCCGTGCAATTTCATGGAAATGTTCTTTTCCGCAGACAATCCGTATGTTTTCCTTATCCAGCACGGGACAAAGGCGTTTGACCGTGCTTTGTACCAGCGAATCTTTGCCGATGAAATTGACAAGCTGTTTGGGATAGAGTTCTCTTGACACGGGCCAGAGCCGGGTGCCGGTGCCGCCTGCTAACAGTATTGAGTATATTTTTAATATATTATCAGCCATTCTCCCCCTCCTGCAATTATTTAATACCAATTCGCTATCAAAAACCGTGTTTTCCGTAAAACCGCTTTTCAAGCGGTTTGAGCGATTTGAAAAATCGCTTTACGATCTGAAAAGACTTATACCAATTCGCTATCAAAAACCGTGTTTTCCGTAAAACCGCTTTTCAAGCGGTTTAAGCGATTTGAAAAATCGCTTTACGGTCTGAAAAGACCTAACTTTGAAAGAATTGGTATTAGCTTTGAAAGCGAATTGGTATAAGGTTCAATACCGGATTCTTTTTGACTTTATACAATAAAATCAATTTTTTGAAAGAAGCCGCTGTTCGTAACCTGCCTGATCAACGGATTGAACCCGCTACCGAAATTTTCGCATAGCAAAAATTTCGCTGCGCTCATTTCCGCACTCCGGAGATCAGAGGCACGGCAAAGAAAACAAAAAGGGAAATATGCTTTTGATGCACATTCCCCTTTGATTTTTTATGGTAGGCGGTACTGGATTTGAACCAGCGACTTCTACCGTGTGAAGGTAGCACTCTCCCGCTGAGTTAACCGCCCGTTTAAAACAGAGCCTATATAATAAATTCTCCTGAGTCCGTCAAGCTTTTTTTTCTTTATAATGATTAAATTTGTCCCACAGACATGTCCGCCGGGTGGCAACTTATATTATTACCAAAAAAAACCGACACTTGCCGTCAGCCCTCTTCTGTTGTCCGCATCAAGATAAAAGCAGAGTTTCCACTCATCATCAAAGAAGGTTCTGAAATATCCCATACTCAGCCCGTACAATGCGTAATTTTTCTTTTCCGAAGACTGTTCATAATGCCGTCCCGTGGCAGTTGAACGCGCGACTTCGATTTCAGTGCCTCTGGTAAATCCGGCTAAAAGCGACAGATACACACCCGGATAAACTGCTTCAACACCTGCTTTGGCAAAAAGCCCCAGTTCCGTGCCGTCATATTCTGAACCGGCATCCGCGCATTCGGAATGCGGACAGGGAGATTCCAGCGTATCCGACGGCACATTCTCATATCCGTGCGGAATAAGCGGAATGCCCGCGCCGAAAAGATATTTCCGCTTGCCGAATTCAAAAGCATTTACGCCGGATTCCATTGTCAGATTGTAAGTTTCCGCGTTTCCGCCACCGCCGCCTCCGACAGAGAAATATCCTTCCGCAAAGGCTGATGGTGCCGAAAAAAACAGGCATCCCGCAAGCAATGCTGACACGATAATTTTTTTGTTCATAATGATTTGTCCTTTTGAAATGGGTTGATACAGACCGGGTGAAGCAGGTGAATCCCGCCGCTATAACTTATATATAACTATAGAGGTGAATATACACTAAAAAAGCGGAAAACGCAAGGTCGGGGCAGATTTCAGTCAAAATTCAAAACAAAAAAACTGTCCGAATTTTGGCAGCGGTGCAAAAGCAGGTGATTCCGAAATTTCATTCTGAGCGCGGCGAAAAATCTGAGATTCCTCACTGCGTCCGGAATGACAGCGGAGCGGATGAGATTTCGCTCCGCTCAGGGCTCCGGCTCAGAATATCACTCAGTCTGCATCACTGCCGTTTTTTTATTCAAGCAGAGGTCTGTGTTTTCGGACCGACAGCCGCCGGTCTGTCATTACACGATATTCATATTTATCAAATTGCTGCGGATGTTCTGAAGAAAGTTCGGGTGAGAAAGAACCGCCCCCGACCAAAGATGTCAGTTCGTCCGCCAAACGCTTCATAAGCTCGGCGCGGGCATTCATTTCCAGCGAAGATGTGGCGACTTCCTCGGCAGTTGCCGCGTTCTTCTGCGTAGCCTCATCCATTTCGGTGATGCCGATGCTGATATGCTCAGTTCCTTTTGCCTGCGTGTGAGACGCGGAGGCAATTTCCGCAACCAATTCTTTCATCCCCGCGGCATCTTTGGCAACCGCTTTGAATGCCTCAATGGTATCAGCGGTAATTTTACTGCCGTCTTTTATTTTCGTTACGGTCTCAGCGATAAGATTGGAGGTGTTTTTTGCAGCATTTGCCGAGCGCAGCGCGAGATTCCGAACCTCGTCGGCAACTACGGCAAAGCCTGCGCCTGCCTGTCCGGCGCGAGCCGCTTCAACCGCGGCATTCAATGCCAGCAGATTGGTCTGAAACGCAATTTCATCAATGGTTTTGACGATATGAAAAGTTTCCTCGCTTGATTTTGAAATCTCCGACATAGACGCTATCAGCTCTGTCATAAATGTATCTGTTTTTCGGACTAAAACGAGCAGTTTTTCTACAATGTCATGCGCCTGCGTTGCATTGAAAGCATTCTGCTTTGTCATTGACGACATCTCTTCAAGAGAGGCGGATATTTCCTGCACCGTCGCTGCCTGCTGCGATGACCGTTCCGCCAAAGACCGGCTGACAGCGGTTCTCTGAAGCGATTCGGAAACAATTCCGGCAGAGTAATCCGAAAGATTGCTGATAATTCTGTTCAGAGGCCTGGTGACAGAACGGGAGATGATAAGCCACACCGCAATGCCTACAAAACCTGCTATACCGAGGAATATAAACAGATTGACATATCGGTAATGCCGGATGGCATTGCTGATGTTTGCCAGTTCAGCCTTTAACTCATAAGAAAACTGACGGGAAAAATCTGTCAGTCTGTCTCGAAAGCCGTTGATCTGCTGCCCCATTCGGAGAATTTCATTTTCCAGATTTTCTTTTGCCTCATCTTCGCTTTCAGATACATCTTCCGACTCCGAACTCTGTTTCAGGTATTTTTCATAAACAGATTTTGCAGCATCATTAAAGACTTTCAATTGCTCACAAACTTCACGAATATCTTTTAATTTCTGCTCACTGATGCCTTTCAGCCTGAGAATGCTCAAAAGCGCGGCTTGAATTTCTTCTCCCTTTTTCTGAGCCAGCTCAAGGGAATTTCCCGTATCCCCGATCATCACGACATCATTGTAAAACTTTATCTGTTCTTCAAAAGCTGACAGGGCAATTTTGCTTTCTGTGGAAGCGGTGAACAGATATTCCGATATGCTGTAAAGACGGGATTCTGTTTCACGTCCGAGCATAAATCCCACGCCTGTTGAGACAAAGTAGCCCATCATCAGAATACTCAGGCTGAGACCTATTTTTTGTCCGATACTTAATGAGTTCCGCACAATTTACCTCCTGATACACTCGCATTTTTCCCCTGTTTGCTCAGGATTTGACAACTTTTAAAAAGTTGTCAAATGTTGCCTGCATTTCTCCCCTAAAAATTGAAGGTCATTTTCGCGGCAAAGAGATACCAGCATCGCTCCAATCCTTCGGGATTATCTGCGAGATTGATGCCCCCGAATCCGTCATTGTAACTTGCTTCCAATTTCAACAGCCAGTAGTCATTGATGTCAAAGCGGGCGGACAGCGTTGTTGTCTTCAGCCATGAAGTGAATTTATCTCCTTCTCTCTTTTCTTCTCCGTGTTTATTATCCGCATCAGGATAGTACTCCGAGTAAGTCAGTCCGGTCTCAAACCGGTCTGTAAAGCGGTATGAAGCGGAAACGTACCATCCTTCGCTTGTCTTCTTTTTGGGCTGACCGGTTCCGAGCAATCCTTCCCCCGATGTTTGTTCCTGCGCCTGAGTTATTTCTGCCGCCGGCTGGATTGCATCTGCCGCGGACTGAGTTATGTCTGCCTGCGGCTGAGTTGCTACTTGTGCCAGAAGGAATGCTTCCATGTCTCTTTCTATCTGGTAATCGTCTTTGGCATATTCAGCGGTAAATGTCAAATTTTTCCATATATATTCAAGCGATAAGACATAGCCGCTCTTTTCTGAAAACTCATAAGTTACCAAAGAGTTTATGATGTCTCCTTCCTTTGTGATTACGGAGATATCGCCGTCTGCTTTCAGATTTTCGATTTCATAATATGTAAATTTTGTCTTCATGCCCGGAAGCGGTGTATGCCACTGTGCATTGGCAAACCATGCGAAATCCGCATCCATGCCGCTGATGTCCAATGTCTCATGGAGCCGGGGCGCAAAGGTGCGGCTGAAGCCTTCATCTTCTTTAAACGTCATAGCGCCGATCTCCAGATTGTATGCGAAACGCCCCATGACCGACAGCGGAATATAGCCGTATAATGCCGCGCCGCTGACGCCGGAAAAACTGTCCCGCCACAACTCTGAATAGACGCTCTGCGGGAGCATGACGCCGGTGCGGAGCATGTCCATTTCCCGTGTTTCATTATAAAGCCCATAGTCAATTTTGATTCTGCCGGCGCGGAATCCGAGCCAGTCTTTCCATCGGAAATCGCCGTAAGCCCAGTCCAGCACGACATCATCGTTTCCGACCGTTCCGAGATCACGGGCAAAGAACTGTACTCCCACATGCAGCAGTTCTGTCAGGTCTGCGGAGAAATTTATTCCCATTTCGTTAAATTCAAAGGTTCCGTCTTCGGTTTCCGCAAGGTAGTTGTTCTTATCCGTGAACAGATAACCCTGAGAGATAAAACCGTGAATTTCAATATCTCCTGCTTCAAAGGCATGAGAGGAATTGAGCCATCCGCCGGTCATCATTATTGATACAACTGATACAAATAGCATCATTATTTTTTTCATTTTGCTGTCTCCTATTTTACTTTACAGAAATGATCTTTACCTTATCATTATAAGCTGAAGCAGGCAGATAGGCGACTGCCCCGCCCGTTTCAGCAACATAATCCATCAGGCTTTCTGCATCTTTGAAAGATTTCGGTGACTTGCTTTTGCCGGTAAACACCATCTTTTTCCAGTAATTTTGATATTGAGCCGCGGTATTGCCGAGATATTCTTTGAGAAAAAGATCATGAACCTCTGTTTTTAATATCACAAAGGTAATTTTGCTGTCATTGTCCCATTTGATTTTTTCTCCGAGAAATATGCCGCGTATCTCATTTTTGCTCAACGAATCCACCGGCACATCCTTATTGGCGATGATAAGGACATCTTCGGCAGATGAAAAAGATATAAAAACAATAAGCTGAAATAAAAGAGAAAAAATAACCGCAGTCTTTCCGGCTGTCTGTCCGCTTCTTATTCTGATTTTCATAAATGCTTAACCTCCGGTTTATTTAAAAAATGATTTATTTACTATAATCTTTTTCTTGCGGATTTTCAAGAAAAAATTTCTGACCACCCTGCACTTATCAAACTTATTGGTTTCTCGCAGAGGCGCAAAGCCCGCAAAGAGAAACAAAGAATTTCTTTGCGACCTTTGCGCCTCTGCGAGAAATACCGACCGGCATTTCCGATAATTTTATATATCATAATACCTGATAATTGTGAAGGAAATATGAAGAAAATGTTAAAAGATTATGGAGATTGAGATACTGAAAAAATTTTCACTCATGTCGCAGCGCCTCAATCGGGTCAAGCTGCGCGGCTTTGCGGGCAGGAAAAAAGCCGAAAATCACTCCCACGGCCGCGGAAAAGAGAAATGCCAGCGCCACAATCCCCGGATTCGGGCTGAAGGGAACATTGAGAAAGCGTGATCCGAAGCCAGCTCCGGTCAGTCCCAGCACAATGCCGACAATGCCCCCGAAGGACGACAGCACCACGGCTTCCACCAGAAACTGCATCAGCACTTCCTTTTCCAGCGCGCCGATGGCAAGACGGATGCCGATTTCCCGTGTACGCTCCGTGACAGAAACCAGCATGATATTCATGATGCCGATGCCCCCGACCAGCAGACTGACCGCCGCCACCGCGCCGAGCAGTCCGGTGAGAAGACGTGTGGTTCCGGTGAGCATACTCACGATTTCCTTCATATCTCTCACATTAAAATCATCCTCTTTGCCCGGGGCAATGCGGCGGCGCTCGCGCATCAGCCGCTCAATGTCTGCCTGAACTTTTTCTGTGGAATCACTGTCTTTTGCGGAAACGTAGATCGCGCCGACATCTGTATTGCCGATCATTCGCCGCTGAACGGTACGCAGGGGAATGAGCGCGAAATTATCCTGATCCGAACCGAAATTGGATTGTCCTTTGGATTCAAGCACCCCGATGACTTTAAAAGAAATCTTTTGCAGCCGGATGGTTTCGCCGATAGGTTCCTGTCCCCCGAAAAGTTCGTCCCGGACTGTGGTGCCGATGATGCACACGGACTTTCCCGCGCGCTGTTCGCCTTCGGTAAACTTTCTGCCTGAAACGATTTTCCAGTCACGGACGGTGAGAAATCCGTTTGTGCTGCCGGTAACGGTGACAGCGCGGTTCTGATTGCCGAAAACAGCCTGCGCCATTTTATTCGCCGTCGGCGCAACGGCTGCAAGTCCGGTAACCGACTGTTCAATAGCGGTCGCATCCTCTGCACTGAGGGGTGAGGATTCGCTCTGCGCCCCTCCGGGTCCGCGATGCCCCTGACCGGGGCGGACTTGGAGCATGTTGCTGCCCAGTTTGGTGATGTCGGAAGTGACCTGCGCGGTCGCGCCGTTGCCCAGCGTGACCATCGTGATGACAGCCGCCACACCGATGACGATGCCGAGAATGGTCAGCGACGAGCGCATCACATTGCGCCGGATTTCCCGCTGCGCGAGTAAAACTGTTTCGTATAGCATTTTTTTGCGCCTCCTTTGGGATCACAGTTTAAGACGAGTCAGCATTGTCTGAACTCTGATTCGTCTGATTTATCTGATT
>JFJP01040615.1_pt1 | contig 19975 bp, 15 predicted proteins | sample 431651 | NCBI WGS metagenome assembly JFJP01 (sample SAMN02602958, study PRJNA72255) | Microbial mat metagenome, whole genome shotgun sequencing project. | biome: fresh water; feature: sink hole; material: water; isolation source: purple microbial (photo- and chemosynthetic) mats found in...
TTACCCTGGTGGAACCCCGAGTAAAGCGGGTTAGTTTCCTCGGTCATATCGTCCGCACCCTGGGGCTGTCCGACGTTTCCATCCTTTCCTGTCGCATTGAAGATACGGAACTCTTGCCTTCGGAACGGCTGTTTTCGCATATAACCGGCAGGGCGGTCAATGAGATTGGCCCGTTCCTGCAAATGACGGCACGATTTGCGGGAACGGGGCCGCAGATAATCTGCATGAAAGGGCGAAAATGGCGGGAAGAACTGAATATTGCCGGCGAGCTGATAAACACTTCGCCGTTTCGGCTTGACCGGGGCATTGAACTGGTATTGCCTTTTTCCGGGGCACAACGTTGTCTGGTGCTTTTTAAACCACGAACTCTTAACGACATTAATGAACAGACTTAGGTGAAAAGATGAAGAATATTGCAGTGCTTGCCGGGGACGGCATCGGCCCGGAGGTGATGAAAGAGGCCATAAAGGTACTTGATTGTGCACAACAAAAGTTTGGCTTTGCCCTTTCCTATCATTACGCCGATGTCGGCGGTATCGCCATCGATAATCACGGTCAGGCTCTGCCGCCGGCAACTCTTGCCCTTTGTGAAAGAAGTGATGCCGTTCTCTTTGGTTCAGTCGGCGGGCCCAAGTGGGAAAACCTGCCGCCGGCTGAGCAGCCGGAAAGGGCAGCGCTTTTGCCCCTGCGCAAGCATTTTGACCTGTTTTGTAATTTCCGTCCGGCAAAGGTCTTTAAGTCGCTTATTTCCGCCTGCCCTCTGCGGCCGGATATCGTCGGTGACGGTTTTGATATTCTCTGCGTGCGGGAGTTGACTTCCGATATCTATTTCGGCGTTCCCAAGGGACGGGAAGGAACGGGTGAGGCGGAGAGGGCCTTCGACACCATGGCCTACACCCGCGGGGAAATTGCCCGCATCGCCCGCATGGCCTTTGCCGCTGCGCGCAGGCGGCGCGGCAAGGTGACTTCGGTGGACAAGGCGAATGTCTTGACCACCATGGTGCTTTGGCGCCAGGTGGTGGTAGAGATTGCCAAGGAATTCCCGGATGTGGAGCTGAAGCATATCTATGTCGATAATGCCACCATGCAGCTGGTTCGCGATCCTCGGCAATTTGATGTTCTCCTCTGCGGCAATATGTTCGGCGATATTATCTCCGATGAGGCGGCAATGTTGACCGGGTCCATGGGTCTGCTCGCCTCCGCCTCTCTTAATAAGGATAATTTCGGCCTGTATGAGCCGGCTGGCGGTTCCGCCCCCGACATTGCCGGCCAGGGCATTGCCAATCCCATAGCCCAAATTCTCTCGGCGGCAATGATGCTTCGCTACAGTTTCGGCCTGACCGAGGCGGCGGAGGCCATTGATAAGGCGGTCGAAGCAACCCTTGATCAGGCCATTTTGACCGCCGATCTTACCATCGACAAGTCCGCCGCAGTCGGTACAGAGGCCATGGGTGATGCCATCGTCAAGGCATTGCGAGGTTAAGAACAGCAGGACGAAGCGGAGAAGCATTGAAACAATGTTTCTCCGGATGTGGGAGAAAATATCATGCAGAACAAGGAAAATGTCGTCCTTGTAGCCAATGAGGCCTCGACTGAGCTTGGGCATAAATTGGCCGAACGCTTGTGGCTGCCGTTCACCGAAATGATCCGCAAACGCTTTTCCGACGGTGAGAGCTACCATGCCTTTCCCACGTCCATCAGCGGCAAGGATCTGGTTATTCTCGGGGTGACCCATAACGACGCATCGCACCAGGAACTCCTTGATATTATCTCCGGTGGCATTTATTGGAACGCGGCGTCAATCAGCGTTATTATACCCTTTCTCGGTTATTCCACCATGGAACGAGCAAAACCGAGATCCCATGAAATCCCCAAAGGGATTACCAGGACACGGCAGATTTTTAAAGCCAGGCCGAATTTCGTCGCCTTTGTCGACCTGCATTCCGAGGCGGTGCTCCACGCCCATGATGGCGATGTTCGCACCAAACATGTCTGGACCGACGAATTGGTCGTCGATAAAATTAAGAAAAGCGGCATCAGCGATTATGTTCTTGTTTCCCCCGATTACGGGTTTTCAAAAAGAATAGCGCGGTTGGCCAGTTTACTGGATTGTCCGCATACCGCCGCCGACAAGGATCGCTATGACACCGATAAAACCATAGTCGGCCAGGTTTCAAGCGTTGTCCGCGGCAAGACGGCGATCATATGTGACGATATGATCCGTACCGGTGGTTCCATTATCCAGACGGCCAGGAGGTGTCTTGATGCCGGGGCGAAGGAGGTTGTCGCCCATGCGACGCATCTGGTGCTGTCAGGTGATTCCATGGAAAAATTTCGTCAGGGGCCTATCTCAAGGATTCTCGGCTCAGATACCTATCCGGGGCGAAAAAGCGATGAACTTCTTGATATTTATTCGGTTGCCCCTCTTCTTGCCGATGTTGTTGAACAGCATCTGCAGATTTAATAAAGGGGCTGGCGGCGACGAACAGCAGGTGCTCTTGCCGGACGGAATGCAGAGCAGGGGATTATTTCAGGAGGGGCCAGTGATGGGTGTATGAAAAGAGAGGACATCGCTTTAAATCTGCAGCGTTCGCTTCTTTTTAAGGATGCCACCGCTGCTGAGATCGAATCCTATGTCGGCGGGGCACGGGTGCAGATTTTCTCTGAAGGTGCCTTTGTCTATCGACAGGGAGATGCCAGCGAGGTCTTTTTTATCATCGCCGTCGGCGAGGTCGAGTTGGTTCTCAACTACGAAGACGGTGGCGAAAAAATTGTCGGCAGAATCGGGCCGGGGGGCCATTTCGGCGAAACCGGCATTCTCACCGAAAAAGCAAGGTCTCTTGCGGTGCGGGCACTGTGCGATCTTGTCGTTATCTGTTTTGATAAGCGGTATTTCCGAACCCTTTTGGCCAACAGCAGGATACACAAACAACTCGATGCCATTCTGGCGGAAAGACTGCGGGTGGCCTTTTTGGATCAGCTGGAGGCAAGCGGTCAGGGAACCAGGCAAGCTCTCGATTCCGAGGCAGAGGATGTTATCCTTTTTAAGGAGTCTCATCCTTCGGCGATAAGTCTGAGACGAGATGCCCGGCGCCGTCAGGAAGATATCCGAGAGTCGAAAACCGCAAAAAAAACCCAGGCGGTCATCGATCAATTGGCTATGAGCAGTTTCCCCTTTCTTCTCACCGGAGAAGCGGGAACCGGGAAAATACTGATTGCCCGGCAGGTTCACCTGCAGAGTAAACGTGCCGGCGGGCAGTTTGTTGAAGTTGATCTGCGGGATTTCGAACCGCTGCAGCTGGAAAGAACCTTATTCGGTAATGAACAGAGTGGTTATCCTTTCACCCAGACCCGACAGGCCGGCTTGTTTGAACAAACTGTCAATGGCACCCTGGTTTTTAACCATGCCCATTTGATGAAGGAAGCGCTGCAGGAGAAACTGGTAAAAATTCTTGAAAGCAGCAGCTATAACCATATCGACAGCCATCGACACATAGCCATGCAATCGCGGCTGGTGTTCGTCAGCTCGCATTCTCTTGACCATTTATGCACCACCGGTAAAATTATCCCGGAGCTGTCGGCATTGATCCAGGGTCGACACTTCCATGTTCCTCCGCTGCGTGACCATAAGGAGGATATTCCCCGTCTGGTTATCCATTACCTGGAGCGTTTCAGCAAGGAATACGGCAAGAAGATTTTTAAGGTATCGCCGGAAACACTCGGTATTTTTATGAATTATGATTGGCCCGGCAATCTGACCGAGTTGTCGAGCGTCATTCGCCGGGCGGTCATGCTGGCACAGCATGATGAAATCGTTGCCGACCAGATTCTCCTTGGTTTGCCGAAAACCGAGGGGAAATGGGAATTTAATATCCTGCGTATCGCCTGGATTCGAAAATTTCTTGAAAGCCGTATTTTCCCGCGGGTGCCTCAGGTTATTATCGGCTGTGTGCTGTTGCTGACCGTCCTTTTCCTTTTCTTTGGACCCTCAGAGGCGGAGGCTAATCTCGGTATCACTCTGGGCTGGTATATAGGCTGGCCGCTTATGTTCTTCTCCTTCTTTTTTCTCGCCAGGACATGGTGCAGTGTCTGTTCCCTGGCGGTACCAGGAACCATCTTACAAAACATCGTCAAGCCGAAACGTAAGACACCGCAATTTATCAAGAATTATTCAGGTTGGATCATGGCGGTGTTGTGCATCCTGGTTTTTTGGGTGGAGATCGTCTGGAATGCCTACGATAACCCTTATCTTACCGGCGGCATCATTCTCATTATTACTTTGGGCTCGGTTCTCTTCAGCGTGCTCTTTTCTCGTCGGGCCTGGTGTCGTTATCTTTGTCCTCTGGGGGCGGTTAATGCCATTTTTTCCATGCCGTCGGTCATAGAATTACGTTCAAATCGCCATGTTTGTCTGAACCGGTGCCAAAATCATGCCTGTTTTGCCGGAGATGGCGATGTCAGCGGGTGCCCGATGTTTCGCCATCCCTATCTGGTCGATAACAACAGGGATTGCATTATGTGTGCAAAATGCATTAAAAGTTGCGAAAACAGCTCTATACAGATGAATCTTCGTCTCGCTCCGCAGGAACTCTGGAGTCTTGAGACGCCGAGGCGTGCCGACAGTTTCCTTATTGTTTCCATGGGGGCGATTTTTTTCCCCTTTGCCCTGCCTAGAGAATTCTTTCAACTGGTTGACTGGCTGGTGTCCCTGACTGTTCAGGGGGGATTCGGCCTTTCTCAATCCTTTGTCGCCAGTATCATCTTCTTTTCGCTGATCCTGCTTTTTCAGGTCGGCTACTATTCCATGGCAATACTGCAGTCCCTGTATGCGAAAATCGATAAGAACCTCCTCCTTCCTCTCTTCGGTTATGGGGTGATCCCACTTATTCTAGGCGCCTTCATGGCCCTGCATCTGGAATTTTTCGTCAGTGGAGCAGGCAGGATAGTACCGAATATCGAGGGTGTCTTCGGTATGCATCCTTCCTACGATAATCTGCGGCTGATCAGCGTCGACAGCACCCGCGTTCTCCAGATCCTAACGGTACTCGGTGGCTTTTTAGCATCCTTATATGCCAGCTATCGAATCACCGAGCGGGCTTTGGCCGGCGATCCCTTGACCTCGAAGGCTCTACTTATTCCCTTTAGTTTTCTTACCCTTCTCGCGGCTCTTTTTGTTTTTATGGTATGAACGATATGTTTTCATTATCGAAGGGTTACGGGACATGACGGAGGTGTGGAAGTATTGACATGCAGGCTCGTCCTTCCTGGAAATATCTGATTGACTAATTCCTCGGGAATTGCCACTATGTGCGGATAAAAGGCGTTATGCCTGGAGAAAAAGCATGTCGCTTACCGGGTGTTCCGTCCGGAGATTTCCTTTGTCCTTCTATTTTAATAAAAATGCTCTTATGAAACTCATCGGGTGTGCATTACTTTTCAGTGTTTTTCTGTTTCAGCCGTTTTTTTCGGTAGCCATCGACAATACCCCAGCGGCCGAGACTGTTATCCCCGATCTTCTCGATGAGGAGGAGGAGAGTGACGAGGATGATCTGGGGGGGGAAGAAATATCGGTATACGACCCTCTCGAGCCGATGAATCGTTTTTTCTTTGATGTCAATGACTGGTTATATGATTGGGCGGTAAAACCGATCACCACCGGATACAGTAAGGTTTTGCCCCTTGAGTTGCGGGAAAGTCTCGGTAATTTTTTTCTTAATATTGTTTTTCCGGTGAACTTTCTCAATTCAGCGCTTCAGGCTGATTTTCGTACCATGACCATTGTTGTCGAACGCTTTCTCATCAATACTACCCTTGGTGTTTGTGGCCTGGTGGATGTTGCCGCCAATGAATTCGACCTCGGTCCACAGCGTGCTGATTTCGGTCAGACCCTCGGACGGTGGGGCATAGGGGAAGGCGTATTCATCTACTGGCCCTTGGTGGGGCCGTCGAATTTACGAGACTCACTTGGCTTGGCGGTAGACACCTTTGCCAAGCCACTCCCCTATGTATACGATGACAGGATTATCGATCTGGTGATCTATTCCACAGAAAGGGTCAATGTTCTTTCTCTTCATCCGGATCTTTATGAGGATTTGAAGAGGTATTCCCTTGACCCTTATGTTGCGGCAAGACAGATATATACCGAATATCGCCGGGGTATAGTTGTTGGACATTAAGGGAGTTCCAGGTGCCGGAGAGCGGGGGGGAAGAATAAAAAAAATCGGGCAGAAAATACAAACTGCGTAAATTCTACCCGATTGGGGGGGCTTGGAAATATCCCTTTAGGGATTATCTGATTCCTTGCAAATGTCCTGCCAACACGCAATTTAATAGTATTTTAAATTATTGTATCTTATCTCAACATGATACCTTGTGTCAGCTGCCCCTCGAAAAAAAAGAAATCAAAACTGATTACATAAAGATCTCCCCTGTTTCTAAAGTGTAATTGCTGGGTGTCATCGGTAATTCATGGTGCTGTCTTTCAGTCTTTATTGCAGGGGTTGTGCCAAGTTATCCAAAGCTGTTTGTATCTCTTGGTATGAGACGAGATCTTTCAGCCACCTGGGGGGAATTTTCTCCATGCCGAGATGGGCCCCAAGGATCATCCCGACGACCATGCCGCGCGCGGCGGAATCGCCGCCGGCCATTGCTGTTTCAATGAGGGCCTCCTCCAGATTGTTTTCATTCTGCAAAACTGTATAAATCGCCCCCGGCAGAGCGGCGCTTACCGAGCACATCTGTCCGAAATCTTTAATCACAGAACGAATATCGGTTTCGGGAAGATCAAGGCAGCGGCGGAGACGAAGATCGAGGTCAAGGTCGCCCACGCCGTTCTCCAGTGTCTGTAAAAATGCCTGGCGAGGTGGTGAACCCTGCAGGATGGCAAAACAACTGCGAGCGAGAAAGTCGGCCGCAGCAAGGGCCGAAGGGCTGTTATGGGTGAGGCTGGTCTGGGCATGTACCGCCGCCAGTAAGCCTTCAAGGTCTTGCTGATAACAATAAAGCAACGGGGCGATGCGTGCCCCGCCGCCGAGATCGGTGGAGGGAGAACCGCTGATTTCCGGCGGGGTGCCGGCCTCAAGGTTTTGCAGGGTAACCCGCGTTGCCCGATCCACATAACCTTTGTATTTGTGCCCAAATTCCTGCCATTCGGCAGCATAGGAGGCAAGAGAAAACCGACCTCCGTGCCTTGCAAGATATTGAAGCAAGTGCAGAGTTTGGTCACCGTAATGGGTGAGGTCACCTCGTTTCTTTGTCGGATGGTAACTGCCTTCAAGGGGCGAAAGCAGCTCCGTTACCCTGCCGAATTGTTGATCTATTTGAGTGGTGTCGTACATCCAGTGAACCCCCAGGGTGAGGGAATCGGCGACGAAAGAAGCAAAAACCGCAGCCTGTGCTGATGATTGCATAAGACCTCCTGAGTTGCAGCGAGAGAGGATCCTGTCACGTTGATCGTAATAAGAATACTTTCAGGATCGTGGGTGCCGCAGTTGTAGGGACAAAATAGAGATGAAACAAAGGTCTGTCAAACGTGCTGCCTGGGTTTTACCCATCTCAGGCCCTTACCTTGCAGCAGTTATATGGAGAAAGTCTGTTTTCCTTGTTTTTTATAGGATATAACACAAATTGTTGCTAGACTTGTCATGTATGAATATGTTAGTGATTCTCACAGTATTCCAAGTGATACTAAGGGCGTGTAAGGTACAATCGAAGGTTTCGACAGGAACGATGAGCTGTTATGTTCGGAGTCGAAGAGGTACTGCTCAAAATGCATGTCTGGGAGCCAAAGGTAAAACAGCAGGGATTTGATACATAACGGGGTTGGAGGATGAAACGATTTATAAGGTATGGTGTTGTTCCTGTTGGGATATTTTCTATTCTCCTGGTTGTTACCGTTATCCTCATCCCGGTATTGATAAACGTCCAAAAATTCGTTCCGGAAATTGAAAGGCAGGTGAGTGACGCCACAGGCAGATCCTTCTCCCTGGGGCCGGATCTCGGCGTGTCGTTTTTCCCTTGGCTGAGTATTTCCTTCTCCGACATGAAAATCGGCAACCCGCCGGGTTTTTCCACTGAAGAGTTTGTCAAGATTCGAACCTTTGAAGCCCGCATAAAGGTTTTGCCTCTCTTAAAAAACCGGGTGGAAATCAGTCGTTTCGTTATCGGTGGTTTGTCGGTCAATCTCGAGAAGAACAGTTCCGGAAAGATGAATTGGCAGTTCGCCGAGAAAGATAAAAACGACAAGGCTTCGCAGGCCTCGCCTGTCGCGTCCTTTGCACGTTTTTCTGAGAAATTCTCCATTGCCCTCTTAGCTGTCACCGATGGTCAAGTGCATTGGATCGATAAAACGCGTAATGTCGAGCACCGGGTTGAAGACATTATGCTTCTCCTTAACGATTTCACCCCGGAACGACCTTTTTCCCTGGACTGTAAAGCCACTTTTAACGGTAAGCCGTTGGCTTTGGAAGGAAAAATCGGACCGATGGGGAGCGGAAATACCAAGGGAGGGGTGTCGGCGGATCTTACGATCAACATTGTCAATAAGCTGAGGGGACAACTGCAGGGAACGACCTCCCTTGCGGGCAAAGGATCGGATTTTCAACTTTCTGTGCGTCTCCTCCCATTTTCGCTGCGCGAATTTTTTACCACCTGTGAAATGCCTTTTCCGCTTGAGACGGGTGATCCTGAAACATTCAAAAGCGTGGAACTGGAATTTTTAGTACGTGGTGGCAAAGGAAGGTTGACGCTGGAAAAAGGCTTGCTCCGTTTTGATGAATCACAAGTCAATTTTTCCCTGAAGGCCGATAATCCCGCTGCACCGCAACTGGATTTTTCCATCGATCTCGACAAGCTTGATCTTGATCGCTATTTACCGTTGGCGACAGTGAAGGATAAAATGGTGGCTGCTTCTGAACCCGGCAAGGAAGAATCGTCCATAAAGGCGAATCGGCCAGGGGTTTGGGGGGCGGTGGCCACGTCCGGAAATGTGAGAATTGGTGAGTTAAAGGTGCATGGGGGAGTCCTGACGGAGATACATTTGCCGCTGCAGGGAGCAAACAAGATTTTCACCGTAGCCCCGGCCACCGCCAAAACTGCCGGCGGACAGTTGGAAGGAAGTTTTACCGTCGATCTCCAGGACACTGTGCCGGCCATACAGGTGAACGGTAATGCCAGGGAAATACAGACCGAACCATTTCTAGGACAGTATTTCGGAAGGGAATTTTTGCGCGGCGGACTCAACGCTGAATCGACCTTTACCGCTGCTGGGGCCGATCTTGCAGCGATGCTTAAGAGTCTCAAGGGTGAGGCAACATTGACCATGGGTGAAGGTGCTTTGGTCGGTGTGGATATAACTGGGATGGAAAGCCCTTCTGATGGCGGTGCTTCCTTATCGCTTGAGGGTCCTTCGGAAAAATCATGGACTGATTTTTCCGAGGCAAAGGGTGTTCTTTCCTTTGCTGATGGTTTTTTACAAATCCGTGACAGCGAATTGCTCTCGCCTGTCTATAAGGTGCAGCTCGGAGGCAGCGCCGATCTGGTCGAGCAGCAGCTTAATCTGCAACTGGAAAATACGTATGTCACCACCATAGTCGGCAAAAAGGGTCAGCAGGAACAGGTTAGTAATACATCTGTTTACGCTATAACGGGGACTTTTTCCGAACCTTTGTTGCAGATCCAAAATAGTCCCACAGATGCACGTTCCTTGGACGGCAAAATTGCTGTTCAGCATTTGGTGGAGCGCAAATTGCCTTCTCCCGGCGAAGAGGATGCCAGGAACCTTGTGGGCAAGGATCTCGTCGATCCCGCCGTGGTTGCCCAGCGATTCAATCTGCAACGGGAGATTCTTAGACAGAACCAAGTGAAAAAAAGATTTCCACTCGGTTCCGGGACGGTACAAATCGGCACATTACAGGAAGAAGCAGCACTCCGTTAAGTGGCCCATGGTCGTTGGTGTCACCTCCTTGTCACAACGGTTTCCGTTCGGATTCCGTCTTTGGACTATCCCCTGGGGCAGATGGTGTTCGCCCCCTCCGACAAATCCGTCGGGATAAAGCAAGAAAAATGTCGCCTTCTACTATTATCTTGATAGTCGCTCAATTTGATCATAAAATTGAAAAGTAAGAATCTCTCTTGGTATCTTACAGATTGATTTCATTTTTGTGAGGGGGAAGGGGCGAGGCGATGCTGGTAAAATGTATTGTATTGTTAAGTCTTTGCTTTATGTATAGCCCCCACGTTTTTGGGAAGCAGGAGAATCCTTCCGCCGGATTTATCTCCGCTGTGCAGGGGGAGGTGTACGCCGTTAATGGTGACGGGGTGACAAGAGCACTTAAGGTGAAAGATCCGGTAGCGACGGAGGACTTTATTGTTACCGAGGAGAAGGCTCGAGTTCAGATTGTCTTTCAGGATAACACGCTTGTTACCCTGGGGGAGAAAAGTCGACTGAAACTGACTGATTATCGTTGGTCGAAGCAACGGAAAAAGGGCAAATTCAATGTTACCGTTACCGATGGGGTTTTTCGCATTATCGGCGGGATGATAACCAAGAGCAATCCAAAAGCCTTCGTAGCAAAAACCCCGGCTGCTTCCATCGGTATCAGGGGCTCGGGATATGCCGGCAAGGTCAGCGGCAGAAAGCTGGAGGTGTTTTTGCTGCACGGCAAGGGTATTGATGTAAAAAACTCCAAGGGCTCCGTTGCTTTGCTTTTACCCGGTATGGGGACAGTGGTTGCCGATGCTCAGACCGCCCCCACCCCGGCACGCCACTTCAACGCCGGAGAGATGTATCAGATCGAAAGCGGCGCCGATGTCAGCGCCCTGACTACCCATACCACCCATACCGGTGGCTCAACCATTGGTGCCGGTGCGGTCATTGTCAATGAGGCAAGCATAAGCAATTCGGTCAATGTGGCCACCGGCAAGGATAACGACGCGCAAATGGGGTCAATTGCTAATATCGCCTCGGGTTCCGGCAATTCCGCTTCCACCGGCTCGGTCAAGGTTGAATAGGGAGGATCTTGCCTGCCGTTTCCTCAGCAACTCAAACCAAAGGCTGTCGAACTGTTTCGGCAAGTCGGCCGACTTCTCCATGGCGGAAACAGCCGATTAAGTGGTCATTGACCATACCAACTGCCTGCATAAAAGAATAACAGATGGTTGTGCCGATAAACGTAAAGCCGCGTTGCTTCAAATCCTTGCTTAAGGCGTCGGAGAGGTCGGTTCGTGTCGGTACATCGGCCATGGATTGCCATTGATTTTGTCGGGGAATCCCTTCCACATAGCGCCAGAGAAAGGCGTCCAGGCTGCTAAACTCCTCAATAATGGCCAGTACTCCTTGAGCATTTTTGATTGCCGAAGCGATTTTGAGACGATTGCGGACAATACCGTCATTATGCAGCAAGCGCTGGACATCGTCTTGGCAATAGGCGGCGACTTTCTCCACAGCAAAAAGATCAAAGGCCCGGCGATAATTTTCCCGCTTTCGCAGAATCGTCAGCCAGCTCAATCCGGCCTGAGCACCTTCCAAAATGAGCATTTCAAAAAGAAGGTTGTCGTCATGAACCGGTACGCCCCATTGGTGATCATGATAGGCAAGATAAAGGGGATCGTTACCGCACCATGGACACCTGCATTGAATTTCGTTCTGCATGTCAGTATGTTGTCTAAGAGTTGAACCGTATTTATGCCGAGTATGTTTCTTGGAGAAAACACCCCGTGCTGACTTATCGTACTTTAAAGGTATTTATCGTTTTGCTCGCAGGTTACGTTGTAATCTGCCTGCCGGCATTGGTTTGGCCTCACTATTTGGATTCCCCTTTGGGGATAATTGTCGCCGTTCCATACCTTTCCGTCTACCTTTTTCATGGAATAGGGGTTCCCGGCCTTCTGCAAAACAATGGTGCCTGCGGTTGGGGCTGGTGTGCACCGAGTTTTTTTGGCTGGGTTTTTCTCGGCGGCTTCTGGGGAATGGCTCTCTGGCTTATCGCTTGGGGCATAACCGCTCTCGGTATAAGAAAGATGGAAAACAGCGAAGGAGAGTTTTGAGTGTTCTCTCCGGGCATCTGAGCACTTCTCAGGAAACTGACTTCAGTACGTGTTTTTGGCCCCTTTTTTCAATTATGGTTGTGTACTCCCTGCCAATCCGGTGGTGGCGGCTCGACGAGAAAGACCCGGCAGCGGTCTCGATAGAGTGCATAAAGCCATTCGGGTCGTGATTGATAAAGCCTGTCGAATAATGCGCCGGCATGGGCAAATTTTCTTGTTTTGTACATCTCCAGGGCCTCAACATACTGTTTTTCTTCTTCCTTTCGTGTCGCTGTCATTGTCTGCGGCAGCGGTTCGAACAGGTCTACCGCCTTGTTGCGTCCCTTGACCATGACTGTATCGATAAAGCGAAACGGGAGATCATGGGAAAGGGCGGCCATTGTAAATTCGGAAACGAGGATTTTATTCTTATAATACTTGGTCAACCCTTCAATCCGTGAGGCAAGATTGACGTTGTCGCCGAGAACGGTATAGTCGAATCGCTTGCTGCTGCCGAAATTGCCGGCGCTGACAAAGCCGGTGTTAATGCCTATGCCAACTTCAATGGTTGTGCCGGAAAGGAGCAGAGGATTGACCGCCGGATCGATTGCCGCAGTCATTTCCAGAGCAGCTCTTACCGCGTTGGCAGCATGTTGCCGGTCGTCAAGGGGTGTACCCCAGACGGCCATGATGGCATCGCCGATATATTTATCAACCATGCCGTTATGTTTGATGATGATATCGGTCATCAAGGAAAAATAGCGATTGAGAAATTGGCCTAACTCGGTTGCCGGGGTGACTTCGGAGAGGCTTGTGAAGTTTCTTATATCGCAAAAGAGAATTGTCACTTCGCGGTTTTCCACGGTGAGATTAAGTTTTCCAGGGCTTTTAAGTAATTCGTTGACAACAGAGGGAGAGACATAATGGGAAAAGGCGCGCCTGATAAATAATCGCCGTCTGCCTTCGAAAAAATAATTAAACAGGGTCACCGTCATAAACACGGCAAGAAGCGAGGCAAGAATGAAAGAAACGCCAAGAAGCTGGTGGTTGAGAAAGAGAAAACGGTAATTGCCGGCGACAATGGCGGCGAGGATGGCGATGCCGGTGGAAAAGCCGAGAAAGGGACCGAAATAAACAAGGGCAACAACAAGCAGAAGGCCGGCGATAATGATAATAAAATAGGTGAGTCCGATTTCCGTATAATTCTCCCAGGCCATCGAGTCGCCTCGAAGCAGGTTGTCGATGACATTGGCATGCACCTCAACTCCTGGAATTCTTGATGAAAATGGGGTTGCGACCAAATCCATGATACCGGATGCGGAGGAACCGATGAGAACCAGTTTGTCCTTTAGGACATCCGTGCCTGTGCCTTTCAGGACATCGCTTGCCGACAGATAGCGAAAGGTATTGTACGGTCCCCGGAAATTAACGGTCAGATGGCCGAGATCGTCGGTTCTAATGAGAGTATTGCCAAGCGAAATGCCGACAAGGGCGCGGTGCTGCTGGTCGCCGATATCGCTGAGATGCAAACGCACTTCCTGTTCTTTTCCAGCCAGACGGACCATCTCCAAGGCAAGAGATGGATAAGGGATATCGTCCAGCATGAGAAAAAGAGGGACCTTGCGTACCGTACCGCTTTGATCGGGGAAGACATTAAAAAAGCCTTCCGAGGCGGCGGTGGCGATTTCCGCAATATTCAGCAGGGGACGGTAAGCGCGGAGCAGCTTCAGATCGGAAAAATTGACGTTTTCCGCATCGATAGCGACATTGAGGGATGGAAAGGGGGCAACCCCCGCGGTTTTCAGGCCGTCTTCACGAAAGAGAAACATATAGCCGAGAACCGCAGTGCCGGAGGCGATGGTATTGCCGAAAAGGTGGTCGTGATCCAGCCCCTGCTGTTTTTCCAGTCCCTGGAGAGTAGCCTGCAGCTCGCTGCAGCGTTCGAGGATATCGGGGAAGTTGGCTAAAACCGTCGAGGGAGAGGTGCGGTCTTTCTCGGCAAAAAGGATATCAAAGCCGAGAACGAGGGCACCGGCAGCGTAGATTTTACCGGTCAGGTCGGCGACGACGTTTCTTGGCCACGGCCATTGTCCTTGGGATTTCAGGCTTTTTTCATCGATATCGACGATCACCACCGAATCCGTGGTTTCTTGATTCCCCCGTACCTGAAACATGGCATCGACGATTCTGGCGTCGAGAGCGGAAAAAAATGACGGTTTTTCATAGCCGAAGGAGTACCAGATCAGACAGCAGGCGACGATGCAGCTAAGTCCCGCCTTGAACGGTGTCGGCCGGAGGAGAGGATGGTCAAAATTTATCGACATTTATATTTCTAAGGCACTAAAACACCGTCCCGCAGGGTGAAGCAGTGATCCATCCTTTCTGCCAGGAGGGTGTTATGGGTGACCATGATCGTGCTGAGTTTTCGTTTGCGGCAAAGGTCATGAAGCAGCTCAAAAACCAGATTGCCGGCGCGCGAGTCAAGATTGCCGGTTGGTTCATCGGCGAGCAGCAACTTCGGCTGCATGATCAGAGCCCGGGCGAGGGCCGTTCGTTGCTGTTCACCGCCGGAAAGTTCCAGAACTTTATGGTGGCCGCGATGACCGAGTTCCACCTGTGCCAGGAGTTCCTGTGCCGGATCGAGCATCTCCTGTTTACTCCTGCCGGCAATGAGACCGGGGATCATGACATTTTCCAGGGCGGTGAAATCGGGGAGCAGATGATGGAACTGAAAGATGAAGCCCACCGTTGTGTTGCGAAAATTCGCCAGTTCTTTTGCAGACCGGCTCAGCAGTGGCTGGTCGCGGTAGAACATCTCGCCTGCGCTGGGCAGATCGAGGGTGCCGAGGATTTGCAGCAGGGTGGTTTTGCCAGAGCCGGAGGCACCAATAACCCCTGTCATTTCACCGGGTTCAACAGCCAGGGAAACGCCCTTCAGGACGCTCACGGTATTCTCCCCCATGCCGTAGTTTTTCGTGATATTGCGGGCGGAAAAGAGAGCCATCAGGATAATACCTCGGCCGGTTGTACGGCGGACGCCTTCCACGAAGGATACAGGGTTGCCAGGAGAGTGATGACGATGGAGCTGACGGCGATGATGGTGACATCGAGCGGCAGGACCTTGATGGGCAGGGTGGTCATTGGATAAACATTGGACGGCAACTCGATAAATTGATAGCGTGAAAGGAGTTCACACAACCCGAGACCTCCGAGGACGCCGAGGGTAGTGCCGGCAACGGCGATGACCAGACCCTGGAGAAAAAAGATACGCATGATCGCCTGGGAGGTTGCTCCCATGGACTTGAGAATGGCGATGTCCTTGCTCTTTTCCATGACCACCATGACGAGGGCACTGATAATGTTGAGGGCGGCGACGAGGATGATCAGGGCCACGGCGATAAACATGCCGATTTTTTCCAGCTTGAAGGCGGCATAAAGATTACGATTCATCATCATCCAATCCTTGGCGATAAAACCGCCGCCGATTTTCTCCGGGATCATGGCGGCTATCTTATCCGCCCTGTTGAGATCGCTCCTGTCGACCGCCACCTCGATGCCGTGCACAATATCCTCTATGCCGAGAAAAGCCTGGACCTCGGCAATGGACATATACGCCAGGGTTGAGTCGTATTCAAACATGCCGGTTTCAAAAATTCCTGAAATTCTGCAGGTTTTAATCTTCGGGATAACTCCCATGGGAGTCAGCGGGCCGGAGGGGGAGATGAGTTTCACCCGGTCGTTGACACGAACCCGCAGATCATTTGCCAGATTTTTGCCGAGGATAATGTTGGGGATGCCGGTGACGGATGAATCAACCAGAAGGTCGTCGATGGAGCCGCTGGTCATTTGATTCGGCAGGCTGATAACATTTCTCGCCGTTGCCGGGTCAATTCCCCGGAGGACGACGCCGTTGCCGCCGCTGGCACTGCTGAGCAAGGTCTGGGCGTAAAGATACGGAGTGGCGCCGACGATACCGTTGACGGTGAGAAGGCGGTCCCTGGTTATTTCATAATCATTGATCGACCCGCCCATACGTTGAACGATGATATGCGAGTTGACTCCGAGGATCTGATCGCGCAGGCCGTCGGTGAAACCGGAAAAAACAGCCAGGACAACGATCAAGGCAATGACCCCGACGGTAATTCCTCCCACGGAAATAAGGGAAATAAGGGAGATAAACCCATGCCGGTGTTTTGCCCGGAGATAGCGCAGGCCGATAAACCATTCAAACTTCATCAAAATTTCCCTGCCGCTGGTATTTCTTCCGCTGCTTCTTTCTCACCCTGCAGGCCGCTTTCCGGTTTTAAATGCGGAAAAAGGATGACGTCGCGGATTGACGGGGCATCGGTGAGGAGCATGACGAGGCGGTCAATTCCGATGCCTTCTCCGGCAGCGGAGGGCATTCCGTATTCCAGGGCGCGAATGTAGTCGGTATCGAGTTCGGGATGGACTTCCTCGTCATCGCCGCGATCGGCGATTTGTTTTTCGAAGCGGGCCAGTTGGTCGCGGGGATCATTCAATTCGCTGAAGCCGTTGGCCAGTTCTCTGCCGGTGATGAAGAGTTCGAAACGGTCAGTGACCGTCGGATCATCTTCATTGCGTCTGGCCAGCGGCGAGACCTCCGTGGGGTACGAGGTGATAAAGGTCGGATTGATGAGTTTTTCCTCGACCAGCAATTCGAACAGTTCCGTTTTCGCTTTGCCCGGTCCGGCGCTGTCGTCAAGCTTGATGCCCTTTTCCTTGGCCAGGGTGACGATCTTTTCGCCGTCGGCGAGGATCTCCGGTGCGATGCCGGCGATTTGGCTCAGGGCCTCGTCCATGGTCAGTTTTGTCCAGGGAGGAGTGAGGTCGACCGCTGTTCCCTGATAGGTGATCTGCATACTGCCGTTGACCTTCAGGCAGATATCGGAAATCATTTTTTCAGTTAAGTCGATGAGATCCTCATACGTAGCGTAGGCCTGATAGAATTCGAGCATGGTGAATTCCGGGTTATGTCGGGTGGAAAGCCCTTCATTGCGGAAATTACGGTTGATTTCAAAGACACGCTCGAAGCCGCCGACCAGGAGACGCTTTAAATACAGCTCCGGGGCGATGCGCAGAAAGAGATCCATATTCAGGGCATTATGATGGGTTTTGAACGGCTTGGCCGTTGCCCCGCCGGGGATCGGCTGCATCATCGGCGTCTCGACTTCCATAAAATTGCGGGCGTTGAGATGTTCCCGGACCAGGCGGATAATCTCCACCCGTTTGCGGAAGGTTTCCCTGGTTTCCGGAGTAACAATAAGATCGACGTAACGTTGACGGTAGCGGGTTTCAACATCGGTCAGGCCATGCCACTTGTCGGGCAAGGGGCGCAGCGATTTGGAAATCATGATGATCTTTACAGCCTGCAGGGAAAGTTCCCCGACTTTCGTCTTAAACAGGGAGCCTTCAATGCCGACGATATCGCCGATGTCCCACTTTTTAAAGGTTTCAAAAACCCCCTCCCCAAGGATATCAAGCTTAATATAGGCCTGAATCTGGCCGCTGACGTCGGCGATGGTGCAAAAGGCCGCCTTACCGAATTTCCGCATGGCCATGACCCGACCGGCCACCGAATATATGGTGCCGGACGCTTCGGCTTCCTGGGCTTGCAGGGTTGTGCCCTTAGGCAGGAGGTCGACAATGGCGTCGGCCGGTTTAAAAGTATTTATATAGAGTTTGACCCCCAATTCCGCCAGGGAATCGGCCTTTTCTTTACGTTGGACGAGGGTTTGATTTTCTTCACTCATGTTGAACGCTCTTTGTCTCTGTGAATTTCTGGAGGAAGCATGGCTCAGGATAAACGGCGGCAGGATACCACCGTCTGCATAAAGTTTCTAGGAATTACCGGGAAATGACGGATCTGTCAATTTATTTCGGGAAATGGCGGCAAGAGTCGGCCCGCTATGCCTGGCTTTTGTCAGCCTTTGCCGATGGTTGTGGACTATTCGGTTTTCAAAGAGCGTTCGTTCCCAGTCGATCCGCCATCCAATGGGTGCTTCAGGGGATTGTTCTTTCTTAATGGTGTTTCTCGCGAAGAAATGAAGTAGCTAAATTAAGTAATACTGAATTTATAGAGATAATATGCATTGAAAATGATTTTAGGTTTGCAGAATACGTCCATATCGAATACATATTAAAGACAGCAAATATCACCTATAAACCATACCTTGAGTGGTGTTGCCGGTTGACTTGCCGCCACTTGATCTTTCTTTTTTTCCTTTGTGTTTTTGTAGGCTTGTCATCTATGATGGCATCTGTCAACTGATAACACAGCAAGAATCTGCGAGGTGCTTATGACAATGAAAACGCATAAACTTCGAATACTTAGCATTCTTCGGGATAATCTGCAACAAAGCCCGCCACAACTCGTTACCTCCAGCGCCATTGCCGGACGGATGAATATGAAACTTCCGGAAGTGCAACAGGTGCTGAAAAGCATGGAAGGGATGGGGGTAATCGAGACCGATCCGGATCAGCAATATACTCTTATCACCCAGGAAGGTCTCCTCTGGTATATGGAACAGCAAAATTACAATTAGTGTTTTGAACATCGCTATTTGTTAATAATACGTAAATAATACAGTATGGAAAAATCCAATCAGCAAACGTATGACCATTATATCAAGGCATTGATGGACATAAGTCAGGCGATTACCTCAGATCTCTTCCTTGAGGATTTGTTTAAACTCATTGTCATGGTCACGGCCCGGGTCACCGGTGTGGAGATCTGTTCCCTATGGCTGGTCGATGAGAATGAGACTCCGCCCTTGGTGAGGTTGAAGGCGACCCAATCGATTGACCCCGATTATGTCAAGGACCGGGTGCTGCGCTTGCACGAGGGGGTTGTCGGTTATGTGGTTTCCACCCAACGCCCCTTGGTCATTCCCCATGTTCTGGAAAACGAAAGATTCAAAGAAAAGGAGATGGCGAGAAAACTCGGCCTGGTTTCCATGGTCGGGGTTCCCCTGCAGGGCAAGGAGGAAAAGGTCATCGGTGTTCTCAACTGTTTTACCATGAAGCCCTATGAATTTTCCAGCACCGATATCAATATGTTGACGGCCGTAGCCAGTCAGGCCGCCGTTGCCATTCACAACACCGAACTGATCATTAAAACAAGGGTCATCGAGCAGGAATTGAAGTCGAGGAAAATAATTGAAAGGGCGAAAGAGATCCTTATGCACCGCCGAAATATGAACGGTGAGGATGCCTATCGCTGGATTCGTAAAAGAAGTATGGATACGCGAAAATCGATGCAGGATATCGCCGAAGCCCTTGTGCTCTCCGAGGAGCTTTAGCATCTCTCTTTGTCTGCCGCCAATTTTTTCTTGACAAGGATGTTAAGTAACGCTACACAATTCACTATTAAATAACTCCGGCACACACAACGGCGTGTGGGCCGGAGCTCTCAAGACAAAGGCGTCTGTTTCCTCTCAATGGGACAGGTGCTTTTTTTTTGCTCTGAGCACGCGGCAAAACAAGCTCTGTCCAGACATAAAAAATTATGATGAATGGAGGTTGTAACATGCGTTTCGACAAAATCAATGATGTCTTAGGTACTGCCAACAGGGGTAATCCAGCCGAGTCGGGACTTTGTACTCTTTGTCGCGCCGATTGCACCGGCAAGTGTGAAACCTGGAAATCGAGTCTGGTGGGGAGAAAGCTGCTGTACCCGCGCGATTTCGGCCTGGTTACTGCGGGGGCCAATAATACCACCCACGTTGGCGTTTCCTATAACTCCCTTCGTATTCAGGGTTATGCATACGGCTCTGTGGGTCTTGCTGAGAGTATGACCCATAATCCCGACGACTGCATCTTCCCGAATGTTGATCTCAGTACCGAATTCGGCGGGAAAATCAAAACGAAAACCCGCCTCCCCCTGATGACCGGCGCCCTGGGATCAACCTTTATTGCCGCCAAATATTGGGAT
>JFJP01001916.1_pt1 | contig 19973 bp, 23 predicted proteins | sample 431651 | NCBI WGS metagenome assembly JFJP01 (sample SAMN02602958, study PRJNA72255) | Microbial mat metagenome, whole genome shotgun sequencing project. | biome: fresh water; feature: sink hole; material: water; isolation source: purple microbial (photo- and chemosynthetic) mats found in...
TTTCCCATGCCAACAATAGAACGAAGCGCCGCTTCCTCCCGAATCTGCAGTACCGCCGTTTCTGGGTTGAAAGCGAAAACCACTGGGTGCGTCTGCGCGTATCCAACGCGGGTCTGCGCACTATCGACAAGAATGGCATCGACGTTGTGCTCGCTGACTTGCGCGCCCGCGGCGAGATCTGACAAGGAGCTGCAGCCATGCGTGAAAAGATCAAACTGGAATCAAGTGCGGGTACGGGACATTTCTATACCACCACCAAGAACAAGAAAACCAAGCCCGAGAAGCTGGAGATGATGAAATACGATCCCAAAGTGCGCAAGCACGTGGCTTACAAGGAAACCAAGCTGAAGTGATTCGCTGGAGTTTCTGCGCGTAAAGAAAACCTTGCTGATTGAGCGAGGTTTTTTTTCGCCCTGATTTTCTGCCCGGTTCAGGCGTCCGGTAGCGCCAAACCCGGCGCATGCAGGCATACCGACCTGGGATATTCGCGTGAGGTGTCAATGCATCCTCCCGCCACATAGACCCCACTGGGTTCTCGCAGTCGCATCATCTGGGCAAGAATGGCCTGTACTTCCTCAGGATTGCTCATCGAGGCATGAACACGCTCTTCGACAACGGATTCGTCCATTTTCAGATTTCCCTCTGCGTCGCGGTAGGTGCCATTTCTCCAGTGGTAGATCTCCAGAGATTTGCTGCTCAGCGTGAAGGGCTGGTGGCTTTTCCAGAAGTTGGCGAACAGGCCGCCTCCGAGATAGAACACCCACGACCCCTCAAAGCCTTCGATATCGGATGATTGATCATCCGGGTTGCGGAACCAGAGTCGATCGCCGGGCACGTAGTATTTAGGGGGCAGGGGAGCATCCATGGAACCATATTCGATGAGGAAGACCTCATGGAAAGCGCCTGACTTGATGGCCCGGGTTTCCCACTGTCGCTGCAGGCGCTCAAGCAGAACCGGGTTGCAGTTTTCCAGTTCTTCGGCGATGCCCAGCAGAATGACGTATTCGGTGGCCCGGTAACAGGAGAAGGCATAAATCTTCCCCGAAACCTCCGGCTGCGTTGCCTTGCGCAAGGCTTCAATCAGTGGCTTCCCCGGTTGCAGGGTAAAGCCGCATTCCTCGGAGAATGTCCAGCAGTCGCTGGGACGTTCTGCCGCCCGTGTCGTGTCGAACGCCAGTTCAGTCTTGTGTGCGGCGTTAACGATGTTCCTGCGCACATTCACTGCCGAGGCCAGGGCAGCGTAACCCGGGTACTCGAAGCCGGTCGGGCTGAGCATCAGGGCCAGCAGGATTTCACGTTCCAGATCCTCGGCATTGCCGGCCGGATCGAGTCGGAGTTTGTCGCTCAACTGCGTGGTATCTTGTTCCGGAGCCAGTTCCCGGGCGGATGCGTCGCCCAGGCGGAACAGAGTCCCGGATGACTTGGGCAATGGGGCAGAGGCAGTATAAGATGCCAGACCAAGCGCCTCAAGTCGCTCCATCAGGCATAGCGCATCGTTGCCGGATCCTCGCAGGAGGATTCCCGGTGGTGGTGTCGGCAGGCGGCGCTGTCTAGTCACAGATGTCATCTTCATTTCACCCGAAGAAAGTGTAGCATCTCCGGGTTGTCGTGAGAGAGCTAGCATTAAAGTCCATTGTGGCAGAGGAATCGCATGAAGGTCAAAGATGTTTCGGTTGAGCATTCAGGAAATCAACGAGGAAAATCGCTGTGGATAATGCCGAATCAGTAAGGGGGCCGGATCTTTCAGGATTTCTGGCGTCGAAACCCAATGCCTCGTCTGTCGATTTCGTGGTCAACAGCATCAAGGAGTTGCTCCTGAACAGGACGGTCATGCCGGGTGACCGTCTGCCGGCAGAAACGGAACTGGCCAAATTGCTGTCGGTGAGCCGGGGCTCGGTTCGGGAAGCGATGAAAATCCTGTCGGCGCTGGGTATTGTCGAAGTCAAGCGCGGTGACGGAACCTATGTTTCGAATCGCGGTGGCAATCTTGTTTTTGACCCTCTTCTATTCAACATGATCGTTTCCCAGCCGAAATTTGCCGAACTGAAGGAGTTGCGGCTGATTCTTGAAAAAAATGTTGTTCGCCTGGCCATTCGCCATGCGGCAGATGAGGATATCCAGATTCTGCGCAAGTGCTTTGAGAAAATGCTGGCTTTGCACACCGGGGAAGAGAAGAAAGAGGAAGACTTGCTGGCCTATGACCTGGAATTCCATACCCTTCTCGGGCAGGCCTGCAAAAACGGACCGCTGGAAACCATTTACAGATTTGTCATGCAGTATTTCAAATCCTATATTGCAGAAAGCCTGCGCAAGAACGCCAATTCCGGCAAGGAATCCACCGAGGCGCACCGGAAAATCCTGCTGGCTGTTGAGCAGCGCGATACCCCGGCTGCGGAAAAGGCGGTGGAGGACTCGATGGAAGTTTGGGAGTATCTTGTTTTCAAGCCGTAGGCACCTAGGGATGTGCTGAATTATTCGGTTTTCGTCGTTCCCGCGAAGGCGGGAACCCAGTTACATCAACATTCTGGATCCCCGCCTGCGCGGGGATGACGCACGAAGGAAGTCCTCCTAGGGGACGAATACTTCAGCGTTTCCCTAGCACTTGCCGGTCGCGGCTAAGCTCTTGCCTCGTTGTGGCGGCATCCCCGCAAAACCGTTGACATTCCGAATCGCCCCATGTTATTTTTGCCTAAACATCAAACGTCCGACGTTTAAATCGGCATTCTCGACCAATCAACAGGAGTTTTCGCATGAATGATAAATTTGTAGTCAGCGTTATCGGGGCCGGCGGGAAGATGGGTACCCGGACAACTGCAAACCTGGCCAAGCATCTGGATGCCATCGAACTGCACTGCTGCGAAACGTCGCCGGCCGGTATTGCCAGCATCGAGCAGCGTGGCCTGAGCGTGACGCCGGCCGAGACGGCGGTCCCGAAGAGCGAAATCATCGTCCTCGCCGTACCCGACGTTGTCATCAAGCAGGTTTCTGTCGACGTCGTCAAGATGATGACACCCGGCTCGACGCTGATCATTCTCGATCCGGCAGCGGCCGTTGCCAAGGAACTGGCGCTCAGGGACGACTGCACCTTTGTCGTTGCCCATCCTTGCCATCCTTCATGGCTCCTCGACCAGGAAACCGCTGAAGCGCGCCAGGATCATTTTGGCGGCATTGCCGGCAAGCAAGACATCGTCATGGCCAAGATTCAGGGCGACGACAAGAATTTCGCCCATGCCCGGTCGGTCAGCGAGTGGATGTTCGCGCCGGTCGCCAACAGCTACGTGATGGGGATACGCGATATCGCCTTCCTTGAACCTACCCTGGTCGAAATCCTCGGTGCATCGACGCTCTACGCCATGGCCGAGACGGTCGACGAAGCCGAACGGCGCGGCATTTCGCGCGATGCGGCGATCTCGTTCCTGACTGGGCACATCAACATCCTGTCGGCGGTTTTCCTCGGCAGGATGGGCAAGGTCCAGGTCTCCGACGCCTGCAAGGTAGCCATCCAGTTGGGTAATCGTCTGGTACTGCGCGATGACTGGAAGCGGATTTGGGACGATGAGGTTCTCGACAAGGCTATTGCCACCATGCTCCATCCGAATGATCCGAAAATCTAGGGAAAGGCTGATTTATTCGTCACCCAGGAGGACTTGAGCCCAAGGCACCGTTGCCTTCGGGGCGTCATCCCCGCGTAGGCGGGGATCCAGAATGTTCATCCAACTGGGTTCCCGCCTGCGCGGGAACGACGGAAAAGAATAATTCAGGGCGTCACTAGGTAGGTGTCGTTTGACCGAGAAACGTGGGCGAGTAGTGAAGATTGATCTGATATCCGGGGTGACACGATGATTGGACTGGGGACTTACGCATTTTTCTGGCAGCACTCCGATCGTGCGCCGCAGCCTCTCGACCTGCCCGCCATGCTGCGGCGGACCCGTGAGCTGGACGCTGATGTCTTCCAGATCTGCGATTTCCTGCCTGTCATCGGATACACGGATGCTCAATTGCGCGATCTCAAGGCGCTCGCCGGTGAACTCGGCATCACTCTGGAGCTTGGTACCAAGGGAATTTCAGCCGACCATCTGGCGAATTTTCTCCGGCTCGCCAAACTGCTCGGTGCAAAGCTGATCAGGGGCATGGTGAACACGCCCGATCACCGTCCGAGCATGGCCGAAGCGCAACGCTTGCTCGAACAGGCGCTTCCAGCCTACGAGGCCGCCGGTGTGAGCATCGCCCTGGAAACCTACGAACAACTGAGTTCGTGCGATCTGGTCACTTTGGTCGAAGCGGTGGCCAGCCCAAGTCTCGGTATCTGCCTCGATCCGGCGAATTGTGTCGCGGCGCTCGAGAACCCGATTCATGTGATTGACCGCTGCGCCCCGTACGTCAAAAACCTGCACATCAAGGACTTCGCGTTCACCCGGCGCGGCGGCTGGGTCGGCTTTACGCTCGAAGGGGCTGAGCTCGGTAGCGGTTTGCTCGACTACGACTATCTGATGAGCACGGTCAAGCCCGAAGCGCGCGGCATCAACTGCATCATCGAGCACTGGCTGCCGTGGCAGGGCAACTTCGAGGAGAGCGCCCGCCTCGAGAATCTCTGGAATGCCAACAACCTTGACTATCTCAGGAGCCACAGTTCCTGAGCTGAACGGCAAGCCTGGCTACGCCCATCGTCCGTTTTCCACCGTCAAACCGTAGAAGGGGTCAAGTTGGCAGCAGTGCTGGCGCTTTGCAACAATTTGATGTCTGCCGTGCCCAGTCGCCGCGAGGCCCTGTCCATATGCAGTCGGGCGGCGGCGCGTGCGGCCGTGGAATCCTGATGCGAAATGGCCTCGACGATGGCCCGGTGTTCGTCCTTGACCTGCTGGGTCAGCGTGGCCCGCGTGGCTTCGATGCCGCGTGTGGTTTGCGTGGCGTTTCTGAGAAAGTTGAAGAGGAACTGGATCAGAGCGAGGAAATGCGGATTCCCGGTCGCTTCGGCGATGCAGCGGTGGAAAGCGATATCCGCATCGACGCCGTCACTTCCGGCGGCGACGTCGGTGTCGATCTGTTTCAGCGCCTGCCTGATGGCAGCCATCTGCTCACGGCTGCGGCGTTTTGCGGCCAGGCCCGCGATTTCGCCTTCCAGTACCTTGCGCAATTCAACCACTTGCAGGACAGACTGAATCGAGTCCATGATATTGGGGTCGATACGAAACGGGGCGTCCATGTTCTCTTCGCGGACAAACACCCCGCTGCCTTGGCGCGATTCGACCAGGCCTTCCGATTTCAGACGCGAGATCGCTTCGCGGATGACGGTTCGGCTGACACCGAAGCGGCTGGCCATTTTCATTTCCGAGGGCAGGCGCGATCCCGGCGGGAAGTCCTCGCCGCTGATCAACTGAACAAGCGCCTCGCAGACACGGTCGGTCAGCGAACCGGCAACGGTCAGCCGTTCAACCTTGAATTCGGGAGAGGAGGTCATTTTATGGGTTCCTGAACTTTCGTTTTTGGACATATTGTAAAGATGGACGATATGTGTTTTACTTTCGCTTATGTTGTCAGATGTAATCTTGTACGACAACTATAGCCGTAATGGGTTGTGAAAAGCAAACTGCCCGATGTCGCTCAGGGGCAAAAAACAAGGCCGGGCAGTTGAAGCTGGCCAATCATCAGTAAGTCAGGAGCAGTATCGATTAAAGTTCCGATTGCCAAACACGCTGATTCGGGCATTTGTCCGGCTTGCCGTGCAGGCGTCTTTTTCCGAGTGAGGAGATACAAATGAAATTGTCACGACTTGCAGTACAGCTGATCGCAGTTCTGGGTCTCAGCATTTCTTCTTTCGCAGCACAGGCGCAGACGGTTCTGAAAGTGGGCTGGACCAATACCATGGACTCCCACTACGGGGTTGGAATTACCACCTTTGGCGACGAAGTAGCCAAGCGCACCAACGGACGTTACAAGTTGCAGTACTTCCCGGCGGGGGCTTTGGGCGGCGAGCGCGAAATGCTTGAAGCCGTGCAACTGGGGACGCAGGATCTGATCATCACCTCGACCGGGCCGGTGGGCAATTTCGTGGCCGAGACGCGCATTGTTGACATTCCCTTCCTGTTCCGTGACTACGCCCACGCCCGCAAGGTGCTCGACGGCCCGATCGGCAAGGACATCCTCAGCAAGTTCCCGGCCAAGGGCCTGGTGGCGATCAGCTGGATGGAAAACGGCTTCCGCCATGTCACCAACAGCAAGCGCGCAATCAAGACACCGGACGACCTGAAGGCCTTGAAGATCCGCACCATGGAAAACAAGGTGCACATGGAAGCCTTCAAGGCCTTGGGTTCGCTGCCGACGCCGATGAACATGAATGAAGTGTTCACCGCGCTGCAGACGGGTACCGTTGACGGTCAGGAGAACCCGATCCCGGTCATTCTCGCCAACAAGTTGTACACGGTGCAGAAATACGTTTCCCTGACCAGCCACGTGTACTCGCCGGCGATGCTGATCATCAACAAGGGTCTCTGGGACAAAATCAGCGCTGCAGACAAGACCGCGTTTTATGAAGCCGCCAAGATCGCTCTCGTCGCCAACCGCAAGAAGGTCAATGATGACGAAGCCAACGGCATCGCCGTGATCGAGAAAGCCGGCACCCTGGTGAACAAGGTCGACACGACCCTGTTCCAGAAAGCCGTAGCTTCAGCCTACGTCCAGTACAACAAGGATTACGGCGAAGCCAACATCAAGAAGATCATCGACGTCAAGTAAGCGTGCAAATGTAACTTTCTGAAAGGTCCGGGTCGGTGCTTGTCGTGCCGATCCGGAATAAACCCATGAAAACTTTATTTCTTGCCTTTGAGCAGCGCCTGACGTCAGGGATCATCCACAGCGCCTGCGTGTTGCTGGCCATCGCCTCCACGCTCGGGATGTTTCAGGTACTGACCCGTTTCATCTTCAACGAGCCGTCAACCTGGAGCGAAATCCTGATCCGCATCGTCATCGTCTGGATGGTGATGTTCGGCGTGGTCGTTGGCTTCAGAGAAGGCTCCCAGGTTTCGGTTGATCTTCTGTTCCGCAAGTGTGGCCGCTTCCAGCGCCCGTTGCACTTCATGATTACCCTGGTTACCGTGATCTTTCTGTCGGTTCTGGTGTGGTATGGCGCTGACATCGCCTGGCGTACGCGCTTTCAGGAAATCGGCGGCATGGAATTTCTCCCCATGAGTGTGGGTTATGCGGCTTTGCCGGTGGGCGCCTTCTTTGCCATCATCGCGGTGATCGCCAACTTCCTCGATCCCAGGCATCACGAACTTGAAACACAGCAGTAATCCAAAATACAGATCAGTGTCAGGGGACTAAAAATGTCGAGTGCAATGTTTGCTTCAATGATCATCTTTTTTGCCTGCAGTGTTCCGATTGCCATTTCGATCGGCCTCGCCAGCATTACCGGCATTCATTTTTTTTCCAGCATTCCGATGCTGGTGGCGCCGAAGGAAATGTTCTCCGCCATCGACAAGTTTGCGCTCGGTGCCATTCCGTTCTTTATCCTCGCCGGCAATCTGATGGAAGTCGGCGGCATCTCGAATCGGCTGGTCAATTTCGCCAAATCCATCGTCGGCGGCCTGCAGGGCGGGTTGGGGATTACCTGCGTGATGACCTGCATGATCTTCGCGGCCGTCTCCGGGTCGAGCGTGGCAACCACCTTCGCCATCGGCGCCATCCTCATCCCGGCGCTGATCCGTCACGGCTACCCGACCAACTTCGCGGCAGCCCTGCAGGCCTGTAGCGCCGAACTCGGGGTGATCATCCCGCCGTCGATCCCGATGATTCTCTACGGTGTTTCTGCGGAAGTGTCGATCGGCGAATTGTTTGTCGCCGGCTTCGGCCCCGGAATCCTGATTGGCTGCTCCCTGATGTTCTTCGTCTGGTGCTGGTCAAAATTCAAGGGTTACGGCAAGGGCGATCACGTCGGCCGCATGAAATTCGGCCATGCCAGCAAGGAAGCGGCACTGGCGCTGATGATGCCGGTGATCATCCTTGGCGGCATCTATGGCGGTGTGTTCACGCCGACTGAAGCGGCCGTCGTCGCCGTGTTCTACGCGCTGATCGTCGGCATGCTGATCTACAAGGAAATCAAGGTCAAGGATCTCTACCCGATTTTCCGCAAGTCGGTGATTTCTTCGGCCGTGATCATGTTCATCATCTCCAACGCCGGGCTGTTCAGTTTCCTGATCACGCGTGCCGGCGTGCCCGAAGCGATCGGCGATTTCCTCAAGGCAACACTGACTTCACCGGCGATGTTCCTGCTCGGGGTCAATGCGGCGCTGTTCATCATCGGCATGTTCATCGAGACTTCGGCGTCGATCATCGTGCTGGCGCCGATCCTGGCGCCGGTAGCCATGAAGTTCGGCATCGACCCGGTGCATTTCGGCACGATCATGGTCGTCAACCTGGCGCTCGGCATGATTACCCCGCCGTTCGGCGTGAATCTGTTCGCCGCCTGCACGGTGGCCAGGATTTCAGTCGACCGGATCATCCGTGAACTGCTTCCCTTCGTTCTGGTGATTCTTTGCTGCCTGATGGTCATCACCTACGTGCCGCAGGTCTCGCTGTTCCTGCGCGACCTGGTCTATGCACGGTAATGATTTCTTATTGTTCTGGAGAGCGTGTTCATGAATTCAGTTAAACCCCCGGTTGGCGTGATTGGCCTCGGCGCGATGGGCATGGGTGTGGCCATGTCCCTGGTACGCGAAGGCTTTGAAGTACATGTCTGCGATGTACGTCCTGAAGTCGTGCAGAAGGTCGTTGATGCCGGCGGTCGCCGTGCTGAATCGCCGGCGGCGCTGGCTCGGGTCGTCGATGTGCTGGTCATCGTCGTGGTGACGGCCGATCAGACCGAGACGGTGCTCTTTGGCGACAATGGTGCGGCTGCGTGCATGAAGCCGGGTTCAGTCGTCATTGCCTGTTCGACGGTGTCGCCCGATTTCGCCAAGTCACTGGGCAAGCGTCTGGAAAGTGCCGGTCTGCTGATGATCGACGGGCCGATTTCCGGTGGCGCAGCCAAGGCGATGGCCGGAGAAATGACCATCATGACGTCCGGTTCGCCCGCCGCCTATGCCAAATGCGAGCCTGTTCTTGAAGCCATTGCCGGCAAGATTTATCGCCTCGGCGACGAAGTCGGACCCGGTTCGGTGGTCAAGATGGTGAACCAGTTGCTGGCCGGTGTGCATATCGCGGCGGCCGGCGAGGCCATGGCGCTGGCGATTCGCGCCGGCGCCGATCCTGACCAGGTTTATGAAGTGATCACCAACAGCGCGGGTAACTCGTGGATGTTCCAGAACCGGGTACCGCATATCCTTGCCGGGGATTACACGCCCTTGTCTGCGGTGAATATTTTCATCAAGGATCTGGGCATTGTCCTCGATTACGCGAGGAAAAGCGTTTTCCCGCTGCCACTTTCGGCCACGGCGCATCAGATGTACATGCAGGCCTCCGCCGCCGGCCATGGCCTGGAAGACGATTCTGCCGTGATCAAGAATTTCCCGGGCATCAAGTTGCCTGAACAGAAATAAGTTAAACCGCATTCAGCACAGAGCACACAGAGAAACAGAGAAGAAAAGAGAGTCAGGAAAAGTTGATGAATAGCTCTGTGTCCTCTGTGTCTCTGTGGTCTCTGTGAATAAAGCGGTTTGCTTGCTTTTAAAAGATAAACAAGGAGCTTGTAATGACTGTTCTGCTTGGATGCATCGCCGACGACTTCACCGGCGGCACCGACCTGGCCGGCATGCTGGTCAAGGCTGGCATGCGCACGGTACAAATGATCGGCGTGCCGCAGGAGCCGATCGGCGACGACATCGACGCGGTCGTGATCGCCCTGAAGTCGCGTACGACGCCGGCTGAAGACGCCATCGCCGAGTCGCTGGCCGCACTGCGCTGGCTGCAGAAGGCCGGTTGCCGGCAGTTCTACTTCAAATACTGTTCGACCTTCGATTCGACGGCCAAGGGCAACATCGGCCCGGTGGGTGAAGCGCTGATGCAGGCCTTGGGCAGCAAGTTCACCATCGCCTGTCCGGCCTTCCCGGTCAATGGGCGAACTATTTACAAGGGTCATCTGTTCGTCGGCGACATCCTGCTCTCCGACTCGGGCATGCGTCACCATCCGCTGACCCCGATGACCGACGCCAGTCTGGTCCGTGTACTGCAGGCGCAGATCAAGGGCAAGGTCGGTCTGGCCGAGCATTCCACCGTGCTCAAGGGTGCCGAGGCCATCCGCGCCCGCTTCAAGGCGCTGGAAGCCGAAGGCTGCAATTTTGCCGTGGTCGATGCCCTGTCCAATGACGACCTGATGAGCATCGGTGCAGCGTGTGCCGACATGCCGCTGGTCACGGCGGGTTCCGGCATCGCCCTCGGGCTGCCGCAGAATTTCCGCCGCGCCGGATTGCTGGCTGAAAGTCAGGTGGCCGATGCCCTGCCGACCACCGGCGGATTGCGTGCCGTCATTTCGGGCAGTTGTTCGGTCGCCACGCAAGGGCAGGTCGCTGCCATGCGCGTGGTGCATCCGGCCTTCAATATCGATCCCTTCGAACTGGCGCGCGGCAGCGATGTGGTCGCTGCGGCGCTCGCCTGGGCCGCCAGCCGCATCAAGGACGGCCCGGTACTGATCTACGCCACGGCGGCGCCGGAAGCGGTCAAGGCCGTACAGGCCCAACTGGGCACGGAGAAAGCCGGCAGCTTGGTCGAGGAAGCCTTGGCGGCCATCACCAAGGGACTGGTCGCACTCGGCGTCGGGCAACTGATCGTCGCCGGCGGCGAAACTGCCGGTGCCGTGGTCAAGGCGCTCGGCGTCACGGGCCTGCGCATCGGTCCGGAAATCGATCCCGGCGTGCCCTGGACAGTCGGTATTACGGAAGACACCAGTCAGCGGCCGCTGGCGCTGGCGCTCAAGTCGGGCAATTTCGGTACGCCGGACTTCTTCCTTAAAGCCTGGAGCAAGCTGGCATCATGAGCGCAGTAAATCATCCGGAAGAAAACCGGCAGCGCGAGAAGATCGCGCTCCTGTCGCGTTCTCTCTACGAGCGCGGCCTGACCGCCGGCAGCAGTGGCAATATCAGTGTTCGCCTGGAAGATGGCTGGCTGCTGACGCCGACCAATGCCTGCCTGGGCGAACTCGATCCGGCACGCATCGCCAAACTTGACTGGGAAGGCCGGCACCTGGCCGGCGATCCACCGTCCAAGGAAGCCTTCCTGCACCGCTCGATGTACGAGGAACGCAGTGTTGCCGGGGCCATCGTGCATCTGCACTCGACGCACTCGGCGGCGGTGTCGTGCATGAGCGGCCTTGATCATGCGAACTGCATCCCGCCGCTGACGCCTTACTTCGTGATGAAGATCGGGCGTCTGCCGCTCATTCCCTATTTCCGTCCGGGCGATCAGGCGCTGGCCGGCGCGATCCGCGGACTGGCATCCAAGCACAGCGCCGTGCTACTGTCCAACCACGGCCCGGTGGTCTCCGGCAGCAATCTGGAAGCTGCCATTTATGCCAGCGAAGAACTGGAAGAAACCGCCAAGCTGTTCCTGCTCTTGCGCAACACGCCGACCCAGTGCCTGAATGCGGAGCAGATTGCCGAACTCAAATCCGTTTTCAAACTTGATTTTTAAGGAAAAGACCATGCCAAAATTTGCTGCCAACCTCTCGTTCATGTTCCAGGAAATTCCGTTTCCGGAACGCTTTTCCACTGCCGCCAAGGCCGGCTTCAAGGCGGTCGAGTTCCTCTTCCCCTTTGATTATCCGGCGGCTGAAGTGGCCGGCTGGCTGAAGAGCAACGGGCTGGTGAACAATCTTTTCAACATGCCTCCCGGTGACTTTGCCGGCGGTGAGCGCGGGATCGCCTCGCTGCCCGGGCGCGAAGAGGAATTCCGTGCCGGCGTGGCGAAGGCCATCGAATATGCACTAGTCATGGGTACGCCGACGCTGCACGCCATGGCCGGACTGTTTCCGGCGGGCGCCGACCGGGCAAAGCATAGAGCGGTGTATGTCGAGAATCTGCGCTATGCGGCCAGAGCCCTGGCCAAGCATGGTCTGGCTTTTGTCATCGAACCTATCAACACGCGTGACATACCGGGGTATTTCATCAATCACCAGGCCGAAGGGCATGCCATCTGCAAAGAGATCGGCGAGCCCAACCTCAAGGTGCAGATGGACCTTTATCACGCCCAGATTATGGATGGCGATCTGTCCGTGACCCTGAAGAACAACATCGCCGGCATCGGTCATATCCAGATCGCCAGCGTTCCGGCACGGCACGAACCCGACGAAGGCGAAGTCAATTACCCGCATCTGTTCAAGCTTCTCGATGAACTCGGTTATACAGGCTGGGTCGGCTGCGAGTACAAGCCGCGCGGCAAGACCGAAGACGGGCTGGGCTGGTTCAAGGCGCTGACGAAGTAAGGTATTTTAGGCAACTTGCCAGTTGCTGTGACAAAAAGCGGCTTCTGCCTCTTCTACGCTTCAGTTAAGCCGTCATCCCCGCGCAGGCGGGGATCCAGAGCCAGGTCTGAAACTGGATTCCCGCCTGCGCGGGAATGACCAATTGAGTTCGGGACTTCGAGAGTGTTGCCGCGCTTGGTCGCCGATGATCCGGCGCGACTGATCTGTGGGTCGGCCTTTGTTTGTAGGGCTGAAGCCCGACAAACAGTACGGATGTGTAATCCGGGTCTGGCCATGTAAAAAAACCTGCTCTTGCCAAAACGGCAATATTTCCATATTATTGGAAATATGGAAAATACAACTGCAGTCGCCGCTCTCGCCGCCCTGGCCCAGGAAAGCCGTCTGGCCGTCTTCAGATTGCTGGTACGTAACGCGCCGGAAGGCCTGACCCCCGGGCTCATCGGCGAGGAACTGGACCTGCCGGCGCCTACCCTTTCATTCCATCTCAGGACCCTGGCCCAGGCCGGTCTGGTCACGGCCGTGCAGGAAGGGCGCTACGTGCGTTACCGTGCCGAACTGCCCGGCATCGACGCGCTGATCGCTTTTCTGACCGAAGACTGCTGCGCTGGTAATTCAAAACTCTGTTCCCCGAAAGGATAAAAAGCATGAGTACGGCTGATCCGATCAACGTGCTGATTTTATGCACCGGCAATTCGGCGCGCTCGATTCTTGGCGAAGCCCTCTTCAACCATCTCGGCCAAGGCCGTGTGCGCGCCTTTTCAGCCGGCAGCAGGCCTTCCGGAATAGTCAATCCGGTGGCCCTGGAAACCCTGGCCAGGCATAGTGTGCCCTTACCCTCTGAAGTACGCAGCAAGTCATGGGACGAGTTTGCCGCGCCGGGTGCGCCCAAGCTCGACTACATCTTCACCGTCTGTGCCAGCGCCGCCGGCGAGACCTGCCCGATCTGGCCGGGGCATCCGACGACCGCGCACTGGGGAATCGATGACCCTGCGCATGTCGAACCGATGGAAGCACGACAAGCGGCTTTTCAAGTCGCCTACGCGGCGCTTGAGAAACGGATCAAGGCTTTTCTCGCGCTCGACCTGGAATCAATGTCGCGCCAGGACATCGTTGCTGCCGCACGACTGATACACGAGGCCTGCCAATGAGCGCTCAATGTGAAGTGGCGATAAAACATTCAGCCGGTGCGCCGATGAGTATCTTCGAGCGTTATCTGACCGTTTGGGTCTTCCTCTGCATCGTCGCCGGCATTAGCCTGGGCCAAATCTTGCCGGGTGTCTTTCAGGCCATCGGTCGCATGGAATACGCGCAGGTCAATCTGCCGGTCGGCCTGCTGATCTGGGTGATGATCATACCGATGCTGGTCAAGGTCGATTTCGGTGCGCTGCATGAGGTGCGCCAGCACATCCGCGGCATTGGCGTCACGCTGTTCATCAACTGGCTGGTCAAGCCCTTCTCGATGGCTTTCCTCGGCTGGCTGTTCATCAGGCAGATCTTTGCCCCGTACCTGCCGACCGATCAACTCGACAGCTACATCGCCGGCCTGATCCTGCTCGCCGCCGCGCCGTGTACGGCGATGGTCTTTGTCTGGAGCCGGCTGACCAACGGCGATCCCCTGTTTACGCTTTCGCAGGTCGCGCTCAACGACACCATCATGATCTTCGCCTTTGCCCCGCTGGTGGCTTTCCTGCTCGGCATTTCGGCGATCAGCGTACCCTGGGATACCCTGTTTGCCTCGGTTGTGCTCTACATCGTGATACCGGTGATTCTCGCCCAGTTCCTGCGCAGAGCCTTGCTCAAGGGCGGGCAGGGGGCATTCGATGCGGCGATGGAGAAAATCGGCCCGTGGTCGATCTCGGCGCTGCTTGCCACGCTGGTGCTGCTCTTCGCCTTTCAGGGCCGGGCCATCATCGAGCAACCGCTGGTCATTGCGCTGATCGCCGTGCCGATCCTGATTCAGGTGTTCTTCAACTCGGCGTTGGCCTACTGGCTCAACAGGAAAGTCGGCGAAAAACACTCGGTGGCCTGCCCGTCAGCGCTGATCGGCGCGTCCAACTTCTTCGAACTGGCCGTGGCGGCGGCGATCAGCCTGTTCGGCTTTGAGTCCGGCGCCGCCCTGGCAACCGTCGTCGGTGTGCTGATTGAAGTGCCGGTGATGCTGCTCGTCGTCAAGGTGGTCAATTCCAGCAAGGCATGGTATGAACAACCCTAAGGAGGTGCTGAAGTATTCGTCATCCCCGCGCAGGCGGGGATCCAGAATGATTGTTCAATTGGGTTCCTGCCTACGCGGAAACGACGGAAACGAATATTCCAGCCTTTCCCTAAGCGTTTCCCCCGGTTTAAATAACGGACCATGCAAGAAATGAACTCAACGTTGACCTATGGCTGTCACAACAAGGCGTGGCGGCAACACAAAGCCGAGATTCGCAGCTTTCTCGCGCAGCGTGCCGGGAGTGCTGCCGAGGCGGATGATCTGTTGCAGGATGTCTTTCTCAAAGCCCTGCTCCAGGGAAAAGCGTTTTGCAGTCTTGACAACCCGCGCGCCTGGCTTTTCCATGTCGCCCGCAATCTGCTGGTGGATCGCCTGCGTCTGACCAGGGAGCAGGTTCCATTGCCTGATGATTTGAGCGCTGAACCCATCACGGAGTTTGTGCCGGTTGACCTTCTCAGCCATTGTTTGCCGCGTGTGCTGACTGAACTTTCGCCAGAGGATCGTGAAGCCATCCTGCTCTGCGATATGCAGGGCATGGCACAAAAGGATTACGCACGGCATCTGGGACTTTCGCTGCCCGCCGCCAAATCACGCGTGCAGCGCGCTCGCCTTCGCTTGCGCACACAACTGGCCGAAGCCTGCCAGGTGACCTTCGATGAAGAGGGAAAAGTCTGCTGTTTCGTCCCTCGCCCGCCACTTGACTCAGCCTCTGTGGAATAATCAGTTGCAACCTTTCAGTACCTGAACTGTCTCCATGTGCCTTGGCTCAATACGTCGATGCGCTTGAATGAGCACGTCGATTTGTAACGCACTGTAACGCAATAGCGATCTGCAACGCAGCGATACAAATCGGCCTGATCATGCAACACGCCACTTACATGCCTGAGTTTAAATGGAACTCAAGGACGGAGGGACAGAAAGCCGACGCCCTGATCGAGTTCAACAACCAAGGAGATTTGCCATGAAAACTTCAATGACTTTCAAGAGTATCACCCTGATCACGCTACTGGGCGGCGCGTTGGCTTTGCCGGTTCTGGCTCAACCCGGCCCCGGCATGGGTGGTGGTATGGGCGGTGGTATGGGCATGCAAAATGCCGGACCGGGTGCCGGCATGGGACCAGGAGCGGGTATGGGGCCGGGTATGGGTCAGGGCGGGCGCGGTGGTCGTGGAATGCGTTTCAACCAGAACAATACGCGGGGCTGGACGCTGATGACTCCTGAAGAGCGTACGGCTTTCCAGATCAAGATGCGTGAAGTCAAAACCTATGACGAATGCAAACTAACGCAGACCGAGCATCGCTCTGCAATGGAGGCGCGTGCCAAGGAGAAGGGCGTCACCCTGCAGGCGCCGCGCCGGAATGCCTGTGACAACATGAAGGCGCGTGGAATCATCAAGTGATTCTATCCGTCCCGGGGGCTGGTACGATACCTGATCGGAATTCTTATTAGTGCTGACAGTCATCCGGTCCACGCAATGCGGGGGCCGATTCCCTTATCAAGCAATGCATCTCTGGAGTTCCACGATGTTCAAACCCGTCCTTGTGCTCAGCCTTTTCCTTGCAGCCGCCAGTGCCACGGCTACCGATGCCGTGACCGATGCCATGCAGAAGACCTACGTCCCCTACCGCGTCGCGCTATTCAAGACCAACAACAATGCCCAAGACGAGTCAAGGCAGGCCGTCGCACAGGCGTATCAGGGCTGGAGACAGATCGCTGCCCAGTTTGGCGACAGGCCTCCGGTCCCCTATGACCGGGATCCCCTGTTCGCCAACTCGCTCGCCGAAGTGAGCCAGGTTTATGCCAAGGCCGCTGAGGAAATCGAAAAAAACCAGCTCATCACAGCGCATGAGACACTGGAGCATGTGCGCGAGGTAATGGCTCAAATGCGTCGCCGCAACCAGGTTATCATCTACAGCGATCATACCAATGCGTACCATGCCCAAATGGAGCATGTGCTGATCAATGGAGAAAAAATTCTGGCGGCGTCCGATGGTCTGTTGCAACTGACCCTGCAGGTCGGCGCGCTCGATTACCTGGCCGGCCGTCTGCACAGCGAAGCACCAGCCGACTACCTGAAGAATGAGGAATTCATTGCCTTGTACAAGGCCGTCGACAGATCGGTCAGCAATCTCAAGTCGGCGCTGTTGTCGCAGGACGCCGCACGGGTCAAGGAGGCGCTAGGCAAGATCAAGGGGGCGTATTCGAAGCTGTTCATCAAGTTTGGTTGAGGCATCCATGCTGGCCTGTCACCAGGTGCTCGCCAGCGCTCAACACGGCAAATAAGGGGCAATAATGGCATTGATACAGGCAACAAACATCACGAAAAACTACCGCGTGGGCGACGAGGACGTGCCCGCTCTCAGGGGGCTCAGCTTTGAAATCGGCGAGGGGGCTTTTGCCGCCTTCGTCGGCCCCTCGGGCAGCGGCAAATCGACGCTGCTCAACCTGATCGGATGCCTCGACCATCCAACAAGTGGAACTCTGCTGGTCAATGGCACCGACATCAGTACGCTGTCGCGTAGTTCAGCGGCCACCTTTCGCGGCGAGCATCTGGGCTTCGTTTTCCAGGATTTCAATCTGGTGCCGGTACTCAGCGCCTATGAAAATATTGAGTACCCCTTGCTGATGGTGCGCGGCTGGTCGCCCGAAAAGCGGCGCGAACGCGTCATGAAAATGATTGCCGCCGTGGATATGACCGAACAGGCGCACAAGCGGCCTGATCAGATGTCCGGCGGGCAAAAGCAGCGCGTTGCCGTGGCCCGTGCGCTGGTCGGCGAACCGCGTCTGGTGCTGGCCGACGAACCGACGGCAAATCTCGACCACGACACCGCCTACCGCATCCTGAATCTGATGAAGACGATGCGCGATGACTATGGCACCTCGTTCATTTTCTCCACCCACGATCCAAAAATCATGCACGAAGCGGAACTGACCTTCACGCTCGAAGACGGTCGTCTGCAATCGGAAGGAGTTGCCGCATGACCTCTACACTCAAACTCGCGGCACGCAATCTGCTGCGTTATCGCCGCCGTACCCTGCTCACTGCCCTGCTGATTACTCTCGGCGTGACGGCGCTGCTGCTCTTTGTCGCCGCTGCCGGGTCGTTCAAGCAGACGATGGTCGGCTCGATCACCGACAGCATGCTCGGCCACCTGCAGGTTCACCGCAAAGGTTATACCCAATCGATTGACAACCTGCCGCTTAACATGAGCCTGCAGCCCAACGCCGTCAGCAAGATCGAAAGCGCATTGAAAGCCGACCCGGAGGTCGCCGCCTATTCGCTGCGCGTCAAGCTTGGCGCGATGTTCAGCAACTTCACCGAAAATACCAGCATCCGCCTCAACGGGGTTGACCCCGTTGCCGAAGATGCCGCCTTGCCCGGCCTGCGCCAGCGCATCAACGAAGGTGATAAGAGCGGGCCACTGGTGGAACCCGGCAAGGTGCTCATTCCCACCCTGCTGGCGCGCGGCATGAAGGTCAAGGTCGGTGACTCCGTGGTGCTGGTCGTAACGAATGCGTCCGGCTCGGTGAATGGCAAGAACTTCATCGTCGGCGGTGTGCTCGATGCCATTACCGGACCCGGCGGGCGCGATGGCTATATTCACATCAACGATGCCCGCGAACTGCTGCGCATGGACAAGCCCGAAGTCATGGAAATTGCCGTGCGTCTCAAGACGATTGGCAAGCTTTCGGAGGTGCAGCAGCGCCTTAACAGCAAGCTTGACGAGATCCGCAACAAGGAAGACAAGCCAGCCACCGAGTTGCACACCTGGTCGGATCTGTCGCCCTTCGCCAACATCGTGCGCATGATCGACCTGATGACGCTGTTCATCCGCATCATGCTGATTGCCATTGTCCTGGTGAGCGTGATGAACGTGATGCTGATGGCAGTGTATGAGCGTATCCGCGAGATTGGCACGCTGGCTGCGATTGGCACGCAACCAGGCAAACTGATGGCTATCTTCCTCAGCGAAGGTCTGCTGCTGGGTCTGGTCGGCGCGGCGGCCGGTATCGCCATCAGCTACGCGCTGGTCGCCTTCCTCAATGTGTCTCCCCTTGTATTCAATTTTGGTCGCGAGCAGATTACCTTGTATCCCCATCTTGATCTGATCGAAGTACTCGGTGTGCTCGGGTTGGCCGTTCTCGTTTCTGCGCTGGCCAGTCTGCAGCCGGCCTGGCGTGCAGCGCGCATGGATCCGATCCAGGCCCTGCGTCACGTTTGATCATCAGGAGAGTAAAAAATGAAAAGTTCAAAACTGCTGGCCTTCATGGTCCTTTGTCTGCCCCTGCTGGCCTCGGCTCTCGACGGTGTTGAAATCCTCAAGAAGGTCGATCGTAACCTCGAACCCGAGTCGTACGAGTCCTATCGCAAGTTGATCAATATCGAACCCAATGGCGCCAAAAAAGAGTTCGTCATTTATTCGGTGAAGAAGGGCAAGGATCAGACGGCCAGCCTGTTTCTCTCACCCAGCAGTGACAAGGGCCGCAGCACCCTGCGCCAGGGTGACAACATGTGGCTGTACATCCCCAACGTCGGCAAGCCGATGCGCATCACCAGCCTCCAGTCAGTGACTGGTGGCGTTTTCAACAACGCCGACATCATGCGTCTGGATTATGCGGTGGAATACGACGTGAAATCGATTGAGGAGAAGGGCGATCACTACCTCCTCGATCTGAAAGCCAAGACCGGTGACGTGGCCTACGACAAGCTGATGATGAAAGTGGACAAGAAACTCATCCTGCCGACGGAAATTCAATGCTATGCAGCTAGTAGCATGCTTCTGAAAACCCTGTACTTCAAGGATGTGAAGGATTTTGGCAATGGCATCAAGCGCCCGGCCACCATCGAGACGGACAGCCCGCTGTACAAGGACTACAAGTCGGTGATGCTCTATTCGGGCCTGAAGAAACGAAACTACCCCGATGAAGTGTTCACGCAAGGCTTCATGTCGCGCATGGAAGAACTGCGTAAATGAAACGCACGACCGCAACGCTTGCCGCTGCGTTGTCGGTCTTCGCCGGACTGGCGAGCGCAGAAGAGTTCAAATTTGACGCCAGCGAGTTCGAAAAGAAGACCTTCGAATTCTCCGGTTACCTGGAGCAGAAGGAAGAAGGACTCAGACTGCGCGGCGCCAGCCCGGCCTACAAACTCGCCTACCCCGGCGAGTCCGCGCGAAACGGGCTGCTGCGCAGCACAACCACGCTGGAAGCCAGCGGCAAGCTGAACCTCGATCCCTTCGTCGCCGATCTGCGCGTGCAGGCCAGCACCGCGCGAGACGCCCTGGTGAATACGACAAACACCGGCAACATCATGGAAGGCGGATTGCGCTGGAGTGCCGGCCCCGACCTGAC
>JFJP01031768.1_pt1 | contig 19973 bp, 23 predicted proteins | sample 431651 | NCBI WGS metagenome assembly JFJP01 (sample SAMN02602958, study PRJNA72255) | Microbial mat metagenome, whole genome shotgun sequencing project. | biome: fresh water; feature: sink hole; material: water; isolation source: purple microbial (photo- and chemosynthetic) mats found in...
TGCTGGAATAAAAATAGAATCTACAAATAAATTTGTATCTGTAATCTTTTGTGCTTTTTTGGATACATCAGAACAAGTTTTTAGGTTTTTAGAAAACTCTATAAAAGAAGACTCATCTTCTGAATAGACGTGTTTTTTTACACTTTCAAATTTTTCAGAACTAACATAATAAGCAGTTCTCAATCTTTTCAAAAGATTAGTTATTTCTTTAGAGTAAGCAAATTTTATTTTACTTTTATCGCTTGATTTAATAATGGAAATGTTATAAATACCATAGCTATAAATAATAGAAAACTCTGTTTTACTCCAGTATACAGAAGGAAAAAGAAGTTCAAAATTTTCTAAAAGTTTTTTATCAATTTCTCGCTTTGTATGAATGGTATGACAAGAGTTAACAAAAATATCTATAAAAAAGTAATGTCTAAAAAAATAAACCAACTTGGCAATAACACTTTTCCCTTGCGCTTGCGCACCAATTAAGATATTGATTTTTTTAATTTCAAAATGTGCGTAATCTATGGTTAAAAAACCTTTGATTTCGATGCTTTCCATTTAAACTCCTAGTTTTCTTCAACCATCGCCACAATAATCCCTAAAATCTTATCCACATCCTTAATAGAATACTGCTCTACATCAATAAAAACCTGATTCCCAATTAATTTTAAAAATTTCCATTCACTACCTGAAGTCACAATCCCGTAAATCACTGGAATCACCGTACCTTCCTGTTGATTAAATTGCTGCGCCGCGACCATTTCGGCAATACATTGACCAAGCCCTGCAATAATATTTTCATTTTTTGCCTCAACAATCGCAATCACGGGCGATTCTAAATAAAACTGTTCTTGCGAACCACTGATAATATAATCGCAAAAACCGCTTAACCCTTTTTCTTTATCAACAGTAAACTCAATGCCTGAGAAAAAACTAATTTTATCGTGCAGCAACTCTCTGACTTCCAATAAAACATTAATCACAATTAATTCTGAACGGGCTTTTTCACTGCTAATCGCTAATGCTAACGGCACATTTCGGGTTAATGTTTTTTCTAAATACGGACTTACTTCAATAGGTTTTATAGCATTGAATAATGACTCTCTTTCAATAAATTCTAAACCTAATTCTGCTTTTGCTTTTTTCAAACTAAAATCACTGTAAGCCATCGTTGAATTCCTTTATCTAAAAATTTGCGCGACAGAAATCTCTTTTTGCAACACGCTATCCACAAATACACCCGATGAATAAGACTGCGGCTGATGAATATCAGTAAACACAATAATAGTCTTGGTCGGCGGAATCACTAACCAACACGACGCAATTCCGGCGTGTAGATAAACTTCAAACTTTTCAGTCACATCATTAATGGCTTGTCTAGGCGACAAAATTTCGACAATTAACAAAGGTCTCTGTTCAGTTTTCACTTTATCATGCAAAAAATCAACAGGTTGGCGCGGATAAACGGCAATATCAGGAATATAATCGACCCCGTCAATATCCAACGTGATTTCTATATGCACATTAAAACGTTCTTCATCATCCATCAGCTTTGCTAACCGATAAGCCAAATAGGAGTGATTATAGGAAGGAGTCATGTGTTTATACCCAATTTATTCGCAATGGAAATTAAATCGTCTCTTTAAAGCGTATTTTGCAAAAAAGCAATTGCATCACTATAAGCCAAACTTTGCTGTTCCTGCTCAACACGCAAATTTTTAACCGCCACTTCACCCCGCGCCACTTCATCATCGCCCAAAATAAGCGCGAATGCCGCGCCACTTTTATCGGCTTTTTTAAACTGGCTTTTAAAACTGCCACCGCCACAATTGACTTGCAACTTGATTTTTGGCAACGCATCGCGTAATTGTTCAGCAAAAACAAAGCCTTGCTTCTGTGCCTGTTCACCGACGCGAATTAAATAAACATCCACACTGCGTTCAACTGCCAGCGCGTCCGACAATTCCACCAACGCTAATAACCGTTCCATCCCCAACGCAAAACCAATCGCATAATTTTCTTTACCGCCTAATTGCGCAATTAAACCATCATAGCGTCCCCCCGCACACACCGTACCTTGCGAACCCAATTCAGTCGTCACCCATTCAAATACGGTTTTGCCATAATAATCTAAACCACGCACTAACCGTGGATTGAATTGATAAGCAATGCCCAGCGTGTCTAAATAAGCGGTCAACGTGGCAAAATGTTCGCGGCTGTCTGCACCTAAATAATCCATTAACGCGGGAGCATTTTCAATTAAGGTTTGCATAGTTGGATTTTTAGAATCCAAAATCCGCAACGGATTGGTGTCCAACCGCCGTACACTGTCTTCGTCTAATTGGTCACGATGAATTTGCAAATAATCGACCAATTTTTCCCGATAAACCGCACGTTCTGCGACTGTTCCCAATGAATTTAATTGCAAAGTGACTTTATCCGCAATTTTTAAGCGTTGCCACAACCGATAACTCAAGGCAATAATCTCGGCATCAATATCAGGAGTTGCCATACCATAGGTTTCTACACCGAGTTGGTAAAACTGCCGATAACGCCCTTTTTGTGGTCGTTCATGGCGAAACATTGCCCCAGTATACCAAAGTCGATGTACTTGATTTTGTTGCAATAAACCGTGTTCCAAACACGCGCGCAAACAGCCCGCCGTCCCTTCTGGGCGCAAGGTTAAGGAATCGCCATTGCGGTCATCAAAGGTGTACATTTCTTTTTCCACAATATCCGTGACTTCACCGATAGAGCGTTTAAACAGTTCGGTTTTTTCGACAATGGGCAGGCGAATTTCTTGATAGCCATAGCTACTTAGCACCTCCCGAATAATGTGTTCTATTTGCTGCCAACCCGGAGTTTGCTCAGGAAGTATATCGTGCATTCCACGAATAGCGGCAATTGCTTGATTTGTTGTTGCCATAATTTGTTTGATAGTTGTTAGAGTTAAGCATTGACCTTTAAGTCAATTGCTAAAGAAAGGTCATTACTCGCGAATAGTATGCAGAACGCGACTTGCCTCTTCGGACAAAGGATAATCTGTCAAAAGTTTTTTGCGGTATTGCTCTGCCAACGAGAGATGCTCCAAAGCCCGTTCCACCTGCATTCCATACCACAAAGATTCGGCATTATAAACCGTAACATTGCTTTGATAACGTTGTAAAAAAGCTTTTGCAGAAAGATATTGCCCACTGCTATAACTAATTTTGAGCATTTCTAATAACGCGGGTGCGTAATCAGATTGCAATAGCAACGCTTCGCGAAAATACGCTTCGGCTTTGGTTTTATCGCCTTTTTTTAACCAACAACGACCTGCATTGGTTAAGGCAAACCACTTGCGACTATTTAAAGGCATATTGACAGCAGATTCTAAATAACGCATTCCTTCTTCAAACTGCCCTTGCTCACACAAAAAGCGTCCGTAATTATTTTGTGTTTGCGGGTTTTCATCATCAATGCGCAAAGAAGAACGATAATGGCTGGCGGCATTTTCTGGGTCGGCAATTCTTTCATATAAAACAGCTGTTGCATCATGAATACTGGCGTTATTGGAATCCCAATCCAGTGCTTTTTCTAAACTTTCCTTTGCGGTTCGCAATTCACCCATTTCCATATAGCGCACCCCCATTTCTAAATAGGTAATCGCTTTTTCTTCGGATGTCGTACTATTAGAGGGCCCTGTGCTAACACAGGCACAAGTTATTAAGCTTAGAAAAACAATAACGCGCCATGATAATTTCATTTTGCAATCTCCCGCGCGGCTTGTTGCGCAAGTTTTAAATGACGACGACTTTTATCGGCGACTTTTCCCACCAATTGCCCGCACGCCGCGGCAATATCTTCACCGCGTGTTTTGCGTGTTGTGGTGACAATCCCACCGTTATTTAAAATGCTGCGAAAACGTTCGATGGTTTCACTGGAAGAGCATTCATAAATCGCCTCAGGAAACGGATTAAACGGAATTAAATTAATTTTTGCGGGCATCTCTTTTAATAGTTTGATTAATTTTCGTGCATCGCTATCGGAATCGTTAATTCCTTTAAGCATCACATATTCAAACGTCACGGTGCGATGTGGCGATATTTTGGCATTTTCACGGCAAGCCGCAAGGAGTTCTTTTAACGGGTATTTTTGATTAATTGGCACTAACACATCACGCAACGCATCATTTGCCGCGTGCAAAGACACCGCTAAACTGACATCACACTCTTCGGTCAGTCGATACATCGCAGGCACAACCCCTGAAGTGCTGAGTGTTACACGCCGTTTCGATAGACCATAACTAAAATCGTCCATCATTAAATTCATCGCTGCCACCACATTATCAAAATTAAGCAGCGGTTCACCCATGCCCATCATCACTACATTGGTGATTTTTTTGTCACTGCCTAAGCGGTTTTGTGCCACATAAAGCTGACCAATAATTTCCGCCGTGGTTAAATTGCGATTAAAGCCCTGTTTCGCGGTAGAGCAGAAAGTACACGCCAAAGCGCAGCCGACTTGCGAGGAAACGCACAACGTACCACGTTTTTCTTCAGGAATAAACACCGTTTCCACGCGATTGTCACAATTCATTTGTAACAGCCATTTGCGCGTACCATCGCTGGCATTTTGTTCCACCACAATTTCAGGTGCGCTAATGCAGCAATGTTCGGTTAAATAGTTGCGTAGCGACTTGCTCAAATTGGTCATTTGCGCAAAATCGCTGATGCCCTCTTGATAAATCCATTTCAGCAATTGGGTAGCACGAAACGGCTTTTCGCCGATTTCAACAAAAAAAGCTTCCATGCCTTTTCTGTCAAAGTTTAATAAATTCACTTTATCCATTTCTTTTTCTGACATATTCTTTATAAGCCTTTAACGCAAGGTGAATTGTTATCTTAAACATTTTTCTCGATTTCAAACAGGATTCCTCACTACGGCTAAATAGACCGTTTTATATCCCGATAAAAATTTTCATGACTGCCTACATCCAATAAAGTCAGCGTAATAATTTGCTCTTCATAACTGTACGCTAGTAACGTTAATTGATTATTCATACGAAATTTATAGACCTGCAAAAAATCTAAATCGCCTCTCTTTTGCTGGGCATTCAGTTTTTTTACTGCTTTTTTAAAATGGTTAGTTTGAATGATTTGCATATCAGCCGAATAAATAAGGTTCGGTTTGACCGTCTAAGGCTTCTTGTCTAGCTTCTAATACAGATTGAATAAACTCAAAACTTAAATCCGGGTTTTCCTCTGCGATTTTACCGATTTTTGCCCAGTGGTTGATTTGTTTATCGGTTATTATGGGGCAATCTACTTTGAGCAAGAGTTTTAAGGCTTTTTCTAAAACGTTTGTGGCATCTAAACCGGTTTTATGGATGGCTTGATTAATTAAATCGTCGTCGATGGTGATTTGCACAGTATTTTTCCTTATTTTAAACGTTTTTCCTGTTTTTTATTGTATTTCAAACAAGCTACCTTGCTGAATACATACGCTGCCACTTTATAAATAAAAACAAGAATAATAATACTGAAAAGAAATAATTTGTCGTTCAGTCCTAACATAACTGAATCTGCCCCACAAAATCCCAAAGGGACAAAAGAGTCCTTTATCTCATCAAATAAAAGCCGAACATGAATTGTAGTAACGGGTAACCAAAAAAACAGTCCTTTCCATGAACTATAACTCCAAAGAAAGCAAACAATTACTATTGCAACAATACTTGTATCAAAATACAACCCAAATTTCGGAGCAGATAGGAAAGCGTTTAACGCACTTGGAGGTGCTGGGCGTGATTCAAAACAATCCCATAATTTTAAATCCTGTTGCCATAATTTGTGCCGTCCATTTATGATAGAGCCTACTGGAATTCCAATTAAAAATACAATTATCACTACAAAACGCATTATTACATTCATGTTGTATTTCATATGCTTTTAATGACATTAACCCATAAGATAGGTAGAGCGATAATGAATCGCATCCCCTTTAAAATCATTCCTGATACAATTTCAACTCAGGAATAAACCGAAAGTCTTTAATATTATCGGTTAATAAATTCAATTTATATTTACCACGCTTGTTGCCTTAATTGTTTAGCAAATACGCCGCTATTTTCTATATCCGAAAAAATTAATTCAGATTCATTAGGTGATTTCAAAATCACACTTGGCATTTGACAATGCTGCAAAGGATTCAATTTTGGCACATTTAAATCCACTGCTTTTTCTTTTTCCTGCACATAATAATTTAATGCCGCAATCACAAAATCGGCTAAATTTTGCTGCTGCTGTTTTGCCAATCGCAATACCGCTTGTTCCAAAGAAGAATCAGGTAAAGTAATTTGAATGGTTTGCATGGTTTATTTCTCTTAAGGTTTACTCTGCTGAATTCATAAAATGGATAGAATAATAGTTCCCTTTAAAACCATTCCTGATACAAACCCAACTCAAAAAGACATCCTATCAATATCCCGCGCACCGTGCATAATGCGCACAATCTCAATTCCATTTTCCAATAAATCCGTTTCAGCTCCGTCCGCGTATCTTTATCCCCTCAATATCTAAAACAGTTGCTTCACCACTATTAATTCCCTGCTTAATTTCAGCGCGTAAATTTTTAAGCTGCAATTCATAAAGCTGGTCACGTTCTTCCAATAAACGTAGTCCTTCCTGAATGACCTCATTAAACGAACTATAAAGCCCTGATGTTAATTTATTTTGCAGTAACATTTCATAATGGGGATTTAATACAATTTGCATAATCGAGCCTCCTAAAAATCAACTTGTAAAATGGATAGAGCAATAGCAAAACTCATCTCTTTTAAAATCATTCCTAATACAAACCCAATTAAGTAAAGACGCTGCATTGCAACGTCTCTACATTATTTAGAATTAACGAATCCGCTCGCACAACTGTGCATCAGTAAAGAAATAAGCAATTTCTCTTTGAGCCGTTTCTAACGCATCCGAACCATGTACCGCATTTTCATCAATACTGCTAGCAAAATCTGCCCGAATCGTACCAGCTGCCGCGTCTTTTGGATTGGTTGCGCCCATAATATCCCGATGCGCTAACACGGCATTTTCACCTTCCAGCACTTGCATCATCACAGGCCCTGAAATCATAAAAGAAATTAAGTCGTTAAAAAAACCACGTTCTTTGTGTTCTGCATAAAAGCCTTCGGCTTGCTCTTTTGTCAATTGCACCATTTTTGCCGCAACCACGCGCAAACCGTTTTGTTCAAAGCGGCTGTAAATTTGTCCGATAACATTTTTTGCCACAGCATCAGGTTTTATGATAGAAAAAGTACGTTCGATTGCCATTGTGTTAAAACTCCTTATATTTTAAGTTAATTATAAAAAACCGCGTATTGTAACCGATTTTGCCTATTCGGCATGGTTTAGTTATTGTTGACAAACAGGGCAAAAATAACTCGCCCGCTGTCCTATTTTTAGTTGTTGAATCGGCGTTTGACAACGATAACAACCCTGTCCTGCCCGTCCATAAACCTGTAGCGATTGGCTAAAATAACCAGGATTTCCTGCGGGACTGAGAAAATCTTTCAGCGTTGTACCGCCTTGTTTAATCGCCTGTTGTAAAACGTGCTTAATCGCGGCAACTAATCGTTCACAATCGTGTGGATTTAAACTGGCTGCTTTGCGGGTTGGCAAAATATTTGCCATAAACAGTGACTCACTGGCATAAATATTGCCAACTCCGACCACATTATGCCCATCCATAATGAAGGTTTTAATGGGAATAGTGCGATTTTGCGCCAACTGATAAAGATGATGAGGGGTAAAATCATCGGTTAAGGGTTCTACGCCTAAATCCTTTAATAAAGAATGGCTTAAAGGATTACCTTCTGCCCATAACACCGCACCAAATTTGCGTTGGTCATTAAAGCGCAGCATTTTTTGGTCAGCAAACACAAAATCAACATGATCATGTTTACCCGCAACGGTATTTGCAGGGAGAATTTTTAAATGTCCCGACATCCCTAAGTGCAAAATCACACTGCCTTGGGCGGTATTCAGCAAACAATATTTAGCCCGCCGCGTTACGCTGACAACTTTTAACCCCATAAGATGTTGTTTTAATTGCGCATCCACTGCCCAGCGCAATTGCGTTTGTCGCACTTGCACATCACTAAATACATTGCCAACTAAATGCGGACGAATCCCTGCACACGTCGTTTCTACTTCAGGCAATTCAGGCATCATGCAGCTCCACAGTTAAATATTCATCTTGTACAGCCGTTAAAGTCGCAGGCAAAATGCGATTTTCTAAATTTTGTGTATCATCAATACAACACGCCACACGCAAATAATTCGGGGTATAGCCAAAAACCAACTGCCGTTGTTCATCAACAGGTTGAGTTTGTCCTTCCCATAAAATCGGCATGGTTTTACCTAATTGTGACTGCATAAATTGTTGCTTCATGGTTTGCGCTACCTGATGCAATTGCTGACTGCGCTGTTTTTTCACCGCATTACTCACCTGTTCGGGCAAGGTAGCGGCTTTTGTGCCAGCGCGGGGGGAATAACTGAAAATATGGAGATGTCCAAAACCAATGCTGGCAATAAAAGCCAAACTGTCTTGCCATTCTTGTTCGGTTTCACCCGGAAACCCCACAATAATATCGCTGGTGACATTAAAATACGGAATTTGTTGCCGTGCTTGTGCCACGATAGCCGCAAATTCGCTGGTTTTACAACGTCGCGCCATTCGTCTTAATACGCTATCTGAACCGCTTTGCAACGGTAAATGCAGATGCGGTAATAAACGTGGATTAGCAAAAAGTTCAAAAAAATCAGCGGGTAAATCCCAAGGCTCTAAAGACCCCAAACGCAACCGTGGAATCTGGGTTTGTGCCAAAATGGTTTCAATCAGGGTCGTTAAATCGCTATCAACATCGCTGCCATAGCCGCCTAAATGCACCCCCGTCAAAATAACTTCCTGAATACCCTGCTGCTGTAATACATTAATTTCATTAATAATTTCAAGTATCGTGCGACTTTTTTCTTCGCCGCGTGCCACGGTGACAATGCAAAAAGTACAGCGATAACGACAACCATCCTGCACTTTGACAAATGCCCGTTGCCGCCCACGACTAAACAACGAATTTTCTCCTGGTTCGGTTGACATCGCAGGCATGGTTTGCAAATTCAACTCAGCGACAGTTTTCTGCACTAATTGGGCTTTATCTTGATTGCTCACCACCAAATCAACCCCCAACAAACTGGCTGCCTCTTCTTGATTTAAGGTGGCATAACAACCGCTGACCACTAATTTTGCCTGTGGTTGCTCGCGATGAATTTTGCGAATCAATTGCCGTGATTTGCGTGCAGCATCGGCTGTTACTGCACAGGAATTAATCACCACCACCTGCGCATCGCTAAGTTGCGGGCTAATGTGATGTCCCGCATGACTAAATTCCTGCGCCCATGTTTCCAATTCAGCCTCATTCAGCCGACAACCCAAGGTTTTAAGATGTACCCGCATAACTAAAAATAACTCACAAGTGTTTGTACAAAAGGGCTATTATCCCACAATCGTCCTTAAGTTAGATTTTCAAATCACAATCTGTAGGTGGCAATATTTTCCTGCATAAAAACCAATAACGCCGCGGAATGAATCGGCGGACTAAAATAAAAGCCTTGCACAACCTCGCAATGATGTTGTTTTAAAAATTCCAATTGCTCAAGACTACTCACTCCTTCGGCAATGACTTTTAAATTCAAACTGTGTGCTAAAGCAATAATGGCAGTGACAATACAAGCATCATTTCTATCTAAGACAATATCGCGTACAAAAGAATAATCAATTTTTAAATGGTCAACAGGAAAACGTTTTAAATAATTTAATGATGAATACCCTGTGCCAAAATCATCAATAGATAGTTTAAAACCACAGCGTTTGAATTCTTCTAAGACCGTAATCACATACTCAGGATTATTCATAATCATACTTTCAGTGATTTCAAATTCTAATAAGTGGGCTGAAATACCTGCTCGCTCACGAATCGCATTAATATGATTAAGTAAATCAATTTCCCGAAATTGCCTAGCTGATAAATTAATGGCAACAGGCACTTGAAACGCAATTTTTTTCTGCCAATCATTCAAATCATCACACGCTATTTTTAAAACCCATTCGCTAATTTCAATAATTAAACCATTTTCTTCGGCAATTGGAATAAACTCAACAGGCGAAATAGCTCCCAATACAGGATGCGTCCAGCGTAATAATGCCTCAACCCCGACAATTTTTTTAGAATTTAAATCAATTTTTGGTTGATAGTAAACGGTAAATTCATTATTTTTTAATGCACTGCGTAATTCTTTTTCAATTTTAAGCCGTCTTAAAGATAACGCATTAATCGCTTCATTAAAAAACTCATAATTATTTCGCCCCGCATCTTTTGCTTGATATAACGCTTTATCGGCTTTTCTAATTAATTCATCTACATCACAGGTATCATTAGGGAAAGTGCTAATCCCAATACTGGTTGTTATAAACAATTCATGGCCATCAATTGAAATAGGCTGTGAAATAACAGTAATTAACCGATTCGCTAATTCACTTGCCGCCTCCACCCGCGAAAGCTGACAGACAATCATCGCAAACTCATCGCCTCCCAATCTGGCAATGGTATCTTGTTCTCGCAAACAGCTTTTTAGACGCTCTCCAATAGCAATCAAGAGCTTATCGCCCACAACGTGTCCTAAGGAATCATTGATATTTTTAAAACGATCTAAATCAAGATACAGTAACGCAAAAATAGAGTTAGTTAATTTAGCGTGTGATTTTGCCCTTTCCAATCGGTCTCTAAATAACATTCTGTTCGGTAAATCTGTTAAAGGGTCATAAAAAGCTAAATGCTGAATCGTTTTTTCATTATTTTTGCGTTCGCTAATATCTTGAGTAATTGCAATAAAATGGCTAATTTCACCTTGCTTATTTTTTACGGGCGAAATGGATTGACAACACCAATAAATATCGCCATTCTTTTTTCTATCTAAAAATTCACCTTGCCATGATAGTCCCGCACTAATCGTGTTCCATAGTTCGCTGTAAATTTTTTCATCGGTTAAGCCCGATTTTAACAGACTGGTTTTTTTACCAATCACTTCACTTTTTTCATAGCCTGTTACTTCACAAAAAACAGGGTTACAATATTCTATAATGCCTGCGTTGTCAGTAATTACAATCATACTGGCACTTTGCGCCACCGCTAAAGAAAACTTTTGTAATTCTTCTTCGGTACTTTGCTGTTTTTCAATAATGGAATGCAGCTTTTGATTGGCGACTAATAATTGCTTTGGACTAGGCAATGCTAATAATTTAGGAAGTAAGAACCAAATTAAAACAGCGGTAATAAAAGAAACAATAGCGGTTAATAATTTAACACCAGCGGCAAGCCAATAGTAGGGTATCCAAATTAGAATAACGTCAATTAAATGGGTTGTGCCACATAAAAAAATGAAAATGGCAAACAAAACCATCACCCAGCGATATTCTAAATCGACTCTCTTTTTTACAAAATAAAATAATGCAAAGGGAATTGAATAATACGCTAATACGATGGTTAAATCCGATATGACATACAACGTGAGCAGCGTTGTCTGCCAAACAAAACAATTTCCATGCGGCATAAATCCTGTGGTATTTGTAATTTCATGGATAAAGCTCAAAGGAATCTCCGTTATTATTCTAATTTTTAGCCATTATAAAATAAATTAATGCTAAGAAGTATTTTATAAATCAGCACAACAACCTTAAAAAATGGCTCAAGATAACAGATTCATCAGTCAAAAAAACAGTTCCTTGTGCTAGGTAATTTTTTGAACTAATTCACATTTTTACCCCTTGTAGCCTATGATTGAACCAGAAAGTGGTACAACAGGAAACCTTTAAACAATTTCTGTGAATGTTGTACTTTATTTAAAAAAGTTAGGATGTTGTTCACTTTTTTCTCTCAAAAAAAGTTATAAAATCGAGTAAAGCTTTGCCTTATTTTAATCTAATCATCCATAAAATCATGCACTTTCCTTTTTTAAACAAGGTTAAATTTATTCCTGTTGCAACGCGATTGACAATGATATTCTCATTGCTGATGAGTTTGTTATTAACAAGTTTAGCGGTGGCAGTTAATTTTTATCAAGCGGACGCATTAGAAAAACAAACAGTGCATTTTAGTTCCGTATTAGCAAAACAAACTGCGCATTTATTAGAAACACCTTTGTTAGAAGCAAATACAATCGCGATTAATACAATCTCTCAACAGTTTATTGAAATTGACTTGATTGCCAATGTAACTGTGTATGCTCATAATCGTCATTTAATAGCCCAATATGGCATTATTGCGTTATCAACTGATAAAACATTTGTTATTCCTATTCAGAGTCAAAAAAAACTGCTCGGCTATCTAACCTGGAGTTTAGATAAGGATAATTTACAAAAAAAACGTCAACAAATAGCCCATTCTATTATCGCCATTACTGTTTTAATTAGTTTAATCGGGATTGGGCTTATTTTTTATCTGTGCCATAGTTTATTAAAACCACTTGCTAGCTTAATGTTGGTCAGTAAAGCGATAACAGAAACTGAATTTAACACACTTGCCCCTACTAAACGTAAAAATGAGGTAGAAATATTAATGCAGGCGATGAATGAAATGAATAAGGGAATGCTGCAAAAGGATCGGGTGGAAGCGGTTTTTTCTCGTTATGTATCCGCGCAAGTTGCCCAGCAAGTTTTGAAAGATTTGAATAATATTGAAACCGTTGAATTAGGCGGCGACCATTTAATGGCAAGCGTCTTTTTTGCCGATATTGTAGGGTTTACCAGCTTGTCTGAACGCTTAGATGCACAACAAATCAGTAGTATTTTGAATATTTATTTTTCTAAAATTGCCGAAGTGGTGAGTTTTTGCGGCGGTCATGTGGACAAGTTTATTGGTGATTGTGCGATGGTGGTGTTTGGTGTGCCTGTGCAAACCCGTCGTCATGCGTTTGATTGCATGGCGTGTGCTTGGATGATTTTGCAATTAATCAATCAGTTAAATGAAAAACGCGAAGTCGCAGGCGAATTGACGGTTGAGTTTCGTATCGGTGCCAATAGTGGCATGATGTTGGCAGGGAATATGGGGTCAAGCGAACGCATGGAATATACGGTGGTGGGCGATTCGGTGAATTTGGCCTCCCGCCTTTCAGGGGCGGCAGAGCCTGGGGAATTAGTGATTACAGAAGATGTGTTTATCGAACAGAGTTTGGAAGGGATGATAAAAACACACGTTAAAGATTTAATTAAAATACGCGGCAAACGACTACCTGTTAATATATTGTCTGTCACTGATATTCTTACCCCGTTTCGAGACAAAATGTTGGCACAAATTCCTGTGATTCTTGCAGGGCAAAAGAAGACGATGTCACAAAAACGCCAACCTGCACCTGTCAAAAAGCAGTAGGATACTTTTTTGAAAAACAATCACTGTTAGTTTACGTTATGACCCCAATTGATTATATAGACACTCCTGAAAAACTAAGCGGTTTATGCCAAAAAATTTTAATCGAGCCGTGGATTGCTTTGGATACTGAATTTTTGCGGGAAAAAACCTATTATCCTAAGTTTTGCCTGCTGCAAATTGCAACCCCCAATTGGGTAGCTTGCATTGACCCGCTGGTGTTGCCTGATTTATCTGAGCTGTTTGAGGTGTTGTATAACCCTGCAATCATCAAAGTGTTTCATGCGTGTCGGCAGGATTTGGAAATTTTTTATCAATTAACCGGCAAAGTACCAGAACCTATTTTTGATACGCAAATTGCCGCCCCCTTGTTGGGGATTCAAGAAAATCCTGGCTATGCAATGTTGGTGTCAACTTTTTTAAACATTAATTTAACCAAAGCCCATACCCGTACCGATTGGAGCATCCGCCCTCTTAGCCCACAGCAATTGGAATATGCTGCCGATGATGTAATTTATCTGTGTCAAATTTATCAGATTATGCGCGATAAATTAAAAGAACTGAGTCGCTTTGATTGGTTGCAAGAGGATTTTAAATTATTAAATAATCCTGAGTTGTATGATTTTCCTGCGGAAAAAGCGTGGTTAAAAGTCAAAGGCAAAAATAAATTAACAGGACGGCAATTGTCGATTATTCAAGCGTTAACCCAATGGCGCGAAGAAACGGCACAACGAGAAGACCGTCCGCGCAACTGGCTCATGCGGGATGATTTATTGCTGGAATTGGCAAAGCTTCAACCTGAAAATCCCTCTGAATTAGCCACGATTCGGACGGTCAATGAAAAAACGGTGCAGCGTTATGGGCGGGTGTTGTGTGAGTTAATTAATGCCGCTAAACAACGTCCACCGTTTAAAGAAACCGATAAATTGCTTGCTGTGAAAAAAACACCACAACAAGAAGCTGTGTTAGATGTGTTAACCGCCGTCGTGCGGATTCGTGCTGAAGAAAACGCCCTTAATCCGATTATTTTAGCCTCGCGCAAAGAGTTGGAAAAACTGCTTTATGGCGATGATGATTGTTTGCTATTAGCTGGATGGCGTTACAGCATGGCAGGGCGTGAGTTACAAGGACTGCTTTCGGGCGATTATGTATTGACGCTGCAAGAAGGCGAAGTTAAAACTTCGGTCTTTCAATCAACCTAAATTTTTTTCCTTTTTGTGCTTATTGTAAAACCACATTTGATAAATGCTGACCAGAATTTGCATTGCCATTGACAGCCCCATTAAACCGCCGCTACCAATGACCACATAAGCAAATTCAGGAATCGTTTTGGTGATAAACCACGATAGAACATCTAATAACATCGCCGCAAACGGAATCACCACCGCGATACGTTTGAAATAAACGTTCATTTCACACAAGATAAATAATTTGCCGATGAAAAATAAAATAAAGGCAATTCCAAAAATGTGAATATGTCCAACTCGAATTAAAACGGGTAATGGCGCACCCCCGCCTGCTTGGGAAACTTCTAATACCCCTGCGTAATTGGTTAAATTGGGTAGACTTGGATTAATGCTCGGTGTATGACACATAATGCAATCGCGGTTTAAAATCGGCGCAATCGTTGTGGTGTAACCTGCTTGTTCTGCGCCTTCTTGTAACCAACGCAAAATGACCTCTTTGTCACTTTTGTATTTTAAGTTAGCTTCCATAATCCCATTAACAGCCGCACCTAATCGGGTTTGTGCGTGTGAACCATGATACATAATCATCACATCATCAACAGATAAGCCAGGTTTACCGTCGCGCCCTTGATGGGTGTAATACAAATTCGCTAAGGCAAATAAATAACCCAAGCCAATAGTGAGTAAAAACACGGTGTTTAAAATTTTTTCGCTGACCGAAACATCAACAAACCGATTATATTTTGTAGTCATGTTGTTCCAACAAAAACGATAAAAAACAAAATCCTCTCTGTTTTTATCAAAGAGGATTGAAGTTGTGTGGCTAGAGATTATTTTAAAGTGCTTAAATAGCTGCTAATTGCTTTCATATCTTTCTCTGTTAAACTCGCGGCAATCGAAGGCATTGGTCCGCCTTTACGATTTGCCGTGTTAAACGCCATCAACTGTGTCAGAAGATATTGGTTATGTTGATGAGCTAAACGTGGCACACCGCCTCGCCCTTCACCTGCTGCGCCATGACAACCTGCACACATCGCATATTTGGTTTTCCCAACGGCATTTTCAGCACTTGCCGCTGTTTTGGGTTGATAAGGCACACTCGCAAAAAAAGCCGCCAAATTTTCTATCTCTGTTTCACTTAACCCAGCGGCTATGCCTTGCATAATGGGATTAACGCGCTGACCTTGTTTGAATGCTGTCAATTGTGCCGCTAAATAATAGCGATGTTGTCCTGCTAAAACAGGAACAGTGCCATTACTACCAATGCCTTTTGCACCATGACAGCCACTACACATTGTCGCTTTCTGCGCCCCAGCTTTTAAGTCAGCGGCATTAACCGTTGCACAATAAACAACGGCAAAAAAACTAAGGGTTAATAAAAATAGGTTTTTTGATAATTTCATGATTTCTCCGTAAAATTTATGCCCTGTAGACAATCACTCTGTCTTTGACAGAATAACAATGCAACTTTTACTATACAAGCGTTATTTCTAATTTACGACCGCTTCCTGTATCCTGCTAAAAAACATTCATCTAAAAAGTTTTATGTATTTTGTAAAAACAACTGTGCAGTGTGAAGAAGTCATTAAAAAATCACGCTTTATTGCCATTATTACACCTTGTCTAAACGAAGATGAGATTATGGCACATCTTAAACAATTTAGTAACGCGCATTCTCATGCCAGTCATATTGCGTTTGCCTATCGCTTAAAAACTGCACAAGGCATTATTTATCGTTTTCATGATGCGGGCGAACCGACGGGAACGGCTGGGAAACCTATTTTTCAGCATTTGGAAGGAAAACAGCTCATCAATGTGCTGATTGCCGTGATTCGCTATTTTGGTGGGGTGAAATTAGGCGCAGGCGGATTAACCAGAGCCTATGGCAATAGTGCAAAATTAGCAATTGAGTCTAGTGAACTCTTTGATTATATTGAGTTTTCAACAGTGCGTTTAACCTTGGATTATGCACAACTGACACAGTTTGAATATCAACTAAAAAAATGGGAAGGAACAATCATACAGCAGACATTTACCGCGCAAGTGCAGCTCTTGATACGCTTACCTGCTGAGAATCTTGCTCAGTTAAAAGCGTTATTTCCTTTAATTGAAGATGATTTTTTGGCAGACAAATGAGCAAGATAAAAACAACGCAATAATCAAAAATTGACTGTTTTTGAACTATTGCGTTGGATGCTCGCTTAATTATTCAGTGATAGGATACTGTTCACGCGCTTGGTCAACCCGGTCGCGCAACTCTTTCCCTGGTTTAAAGTGAGGAACGTGTTTAGATGATAACGCTACTGAACCTCCTGTTTTTGGATTTCTACCCATCCGTGGTGGACGGTAATGTAATGAGAAACTCCCAAAACCTCTAATTTCAATTCTGTCACCACTTGCCAGAGATTGGCTCATTTGCTCAATAATACATTTAACAACCTGTTCAACATCTTTAAGAGGCAAGTGAGGTTGTTGTTTTGCAAGTGCTTCAATTAATTCGGATTTTGTCACTTTTTACCCTGTAAAAAAATAAAATCAGTCACAGCTAAAAACTGCCGCCTAATTTTTTGTATCGCTGTTACGTTAAATGTTAAACATGAAAATGTTTTCTAACAGAAAGGCAGTGGCTAACACTTGTTAGCCACCTTTATTGCAAAAGCTATTAAGCTTTTATAAGAATTGACTACTTATTTATTTTTCCATTTGCTTAAAAATGTCACCTAAAGTCGGTGTTCCTGAACCTTGTTTAGAATAATCTTTAATCGTATTAGATTCTTCTTCATGGTCTTTTGCTTTGACAGATAAAGAAATAGATTTACTTTTCTTATCCACACCTACAAATTTACATTCAAGCTCTTCGCCTTCTTTTAGCAAAGTCCGTGCATCTTCAACACGGTCACGTTGAATTTCTGAGGCACGCAAATAACCTTCTACGTTGTCTGCTAAAGTGATAACAGCCCCTTTTGCATCAACTTCTTTTACAACACCTTTAACTAAACTGCCTTTTTCATGGACGGCAATATAGTTTTGGAAAGGGTCTTGCTCTAATTGCTTAACGCCCAATGAAATACGTTCCCGCTCAGAATCCACCGCTAAAATAACCGTTTCAACTTCATCGCCTTTTTTGTATTCACGGATAGCTTCTTCGTCATTTTCATTCCAAGAAATATCTGACATATGGACTAAGCCATCAATGCCGCCTTCCAAGCCAATGAAAATACCAAAATCGGTAATAGATTTAATTTTCCCAACGATTTTGTCGCCTTTGTTATGCGTTGCTGCAAACTCATCCCAAGGATTGGGTTTACATTGTTTCATGCCTAAAGAAATACGACGACGTTCTTCGTCAATTTCTAACACCATCACTTCAACTTCATCGCCTAATTGCACAACTTTAGAAGGATTGACGTTTTTATTTGTCCAATCCATTTCTGAAACATGAACCAAACCTTCAACCCCTTCTTCAATTTCTACAAAACAGCCGTAATCAGTTAAGTTATTGACTTTACCAAAGACGCGCGTGCCAGCAGGATAGCGGCGAGCGATGTTTTGCCAAGGGTCTTCACCCATTTGTTTCATGCCTAATGAAACACGGGTTTTTTCTTTGTCAAATTTTAAAACTTTAACTTGGATTTCTTGCCCGATTTCCACACATTCAGAAGGATGACGGACTCTGCGCCATGCCATATCGGTGATATGCAATAAACCATCAATGCCACCTAAGTCAATGAATGCACCATAGTCAGTTAAATTTTTCACAATACCTGTGACAATTGCACCGTCTTCTAAGGTTTTCATTAACTCATCGCGTTCAACACTGTATTCTTTTTCAACTACAGCACGACGTGATAACACAACATTGTTGCGTTTTTGGTCAATTTTGATGACTTTAAATTCCAAATCACGATTTTCTAAGAATGCCGTGTCACGGATAGGACGAACATCCACTAATGAGCCAGGTAAAAACGCCCGCAACGCACCGACCGCCACAATAAAGCCACCACGGACTTTACCATTAATACGACCGATGATGGTTTCACCTGATTCAAAGGCTTTTTCTAGTTCCGTCCACGCTTTATTTTTCTTAGCTTTATCACGGGAAAGTAACGTAGAACCTAGTCCATCTTCAAATAAATCCAAAGCAACTTCAATTTCATCACCGATGTTGACTTCCAAATCACCATCTGCATTCAAAAACTGCCATTTTGGAATCACACCTTCTGATTTTGAACGGGTGCTGACAATAATCATATCGTTTTCGATGTCGATTACAGTACCCATCAAAATAGCACCCGGACGCATTTCAGTCTGGGCTAAACTCTCTTCAAATAACGCAGCAAAGCTTTCGCTCATTGTTTTCTTTCCCATGCTTGTCAAAGTGGACGACAAGCTTTTGTTTCTCAAAGTTAAAATTTGTGCTTAAAGTAAGCACCCGTAAAAAAGTCCTTCAGCGGACTAAGCTTAAAACCGCTTCTATCACCTGATCAATCATTAAATCAGAGGAATCAATTATCAGCGCGTCATAAGCGGCAACGAGTGGAGCAATCGCTCGCTCACTATCTCGCTTATCCCGTGCATCAATTTCTTGGGTTATCTGTTCAAGGTTAGCAGAGATTCCTTTTTTAATCAACTGTTTATAGCGGCGTTTTGCCCGTTCTTTGCTACTTGCGGTTAAATAAACTTTATAACAGGCATCAGGAAACACCACCGTTCCCATATCCCGCCCATCGGCTACTAAACCAGGGGCTTGTTTAAAGTCTTTTTGTTTTTGCAATAAAACCGCTCGCACCGCAGGATACGCGGCAATAAGGGAGGCAGCATTGCCTGTCGTTTCACTGGGCAATTGTGCCGTAATATCGGTTTCATTGAGTTTAATTTGCAGCTCTTCTTGGCAAGCAAATTCCAAACGCATCGCTTGTGCCACAGCAACAACTGCCGCACTATTGGTTAGCTCAACCTGTTGGGCTAAGACGGCAACTGCCAATGAACGATAAATTGCACCGCTGTCTAAATAATGCCACCCCAAACGTTTAGCAACCGCACGACTGACTGTGCCTTTGCCTGCGCCACTAGGGCCATCGATGGTTAATACTGAAATATTCATTGATGGGAGTTAAATTAAAGTAAAGAAAATAACAGCTAAAACAGATTTAAAATTGCTTACTAATTGATTATTTTAGCCCTTGATAAAATCCTTAAAGTATCGCATTGCCTCTTAAAATACTCAAATAAAAAAGTTCAATAGCTTTATTCTAAGCCTATTTGTTATTATTTACCTTGCAACGACACAAATAGGTTTATTTTTAAAATCAGTTGGTTAAACAAATAGT
>JFJP01029715.1_pt1 | contig 19971 bp, 15 predicted proteins | sample 431651 | NCBI WGS metagenome assembly JFJP01 (sample SAMN02602958, study PRJNA72255) | Microbial mat metagenome, whole genome shotgun sequencing project. | biome: fresh water; feature: sink hole; material: water; isolation source: purple microbial (photo- and chemosynthetic) mats found in...
CGACACCGCATTCGCACATCTGCCGGATCATCCCGGATTCGAAATCAATGACCTTTCCGATGAGACTTTCCAGATTTTCCGGTTCCAGATAGAAGTCTGTCATCACGTTTTCGAAGCCGCGTATGAAGGTCACCAGGTTGAAGCCGGTAATGCCCAGACTGCCCATCACATAGCGGTCCGGATTCCCGGAAACCATTGTCTTCAAAGCATCCAAACGTCCTGGCGCATAGGGATCAGGCGCATTCCAGGAAGCAAGGAGATCCCAGGAAGATGCCAAAGGGGGCTTCTTGGGCAGACCCATGGTTTCATCATGCCGGCTCCAGATGAATCCCCATTCAGACCGACCCGGCACATCCGGGATGAAGGAGGCTGCCGGTCCATATCCTGCGGAAATCACATCGGATTTGTGCTGATCCCGGTTCAGATAGAGAATCGGAAGCCTGTCAGGGTTCTGGAAAGCGACCGCTGCGTGGACACGTTGTTTTGCCGTCATGTCAGGTTAACCTCCTGAAAGAGCGACTCGACTCCTGTTCCGATGGAATGACCAGACGAGAAGGGGAGAAAAACTGTGATTCTCCCGCAAAAGGATCATCTCATTGATTCCATGCGCACGTCAACAGCAACTGCTAAGTATTCACGATGCCCCGAGGCTTCAGATCGACGCAAGGCAATGCGCCATTTCTCCGCTCAATCATCAATTCACATGGTTTATCAAAACAGTGAAAAAGCCGCAATCCCTTTCAGGAAGCGGCTTTTCATGGAGCTGGTGGACGGATTCGGACCCCCGACCTGCTGATTACAAATCAGCTGCTCTACCAGCTGAGCTACACCAGCCCATTATTCCCGACGCTGCCCCGCCGGAGGTTCTTTTCGGAATCTTGCGATTCCGAAGGAAACGTGCCTGCGTTTCGTCCCGAAGGACCATTCGCAGAAGAGAAAATGGCGACCCGGAAGGGGCTCGAACCCTCGACCTCTAGCGTGACAGGCTAGCGCTCTAACCAACTGAGCTACCGGGCCGTATAAAGTGCCGGAGACTCGCATCTCCGGCATGTTGGTGACCCCAAGGGGATTCGAACCCCTGTAGCCGCCGTGAGAGGGCGGAGTCTTAACCGCTTGACCATGGGGCCATGGATCCGCATTCGAGTACGGATTTTTTTACGGCAAGTTCTATTCTAATGGCACAGAACCGGATTGTCAAGCGGTTTCTACGGAATCGACCCCCTCGGGAGAAGCTGCGGCGGCGATGGGCTGACGCAAGAAACGGATGCTGTTCAGGCTTCCTGAAACAAGGGCGTCGATAGATATCGTTCACCGGTATCAGGCAGAATCACCACGATGGTCTTTCCCTTGTTCTCCGGACGTTTTGCCAGCTGGACGGCGGCATATGCGGCCGCACCGGATGAAATCCCGACCAGAAGTCCTTCCGTTTTGGCAATGGCGCGGGTCGCCTCGAATGCGGCTTCATTGGCAACCGGAATGATTTCATCAATGATGTCACGGTTCAGTACGCCTGGAATGAAACCTGCCCCAATCCCCTGAATCTTGTGCGGGCCAGGCTTCCCTCCCGACAGAACCGGAGAATCGGCAGGTTCCACGGCAACAATTTTCACACCGGGAATGCTGGCTTTGAGCACTTCTCCGACACCTGTGATGGTCCCTCCCGTACCGACTCCGGCCACGAAGATGTCGACCTGTCCATCGGTATCGCGCAGAATCTCCACGGCTGTTGTTTTCCTGTGCACTTCCGGATTGGCAGGATTGTTGAACTGCTGCGGCATATAAGCATTCGGTGTGGCTGCCGCAAGCTCCTCGGCTTTCCTGATGGCTCCTTTCATGCCTTCCGCGCCAGGCGTCAGGACCAGTTCGGCGCCATATGCCTTCAAAAGCGTTCTGCGTTCCATGCTCATGGTTTCCGGCATGGTGAGAATAAGCCGGTACCCCTTCGCGGCTGCAGTAAAGGCAAGTGCCACGCCGGTATTCCCGCTGGTTGGTTCAATGATGACTGAACCTTCATGCAGGAGCCCCTTCGCTTCCGCATCTTCGATCATTGCGTTTCCGATACGGCATTTCACGGATCCAGATGGATTGAAATACTCCAGTTTCCCTACAATCCGGGCGCCGGCGCCCTGAGAGACGGCAAATCTGTTCATGTCCAGAAGCGGTGTGTTTCCGATGAGTTCGGTCAGAGTCAATGCGATTTTCGCCATATATTGCCTCCTTGGTTGATATGTCGCATGTTTTCCTTTATTTTATTCCCTGCATTTTTCCCTGTCAATCTTTACATGATAATTCCGACATGATTTATAATATTATGAATGGAATCTCGGATCACTCCTCTGAAAGTGCAGGGTGCACTCTCGGATCAATCCTCTGAAAGTGCAGGATGCAATCTCACATCGTTCCGCCATATCCATCTGAAATTTGTATCAAAAACAAAAGCCGGTTCGAATTTCGAACCGGCCTTGCGCCAAAGGCACAGCATACTCTGTCATGTTGCGCTTTTTTCTCCGGATCCCATCAGGGCCCGTTCATTTCGGCTTCTTCGCGGTAGAGGCCGGAGCGCTAACAGGAGCGGCGGCCGGTGCGGGTTTCTTCGTGTCAACCTTCTTCTTGAGTTTCTGCGTGTTTTTCGGACTCTTGTCTCCCATGAAAACACCTCCTGTTTGTATTTGAAAAGTGCGCGAGGACCGGTTTCCCGATAACCGCCCACACATTTCCCAATTGGTTTCAGGATGGATGCCGTACACATGGATGCAATTTCCGTCGGCACCGAGGCAAGCGGCGGCGCCTTGCTGTCATCATGCTGCAATAAGGGTTCTGTTGGTTTGTCAAGAAGCTGCAATAAGGGTTCTGTTAGTTAGTCATGAAGCTGCAATAAGGGTCCGGTCGTATTGTCACATGGTGTCCGAATCATTATGGAATCGATTATATGCCTGCCAACGGGAGGATTCAAGTCCAAAAACAGTTCAATCTGGCCTTGCATAAGGCTTTTCATTTGAAATCATTGGTACGAAAGGATTTGATATGATCATGATTCTGATGGAAAAAGTCGGTTAACGATTTCTGCAGGCAAGTTGCGATTCGCAGCCTGCCTGCATGCCTGCTGCTATTCACAGGAATGCTTTCCTGCGGGATTCGCCGTGATGCCTCCTGCTATCATTCCGCCGCCCAGAACGACGTCACCTTCATAAAACACGGCCGCCTGGCCTGGTGTAAGCGCCCGATGCGGCACATCGAACCGGACATGGGCCAAACCGTTTTCAAATGTCTCCACCATAGCCTGCGCCTCCTCCCCATGGTAACGGGTTCGCACCCCCGCATGGAATGATGCGGGAGCAACTTCCCATTTCATCCAGTTCACCTGCCGTACCCAGACTTCCGATGAACGCGTTTCGGGTTCTTCCCCAACCGTGATTGTATTGTCCTCGGCAGATTTTGCAAGGACCGCCATTCTTTTCCCGAAGGAAGCGCCCAGGTGCTTCCGTTGCCCTATGGTGTAGTGAATGAGGCCTTTATGGGTGCCAAGCACCTTTCCCGACGAATCGACAAATGCACCGGGCCGGGAATCCATGCCTGTGTATCCCCGGATGAAATCAGCATAATGACCGTCCCCGACAAAGCAGATGTCCTGGCTGTCCGGTTTCTGTGATACGACAAATCCCATTTCCTCCGCCAATTTCCGAACATCCGGCTTTTCCATTCCTCCCAGTGGAAACAGGGTTGCCGCAAGCTGCTCCTGCGTCAGGTTGCAAAGAACATAGCTTTGATCCTTCCGCGGATCGATGCCCTTCATCAGAAGAATCCGCCCGGAGGTTGGATCTGTCATCAGACGGGCATAGTGGCCCGTTGCTATGAAGTCCATGCCAAGGGCTCTCGCTTTCGCAAGCATGCCTGAAAACTTGATGGAATCATTGCAGGCCAGACAGGGATTCGGTGTCTCTCCTGCCAGATAGGAACGGATGAACGGTTCTACAACCGTTTCCTTGAACATGTCCTTGAAATTCAGCACATAAAAGGGAATATCGAGTCGCTGGGCAACACTGCGGGCGTCTTCCGTGTCTGTGAGGGAGCAGCATCCGCTCTCCGCTTCTCCATCCCATAATTTCAGGGTAACGCCGGTCACATCGTAGCCCTGCCGAAGCAGGAGAACCGCTGCAACCGCGCTGTCGACACCACCGCTCATTCCTACAAGGACTTTTTTCGCCATCCCGTTTTCCTTCCCGGATATCAGGTTCCTGATTGTTTTTCCAGTCATGTGTGATTATCTAGTCTTTCGTGATTTTCATGTCTCTGATGTCAACAAACCCATCTGCGCAAGGTAATCCTCTTTCGTCAGAACCGGGATGAACTGCTCCCGAATCCGCAAAGCCTCTGCTGCGCCATCCTTTAAAAGACGATAGGCAGTCAGGGCATGAATTTTGGCCGGAACAAGGATGGTTGTCTCAGGATCCGCTATATGAAAATCGGCGCCATGTAGATTGCCGGAAAAGCCACCTGAAGTGACGTGAAGAACAGGCAAAAGGTGCGTGAGGTCGCCGATATCGGTCGAAAGAGGATTATGTCTGGCAAGATCGACGGCCCGTGAATCAACTCCATCGCCGAGTAAAGCTGCAGCCTTGATTTGCACGGAATCCGGCAGACTTCCAATGACCGGCAGATATCCGGGAAGATCGGTCACTTCCGCTTCAGCCCCCAGCGCCAGTGCAGCATACCGGAACGATCGATCCGTCTTGCAGCCGGCATCATGAATCGCATCAAGATTCTTCGCCCTGACCATGACCTCCACGACCACTTCAGACGGCACCACGTTGACAGCGGTACCGCCTTGTGTAATCATACCGTGAATACGAACAGAGTCCTCATCCCGGAAAGTTTCACGGTGGTACGCCAGCGCAGTGAGCCCAAGAGAGGCGGCATTCAGTGCATTCACCCCTTCATGCGGTTTCGAACCGGCATGAGCGGCTTTTCCGTGCACTTTGATCGTCTTCGCGACGTAACCGTTCGTGGACCCGTTTCCAAGAAGAATGTCCGCATCCGTTTCCGCAAAGTGGACATGGTGCGCCAGTACGGCATCGATGCCGTCAAATGCGCCGAGTCGGACGAGTTCTGCCTTGCCGCCACTCAGAAGGACGATCTTGCCCTCGTTCTTCAGGTGTTGTTTCCATTCGCCATCCACGCCTTCTTCTGCCGGCACTCCGAGAAAAGTCACCTTTCCATCAAGGGCTGCCGAAACCAGCGGATCGCACAAGGCGAGTGCGGCCCCGACCAGTGCACCAAGCTGCGCATGATGACCGCAGGCATGTGCGATGCCGGTTTTCGGATCTGCATCCGGATGGCTGTCGCATCTCACGCCATCCAATTCTCCGAGAATGGCGATGCCGACGGGAGCGTCCGGCTTTTTGCCTGGAGTCTGCCGTGCTGCGGAATCGGGCTCACCGGTAGAATCGAACTCACTGGCGGAATCGGGCTCACCGATAGAATCGAACTCCCTGGCGGAATCGGGCTCACCTGCAGAATCGAACTCTCGGCCAAGAACGGCCCGAACACCGGTCACAGCAAGCCCTTCTACAGTCGGCAGCCCCATCCTCCGGAAAAAATCGGCTAGTTTCCCGGCAGTCCTGAACTCCCGATAGCCGGATTCCGGATGCAAACGAATATCCTCGGCAAACGCAAGTATGACCTCACGGTTTTCATCGATCAATGCGATGATTCTTCTTTCTATAGCATCCATAAGCCCCCGCATCCCCTGGGTATTCTGTTTGAAATATGAAACGATGTTCAGCCGCATGCTGCAACTATGCCTGACATCCCGTGACATCATCCCATATCGGCGAAAGCCTGCCGTGCATTTCACGACTTGATGCCACCGGCTGCATTGTATCACCCGGTATTATTGATGTCCACGGACATATCGACAGACATTTCTTTATGATCGGAGAACAAGCCGGATTGACGGACCCGCACCGCGCTGCGACAAAGGAGGAGAACACCAGCATCCAATATCCAATTGACTCTTATACCCCCCAAGGGTATATTAGAAGCATACATGAAATGATGAATCAGCAATACTCGAAATATATGGGAGTGACAATATGACAAACGAAACCTATGCAATCTCAGGAATGACCTGTGCCTCCTGCTCAAGGGCTGTGGAAAGGGCTGTCGGCAAATTGCCCGGCGTTGCTGAAGCGGTTGTGAATCTTGCCACAGAGAAGCTCTCCGTTACCTATGATGAAGCAATATCGGGAAAAGATGCGATCATCGCTTCAGTCGATAAGGCCGGCTATGGCGCGAACCCTTTCGTGGACTCCAAAACCGTCACCATCCCTGTTTCCGGCATGGCATGCGCCTCCTGCGTTCGGGCCATCGAACGGGGCGTATCGAAGATGGAAGGTGTCATCGATGCCTCGGTGAACCTTGCTTCCGAGAAGGCGCAATTCACCTACGCGCCGGACAAAGTCCGGCTTTCTCAAATCAAGCAGAAAATCAGGGATCTGGGGTATGAACCCCGTGTCGTGGAAGTCGATCGGAAGCCCGATGCCGATGCCGACAGAAAAGACGCGGAGATCAAAGGCATGTGGCGCAGATTCACTCTTTCTGCCATATTCGCCGTTCCACTGCTTTATGTGTCGATGGGTCCCATGATCTCCTGGCTGGCCTGGCCGGTTCCATCCTGGATGAACATGATGCGGTATCCCCTCGTTTATGCCATCGTGTGTCTTGTTTTGGTCCTGCCGATTCTCTGGAGCGGCAGAAAATTCTACTCTGTCGGATTTCGAGCTATGCTTCACCGTTCACCGAACATGGACTCCCTGATCGCAACCGGAACCGGTGCAGCCATGCTGTACAGCCTATATGCCATTTACCGGATTGCACAGGCGGACTTCAATGCCGTCAATCACCTGTATTTTGAAACGGCAGGTGTCATCATCACGCTCATTCAGCTGGGAAAGACATTGGAAGCGGTATCAAAGGGCCGCACCTCCGAAGCCATCAAGAAGCTGATGGGATTGACCCCGAAAACCGCGACCGTTCTGCATGGAGACGTTCAGGACGAAATCCCTGTCGAGGAAGTCGAAATCGGCGATGTTCTTTTGGTACGCCCGGGCGAGAAGGTTGCGGTGGATGGCGTCGTCCTGGAAGGAAACTCCGCCGTTGATGAATCCATGCTGACCGGAGAAAGCCTGCCGGTGGACAAGAAACCCGGCGATGCGGTCACCGGCGCCAGTCTCAACAAGTCCGGAGCGCTTCGGTTTAAAGCGACACGTGTCGGTCAGGACACAACACTGGCCCAGATCATCCGGCTGGTTGAACAGGCGCAGGGCAGCAAGGCGCCCATCGCAAAATTGGCCGATGTGATTTCAGGATACTTTGTTCCGGTCGTCATCGGCATTGCTGTGCTGGCGGCAGCTGTCTGGCTGCTGGCCGGGCAATCTCTTGTGTTTTCGCTCTCCATCTTCATAGCCGTTCTTGTCATTGCATGCCCTTGCGCCCTCGGACTCGCCACTCCGACCGCCATCATGGTCGGTTCCGGGAAAGGCGCGGAACTCGGAATTCTCATCAAAAGCGGTGAAGCCCTTGAAAACGCGCATCGCGTCGACACGGTTGTGTTTGATAAAACCGGCACCCTCACGAAAGGCGTGCCGGAAGTAACCAATATTGTGGCACTTGCCGGTTTTGCAGAGAATGAAGTGCTTCAATGGGCGGCATCCGCAGAATTCGGCAGCGAGCATCCACTCAGTGGCGCCATAGTGCGAAAAGCAGAAAGCACCGGTTTATCCTTGAAACCTTCCAGGGAATTCCAGGCGATCCCGGGACATGGCATCCGGGCCAGAGTCGACGACACAGACATTCTTTTCGGAAATGAAAAACTGATGGCATCCAACGGCATTGATGCATCCGCATTTCGATCACAGACCGATGAACTGGCTGAACAGGGAAAAACGCCGATGTATCTGGCGGTTGACGGCAAAGCAGCCGGCATTATTGCCGCAGCGGATGTATTGAAGGAGAACAGCCGACATGCGGTTAAGAAGCTGCGTGACCTGGGGATCCGGGTGATCATGATGACCGGAGATCACAGGAAGACAGCAGAAGCTATCGCACGGGAAGCCGGGATTGATGAAGTGCTGGCGGAAGTATTGCCAGGCGGCAAGGCGGAAGAAATCCGCAAGCTGCAGGCGGAACACCGCGTTGTCGCCATGGTGGGAGACGGCATCAATGATTCACCGGCACTCGCCCAATCCGATGTGGGCATCGCCATAGGTTCCGGTACGGACGTCGCCATGGCTTCAGCCGACATTGTATTGATGAAGAGCGACATCGGGAACGTCGTATCAGCCTTGCGACTCAGCCGCGCAACCATCCGGAACATCCGCCAGAACCTGTTCTGGGCATTCTTTTACAACCTGGTGGGCATTCCGGTTGCCGCAGGCCTGCTGTTTGCATTCGGCGGCCCGCTGCTGAATCCGGTCTTCGCTGCCGCGGCGATGAGTCTGAGCTCCGTTTCGGTGGTAAGCAATGCACTAAGCCTGAAAACATTCAAGGCGTGAACCCATTCAGGGCATAAACCCATTCAAGTCATAAACCCATTCAGGGCATAAACCCATTCAGGGCGTAAACCCATTCAGGGCATAAACCCATTCAAGGCATAAACTCATTCAGGGCGAAAACCCATTCAGGACATGAAAACGATAGGCATCAACGCATACAGGACAGAACCACAGGGAGGCAATCATGAAGCGTACCATCACCATTGAAGGATTGACCTGCAGCCATTGTACAGGCCGTGTGAAAAAGAATCTCGCCGCCATTTCCGGCGTTACCTCCGTCAGTGTGGACCTCGCCAGTGGAACGGCCATTGTTGATGCCGATGATGCTGTTGCGGAATCATTGCTGAGGGAAACCGTGGAAGACAGCGGATATGATGTGGTCGGAATCTCGGTCTGAACATTTCCCCGGTTTTACGGCATGTTCGTTTCCTTCCGCAGTGTGTCAGCAGCGGCAAGGATACGTTCTGTTACCTCTTCCACCCGGTGCCTGGGTGTCGCCAGATTCAATCGGATGAATCCCTTCCCGCTCTCTCCGAACCAGGAACCATAATCCACGGCTACGCCACAGCTTTTCACCATGAAGTCAGTCAGAGCTGTTTCCGGAAGCAGTGCACGCAGGTCGATCCAAAGCAGGTATGTGCCTTCAAGCGGTGAAATCACTGCTTCAGGCAGTGAAATTGCGAAGGATTCCCTGATGAGAACTTCATTTCCACGAATCTCAGCCAACAGTTCCTCCAGCCACTGTTCTCCGTGCCGATAGGCTGCTTCGACCGCCACAAACCCGAGCGCATTTCCACCTCCTGGATGATATTTCCGGACAAACGCATCATACTTCTCACGGATCTCCGCATCCTGAATCACCAGCAGGGAATTTTCAAGGCTTGCCAGATTGAAAGTCTTTGATGCGGAAGTGAGGGTAATGAGATTGCGCGCGTCTCCGGCAACCAGGCCTGTCGGCGTGTGTCTGCGTTCCCCCGTGACAATATCCTGATGAATTTCGTCAGACAAAATCGTGACGCCATGAAGATCGCAGATCGCACGGAGCCGCTCGAGTTCTTCACGGCTCCAGACGCGTCCGACCGGATTGTGCGGCGAACAGAGAATGAAAAGTTTCACGCGGTTCAGGATGATATCCTGTTCGAATTTCTCAAAGTCCATGTGATAGCTGCCGCGCTCATTCACCAGATCACAGCAGATCAGACTTCGTCCGGTATCACGTATGGCGTGATGGAACGGATAATAGACCGGCGTCAGGATGATGCAGGCGTCTCCCGGTTCCGTCAGCGCGTTCACAAGCCAATAGACAGCCGGGACGACACCCGGTGTGTAGCGAATCCATTCCGGCTCCACCCGATAGCCGTACCGCGTCATTTCCCAGTGAATGAATGCATTCTTCCATTCAGGAGAAGGCATGAGATATCCGAACGCACCATGTTCCACCCGTGCATGCATGGCATCAAGAACAGGCCGCGGTGCCTTGAAATCCATATCCGCCACCCACATGGCAATCAGATCCGGATCTCCGAAACGTTTGCCGAGTTCATCCCATTTCAGACAGTTCGTGTTCCTGCGGTCCACTTCCTCCAGCAATCGCGAAGGCTGACGGTCCAATTTTGTCTGGTCGAGATTCACACATGCCCGTTTCATACACGCCTGATTCATACACGTCTGTTTCATACGCACCTCTTTCGGTCAGCTCATTTCACAATCATCTTCAAAGGAACACCAGCATGCCGTCATGCTCCGGGATTGGCTCTCCGAATCCGATTTCAGGCATGTTCCGCAGGCGCTGGTGCTCCGTCCGGACGTTGTGGTGAATATTTCCCGGAAAATCATTCGGGAGAACACACCGTTCAAGCGTTCCGTCGTGGCGGCGCAGGCTGCCCTGGACATCATCCGGGAAGCCATCACCCAAAAGGAAGTCCAGGTGGACGAACGGGAGTTGTCCTATCTGGATATCATGGCCCGGCAGATCGACAGCATCCCGGACTCGGAGGACGCTTTCATCGCGGATATGATCGATGCATGTGACTCGGAGAAATTCGTTCCGGCGAAATATGATCTGTGAACATTTGCGGCTTGTCTTTTTCATAGTGAGATCGCGTTCAGAATGACCTGACCGTGGTCTTTTCTCAGCAACTTGGCTGTGTATCCTGTACCTCCACCCCGTACATGACACCGTATTTCCTTCATGCGCGCCTTTCCCGTGCCCTGGCCGGCAATTGTTCCAGACGGTTCAAGGCTTCCTGAAGGGTTTCCTTCCGTTTTGCAAAGTGAAAGCGTATCAGATGGTTCACATCGCCCTTGAAGAAGCTTGAACCAGGAACCGCGGCCACACCCACCTTTTCCGCAAGCCATTCGCAGAAAGCCAAATCATTGGCGAATCCGTATTCCCCAATATCCACCATTACATAATAGGCTCCCTGGGGAACCGTATACGTCAGTTTCAGGTCGGCGAGGCCCTTCAGGAAGTAATCGCGTTTTTCCGTATAAAGCTGCGTCAGCTCCGCATAATAGGAATCATCAAAACGCAGACCGGTGACCGCGGCTTCCTGGAGCGGTGCCGCTGCGCCGACGGTCAGAAAATCATGCACCTTTCGGGCTGCATCGATGATACGAGCGGGTGCGATGAGATAACCGAGTCTCCACCCGGTGATCGAGTAGGTCTTCGACAAGGAGCTGCAGGAAAGGGTCCGCTCGAACATGCCCGGAAGTGAAGCGAAGTACACATGCTTGTGAGGTGCATAGACAATGTGTTCATACACTTCGTCCGTAATGACGAACGTGTCATATCGTTCGGCAAAGCGCGCTATGGTCTGCAATTCTTCCAGAGAAAAGACCTTGCCGGTCGGGTTGGAAGGATTGCACAGGATGAGCGCTTTCGGCCGCTGCTTGAAAGCGGCTTCCAGTTCATCCGCATCAAATCCGAAAGCAGGTGGCCGAAGCGCCACATAAATGGGTTCCGCTCCTGAAAGTATGGCGTCCGCCGCGTAATTCTCATAAAACGGAGAAAAGACAATCACCTTGTCACCGGGATTGCAGACCGTCATCATGGCGGCCATCATGGCTTCCGTGCTGCCGCAGGTGACGACCACCTGCGTATTCGGATCGACAGGAATGCCCATGAATCTGGACTGTTTTTCCGCAAGCGCTTCCCGGAAATTGGCTGCCCCCCATGTCACGGAATACTGATGGATGCTCCCCCGGGCCGTTCTTTCCAGGGCGTCTTTCAGTGCCTGCGGCGGGTCAAAGTCCGGAAATCCCTGGGAAAGATTCACGGCACCGTGCGCCGCTGCAATGCGAGTCATCCTGCGAATCACAGAATCCGTGAAGAATGAGGTTCTGCTGCTCAATACAGGCATGTCGATTCCTCCTGGCTGCCATGAATTCCTGAAACCGGAAGGGATTTGCTGGTGATTCGCCGCGAAGCATGTGTGGTCTACCCTGCATTTCGGCATGTCGGACTCATTTTCTTTTCTGATGATGCACCAGATCCTTCACCACCTCACCGGCGAGGATCAGACCTGCAACGGAAGGAACGAAGGATAGACTGCCGGGTATCTGACGCCGTATGGTGCAGGTTCCGGTGGTTCCCTTCGGACATACGCAGCCGGTGGCGCAGCTGTTGTCATCCGTTTCAATCGGCATGGTGGTTTCCTCTCTCGAGTAGACCACCTTCAAATGCGTGATGCCGCGAAGTTTCAGTTCCCGGCGCATGACACGGGCCAACGGACATACGGTTGTCTTCGACAGATCCGCCACTTCAAAACGCGTGGGATCGAATTTGTTGCCCGCCCCCATGCAGCTGATGATGGGAATGCCGGCTTCCTGCGCACGCACCACGAGATCCACCTTGGCCGTGACCGTATCGATCGCATCCACAATATAGTCGTAGTCCTTCCGGACAAGTTCTTCCCCGCAATCCGGCATATAAAACCTTTGAAGGGTTTCCACCTCCGCCTGGGGATTGATTTCAAGAATCCGGTCCCGCATCACATCCACCTTCGGCATGCCGATTGTTTTTTGGGTTGCGTGAAGCTGGCGGTTCAGATTGGTCAGGCAGACACAATCATCATCCACCAGAACGAACTTTCCGACACCCGCCCGTACCAGTCCCTCCACCGTATAGGAACCGACGCCCCCGATGCCGAATATGGCCACTTTTGCACCCTGAAGGATTGCCAGGCCTTCTTTTCCGATCAGCAGTTCCGTTCTGGAAAATGCATGCACCATCGTGACGGGGACCCTTTCATCTGTCCGACAAATACGTCGCATAAATAACATAAACTTTTTTACACAGACACAATTACAGGGCGTCCTTGCAATACAAGGCGAATCTTGCAATACAAGGCGAATCTTGCAATACAAGGCGAATCTTGCAATACAAGGCGAATCTTGCAAGGTCCATCCGGAACAGGTCAATCTTCTTCCATCAAGCCATCATAGAAATCGGTATAGGTGCCTTCAGGCTTGTTGATGTACTTGATGGCCGGCTGCGGATGGACATTGAACTGTCCGGTCAGCATGTACGGGATGTCGAATCCCCAGTGTTCTGTCTTCTTGAGTGGCGCGATGTATTCATCAATGACCTTCAGCAGCGGGCGCACATGGTATTTCGGGTTCTTCAGAAAGCCCAGCATCAGCTCCGTGTTGCAGTTTCCCGCACCGCGGCCCAGACCGTATACGGTCGTATCCAGATAGCTGGTGCCCATGATGAGCGCTTCAATGGTATTGGAGAAAGCGAGCTGCTGATTGTTGTGGGCATGGATGCCAAGCTTCTTCCCGCCTTTGCGTGCCTGAGACATGTACTTGTTCACGTAACTGCGTGTGATTTCGCTGTAGAAGCTGCCAAAACTGTCAACCAGATAAATGACATCGACATCGGAGTCCGCAAAAATCCCGACGGCTTCCTCCAATTCGCGCTCATTCACCGTGGAGGCGGCCATCAGGTTGATGGCAACTTCATATCCCTTGTCCTTCGCATCCTGAATCATGTCCAGTGCTGTCGGCAGCTGGTGAATATAGGTGGCTATGCGTACGAGGTCCACAACGCTTTCGCTTTTCCGGAGAATGTCCGTATGATAGTCGGTCCGTTCCGCATCGGCCATCACCGAGATCATCGGCCCTTCCGGCATATCATCCAGCACGCGGCGGATATCCTCCTCCGTGCTGAACTTCCATTTGCCGAATTTCTCCGGTGAAAAGATTTTTTTGGACGCCTTGTATCCGAGTTCCATATAGTCGACTCCAGCTTCCGACAAAGCCAGATACAGGGCACGAACCATTTCATCGTCGAAGTTGAAATTCGTGACAAGGCCGCCATCCCGGATGGTGCAGTCGAGAACACGCACATCGGGTCGGAAGGTCAGCGGTGTGCCGACCTTTTCAATGATTTCGGGTTTGTGTTCCAGAGATACGAGATGTTCGCTTGACATGTTTCCATCCTGCCTTTCCATTGAACCACACTGTGACACGGGTCTGACAAACCCGGCAGGAATGCAAAAAATCCGGCCATAGCCGGATGCAACCAAACAGGCATATTCCACGCCTGCTGCCGTCATGCCAATGCTTTCCGGCACCCGCCTCCTTCCGGTGAAACACCAGAAAAAAACCGACCAGTCCACGACCGTGCTGCCATACTACTTATTCAGTATAGCAGGCACCCGGCAATTCTGGCAAGAAATTCATATTCCCTGACGTCGTGACGACAGCTCGATATGACAAACATGAAGATGTCATGCTGCATTTCTCCACAACAGAAAGCGGGATGGTCCTGAGACCATCCCGCCAATCTATTTCTGTATGGAGCTGCTGCAAGTGGAAACGTGCTCTCACAGGTTCAACAACGATGTCGATTTGGCTGTCGACTGAAGGTTTCTAGGTTGCAGGCCTGCCTGCTGCCTCTTCCTTTCCTGTCTGCACCCCTTCAACCGGCAGTGACTTTCCCAGCACTTCCGGAAGGGCCATGCCGGCCATGGCGAACAGGTCATTCAACGGAGGCAGCGACTTCATCAGACCGGAGGCGAAATTCGCCGTGGAGGAGCCATTCTGTCCCAGACCGTCCCACACCGTCACCTTGTCGATCTTCAGATTCTTCACGGCTTCCACCTGAATCCTGACGATATCTTCAAGCTTGTCCGCAATCATGAGTTTCACCGCCTGGTCCGGATTGCCGTTCGTCGCGGTGACGAGGGCGGAGAAACCATCCGCCTGTTTCTTCAACAGTTCCTGGACACCGCGGGCCTGCGCTTCGAGTTTGGCGTAAATGGCATCGGCTTCGCCTCGGGCCTGACGTCTGGTCATTTCCGCCTGGGCTTCCGCATCGATTTCGACCTTGCGTTTGTCGATTTCCGCCTTGACGATGATGTCGGCCTCCCGGGTCGCCATTTCACGGCTGGCGCGGGCTTTTTCGGCCAATTCCTCGGCGTCGTAGGCTTCCTTCAGGGATTGGGCCGCGGCCACCTTTTCAGCGGCGGTCGCACGACGGGTTGCATCTGCTTCCCGTTCACGGCGGCTCGCGTCGGAATTTGCAACCGTGACTTTCGCGTTGTTTTCACCCTCGATGGCGGTCGCATTGGCCTTGGTGACCTTGATGCGCTCGTCCATTTTTGCTTCCGCCTCACCGATGGCACCATCGCGGTTCTTTTCGGCCACGCTCTTCTTTGCGTCATTGATGGCCTTCGCGGCGGCTTCCTTGCCGAGTGCCTCGATGTAGCCGGATTCATCCTTGATGTCCGTGACGTTCACGTTGATCAGACGCAGGCCAATCTTCTTCAGCTCGGTTTCCACATTGCGGGAAACCGCTTCCAGGAACTTGTCGCGGTCCGTGTTGATCTCCTCGATGTCCATCGTGGCAACAACCAGACGGAGCTGACCGAAGATGATGTCCATGGCCAGGGATTCCACTTCATCCTGCTTCAGACCAAGAAGTCGTTCCGCGGCATTCTGCATGATGCCGACTTCAGTGGAGATGCCGACCGTGAAGCGGGACGGCACGTCGATGCGGATGTTCTGCTTGGAAAGGGCATTTCTCAGGTCGACATTGATGGATATCGGGGTCAGATTGAGAAATTCATAGGCCTGAAAGACAGGCCAGATGAAGGCCGCGCCGCCATGCACGCATTTCGAGCTGCGCTGTCCGGCCGTGTCAGCTCCCACTTTTCCGTAAATGACCATGATTTTGTCCGATGGACATTTGCGGTATCGCGTGAGCAGGGCGACGAGGGTGGTGAAGACAAGAATCGTCACCACGGTGATCAGAATCAGTGTTTCAGGTGTCATGCGGATGTCCCTCCCATTCCTTGCTGACAAGCAGCACATTGTTTCCTTCAAGGCCTACCACGCGGATGCGGGACCCGGTGGGCAGCTTTTCCGTTTCGTCCGTGATGGCATCAACTTCAACCAAGGTCTCCTGCAGGGTGATGTTGACCTTTCCGACGCCGCTTCTTCCGGCCGGAACAGTCAGATAGACTTCCCCCTGCAGACCGATGCTGCGGGTGTAATCCAGATTTCCGGACGCCTGCAGGCGCAGGATGGCCCAGAAAGCCAGTCCGACCAATGTCATGGCGGTCAGTCCCGCCAGAAAGGAAATGACAAAAACTGCAATGGGGTCGACGGCACCCAGCAGTGCTGCGCCGGTCCATCCAAATACAGACAGGAACGCCACGATGCCGCGTATCGTGAAAAAGCGGAATCCGTCCATCCCTTGGTTGTGCTCTCCGGACACATCATGGGAACCATCCTGCGAAAAATCGCTGCCGGCATGCCCTGCGTGCAGGTGGCCGGCTATGTCTCCATGCCCGTCGGCCGCATCAAAATGGCCGTTTCCGACGTCAAAATGTCCACCACCCGTGTCAAAATGCCCCCCTGACGCATCGCCCCCACCACCGTCCATGTCGTGGTCGCCCCCCATGCCGGCAAACGTCATGATGGACTGTATGACAAGGATGACCGTGGAAGGTATGGCCACTGCCAGGAAGAACTGTTTCATCAGCGGAAGCGCAGACCACCACTCGAACATAGTCAACTCCCCTTTCGTTTGCCCACCTTGCCTGAACCTTTTCCTGATTTCTTGCCGAAACTGCTTGATTTTTTGGCTTTTCCTGCAGATTGGCCGCCTGTTTTTTTACCGGAGTCACCGGCGGTTGGTCCGCCGCGTCCGCTCTTCGTCCGGCCACCATCCTTACGTCCGTAAAAGGCCGTTGTCTGTCCTCCGCTTCTGAAACCTGCATCCCGTGATGATTTCCCATCAATGTCCAGAGAAGCACCGGCGGGAACAAAATCAATCTGCCGCAATTCCGGCGATGCTTTCGCCACCAGCACGGAAATCGGGTCTCCGATATGCCAGACCTTCCGGGTCCGCGACCCGACAAGGGTCAGGTTTCGTTCATCGAATTCATAATAGTCATCCTGCATGGCGGAGAGCCGCATCAGACCTTCAATGGAATTCGGCAGCTCCACGAACAGACCGAATGAGGCAACTCCGGACACAATGCCTTCGAAGGTCTCACCCACATGCTGCTGCATGTACTCCGCCTTCTTCATGTCGACACATTCCCGTTCGGACGCATCTGCCGCGCGCTCCCGTTCGGAACAATGAAAGGTCTGCTCCGGCAGGATGGCATCGTAATGCGCTTTCCGCCGTTCATCCATTCTGCCGGACAGGGATTCCTTCATGATCCGGTGGATGAGCAGGTCGGGATATCGCCGGATCGGCGAGGTGAAGTGGGAATAATACGGTGCGGCAAGGCCGAAATGCCAGATATGTTCATGACTGTAGCGGGCCTTCTGCAAGGAACGGAGCATGACGGTACCGACAGTCTTTTCTTCGGGTTTTCCTTTCACGCAATTCAGTATCCGCTGCAGGTCCATCGGATGCACCACACCGGAAGCTGGCAGCGAATACCCGAAGGCGACAAGAAATTGCCGCAGGGTTTCCATCTTGTCCGGATCCGGATTCTCGTGTATGCGGTAAACAAATGGCACCCGGATCTGGTTGAAATGCTCCGAGACGACTTCATTGCAGAGCAGCATGAATTCCTCGATCAGGTTCGTCGCGGAATTCGGTTTCATCCTTCTGACTTCAACCGGATGTCCCTCCCCATCCACGATGATTTTCGACTCATCGAAGGAAAAATCGATGGAGCCGCGCCCTTTTCGCTTTTCTTCCAAGATGTCCGCCAACTTGCGCATGGAACGGAACATTGGAACCAAAGCGGCATATCGTTCAAGCAATTCATGCAGCTTTATGCTCGAAGGCTCCTCTGCAGGCTCCTCTGCAGGCTGCATGTCGGGTTGAACGGCTGTTGATTTCTGATTCAGGTCCGCATCATCATCCAACAGCGCACGCACATCGGTATAGGTCATCCGTTCATCAATATGGAGGACACTCTCGAATATTTCGTGGGATACAACCTTTCCGCCGCCGTCGACATCCATCATCACACTGAATGCCAGACGCGGTGTCCGGGCGGTCAGACTGCAGAGGCCGTTGGAAAGGGGCTGGGGAAACATGGGAATCACGCGGTCCGGCAGATAAACGCTGGTGCCCCTCAGATACGCCTCCCGATCCAAGGCGGATCCTTCCCCGACATAGTGGGCGACATCCGCGATGTGAACCCCCAGCCGATACAGACCATCCGGCAGCATCTCGAGGGAAACGGCATCGTCGAGGTCCTTTGCGTCCTCTCCATCGATGGTGACCATCTGCAGGCTCCTGAGATCACGACGGCCCGTGAAGTCCTTCTCCACGGGTGTCTCCGGCAGTTCATCCGCTTCCGTCAGCGCGTCTTCGGGAAATTCGATTCGCACATCATTTTGAAAAAGAACTGATAGGATGTCAACCCCGGGGTCTGTTTCGGCACCCAGCACCACAAGAATTTCCCCTACCGCGCCTACTTCTCCATCAGGCCATCGTGTCAGGTTGACCACTACTTTCTGTCCGGTTTTTGCGCTCATCGTATGGGCCGCGTCAATACGGACATCCCCGGATATCTTTCTTGAATCCGGCGTAACATAACCTCCTGACGTCATCTCCGCAAAACGTCCGACGACCCGGTGACAGGCACGCGCGATGACCCTCACAACAACGCCTTCGCGACGACGTCCATCCGGAGAGGGACCCGTGGTCCTGGCCAGCACGGTATCCCCGTCCATGGCCCCTTTTGTGTCTTCGGGCGATATGTAGATGTCCTGCCCGCCTTCATCCAGAACGAAACCGAAACCGCGGGCATTACCCTGAAACCGCCCTTTTATCATGCCGAGACGTTCCGCAAGTCCGTACCGGCCCTTGTGATTTCGGACAATGTCTCCTTCCTCGGTCAGACTGCCGAGCAGCGCCTCGAACACATCCCGCTCCGGAACCGGCACATCCAGCCAGACGGCCAGTTCGGAGGCGGTCATCAGTCGGCAGGCAGGCTCTCTCAGGGCGGAAAGGATTCGTTCCTTCCGTTCTTCCTGTTCACTCACAAACCCAACTCCTCCCTGATTTCGGTCATGGCCCGCAGCGCGAGCGCATAAAAATCTTCCAGACCAATACCCAGCAGACTGCAGGAGGCAATCTGGTTTCGGTCCGCATGTACGGCAAAATTGATATCGGCATGCTGGTCAAGCAAAAAAGGAAGGTCCACGGAAGCGATTCGCTTGTCCGGTTTTTTCAGTGCGGCCGCAATGAGGAACAATGCCGCGGCATCCGCACAATAGAGTGCCTTGTCGATGTTCCTTCGCCTCGGAATTCCATGTCGTGGGTTATGCGCCTTCACGGCAAAAACAATGGTCGGGTCGAACTCAAGATTTTCAAGAATTTCGGCCGCAAGCAGACCATGTTCTTTCGGGTTGTTTTTCACCCGTTCCCAGTCGATGTCATGAACCAGACCGGCCATCCCCCATTGGTCAACATCCATGTCCAGGGTGGAGGCCAATTGCCGCATGATTGCCTCAACAGCCAGGCTGTGACGGAAGAGACCCGGTTCTTCAATGCGGAGCGACAATGCATCCCATGCGGCCGTTCGATCCATACTATCCTCCCGGACATTCCGCAATGCGCCTGCGGAGCCTCTTCACCTGCATTATCTCCCCGGTGAGGGACTGTGTCAATCAATCGCTTCTCCGAACTGCGTATTCCGCAGCAATGCGGGGAATCATCGCATGACTTGACTAGTCTCTCCGCACGAATTATAATCATGCAGTCCTTCCACCCAGCTGTTCAACGAATCATCAAATCTTGATTCTCGTGTAAAAACTCGTTTCAACAAGTTTTCATGCAGGATTCCTTTGGAATCCTGCATGTGAATGGCACCAAAGGTGCCATTCACACACGGAATCACGTGATTCGGTGCCATACAGCGGCTTTTGCCGCTGTATGCATGCAAGTTGCATGCTGCAACTTGCATGAAAAAGTCGAAAATCGACTTTTTGCACC
>JFJP01027122.1_pt1 | contig 19968 bp, 31 predicted proteins | sample 431651 | NCBI WGS metagenome assembly JFJP01 (sample SAMN02602958, study PRJNA72255) | Microbial mat metagenome, whole genome shotgun sequencing project. | biome: fresh water; feature: sink hole; material: water; isolation source: purple microbial (photo- and chemosynthetic) mats found in...
TTAGAAAAGGAGATTATTTCTTGCGAAAAGAAAAAATAATATTTTTGTGTGTTTTTGCAGGAATACTTTATTTTCCATATGATAATGGTAATTATGTGAGTATGTATGGAAACACGTTTTTAGTAACAAATCCGTATGCTTTTTGCAATGAAACAAGTATGAAAAATATCTACTATGTAACAAAAGTAGAAAATAAAATGTTTTTAGGATATGTTACGCCTGAAAAAATATTATTTTGTAATGAAGAAAATTTTATCATTCAAGGAACATTTAAAGATTTTTATAGTGATATTAAATGTTATGGTGTTTTTTATTCTTATATTAATGAAGATAATTTATTAGCATTTTTTAAAACAGAAGATTCTTATTCTTTATGTGAAGATATTTCTATTAATTTATATAAAAGAGTCCCTATTTATAAAATGATTTTTTATAAAATCAAAAAAATATTTTTATAAAAATTTTCTTTTAAGAAACTTAGGAGGCAATAATTTTTATGATTCATCAAAAAAAGCATGGTATTCTTACGATAGAAGAAGAGCTTAAAAAGAAGTGAAGTTCACTATATTTTTTCCTTTTTAATCATGCTATGATTAAATAAGAAAGAGAGGTGGTTATGTTTCAAAAGTTAATTTTCGAAGTTGTTTTAAGTTTTCTCATTCGCCAAATTATAAAATATGGAGATTCAATTGATTTTGCAATTATAAGGGAAGATGTTCGTGAACTGGTTAGAAAAATAGTTCCTGGAAATATTTTTGATGAAACGGCGGTTCAATTTGTTGATACCATGATTGATGGAATTGTATATCTTTTTGAAAATTTAGAGATAACAGGTGTTCTTGAAGCTATTAAAAACAAGGATTTAAATCTAGCTTTAAGTATACTTAGGGATTTATTAAAACGATATTTAGGTGTTGTATGAATTTTTTTCTCATGCTATGCTTTTCTATAGAGATAGAATCATACGGACACTCCTAAAGGGGATTCAAAAGAAGGGCAAACGTCCTTCTTTTTTTATGCATATTCAAAAGGGCATACACGTTTTGATTGTGATAAAAGGTGTGTCCTTAAAATAAAGATAAAGGAGAAATATCATGAATATTAAAGAATATGAATCAAGAATTAAGAATTTATCATTTATTGAGGTAAAAAAGGAAAAAAGATTTCTTCAAGATAATATTATAATGAGCGCTTCTTATTTAGAAAAGTTTCCATCAAAACATTGGCAAGAACAAATTGATTTAAATAGGGCAAGACTTGAAATAGTGGAGGCGTATTATGAAATGGCGAAGACGTAAAAAACACATAACAAAAAAACTATGCAATGAGTGTAATAATACTTATGCATGTTATTCAATTGCTTTGTATAATGGGATACATTTTTATGTTTGTGAGATGTGTCTTACAAGATACCAAGAGGAGAAATTGCTATGAATGAGTTAGAGAAAAAACCGCATTATTTCTGCTTAACAGCTACAAAGAATAGAAATTTTATTGTGGCCATTAATTATATTGGAACACCATTATTTAAGAGAGAATTAAATTCTAGTAAAATGAGCATTTTTAAAGAAGAACTTGATTATTTAATTGATAAATATGGAAATACCGCTGTTTATTCAATGCCTATAAATATCTTTAATATTCCTGATGAGATTGATTTTTATAAATAAGAAGATTTAAAATAAGAAAGAGCACTTGGAGGATATTTATGAATCTTGGAAAAAAAGGCATTGAAGAAATTAAAGTTTTTCAAAGAGGGGGGGCTGATGAACAGCTTTCTAAAAACTTTCATTTAAGTGAATTTACATGTAAATGCGGAAAGTGCAGGAATCAATTGATTGGAATGAAGATGATATCTTTATTACAACAAGTACGGGAAAAAATGGGTGTACCTCTTTATATTAAAAGCGCTTATAGATGTCCAACACATAATGCAAATGTTGGGGGTGTCACTAACTCAAGGCATACTTATGGTGATGCTATTGATGTATCCATTTCAAACTTGGATTGGCATGAATTGGTAAAAGTAGCTAAAGAAGTTGGCTTTACAGGGATTGGATATGGTCAAGATAGAGGATTCATTCATTTAGATACTTGGACTACTAGAGAATGGGATTATTAATCTTATTCATTTTTCATTATCTCAACTTGCATAAAATGTATTGAATTTATATTTATAACAACGGCGTTCAGCATAAAGCCATTCTTCTTTACATGCTGTCGTATTTCTAGGACCCCGTCTTTACCTTTTGTGTATCCCCTTGGAAAATCATGCCCAAATTCTAGGTCTTTTTGATATTTAGCAAGTTCTCGGCTCGCTAAGTCAGGACTATCAAATCCTATTATTATTTCACAATTTGCTAATGATATAACTAAATTGTATTTACTCATACTTACTTTCTCCTTTTTTAATTCTTCTTTTTTATCTGGTTCCCATGCAATAAAAGTTCCTATAAACAATCCCCAAAAAACAAAAGAAAAACAAAACGAGATGCTTTTAAAAACGCTTTTATAATTGATTTCATTTTAATCTCCCATGTGTAACAAAATATTGAAGTTCATCAATAAGAATAACAATTTGTTCTTTTGATAAATGCATTCTATTTGGCACACATTCGTTATATTCTCCTTTTTGACCTTTAATTTCCGGACCTGTATTATCAATTCCTAGCCATACACAATCAATATCATAAATTGAACTTTCTTGTAAAGAGCATTCTTGTTGATAATAATCAATGAATTCTAATAATCTAAATCCTCTATATGTTAAACTTCTTTTCATATTATTCATTATTGTACCCATTTTTCCCAACATTTATCACAAACATAGATACTATCAGTTAATTTATTTTCTTCATTAGGTTCTATGTCTTCCCCACAATAATAGCATTCTTCTTTAATTATTTCCAATCGCCTTTGCTTTAAAAAATCATCAAATTCTGAATTTGTTGTGTTGGGTGCAAGTTTTCTTTTTGCATCTTCTAAATATCTTATAGCTTTTTCTAATAATTCTAGGACTTCATTATAGCTTATTGTTGTCGTTTGTGGATTTCCCTTACCTAAATAATTAAACATTTTCCATCTCCTTTAAATAAAAATATAATCCCTCAAAATATTGAAAGAATAAGATGGAATTGTTTTCAATAAAATATATGATACTATAATTTATCTTTTCAAAAAGACGTATTGGGTCAATATCATTAAGTTCTTCTTCTATATCTTTATGTCTATTTATAAAAGTTCTTCCATATAAAACACTAAGACTTTCAAGTTCCTTTATTAAAGATGCTTTATATGCATACAAAGCATATTGTTCTTCTTCTAAAAGAAAAAAACATAGTTTTTGATTTATTTGCAGTAAAGAAAGTACAACATCTTTCCCTATTTTAACACTCATTTTAAATCTCCTTTAAATAAAAATATAATATCTCAAGATAAGTAAAGTTTACTAGAGAAATATCATTACTCTCAAAAATAATTATTATGTCATAAGTTAATTTCTTTAATAAATAAAAAGGATTATTATTAAGAAAAAATAAAATTTCAGCATGACTTTCTTCAAAATAACTTCTTTCAAAAGATTTTTTATATAAAATACTAAAATTTTCAATTTCTTTTATTAAAGAATCTTTATAATCATGTAAAGCATTTTCATGTGCTTTTGAAAGAAGTAAACAAAAACATTCATTTATTTTTAATAAAGAAAGGATAATATCCTTTTCGTTACCACTCATAATCTTTCTCCTTTTCTATTGTAAAGCCCTTTCGACAACATCTTCTTTTCGTTACCACTCATAATCTTTCTCCTTTTTATTGTAAAGCCCTTTCAATAACATCTTCTTTTCTATCCAGCATATTTTTGATTTTAACATCAAAAACAGTCTTTAAAATTCTATAAATAACACATTTTTCTGTGGTTCCTATCCTATGAATTCTCTTTTCCGCTTGCATATTATCAGAAGGAACCCAAGAAAGTGAATTAAAAATCATTTTTGTTGCTTTTGTCAAAGTCACTCCCGTACTTAAAGCCCCTATTGTTGCAACAATACACGTTATATCTCCATTTTGAAATTTCTCTACATACTCCTGTCTTTTTTGCATATTCGTTCCGCCATCAATAAAACAAGAACCCTCGATAGCAGAATGAATAAGCATAGCTGGTTCAACAAAGTGCTCAAAAATAACTAAACTCTCGCCATTCTCAAGAATTTCATTTGCAAGGGCAACCGTGTCGGAACATTTTAGCATTGATGCTTCTTTTTTTACATGCATAATATGATCCGATTTTTCACCGTTCACAAAGGCATTATATGCATTTTCTAGTGCTTTAAAAACTTCTAATTCCTTCTTTTTTTCCACATCACTAAAAACATCAATTCTTTGAAGTTCTGGTAACTCAAGAACATCTTTTGTTTCTCTTCTTAAATACCAGCTTATCATTCTTTTTCTTAGTTCTCGCTCATTTTTTAAGCCCTCGAATTTAAGCACTTTATGACCATTAATATTTTGAAGAATGGCATAAGAATAAGTGGAGCAAAATTTATTGTAAGGTTCGGTGCCTTTTAAGCACCAACGAAAAAAATTATAAAGTTCAGGAACACGATTTTTAATAGGTGTACCAGTTAAAAAAACAATTCTGTCTTGATACTCTTTTATTAAATTATCAAAAGCATTTACTCGTCTATTATTTGTGGCTTTTAAAGAGTGTGCTTCATCACATATAATTATGGTGATGTTTTTATCTAAAAAAGTAAGCTTGTGTAGAATATCATAGTTTATAATAAAAACTTGAGCATCTTCAAAGGTTGATTTTTTACCAACTTCTTTTGAAGAAATTATTTTTATCTTATATTGTTTTTTTGTGTGTTTTTCATACTCATGTTGCCAATTGAATTTTAAAAAAGCGGGGCAAATAATAAGAACTTTTTTATTTTCTTCTAATGATAAAATAGAAGCGCTTATGGCTTGTAAGGATTTCCCAACGCCCATATCATCAGCATTTAAAAAACGTCTTTGCGATAGCATTTTTTTGATGCCTTCTTTTTGATAATCAAAAAGCTTTGTTTTTAAAAGATTTTCAATAAAAATTACATGCTCATCGTAAAAACTAAAGTCCTTATTTATAGGTATTTCTTCAATTGAAATACGCATCCATCTTTTTGAATCTTTATTCCAAGAAAAGCCTTCATTTCTTGCCAATTCTTTATCATTAAAAGATACAATAGCTATTTCCATGTTTGGCATACTTAAATCGGCAAGAATTAAAAAATCACCTTTTGACTCAATAAAATTAAAGTCTTTAGGAGGTTCTTTTTCACTTACCCATGCACAACACCCATCCCATTTAAAGCCTAAAAACTTGGCAAGTTCGTTATTAAGTTTAAAATCAAGACCATTATCTCTTGCACTCTTAAACTCAAAATGCGTGTTTCCCGTTGATATGCTAAAAATGGATTTATAAAAACTCATTAAAGTCATTTTTTAAATCCTTTCATAAAGTAAATGATAGAACATTCTTGTCAAGCGTAACATAATAAATTTCTTTTAGTATATTATGCACTTGTGAAGCATGCTCACTTTTATAAAAAAAGAAACTCATTTTAGAAATGTTTGAACGCTTATAAATATACATATTCTTTAAATATATGTTTATAATTCGTCTTAGAGCGGTCCTTAAATCACTATAATCTTCTTTTTCAGTAATTACATTATGAAGAGTGTACCAATGAAAGGCTATTTGTTCATTCATGTTCATTTTCAACCTCCACACATTCAAAACTTTTGTAAAATGAATCAAAGGATTCACTAACATTAAAGCTTTTTTCTATTTTAATATCAGTTTGGTTTTTATCTTGAATAAGAACAAGAGCAGTGTTTGATAAAAATGTCGTGTATGCATCAAATCCCTTCTTAAATCTATTTAGAGTTATGTTTGCACACAATGGATAAAGTTCTTTATTGTTTAAAGCTTCTTCATAAACAATCCCGCACACCTCTTGAAAGCTCATTCTAACAAATAAGCTTTCATTGTTGTTATTGATGCCTTGCTTTGCATGATATTTAAAATCCATGTTTACGAATATTTCTAGTTTATAAAGAATTTCATAAATCTCTTTTTCATAAGTGTAAAAAAGTGCTTGATTATAAAGACTTTTGCCATTCTTTTCATACAATGCTTTTTGTGTATGCCTTTTCTTGAAAAAATCTTTTTCATATTTTGGTAGCCTATTCATGCGTGCGCCAATGCGAGTCATGAGACACCTCCTTTAAAATAATTTTCTAAACCACCCTCTTTTAGTGTAAACACATTTACATCACAATCAGGAAGACCCTCTAAAATGTTGATATAAATTGAATGATATTCATTTAAAAGCTTAGTCACTTCATTGAAGCTTTTATTTTTAAAGTATTCCATTTCTTCTTTTAATAATTCAATGACTTTTCCTTTTGTTATCATTATAGCTATAATACCGTCTTTTTCATCCAAATAGGTTGAATAAAGATTTTTATTTTGTGTAAAAGCAATTTGAAGTCTTTTTGTTACATGGTACATTTCTGTGAATAAGTTTATTTTTTCATTTCTTGTCATATTACACCAATCACATAAAGCGCCATATATCCTAAAATTAACCAGCTTATAAAAAGTGTGATAAAACAACATTTTATAATAATAGAATCATAGTTTTTTTTCATATTAACTCCTAGATAGTTTTTTAAGTTTTGCAAGGTTTTCAAGAACTTTTTTGTTTTTCTTGGCTTGTTCATTTGATCCAAATAGCTCAATACTCTTTTTCCTTAAGTTCTTTTCTTGATATTCAATTTCTTCTTTTTCTCCTTCTTCAATATTTTTTTCATAAATGGCATTCATAATGGCAAGTTCGGACCTTTTTAATGATGGTGTTTTACTTAAAAAACCCGTCTTTTCTAAGGCTTTTGAAAATGAAGGTTCATTGTTTAGAATCATATAATAGCATGCGTCCTCAACATCTTCATAAGAATAAAACCTTGTTTTAAATCTATGTTTTTTTATGAGTGCTTTCACATCTTTAATTTCTTTCACATCAAACCTCCCTTTAGCGCACCAACACGAACAAAACATTTCTTTACCAAACCAAAACATTTCTTTACCAAACCACAACAGCACTCATCCAGAACAATAATTGTCATGACGTTGCCATTTCGAGACAAACGTGGGTAAACATAACAGAACTTTACCTTCAAAACACCTTATCTATCCATTGCATTGCTTTACTAAAATACACTCTACCTCAACCTAACACACTTTACCAACAACATAAGTATTGGAATTAAACTTTATTATATGATACAAGATTAAATGTACCATATTGTGATGAGTTTCTCCATTGACTTAATCCATGAATTTCACCCATTCCAAACAAAAAGAAAAGTTCTTCAATTGGTATAGGGCAATTCTTCATTATGCTTAATTGAAATTTTATCTCACAAAGATGTGAAATCAATTCGCTTGATGCTAATGAGATTCTTTCGCCCTTTGGTGTCTTTGCTCTCAAGGGGCGTTCTAAAAACACTGCAATTCCATTATGTCTGTCAATATCACATCTTTTACCTTTATAAAAGAATTCTACATTTGTTCTCACACCAATATAGTTATTTAAATACGATACTGATGCGCTTGCAGACCCTAAAAATGTGCCATTCTTTCTTTCCCGTGTTCTTGATATTTGTTCAGCTGCATTTTTTAAAAATCCTTTGATGACATGTCCTGATAAGAAAGGCAAACCATCTTTATCTTTTAAAAAGATTGTGGCTGTCTTATTTGATGCTTCTTCTATCATTTCCTCATAAAAAGCATCTTCACCTGCTACTAAGCCATCTTTCTCTTCTTTTGATAATTGTCTACCAATAGACATTTCAATATTCTTAAAAATGGCTTCAATTTCATCATCTTGTTTTTCTTTTGCAATTTCTTCTTCATTTTGATATTTATTTACGGATTGACCTTTTGGAATCTTCTTATTTAAAAGTGCTATTTGTTTGTTGGCACTTTCAATGATATGTGTTTTATAAATATCAGCTTTAGCTGGACACGAACCAAGAATGGGTGTTGTCATTTGCAAAACAACATCATACTTTTCAAATAGACTCATACTTCCTTCTCCTTAGAGTTAATGTGTATAAGATATTCTTCTTTAATATCTAACACAATGGCTAATTCTTTAATTCTTTGTGGTGTGGGTTTTAAAGTCCCACTCTCATATTGAGAAATTGCCATTTTAGAAACATTTAATTTTTCTGCTACTTCTTCAATTGTGAACCCTTTAAGTATTCTAAGAATTTTTATGAATGAACAAAAAGGGCGCTCCACAATGGAATTTAAAATGTTTTCTAATGTTAATTCTTCAATATCTTCAATAGTCATTTTAAAACAACTCCACATCCGATTCAAAAAGTTTTGATAAAACATTTGATTCTTTTGCATTTTTCTTGCATTCTGTGAAGGTTTTATCTTCATAACAAGCGGACCAGAATTTACATCGATTACCATAAGAATTAACACAATTTGAGTAGTTCCTTATGATTTCATTTGGTGCCATGGCATATAATGCCATTACATTTTTATAAGATTTTTCGTATTCTTCCCAATAATCATCATAGCGTAAATCATTTTCATGTGCTATCAAGAAAGAAACGAATTTCCCATTATCTTCTTGATATTCTGTTTTTAGATGATTAAAAAGCGCTGGAATAGTTGCATTTGCTTTTCCAAGTTTATGCAATGTTTTATAAAATATCCAAAACATCACGCCACCAAAAGCACTTTGAATTTTAAAAATATCTTTAAAAATATCTTTATGACATGCATAATGAAGCAATTGTGGTTGTTTATAAAGTTTAGCGGGCAACATATAGTCTTTCTTGCCTGATGATTTAAAGTCAACAATAAACCATTCATCTTCTATTTCAAGAATTGTGTCCGTGATTAACTTTGTTGTATCAGTAACAATTTCTTGTTCTGTGCATAAAAATTTTGCACTTGGATGTTCTTTAAAAAGGGTATTACATTGCTCAATAAAGATTAAAGATGAAAAATAAATTTTTATTTGTTTTACCTCATCTTTAATAATAAAGTCCGCTCGCACCTCATCAAATGTTAATTGTAAGAATGTTTTACTTATCATATGGTTTTTTATATGTTTACTTAAAAGGTTATGTAAATCAGAACCATAAACAAAATAGTCTTTTTCTTCCACATCATAATCAGCTTCACGATGTACAATATATTCTAAGAAATATCTATAATTGCACTCATTAAAACAATTTAATCCACTATGACTTAACCGCATTTTTTCCCTCCGCATACGCTACATAGTTCCATAAAGAGATTCCTTTTTTGTTTTTGCTTACATTATTTATGTAAGCAATGTGTTTTTAAAGTTCAAACGATTCTATAGCTTTTTTTGTATATTGTTTGAAATCTTCTGTTAAAAGTTTTTCACCACCGTTTCTTTCAAAACATCTTACAATGGCTGGATGTGTTTTGAAATTAAGTATTTCATTAAATAATGATTCATTTAATTCTAACACGGGCTTTTCATACGCTTTCATATGTGCCTTAAACTCTTCAATTCGTGGATGTTCTTTGTACCAACCATGATTTTTCCATTCATTTTTTACAAGAGTGTCTACATATGTCCAAATACAGTTTAAAAAGTTGCTTTTTTCTTGTGGGAAATTTACATTCATAACCTTTATTTCTAAAGAAGATTCAATGGCACTAAAAAGACTGCTTTTTGGTTCTTCTTTTGCTTCCTCAATACATTCTTTAAGCATTTGTGTTTCTTCTTTAAGCAATGGTGTTTCTTCTTTATGCTCATCTAATGAATTTGATGATATAATGTGCATTTCATACTTTTCATCTTCTAGCTTTTTTGGCGCCACAAAAATTTGTGCTTCTTTTTTTGGTACATTCAAAAACTCATTTAAATCTTTTGTCATTGTATCAATAACAAGTTCTTTAGCCTTTTCAGGCTCCCTTTCCTTTGTTGTGTATGAAACATTTTCAGTCATAGGGTTCTGTATTGTTTTTGACTGCACTACTATGGCGCCTTCTTCAATAACCTCATTATCTGGAAATCCAATAAACGCAAGAGTCACACGTCTTAAAGCAATTGAATAAAGTTTCATTTTAGCGTTAGCTAAATCTTGTCCTTTCTTCATTACTGTTTTAATTTCTTTTTGTTTTGTTTGCGGATTAAATGATTCCTCAAATTTCCCCATAAAAAGGCAAGCCATTTGCATTTCTGTTCTCTCGTTATCACAAGCTTTTGCCATGGCGGTGCCAATGCAAGAAACTTCATCAATCTCATAAGAATAAACTTCTCTTATGAGTTTTTTAACGCAAGCGAGCATATCTGTGCCCGCTTTTGTCAAATATAATCTTTTAATTCCTTGAAAATCAATAAGCTCAAAAGGTCTAAAAATAGATTCTAATCCATAATGTACACAAGAGCGTTTAATAACTTCCGCTTGTTGTGTAAAATTAAGCTTTGCCATATTACCCGTGCAAAGATAATAGTCTAAAGCCTTTCTTAACTCATTTGCTTCTTCATTTGAAGTTGCATTAACATGTTGAATATCATTCATAAAAACTCCTTAAATAAAAAACCATAACCTATGCCAAACATAACTCTAGTACACTTATCCACCACTTTAAAAAAAGTTGCTACACCGTACCGCTACAAGAAAATGCGATAAGATACAGAACCAAAACATAACTTTAATTTGAATTTCTTTTTAGAAAGAATCAGGTAATTTTCTAAAAACAATCCAAATAAATACTTTCCATAAAATTTGCATAAATCACCCCTTAGAATGGCACATCATTAGAAAATTCATTGTTCTCTTGAATTGAAAGAGGTCTTGCTCCTTCTCTTTCCTTTTCACTAATGCCCTTATTTTTTAAGGTCTTAATTTTAATGGCTTCTTTTACCATACTGTTATTATCTGTGTAAGTTTCTTTATAAGAAACATATTCACAAATGATATGGTCTTTTTTATTTAACACATCCTCAAGATATTCATATACGTCTTTAATTGATGCTTTTTTATCCATATTTGCAGCACCAAAAAAAACATTAAACAAATCTTCCCATGCATATGCCTTAACTGAATTCTTATCTGATGCATTTGGTATCCTTAAAAAGAATTTTGAAATACCCTCATCATTCTCGAGAATGATTTGAAAAGAACGTTTTCCGTTTTTTTCAAAAACATTAAAATCTTTGAACTTGCAAACACCAGACATTTTAGTCCATGATACATAAGCCACAATCACACCAGAATTCACACCATTTTGTAATTCTGTTAAATCCGATAGAAAGTCATTCTCAAACATAAGAAGAACTCCTTAAAATAAGGTTATTAAAAACAAAAGGGTTTTCCTTTTGTACCTTTATTTTAACAATACTAGTTTAAAAAGTAAAGTGGATTTAAACTTATTTTCAACCCTTTTTCCAAAATCTACCAAGAATCTTAGCATCACAATCCATGTGAACCTTGTTCGTTCCCCATGAACTCTCTAAAGCGAATTGTTTAATAATAATCATGAATTTTTTCATTTCATCTTCATTTGTGGTTATTTTTTGTGATACATAAAAACAAATCTCGTCATGTATAACTAAACATGGAAATACAAGTTCTTTATATGTGTCATGTGTTCTGAAAAATGATGAGCATTTTACAAGCCATTTCTTTGTTATATTTGCAGCTGTTCCTTGAATAACAGCATTTGTGCTTTTATATGCAAATTGTGGAACAATTGGAATCTTTACCATAAAAGGTGTCATAACGAATTTATTTTCACTTGAAAATTCAGTCATAAGTTTCATGTATTGTGTTGTTTTGGGCAACCCCTTTTTGATTTTATTAAGTAGAATGCCCGCATCTTTGAAACTTTTGCCTGTTTGTATGGCTAAACTGGTCACGCCTTCACCATAAAGGATGCCAAAAATCATATTTTTAGCATCTTGTCTTTGAATACCCGCAAGATGAGCATTTGTTTCATGGATATCTTCCCCTTTTAAAATGTTCTTTATAAGTTCTTCTTCATTAGCGAGGTCAAAAATAATTCTTAACTCTTGTTGTGCGAAGTCAATGGAAACAATATCAAAATTTTCTGGTGCTGTCACAATGCTTCTTAAATTTACAGGCTTATCAGTTCTTGGTATATTTTGTAAATTTGGGGATGCACAACTCATTCTTCCAGTTATGGCCCCAACGGGATTAAAAGAGCAATGAATGATGCCATTTTTATCTTGAGCTTTCTCAAATCCATAAACATATGTCTTTAAGAGTTTTTCATATCCCCGTATGTTTAAAATAATTTTAGCTAATGGGTGATTTACCTGCTCTAAAATCTCTTCATCAGCCATAGGATTATTTGTTTTTTCTTTTGTAGGCAAAATAATATCAAATTGATTAAACGCCTTTTGTATGGATTTACCCGAACCTACGAAGTCCATACCAGCCATATCAAAAAAAGCTTTTTTTTCTAAGCTATAAAGAGCTTCAAGTATTTTTTTTGCATCCTCAAGTTTTCCATGGCTTAACAATACTCCAGTTTTTTCCATGTAATACAATTCCAATGTGCTTGATAGTTCATAGGGCAAATATTGAATAAATCCATTTCTTCTATCATTATTCATACATTTTACTTCATTTAAAAGATAATTATAAAGATGTTGTAATACATAAATATCCCTACAACCATAGGAAACCATCTTTTCAAAAGCAACCTCATCATATTTTTCTTTTTTTCCTAATCCTATATCTGCCTTCAATGGTAAGTTAAACTCAAAAGAAAGTTCATTTAAAGAAGCACCTCTAATATCTAAAAAAAGGATTTTAGTAAAATGTAACGTACATATTACTTTCTTTGGTTCAAAATCAATTCCTAAATATTCTCTAAAAAAAGAATTCAACATATGTAAATCGAACTTTGCATTGTGTGCAACCAATTCTTTATTTTCAAGTGCTTCTTTAAATAGCTCTAAAAAAGGTTCATCACAAAGACACCACATATCCATCTGATTTTTTGTATGCCTTAAAGGAATATACAAAATATCTTTTGTATCAAGATAACCTATTTGTAAAGAAAATGGCATATTTCCATGATAAGGTTTTAAACCATCCGTTTCAGTATCAATAAAAAGCGTGTTTGATTTCTTTATAAAATTAAAAATGTCGTGGTATGCCTTAGCTACTATGTAAGCCATATTAAACCTTTTTACCTTTCTTTTTTACTTCTCTCAAAAGAGCTTTATCTTGATTGGTTTTTTCTTTATGACAATCTAAACAAAGCACTTGAAGATGTGTTTTAACAACATCTTCTAAAAGCAATGTTTCCCCATTATACATTTCACAAACAAGTTTTTCAAGTGGATTCATGCTTTTTTTAATTTTAACAACTCCACACATTTGTTTTCTTAAGAAAACATCGATAGAATCATGAGAAGAGGCTTCTAAATGGTCTATTTCTATATGTTGAGCGTAAAAGTTTTGCTTACATTTTTCACATCTATATTTCCTTTTCTTTACTGTCTCATGTGAATTTAAACATGCCAAATCCATTGCAAGTTTTCTCATGGGTGAATTTTTCCATAACTTTCTTATTGCATTTATTGATTTTTGCTTTGGATTAAAGTCTGTTTTCATTTTCTCACCTTTTTTATGTTCTTGGCAAACTCAAAAATTTCATTTAATTCAATTGAAGAAAAGGGCTTTTTTAAAAGGAAGTTTATTTTACCCAATGCTTCTTTCATCTTTATTTTCTCATCACCTTCTTCTTTTGTTAAAACCATTTCATCAATATCTTTATATGAATATGATACTTTACATTTAATATCATAAATATAAAGACTAACCGTTCTTTTCATGAGTTTAGCAACTTTACATAATCTATAGGAATTGGTGTGAGTACTATAAAGAAACACATCTTCTCCTTGTTTTAAATCTTCAATTTTCATTGTTTTCTCTCCCATTTCTCAAGTTTATAACCTTCATACATTCTAAAGTTTTCCTTTATCCATGCCTTTTTTGTGGATTCCCATTTATACCCTTTTTCTTTAGCGAGCTCTTTTTCATCAAAAGAAACAATTGCTATAAGAGTAACAGGATTTAAATCAATAATCTTCTTTTCCCATTCCTCAAAGGCCTCATCAGTTTCCTCATAAAATTTCTTTTCGTAAACTTTATAAGAATCATTCCAAGTGTACCCTTTTTCTTTGGCTTTATCCTTTTTATCAAAAGGTAAAGTTGAAATGTAATATATAGGTTCTTTTCCTAAATGGGAAAAAAACTTTTCTAAGGAGTAAATTTCTTGCTTGTTTAGCAACGATATCATAGCAGAAACATCGACCATGGCTTGATGTGCATCAGCAATCAAAATACCAAAATCACTGCATAAGTAAGAAAGTTTTGTAGCATTTTTCCAAGGGAAATCTTTATAAGTACACATCACCCGATCTTCTGGAATAATGATATCAATTTTCTTTAACATGTTTACATCAAAGTCAGCATTGTGCGCTAAATAAATGAATTCTTCATTTTCAAACGTGTTTGCTTTATCCCATTCCTTTTTAACATGCTCTTTAGAATGACCGTGTTGGCATATAGCATTCGGTGTTATCCTATGAGGAACATCTTTACCAATGGGAACATCTGTGTAAATGAGATATTCATGGCCTTCTATGGGTAAAAGTTTATCATTTTCTAAAATACAATCAACCCAAGCCACTTGGATTGGTTCATCAATTTCATTTATTCCTGTTGTTTCTGTATCAAAGCACCTTACTAACATTTTCATACCTCATTTTCTATCAATTGATATTCGGCTACTATATCACAATTTGCTGGTAGAGTTGGATATTTTTCATCAAACTCTTCTTTGTCTTTATAATTATCACGATTATCTATATCTACTTGTTTAATTTCACAAACAAGTTTAGCAACATAACCATGAAAATTTCTTAATTCTGATTCATAGTCCGTTAATCCGTATTCTTCCTTTTGCTCTTCAAGCCAATATAAAGCGCTTTCTTTTGTGCAAAATGTTTCCATTCCCATTTCTAAATCTTCATTTATATAACACGCAATCCACATTTTTACTTTACTCCCATATATTTTTTCATTCCACAAGCAATTTTATAAAATTCTTCAATAATATAAAAAGCATCACTCTCCTTATTTTCAAGCTGTGCTTGCGCATAATACATAAGCGCATCCATCATCTCCTCTTTTAAATCCTCTAAACAATCTCTTTTATTAAATGGATCAAGATATGTACCATATTTTTCAAGTCCTTTATTTACTTGTTTGTTGAAAAGATATACATACTTTTTAGGAAGATTATTAAAAACATGCGTATGAAGTTCTGGATATATTTCCCATTCGCAACAATGTTCTGGAAACCTTATAATGAATTTCTTTGTTAGCTCCTTAACAAAGTACTTATCAAGTATTAAATAGTTATTTGTGTATTCAAATGGAATAGGATTTTTAAAATTAAATAAAACATCATATAAATAATTCTTTAAATCATTTAGATGTTCTTGCATTTCATCATCCAAAACAAGTACTTTATTTTTCCTCACACGTTTTTTTATAATTCCTAAAAAGGCACTTATAGTGGTCCTTTTTGAAAAAGATGTTGTTGTGTCACCAAAAATCCTACTTGAGACTTTATTGGGTTCAATATCAGATATAAAATTATATAAAGAAATAAGGTAATATTGACAATCTCTCATTTCCTCTTCGCTTTTTTTATCATCGGCCTCTTCTTTGTATTCTGAAAATTCCTCAAAAATAGCGCCAATAAGCCTATAAAGATTTAATTCAAGATTTCCTTCTTTTGGCATAAGCGTATTAGTTTTTCTCACGAATTCACTACATGCTTTGTTGTTTTCAACACTATGCTTCATATTAATTCTCCTTTACTTCCTAAATAACATGCCAAACATAAAATTTCATATCCTTCAATTCCGCTTGCATCACACACATCTTTAAAATATCTGTCATCATCAATTTCTTTTTCACAACAAGCACAAACAAGACCCTCAAAATCTGCTTCAAAAAAATCACTCATTATTTCTTTATCCTTTCTAAATTCTCTTGTAAAATTCCAGCTATTGCCTTTTGAGACACCCATTTTGTTTTTTTTACAAGAATTGGTTCGGTAAATGCAGGTAGAAAAGTCTTTAGACGCTCATATGCATGGAGCGATATGGGTTCCTCTTTGAGGAATTTTTCCGCTACATCAATTCTCGTCTTTGTAATATTCAAAAACTCCTGTATTGTAAAATTTGACTTTAATTCATCAAATGTTTTGATTTGATAGATAGATAACACATTTGAAGCCTTATATTCAAAAGGCTTCTTTTCAATAATAGGAAATTCTATTCCTATATCCTCAAGGATTTTTCTTATTCTTAGTGCTTTCCTATCATCAAGGAAAGCATTATTAAAATGCATTTTCCTACTTTTACCAATAAAACTCATACTTCTTTACTCCTTTCAACATTCTCTAAGTGCACCCATATCTAAAGCATTGTTAATACGGGAACAAGATTCACAGATACGTTCTCCATAGCTATGAAACTTTTTCCCACATTTCAAACACATCCTATCTTTTCCTTTTATAAGAGGTAACCCACATTGAAGACGGAACTTATTTATTTCCTCAAGATTCCTTTTAAAAGTGCTATTCTTTTGCCTCATGATGTTTTCCTTCGCAAAGAAATATTTTTTCCTTCCATAACTATCTCATATTTTTCAGGATGTAATGTTGCTACCCTAGCAAATAGATTAGTTAAATCACTGCCCTTTAAAGGGTTTAAAATTTTTAATCTATTAACGGCTTTACTTGCAGTTAAACAACCTTGTGTTGACACTTGATTTTTCCACCATTTCTCATCCTCTATTTTTTCAATAAACTTATCAAGAACATCATTGAAACTTTTTTCTTGTTGTGTATATGCTATTTCTGTATCATGCATGTTTAAAGAATGTATTTCCCTTGTGATATAACAAAGGTCAAAAGTTTGTAAAAATGTGTCTTTCTTAATAACATTCTCACCTCTTGAAATTGTTAATATGCATGCCATTTTAGCTGAAATAAAAGCCATCCGTTCTCGTAAGCCACTTTTGATCCGTGGCTTCTCTTTTATAAACTCTTTATCATTTATATTATAAAAAAACTTGTTCTCATTTTCCAGATAAAATGTAAATAATGTGTAAACATCATTTAAATAATTTTCCGAACTTTTACCTTCAACAATTGAAGGAGTCCAAATTTTCTCATATAAAAGAAGCTCCTTTTCCTCTTTTAAAAGCTTTTTTGTGTCACTTTCTAAATCTTTAAAACTTTTGTCAGCTGTAAGAATATCCGTTTCATCTTGTATTGACGTTTCAATTCCATTTTTATTATAAAATTTATAAAGTTCATTTTTTGTTTTTTGTTTTAAAAAAACACTCAAGTACTTCCGTTTAAATTCTTCTGTAAATGCTTTTCTTCTTTCATTATAAGTACCTTTTGTATTTTGTTTTTCATTAAATATTTTTTGTCTTTCACCATCAAAATCCATTTCTGCTTCTTTAACAGAAGGGAAAACAAACATATGCCTATTCATAATGCCTTGTGTTAAATCAAAATCTTTAAACGTCGGCACAGATACACCAAAAATATGAGCATGGCAATCATAAATAGGTTTTATTGATAAACTCCCTTTACTTGTTGGTGGTTTTAAAATACCATCATATAAAGAAGACATTGCCCCTTTTAAGTCATTTGTATACGCTTCTTTAGATTCCTTCTTTAAAAAACTCTTTGTTAAGTATTCGTCATACGTTATTAAAACATTTCTTTTGTGGAAATAATGGTTATAAATAACTTCTAATCCGTTTACAGATGTCGGATTTGATGCCTCAAAACAGCAAGGCATATCACCATGTTTCATTGCATTTATGACATGTTCAACAAATTTAATATAAAAGTCTTTACCAGTTGAAGAATTATTTATTAGCACCGTCCAAAGGTTCAATTGTCCCGCACTTTTCCCTTTATGAATTGAAAAACCATAATCCCATGACAATAAACAACCACATATTGAAAAAGCTGTAAACACTGCAAAGTTTGGGATTTTTGGAGAACTATTTTCATAAATAAAAGTCGCCAACTCACCAAAAAAACCCTTTTCATGCATTAAATCAAAACAAAGTTCATTTACACGTTCATTCAGCTCTTTTAAAAGCACTTCTTCATCATTATTTTCAATGTTTTCTTCATTTAAAGGTGTTTTTTTTTCTACTTCTTTATTATTTTCAATTTTTTCTTTAGGTGGTTTATTGGCCAATGGCCTTAAACTCTCAAGAAAATTAATGTTTTCCTCTACTTCTTTAATTAAAATTCTTTTTTCACATGTAATATCCTCAAAATTAAAGCCTTCTTCCCTAATGTGTTTCTTTAAACTATCATAAAAAGGCACATTTTTCTTTTCATGTACCTCTTTATAAGAATTTTCATACTGGTTTCTTGCTTTTTCTTCTGATTCATATCCAAAAGTAGTTCTTGACAAATATAAAAACTTTACTAAACCATCTTTAAAATCTTTACTATGAAAAGCGATAAATCTTGATATCTCATACCATAAATTATAAGAATATGTTGTTTTTAAAACTCTCTTACATTCTCCTAAAATTGCAAGCAAATCCTCATCAGCAATCTTCTCATGAAAATTTAGCTCAAGTGCGTTTTTTTCGTTTTTTGATATGTTAGTATATGAAAAGATTTTTGCAAGGGCTAGCGCTGAAATTTTTGTTAGTTTTTTGGGTATGTTTATGATTTTATATTCACCAAAAGGCACGGTCAAAAATGTGATGGAATTTCCGCAAAGTAAGTCGCAATAAATAAACTCCTTCTTGCTTTCATCAAAAGGGATTTTTAATAAGCATTTACTTGTAAGCGTACCATTATTAGCAAAAACATAATGTCTACCACCACTTCTTGTCTTTACTATAAAAACACCCTCATCCTCTAAAAATGGGTCATTTACATCAAATCCGCAAGAAGCCAACCAATCCTCAAAAAAAGCTATTTGGGTTTGTATTGGAATATTCTTATTTTTCTTTACATCTAAATCAAAACAGCACGTCTTGTCTTTATGTAATAATGCTTTCTGCTCTATTTTATCATTATAAAAGCCCAAACGGCCTTTAAATGTACCGTCATTGTTCAATGTTATTGTTTCAAACTCTAAATATTCCATAAAAACAAGGTCCTTTTTAAAAAAGGGTTCTGCGGGTGAAATTTACATTTAAAAAATAGCATATGTAAAAAAAAAGCGCAAGCACCGCAAGCATTTATTTTTTAAAAACGTATTTAATTTTAAAAACATCACTAAAAATAAAACAAACAAACATTTTTATCTTGTTGGTACACGCCCCTTGTGCTTTTCACCAACTCCTATGCGCAATTGTTTGTAAAACAAAAAATATTCTAAAAATACAAAAAATAAAAACATAAATAAAAGCAAGGATTGGTTCAGCAATATACATAAACGCAATAAAAACACATATGGGAATAAAACCTTGCATGAACCATTTCTTATTCCCTATAGCTAAAAAAATAATACAATAAATAAAATTCATTGCGGGAAAAGGTGCATCTACGTTTTTGTTTAATGAGGAACTTTTATAATCATAATCTTTATGACATACATAACTGCTTTTTATATAAGAAGCACCACATTTTTTACCCATTTATTATCCTCCAAATATACACAAAATAAACTATAATTATAATTGAGCAAAGTGCTAATAAAAAACTTGCCTCTTTTTCATTTTTATTTATCTCTTCACTCATTTTTGGATTAAATGCAAAGTTTTTAAAATTTAAAAAACCTGCTATAGGAACCCAAAATATAAGAAGAAACA
>JFJP01031722.1_pt1 | contig 19968 bp, 17 predicted proteins | sample 431651 | NCBI WGS metagenome assembly JFJP01 (sample SAMN02602958, study PRJNA72255) | Microbial mat metagenome, whole genome shotgun sequencing project. | biome: fresh water; feature: sink hole; material: water; isolation source: purple microbial (photo- and chemosynthetic) mats found in...
ACAACCGAAGCAGGGTTAGGATGTGGAAAACTTGCTAAACTACGCACACTTTTTAGTTTTTCAGTAGGCTTTATTTGCGATAAAGTAAAACTGTGTTTGAAAATTTCACTGTCCTTATCTCCTTGTGCCTTTTTAGTCTCTTATGAATAGTCTTATTAAAAAAACGCTGCTCCTGTTGATTTTTCATTGCTGCCTGCTGAATGCGGCGCGTGCTGAGGTGATTGTTAATGGGGTGGAGGATAAAGTAAAAAAAAATGTCTTGTTGATGCTATCGCTGAACAAAGAAACCTGTGAAAGCCCCGCTTGGAAAATTAAACGCTTATTTGAACAAGCCGATAGCGAAATTGACAGCAGTTTGCGGGCTTTGGGCTATTATAATGTCAGCTTAAACAAAGTGTTGACGATGAAAAACGATTGTTGGCAAGCCCAATTTGCGGTGCAGTTAGGGCAGCAAGTCACGATTAAAACCATTGCAATTACGATTAGGGGCGAGGCAAAAGAAGATGAGGCGTTTTTAAGTCTAACTAAAAGTTTGCAGGCAAAAGTCGGCTCACCGCTTCAACATAGTTTTTATGAAAGTATCAAAACGCGCTTTATCGCACTGGCGCAGGAGCGGGGCTATTTAAACGCCCAATGGCAAGAAAAAAAATTGCTGGTGAATAAACAAGCCAATCAAGCAACCATTCAATTGACGTTAGAAAGTGGGATTCGGCAAAAGTTTGGTGAGGTGGCGATTGAGCAAACAATTTTAGACCCTGAAATTGCCAATAAATATTCCAGTATTATTCCAGGGGCGTTTTATAGCAGTGATAAATTAGTACAAACCTACGATATGTTGTCAAAAAGTGGCTATTTTGAGCAAATCGACATCCGCCCCGATTTTGACCGAGCGCGGGGGCGCAGTGTGCCGATTGCGATTCATTTAGTTCCCAAAGACACGCACCATTACAGCCTTGGTTTAGGTTATGGCACGGATGTGGGGTTATTGTTTAATGCGGCTTATCAAAATCGTCATCTCAATCGCGAAGGCGATTCGCTCACTGCCAATCTGGATATTTCCTTTGTATTATCCACCTTAGAGGCTGAATACCTCATGCCGCTCAGTGATGATGGTGATGACCCATTGAATGATTTTTTCACCGTTGGGGTGGGGTTGAAAAATGAAAATACCGACAATTTTGTTTCCAAAAATGCCACGATTTCCAGTAGGTTAAAATACGGTTTTAAAAATGGCTGGAAACAAGCTTTATTTGCTGATTTTAGCTACGAAAGTTTTACCACCCAGCAGCAATCGCGCGATTCCATGATGTTTATTTTCGGTGGCAACTGGAATTACAGCACTGCCGATAATATGGCGCATCCAACCAATGGCTATCGGTTGCGCTTCGATTTAAGTGGCAGTTACAAAACCCCGATTTCAGATGCCAGTTTTATTCGCGCTAATATGGATGCGATGTGGATAAAAACCTTGCCCTGGGGTGATGTGTTTACGGGGCATTTGGGGTTAGGCGGCATGACAATCGACCAATTTGGCAAATTGCCCACCACTTACCGTTTTTATGCAGGCGGCATAAATAGCGTGCGCGGATATGATTACAAAGAACTCGGGCCGCGTGATGCGTTTGGTAATGTGGAAGGGGGAAAATTACTCAGCGTGGTCAGCCTTGAATACGAGCATCCTTTTTTAGATGAATGGGCTGTTGCAGGTTTTGTTGACAGCGGTAATGCGTACAATCTTGACACAATAAGTATCAAAACAGGGATTGGTTTAGGGGTGCGTTGGTATTCAGCCATTGGCCCATTGCGACTGGATTTTGCCGTACCGTTAAATCAAGCCAACTCAGGTTTTCAAATTTATTTTGCCGCTGGGGCAAGATTATGAATAAACGCCGTTGGCTGAAAATCCTGTTAGCCGTTTTTTTCGTGCTAGTAAGCAGTGTTCCTGTGATGCTGTGGTGGATTATCAATAGTGAAACGGCATCTGTTGGGGTGGTGCAGGAAGTCTTTTCCTTGTTAAAACATCAAATGTCGGTGACAACGATTCAAGGACGCTTGCGTGATGAGTTAGTGTTAGATAATTTTGAATATCACAATGATAGCCAAGTGGTTACGGTGAAAAAATTGCGGCTGCGTTGGCAATTGAGCGATTTATTTTCAAAACAACTGAGAATCAGCGAGTTAAAAATTGATGGTGTGACGGTGTTGTTATTGGAAACCCCGCCTGAAGAGAGTGATTTTGACCCGCTGGCAAAAATAGAGTTACCCATGCAAGTGACCATTGATGATTTTTTGTTGACCAATCTACGGATTGAGCAAGAAGAAAATAGCTATCAAGTGGATAAAGTGCAGTTTTCTGCGGCAACTGTGGGTAAGCAGTTACAAATTCACCATTTAGCGGTAGAAGGCGAGGGCGTTAGCGCACACTTAACTGGACAAACCCAACTGGGGGAAGGATTTGCTTTTCGGATGAAATTAGATTGGCAATTTAACGGTGGCGAGCAAGGGCAATGGCGCGGCGTATTAAGCGCGACAGGCAATAGTGAGGTGGTAAGCTTTAATAATCAATTACTTGCCCCCTTTAGTTTCATCCAACAAGGGCAAGTGACCGATTTAATGGACAATCCAACGGTGCAGACGACGGGGGAATGGAAAAAATTGCGTTGGCCGTTGACAGGTCAATTAATTCAGATTTTCAGTGAAACTGGTCGCTTTACTGTCGCAGGTAATGCGCAGCAGTATCAAGTGGCAATGCAAGCCCACTTATCACAACAGCGATTGGCGCAAGCACAACTGCAATTTAACGGCACAGGAACGACAGAAAACTTTAGCATTACGCAATTAAACCTGCGCTCTCAATTAGGACAATTACAGCTTAACGGCGAAATAGGTTGGAAAAACGCGCCCCATTTTGATGTAGTCGCGCTCGGTTCTCATTTTAATCCTGCCATCGTGATGCCTGAAATGGGGGGGGATTTGAATTTTAAAACCCATTTAACAGGGCAATTGTTAGCTGAAAAATTGCAGCTTGCGGTGCTGATTGAGTATTTAAAAGGACGCTTGCGCAATTATCCTGTGTTGGCAGAAGGGCAATTGAATTTAGTCGATAAGGAATTGGAAATAAAAGCGTTGCGCTTGGCTTCGGGGGCAAATACGTTATCGGCACACGGGCAATTAGGGGAAACCCAAGCCCGTTTAGAAGTCAAACTCGCCGCACCTGAATTAAAAACTCTTTGGAAAGGCTTAGGCGGTCAATTGAATGCCACTGCCCATTTGCAAGGCACATTAACCGACCCTTCACTGCGCTTAGAAGCCAAAGGCAAACAACTCCATTTTGCAGAACACGCGCTTGCGGATTTAACGATGGCGGTGAATTATGCAGCGGATAAAAAAAACCGCTCAACAGTGCAGGTCAACGCGGCGGGTTTGCAATCGGGAGCGACTAAAATCAAGCATTTTTCCCTGACTGGACAAGGTGTGCCAGCGCAACATCAATTCACTGCCCAAGTCGATTCACCTGACGGGACAGTGCAGTTAGCTTTAACAGGGGCGTTAAAAAACACCGACTGGCAGGCGCGTTTAACCCAGCTTATTCTCACTCAGCCACAAGCGGGGCGGTGGCAATTAAATCATCCAAGTGTCTTAGTAATCAACAAACGGGCGGCTGGCGTTGATGTCAAGGTAACAGAAAGTTGTTTTACCCAAGCCGCCGCACGGGTTTGTTTGGAGGGAAATTATCCTGTTTCAGGGCAGTTTCAAGGGGCAGTTCACGCCAGTTTACCGAGTGCGTTGGTAAAACCGTATTTACCGCCCACTGTTAAATTTCACGGGCAGTTGGCGGTTGCGGCAAAGGTGCAGAAAAATAATGCAGGCTTAACAGGACAGTATCAACTTTCGCTGTCACCCGACAGCCAAGTGGCTGTGACTGTCGATAAACAAGTGACAACGATTCCCTTTAATAAAATGGCATTAACAGGCGCATTGCGTGGTACACAGCTTGAAAGTGTGTTAGATGTGGTGTTTGCGCAAAAAAATTCTTTGCATGGGCAGTTGCGTTTGGATACAGGTAAATCGCAAGCGATGGCAGGGCAGTTTTCCGCCGCTATTATGGATTTTGCCCCACTTGCGCCGTATATTTTACCACTGACTGACTTAAAAGGTAATTTAACCGCCGCGCTGACTGTGGCAGGAAGTTTAAAAAAACCGAGCGTGACGGGGGCTGTGTCATTAAATAAGGCGGCGGTTGCAGTAAATGAAGCAGGATTAACCCTCCATGATGTGCAGCTTAAATTAAGTTCACCCATTGCAGCGGCAGAACAGATGCTTATCACAGGTTCTGCAAAATCGGGGGCAGGGCAGTTAAATCTCAATGGCACTGTACAGCTCAATCCTGTGTTAGGGTTTCCTGCGCAATTAAAAATAACGGGCAACGATTTTGAAGTGGTAAAACTGCCAGAAGCCAATATCGCGATTTCGCCTGAGTTAGTCGCTCATTATGAAAAAAATGCCGCGCGGGTTTCGGGTAAAATAAGTTTAAGCAAACTGCAAATTGAATTAAAACAATTGCCTGCTAACGCCTTAAAACCCAGTGAAGATGAACAGATTGTCGGAGCAGAAAAACCCGCGCAGGCAGAAGCCCCGAAAACAAAAGTTGCACTGGATATTGACCTTGATTTAGGCAAAGAAGCCCATTTCTCAGGGTTTGGGATGGCAACGGATTTACGAGGCGCTTTGAAATTAACCCAAAAAAACGAAGCGTTAGCGATGTTTGGCAGTGTGGAAATGAGTAATGCACGTTATAAAAGTTATGGACAAGATTTAACCGTGCGGCGTGGAAAATTTGTGTTTAATGGCGCACCGAGCAACCCTTTGTTAGATGTGCAGGCGATTCGCTTGTCAAAATCCAAAAAAGTGACCGCGATTTTACAAGTCAGTGGGGAATTAAAAGCCCCTAAAACCCGTATTTATGCCGAACCTGCCCAGCCTGAATCGGACGCATTGGCGTATTTGATAACAGGCAGTGCATTAAATCAATTAACCAAAGCCGAAGGAAATATGTTGGCAAGTGCCGCGTTATCTTACGGGGCGGGACATTTGTCTTGGTTGACTGAAAAGTTTGGGATTGATGAGTTGGAATTGCAAGAGGGCGAAACCATGAAAGAAAGTGTGTTAGCGTTGGGGCAGTATTTAACCCCTGATTTATATGTGGGGGCGAAAGTGGGCTTGTTTAATAAACAAACCGCGATGGTGGTGAAATATAAAATCAGTGAGGATTTTAGCGTTACCTCGCAAGCGGGCGAATCACAACGGGTGCATTTTAATTATGAGTTTTCCCATAATTAACAGAAAGATTGTCCCCTAAAATTGATGCTATAGTTCTGTTTTTTTATCCTAAATGAGCCATGCAAGTTATTCCTTTAAAATATGGCACGATGTTCAAACGTGCTTTCAGCGACCCTGAAGTGTTTACCGATTTTGCCAATGATATTTTAGGCATTCAACTCAATATCAGTGAAGTGCATACCGAATACGAATACCCAGAACCGATTGGTTTTGTCCGCAGTCAGTATGATTTATTCGCAGAAGATGTGGAACAGCGGATTATTGTTGAAATTCAACAGGTCAAAGAAGGCGATTTTTTTGACCGCTTTTTATATTACCACCTCATCAGCTTAGTCGAACAAGTCGGCGGTTTCAAAGAATACGGCTTTGAGCGCACGGTTTACACTATCGTGGTACTCACCAGTGTGCCACGCGATGGCAGCATGAATTTTAGTTGTGCTATCAGTGATATGAGTCCTGTCACTGAACACGGTAAAACCTTGAATGTGTATCCGCATCGGTTGTTGTTTTTATGTCCGCGCCAAGCCAATGACAAAACCCCGCCTGCGATTAAAAAATGGCTGGATTTTATTGCCGATTCGTTGGATGGAGAAATGAATGCGGCAAGCTATCCTGAAAGTAAATGGCAAAAGCTGTTAGCCGCCATTCAAAAAAAGACCATTGACCCGCAGTTACTGTCCGAAATCAAGGATGACCAAGCTTGGGCTGAGGTGATTAAACGCTCCGAAGTCTACGGAATCAGCAAGGGATTGGAACTGGGATTGGAAAAAGGATTGGAACTGGGATTGGAAAAAGGGCGCGTAGAAATGCTAAAACAGCAACAACAAACCGTGCAAAATGCGCAAAAAATGGGGCTTGATGACGCTGCGATTGCCGCCTTAATGAATTTATCGTTAAGCGAGGTTCAGGCAATTCAAGCGGCAATTGAAAAACCATCTTAGCGTTTTTGCCAAAAGAAACAGGCTAGGTTTTATGGCTCAATCGTTTTAGTGCCGTTACTTAGCCTGTTAAACTTGTTAAAATTCACCAATGTCTTGATCTCCCTATAATCTTCACAAAGGAAAAAAACACCATGACCTCACACTGGGAAACCGTTATCGGTTTAGAAATTCACACCCAATTAGCCACACAATCAAAAATTTTTTCAGGTGCAGCCACCGCTTACGGTGCAGAACCCAATACCCAAGCCTGTGCGGTGGATTTAGGCTTGCCAGGGGTTTTGCCTGTTTTAAATGAAGCGGCGGTCAACATGGCGATTAAATTTGGTTTGGGGATTCATGCAGAGATTGCCCCAGTTTCAGTATTTGCCCGCAAAAATTATTTTTACCCTGATTTACCCAAAGGCTATCAAATCAGCCAAATGGATTTGCCGATTGTTGGGAAAGGGCATATTGAAATTGAGGTAGACGGGGTAAAAAAAACCATCGGTATTACTCGCGCCCATTTAGAAGAAGACGCGGGAAAATCGCTGCATGAGGATTTTCATGGTTTAACTGGCATTGATTTAAATCGGGCGGGTACACCGTTGCTAGAAATCGTTTCCGAACCGGATATGCGCTCACCGAAAGAGGCGATTGCGTATGCAAAAACTATTCACAACTTAGTGAAGTGGCTGGCTATTTCTGATGGCAATATGGAGGAAGGGTCTTTCCGTTGTGATGTGAATGTGTCGGTGCGCAAAAAAGGCGAAGAAAAATTTGGCACACGGCGAGAAATTAAAAACCTCAATTCGTTCAGGTTTATGCAGCAAGCGATTGATTTTGAAGTCGATTGGCAAATTGAAGAGCTTGAATCAGGACGACAAATTCAGCAGGCAACCGTGTTATTTAATCCAAACACTGGCGAAACTAAAGCCATGCGCAGCAAAGAGGAAGCCAACGATTACCGCTATTTTCCTGACCCCGATTTGTTGCCTGTTGTGATTGATGAACCATTGAAAGCGAGTATTAAAGCGCAATTGCCAGAATTGCCCGAGGCAAAAAAGCTTCGTTTTATCGAGCAATATCAATTAGATAGTGAAACAGCGGTTATTTTGACTTCCTCACGGGCTTTAGCCGATTATTATGAAATCGTTGTGAAGGCATCAAGCTGTGATGCAAAAATGTGTGCGAATTGGATAGTCGGCGATTTGCTAGGGGCATTAAATAAAGCAGGCTTGGAAATCAATCAATCACCGCTTGAGGCGATACGATTAGCAGGCTTGTTACAACGCATCGCCGATAACACGATTTCAGGCAAAATCGCCAAACAGATTTTTGAAAGCTTGTGGACAAATCAGCAAACTGCTGATGAAATTATTGATGCACAAGGTTTACGGCAAATTACTGATACGGGGGCGATTGCGGCGATTATTGATGAAATCATTGCCGCCAATCAAAAACAAGTTGAGCAATATCGCACGGGCAATGAAAAAGTGTTTGGCTTTTTTGTTGGACAAGTAATGAAAGCCATGCAAGGCAAAGGCAATCCCGCAGAGATTAATAAGTTGTTGAAAGAAAAGCTAAACTAACCTTTACCACTTTTTATTTAGTTTAAACTTAGGAGATATGAAATGGCAATTAAACAATCAGAATCAATTTATCAACTGAAAATTACTTTACAAGGCTCTAAACCCCCGATTTGGCGACGAGTCTTAGTCCCTGATTCCATTAAATTGGACGAATTCCATGAACTGATTCAAATTGTAATGGGCTGGCAAAATTGTCATCTGCATCAATTTCATTGTAATGGCACGCTATACAGCATACCAAATGACGAGTTTGATGATTTTGACATTGAATTAAAAAACGAAACGGACTATCAACTTTCTCAATTACTGACCGCTGAAAAAAGCTCCCTGCTTTATGAATATGATATGGGTGATGGCTGGGAGCATAAAATAGTTTTAGAAAAGATTTTACCGTTTGATAGCACTGTCCAGTTGCCGCAATGTATTAAAGGAAAACGGGCGTGTCCGCCTGAAGATTGCGGGGGCATTTGGGGCTATAAGTCTTTATTAGAAATCCTTAAAGACAAAAAACATCCCCAACACGAGGAGATGCTGGAATGGCTGGGTGGTGATTTTGATTCTGAATATTTTGATTTGGATGAAATCAATGCACAATTACGCTAACAAAGTAAAAATACGATGAGTTCTTTATATTACGGCGACAATCTGAACGTTTTGCGCGAGGAAATCAAAGACGAATCGGTGGATTTGATTTATCTTGACCCGCCTTTTAACAGCAAAAGCGACTATAACCTGTTGTTTAAAACCCCGAAGGGGCATAAATCGGATGCACAAATCACGGCATTTGAAGATACTTGGAATTGGGGGCAACAAGCAGAACTTGAGTTTTCGCAATTGCTTAAACAAGATAACACCGATGTTTCCGAGTTGATTACGGCATTTCGGCGATTTTTAAAAGAAACCGACATGATGGCATATTTGGTGATGATGGCAAGTCGCTTATTAGAGTTGCAGCGGGTATTAAAGCCGACAGGGAGTTTATATCTGCATTGTGACCCAACTGCCAGCCATTACTTAAAGCTGCTGTTAGATGCCATATTTTATAAGCGTGGGTTTGTCAATGAAGTGATTTGGAAACGTTCTTATGGACATGGCGACTCTAAAAAAAGCATGGGGCGTAGCCATGACACGATTTTTTATTACACCAAAAGCGAAAAGTTTACCTTAAACCGTTTTTTTCATGCGCATAATTCAGAATATTTGGAGAATTTTTTTCGCCATGAAGATGAAAGAGGCGTTTATAAACTGGAAAATCTGACCTCGCCTAGTTTCCGTCCTAATTTGGTTTATGAATACAAAAACTATCCCTCACCAGCAAAAGGTTGGCGGGTGAATTTGAAAAAAATGCAACAACTCGATGCAGAAGGACGACTACATTTTCCCAAAAAACAGGATGGACGGATTATGAAAAAAGTCTATCTGCACGAACTGGAAGGTCAGCCGATGATAGATGTGTGGACAGATGTTAAACCTATCTCTGCACAATCAGCAGAGCGTTTAGAATATCCAACCCAAAAACCACTTGCTTTACTTGAGCGTATTATCAAAGCCAGCAGCAATGAAGGTGATGTCATTCTTGACCCGTTTTGTGGTTGTGGCACAGCAGTTCATGCAGCACAACTGTTAAAACGGAACTGGATAGGGATAGATATTACCCATTTAGCGGTGAGTTTGATTGAAAAACGCCTGAAAGATGCTTTTTCAGACATTCAATTTGACGTTTATGGCACACCAAAAGATTTGGCAGGCGCACAAGATTTAGCGATGCGTGATAAATATCAGTTTCAATGGTGGGCGTGTTCTTTAGTCAATGCCAAACCCTATCAAGGTAAGAAAAAAGGGGCAGATGGTGGGATTGATGGGTTGATTTTTTTTCAGGATGATGAAACAGGGGCGAAAAAAATTATTGTGTCGGTCAAAGGTGGCAAAAATATCACTCGCAGCATGATTGCTGATTTAAAAAATACGGTTGAACGCGAGAAAGCCCAACTCGGTTTGTTTGTCACCTTGTTTGACGCAACCAAACCAATGCTTACGGAAGCCGTCAGCGCAGGATTTTATGAATCGCCTTATCACGGCGCGTTTGCAAAAATTCAGGTCTTAACTATTACTGATTTACTTACAGGTAAAGCCAAAGCGCAGTTTCCTGATTTAAGCATGGGCGGATTAAACTTTAAAAAAGCAAAACAGAATACTCTTTCGGCGCAAAATTCGTTAGTAGCAAATTCATAACCTGAGGTTGGGATAATAGGCATCCTGACCTCAGGTTGATTTAAAGGATGCCCAGTTCCTGTTTCATTTTTTCCACGTCCAAACTTTGCAACAATTCCAGCAGATTCGGATAAATACTGGCATGATAGCCATAGCCCCCTTGCACCATTTCATCAATTGCTTGGGCTTTGCTCCAGCCTTGAAAAACTATGCGATAGGCAGCAATCACTGTCCCCGTGCGGTCTGAACCATGCCAGCAATGAACCAATAACGGGCCTTTTCTATTTTTAATCACTTGCAAGGCGGTGGTTAATTGCGCGGGGGTAAAACTGCCTGTGGCTATTTCGAGTTGGTGCAAGGTGAAAGGTAAGTTTTCAGCTTCTTCCACATCATCATGGTATTCACGCAAACTTAATACTTCGGTCACACCTAATTTTTCCAATTCAGAAAACGCTACCTTTTCGGGTTGTTCAGAGCGATAAAGCGTTTTATCGACTTGATAAAGATTTTCCAGCCCTGTTTCTAACACAGGTTGCGCCCAAGAAACAGGTCTAACACGCGGCTGTGCATCCGCAAAGGCACAGCCCATTAAAAACAGAACAACAATTTTTTTCAGCACTTTTTTTCCTTTATTGGTTTTGCGCATACCAATCAATATTGCGGGTAATGTACATCACTAAAGACAGGGCAATAAATAAACCAATTGTGCCAATTAATAACGCATAATCGGTGGCTTGCAATGTCACATATAAAAAACCGTAAGTGGTCAATAAGCCAACCGCCATTAATACGCCACGCTGTCCACTTTTTAAAACCGCCATGCTATATAAGGTGACTAATACCGTTGAAAGACAGGCGGCGACAATATAAGCCAGTGCGAAAGCAATAAACTCAGAGAGCGACAGGAGGGCTAAATAAAATAAGCACAATGCCGCCCCGACTAATAAATATTGAAAGGGATGGATTTTGACTTTGCCTGAGACTTCAAACAGAAAAAACGAGGTAAACACCAAAGTAATAAATAAGATGCCATATTTAATAGAGCGTTCCACGTTGCGGTAAGAATCAATCGGTGAAACCAAGGTGACACCAAATAAGGAACTGCTCACAACATTGGCATTAAAAACGTCCGTTTCATTGCTTGTCCAATGTTGTGGATAATCACGTCCATAATAAGAAACTTGCCATTGCGCTTTAAAACCTTTGTCAGAAATATTCCGTTGCGTAGGTAAAAATGCCCCGTTGAAACTAGGGTCTTGCCAACTGGATTGCAAATTCACTTCATTTTGAATCCCTAATGGCGCAATTTGTAAGCCGCTGCTGCCATTTAAAACTAAATTTAAACTGACCGATAAATCCTTTTTTTCATCGCTTAAAAGACCTTCAAGATTAGTTTGCACACCTGAAACAAAGCCTGGCACTAAACTACCTGGAATTAAAGGGCGTTTTTGTTGATTGGCTTCTAACATTAACGTTTCATGCGTACCGCGTAAATCCGATAAAGCAAAACTAATGGTGGCTTGATTCCACAAAATATCTTTACTAGGAAACTCAAGCTGGGAAAACTGCCCCGTAATATTTAAATTGCCTGTATAAACAATGGCATCATAAATCCCACGATGCAATTTATTGGGTTTTAAATTGCCTTTCATACTCAGATGGTTAGGTAAAAAATAAGCGTTGGCAGTTCTTGTTTCATTGACTTGCTTTTGTCGCCTAATTTCTTGGTCGCCTTTTTTAATCGTTTCCTCTACCCAACCTGTGTAAGCATAGCGATAAGGAATAATCAGTAACGGCCCTACAATGGTTTGCTCTTTGCCCCAGGTGGCGGTAATTTCACTAATCGTGCCATCGCGTCTGGCTAAACGCTCATCCAATAAAGAATCAATCATTCCCAGTGGAATCAGTAAAATCAGCATTAAAAACGCAATTGAGGCAACTTTTGCCAAAACGCTGTCTTTAAAACGGGATGGCGGCTTTTCAATTTTTTCAGTCGGTTGCCATTCGTTAGGTTCAGTTTGTTCGGTCATTTTTCATCCTCATTGGATAGCACAATAAGCTTGAGTAGGAACGACTTGTTTAATTTCATAAGCGGCATTGGGAACTAAAATAAATTCACTTGCCCCGACAGTCGAGTCTAAATTTCCCCAGTCGTAGGTATAGCCTAACCCTGTCCAAGGTACACCACTGCTGGCACGAAAGCTTTTAAAATAAAGGTTTTTGTAAAAGCCAACATAATCACCGATATTTTTAATCTGCGGTGGGGTTTTAGAAAACTGCAATTCACATTGACTGTCGTTAATGTCTGGGTCAACACACGGTCTAAACAAATCTTGCGGCGCAACCCACATTTCTACAAATACATCATAATTCCAGCTGGCATCCAAACCTAAATATTGTTTTAAACGTAAATCAAGGGCCGCTTTATCGGCAGTAGGCTGGTTTTTTAAAAAATTTTGGCAAAATTGCTGCACTTGTGGCGCGGTCGTGACCCACACGGCATAATCCAATTCCGCAGGCGCGTGCGTGTTGGGACGCAAAAATTTGTCATAGGCGGCTTGTTGTTTCCAAGTCAGCACCAAAATTTTGCTTTTATCGGCATTCCAAACTAATTGGCTGTTATCCACCGTCACAGGCACAAGGTGGGTTGAAATTTTAGTCGCTTTTACCAACGCTGCATCCACCACCGCTTCTTGATAACGCTGTTCGATGGGGTGTTGAAGAGGCGAACAAGCAAGCAATTGATTTAACAGGCAGATAAATAAGGGAGTTTTAAAAGAATATTTTTTTAGCATAAGAAAGTTAGCGTTGAATAATAAAGGGAGGTCAGGCTATCATTTTTACATAACCTATTGATTTTTCATAGAAGAGACAGAATATCCCTAGTAAAATACTGTCGTTAATTTTAAGATAATATCGGTCAATGTAATCTTTAATTCAGTTTTTCACAACAGATGCAGCGATTTTGAAATTCAGGCTAATACAATACGCCTAAAGTATTGTATAATAAACAGTTAAAACTTTTCTCTCGCGAACGCGATTCCCTTTTTTTCAGCAGGTAACTAAATGTCCGATAGTGTTTCTCCATTACCCTCTTTCCGTGACTTGGCACTGATCGATCCGGTGCTTAAAGCTCTGGACGATATAGGTTATGAGACACCCTCCCCGATTCAAGCAAAAATCATCCCCTTCATGTTAGCAGGCAAGGATGTTCTAGGTCAGGCGCAAACTGGCACGGGTAAAACAGCGGCTTTTGCATTGCCGTTATTATCGCGGCTTGATTTAAAAATTAAAAACCCACAAGTATTAGTGTTAGCTCCAACCCGCGAGTTAGCCATTCAAGTTGCTGAAGCGTTTCAAGGTTACGCCGCGCGATTAAAAGGGTTTCACGTTCTGCCAATTTATGGTGGACAAGATTACAATATTCAGCTCAAACAATTAGCGCGTGGCGTTCATGTTGTGGTTGGTACGCCAGGGCGGGTGATGGACCATATGCGCCGTGGCACGTTGAAACTGGATTCATTACAGTGTTTAGTATTAGATGAAGCCGATGAAATGCTACGGATGGGCTTTATTGATGATGTCGAATGGATTTTAGAGCAGACACCAGCGCAACGGCAAATCGCGCTGTTTTCTGCCACAATGCCGAGTGTGATTCGCAAAATTGCGCAAAAACATTTAAACAATCCTGAAGAAGTCACCATTAAAGTCAAAACTACCGAAACGCCTTCAATTCGGCAACGGTTTTGGTTTGTCAGTGGCTTACATAAATTAGATGCACTAACGCGAATTTTAGAAGCCGAAACCTTTGATGGGATGATTATTTTCGTGAAAACGAAAACCGCCACCATTGAATTGGCTGAAAAACTAGAAGCACGAGGCTACAGTGCCGCTGCGATTAATGGTGATTTATCGCAAGCCTTGCGGGAACGCACCATTGAACATTTGAAAAATGGCAAAATTGATATTTTAATTGCCACCGATGTTGCCGCGCGTGGCTTAGATGTTGATAGAATCAGTCATGTCATCAACTATGATATTCCTTACGATACAGAAAGTTATATTCACCGTATCGGTCGAACAGGACGGGCGGGCAGAAGTGGTGAAGCGATTTTATTTGTATCGCCGCGTGAACGGCGTTTATTAAGCAATATTGAAGTTGCTACCAAACGTAAAGTTGAAGAAATGCAATTGCCTTCAACCGAGTTAATCAATAACAATCGGATTAGCCGTTTTAAACAACGGATTACGGACACCTTGGCAGCAGAAGGTTTGAGTTTTTACAGTCAATTAATTGAGCAGTATGAACAAGAGCATGATATTCCTGCGATTGAAATTGCCGCCGCTTTAGCAAAATTATTACAAGGCGATATTCCATTATTGTTGAAACATCCGCCAAAAGTCAGCCCTGTCGAACGGAGTGATAAAGATTCTCGCAATGACCGCCCCCGCCGTGAGCGTTCAGAACGCTCTGAAAGAAATGACAGAGGTCGGGGCGATACAGCGGCTGCACCGCGTGAACGCGGCAGAACACGCAATGCGAACACAATGGAAACAGAGTTATTCCGGATTGAAGTTGGACATAATCATGGCGTGAAACCGGGCAATATCGTTGGAGCGATTGCCAATGAAAGTGGCATTGATGGTGACCATATTGCACGAATCAGAATTGAAGATGATTACAGTACCGTCGAATTACCAGCTGGAATGCCTAATGATTTGCTACTGACTTTAAAGAAAGTGCGGGTGGTTGGACAAGCGTTGAATATTTCTAAAGTCGATGAGTCGGCAAAAAAGAAGGAAAAAAGCAAAAAACGGGTGGGTTCGCCGTCCAGACGCGCTAAAACAGGCACTGAAGAATAGTTTAACCAATCGAAAAAAAGGGAGGCTTTGAGCCTCCCTTTTTATTTAAGTTTCTGGATGATGGGACACATAAATCAACTGGTCTGTCTCAAAGCCTAATTCAGCTGCTTTTTTTATCAATTTATCCTGCACCGCTGCACTCAATTTGGGTTGTCGGGCTAAAATCCATAAATACGATTTACTGGAACTTGTCACTAACGCATATTGATAGTTTTCATCCAGCAGGACAACAATATACGCGCTGTAAAAGGGTCCAAAAAAAGATACTTTCAAATACCCTACATCAGATTTTTCCACAAAATAGGCTTTCCCATCCGCTTGTTGCCACTCTTTTTCTGCGATGGCATAGCCACGATTAATCACTTTAATTTCGCCGTCTGTGCCTAAACTATAATCAGCGGTTATCTGTGATAAACCCCGCTCAAAAGAATTATCCAATCGGGCGATTTCATACCATTTTCCTAAATATTTGTCCGCTACAAACGGTGTGACAGGGGTTATATCGTCAGGAATACTGACACAGCTGCTTAACAGCAAAAACAAAATGAGGCGTATTTTTTTCATTTATTCTACTCTGATAAACCGATGAATTAACCGGCGGTCTTTTTTATTGGGTTTATGCAATGCAGGCGAAAAATCCAAAAACGCCCGTTCTTCGCGTTGCTGCTCGGCTTGCTGTTGACGTTTTTGGATACTTTCGGGGCTTTCTTGATACAACAAAATCGCCTCAATCGAGGGGCGGCGTTGTTCATTCAAACCTAATACGGTCACTTCCCAGTGCGTTTGCTCTTTATTAATCTGCAATTGCGCCCCGATTTTCAATTCTTTACTGGGCTTGCAACGTTGCCCGTTCAAATGGACTTTTCCACCGCTGACAGCATCGCTTGCAAGCTTGCGCGTCTTAAAAAAACGCGCCGCCCACAGCCATTTGTCGATGCGTAAAACAGTTAATTCAGACATGGAGCTAACTTATTCCAACACACTACGCAAGCCTTTGATTTGCCAAGCCGCAAAACCACCTTCCATGCTAACAGCGTGTTGATAACCGAGTTTGTGCAAGGTTTCTGTTGCCAGAGCGGAACGCCCGCCTGATTGACAATAAACAACCATTGCTGCTTCTTTGTTTTGAAAAGCAGACAAATTATTGATTTTAAATTCCAGCACCCCGCGTGGAATATTGATTGCGTTTGGCAAATGCCCCGCACTGTATTCGGCAGGTTCACGCACATCTAAAATCAAATAAGTGGCTAAATTATCGCTCACTGTTTCAGGGATAATTTCTACAATTGTTTTTTTGGCTAACGCAACCAAATCCATCGCGGTCAGTGACATAATTAAATCCTATTTCTAAATGAAAAAATCAGAGTATATTAGTAATAAATAATAGAGTAAAGCCAGTAAATAGCGATTAGCTTACAGGCAAATGTTTTTTAAGTTCAATTGGCAATGAAAACACCACTTTTTCTTCAATCCCTTGATTTTCTATCACCGTTGCCGCACCCCATAGCTTCAGCTGGGCTATCACTTCCTGCACTAATATTTCAGGTGCAGACGCGCCTGCGGTTAATCCAATCACATTAACATCCTTGAACCACGCTTCCTGCATATCTTCATAAGTATCAATTAAATAAGCCCGTTTACCTAACTGTTCTGCAATCTCGCGCAACCTATTAGAATTAGAACTATTAGGCGACCCGACTACTAAAATAATATCCGAAATTTTTGATAACTCATGTACACCATCTTGCCGATTTTGTGTGGCATAGCAAATATCATTTTTTTTCTGCTCTTTAATGGCAGGAAAATAATTTCTAAGTGCATCAATCATCTCTTTTGCATCGGTCATCGACAAGGTTGTTTGGGTGACATAGGCTAAATTATTAGGGTTATTAACGCGCAGATTTTTTACATCCTCAGGGGTTTCCACTAAATAAATGGCTCCGTGCTGCGTACATTTTTCATATTGCCCCATTGTCCCTTCCACTTCAGGATGCCCCGCATGACCAATTAAAATCACTTCTCGGTCAGCTTGAGCGTGTTTAGAGACTTGAATATGAACTTTGGTGACTAATGGACAGGTTGCATCAAACACAGTTAATTTGCGTTCAATCGCCTCTTGCTGGACTTTTTTCGATACGCCGTGCGCACTAAAAATTAAATACGAACCGACAGGCACATCGGCTATATCTTCAATAAAAACCGCTCCCTTCGCACGCAGCCCTTCAACCACCATCCGATTATGCACAACTTCATGGCGTACATAAATCGGTGCACCAAACGCATCAAGGGCTTGGTCAACAACTTCAATCGCACGGTCAACACCGGCACAAAATCCACGAGGATTAGCGAGTACAATTTGCATATCTTGACTTCTTTACTTGGTTAATTAAACGCTCATTCTAGCCTAACATAACGTCAGAAACGATAATTCCGTCATTATCGGCATATAAAAAATGGTCGGTTTTAAAATTAACCCCTGCAAAGGTTAAAACATTGCCTTGTTCACCCGCACCGCGTTTTTGACTTTTTAAAGGATGCGCGTGTAAGGCGCGAATCCCAATCGGAATTTCTGTTAAAACATCGCTGTTGCGAATGCAGCCATAAATAACAATCCCTTGCCAACCGTTTTCATAGGCAATTTGACTGTAGGTTGCGCCAATCAATGCACACCGATGTGAGCCCCCCCCATCAATCACTAACACACGATGGTTTACTTGTTCTTGCAATACTTGTTCGATTAATTGATGGTCTTCAAAAACTTTTAAGGTGGTAATTTGTCCGCAAAAATTATTTTTACCGCCAAAGCAGTTAAAAATAGGCTCGGCAATTTGAAAATGTTCTTGTTGTGCATAGCTGTCGCACAATTTAGCTGTGGTAAATATCATAATAAATTTTAAGTATCAGGTCAGAAGAAAACTAATTTGGTATTGCTAATCATACAGCTTACACTAAGCGACCGTTAGTTTTAAGCCTGCTTTTTTTTGCGCAAGGCAGATTAAACGGTAAGATGTCAATTTATTCGCCTTTTAATCCCTTTAAATCTTATGAAAGCAGTTATTTTGGCAGGAGGATTAGGCACACGGATTAGTGAGGAAACCCATTTAAAACCCAAGCCGATGATAGAAATCGGTGGTAAACCAATACTTTGGCATCTTATGAAAATGTATTCAGCTCACGGGATTGATGATTTTATTATTTGCTGTGGCTATAAAGGCTATCTTATCAAAGAATATTTTGCCAATTATTTTTTGCATACCGCCGATGTCACCTTTGATATGAAAAACAATACCATGCAGGTGCATCAAAATATGGCAGAGCCGTGGACAGTGACACTGGTTGATACAGGTGAAAAAACCATGACAGGCGGGCGTTTAAAACGGGTGCGCGATTATCTTGATGGCGATTTTTGTTTTACCTATGGCGATGGGGTGAGCGATGTCAATATTGCAGAAAGCCTGCGCTTTTTTCAACAGCAATCCACCTTAGCCATGATAACCGCTGTCTATCCGCCTGGGCGGTTTGGTGCTTTGGAGATTGAGCAACACAAAGTTGTTTCTTTTAAAGAAAAACCACGCGGCGATGGCAGTATGATAAACGGTGGCTTTTTTATTCTTTCTCCCCAAGTGATTGATTATATTGCAGATGATGCAACGTTATGGGAAAAAGAACCCTTGGAAACTTTGGCGTTAGAAAATCAACTCAGTGTTTATAAGCATGACGGTTTTTGGCAACCAATGGACACGCTACGAGACCGACATTATTTAGAAGAGTTGTGGCAATCGGGCAATGCGCCGTGGAAAAAATGGAGAGAATAATGCAACATTTTTGGCAAGATAAAAAAGTGCTAGTCACTGGACACACAGGTTTTAAAGGCAGTTGGTTGTGTTTATGGTTGCAAGCATGGGGCGCAAAAGTGACAGGGTTTGCATTATCGCCACCGACACAACCCAGTTTGTTTGAACAGGCGCGGGTCGCTGAAAATATGGACTCGGTTATCGGCGATATTCGCGATGCAGCGGCGATACAAGCCTTGCTAAAAAAAGTCCAACCTGAGATTGTGTTTCACTTAGCCGCTCAACCCTTGGTGCGTTATTCGTATCAACAACCGCTGGAAACTTATGCAACTAATGTGATGGGAACGTTGCATTTATTGGAAGCCATTCGGCAAGTTGATTGTGTACGCGCGGTGGTGATGATTACCAGCGACAAATGTTATGAAAACAAAGAATGGGATTGGGGCTATCGGGAAAACGACCCATTAGGAGGACACGACCCCTACAGCAGCAGCAAAGCTTGCGCTGAAATTTTAATCGCCTCGTATCGCAACTCTTATTTTCATCCCGCCTTGTTTGGAATGCACCGAACCGCCATTGCCAGTGCGCGAGCAGGGAATGTGATTGGTGGCGGCGATTGGGCGCAAGACCGACTTATCCCTGATATTATTCGCGCCTTGTCCGCCCAACAAATCATTAAAGTTCGTTATCCCCACGCGATTCGCCCTTGGCAACACGTTTTAGAACCCTTGGCTGGCTATTTACAATTGGCAGAAAAATTGTACTTGGAAGGCAGTCCTTACGCGCAAGCGTGGAATTTTGCCTCCCCTGCCGAAGACGCAAAAACCGTGCGGTGGATAGCGGAAAAAATGTGTGTTTTGTGGGGCGGGGTCACAGGCTGGCAACCCGAAGCGGGCGAACACCCGCACGAAGCGCGTTATTTGCAGCTTGATTGTGCAAAAGCACACGCTAAACTGAGCTGGTTTCCCCGTTGGCAACTTTCAACAACACTAGAAAAAATTGTGCAGTGGCATCAAGCCGAACAGCAGGGCATGGATATGCAGCTGGTTTGTTTGGCGCAAATTCAAAAATATATCACGCCTTAAGTCATTGGGGCTAAAGTTATCGGGTACTAAAATCCCCCTAACCCCCTTTAAAAAAGGGGGAAGCTCCCTCCTTTCCTAAAGGAGGGCTGGGGTGGATTTTAAGTTGAGTACCTCATAACTTATGATTATCTACTTAACTTTATGAAAAAAATCTATCGCTATGCAA
>JFJP01027266.1_pt1 | contig 19966 bp, 22 predicted proteins | sample 431651 | NCBI WGS metagenome assembly JFJP01 (sample SAMN02602958, study PRJNA72255) | Microbial mat metagenome, whole genome shotgun sequencing project. | biome: fresh water; feature: sink hole; material: water; isolation source: purple microbial (photo- and chemosynthetic) mats found in...
TTGATGAAAGATTTATCGAATTATTTTGGAGAATGATTCTTAAGAATGGTTGGATGAATGAATATTCAGACTCAGTTTAACTCTCACAAAAACTAAATAAGAAGAGCATTAAAATAAAAAAAATAATTAAAATCTATCAAAAAATTTTTAGAAATATTGGCTTCATCAAAGATTGAACCTTTAAAAAAAAGAATGGAGAGCATGGATTAAATCTTCCATAAATTTAAAAAAATAACAAAAGTATTGTATTCTGTTATAATTAAATTAAAAAAGTCAATTATAAATTTCATTAAAAATATTTCTTTTTTTTAAAAAAAAAACTTTTTTTTGAGACTTTTTTTAATTTTTCGTTTAATTTATTCTTTTCAAACCTTTAAACTAAGTGAATTTGAATTAAACTAAGAAGAAAGGATATTGCTTCTGATCCATATTTTTGATCTCCACAAAATCAGTTCCATAAACCTTAAACACAAATTCTTGTTCCTTCATATTGTACCACTGAGATCTCACTCCAACCAAATAGCTCTTTGCTTCTAAATTTGAGCAGAAAACCCAAGTATCAATATTATTATCCTTCAAAGGATTGATATACATATCTTCATATTTAATCTTTCCATTATCCACACTAGCCACCTTCAAATTGACATAAGAATAAGTATATCCAGAAGTCTTTGCGAATTTCCTTTGATTTTTTTGAACAGCAATAAAGAAATAAGACCCTGGTGTTTTCAAAACAACTTCAAACACCTTTATTTTATTATAGTCACTTTTGGTCTTTAAGCAGGTGAACTTATAATTATCGAAATACATACAAATTTCGATTTTTCTAAATTCTTTGACAAATTCTTCAAAAGGCATAAAAAAAATCCCATCTTCTTTATTCTCAAATTTGAGCTGAGTCCTCAGTTCATTAGTCCATCCGTTCCAAGAATCTCCCCATTCTCCTTTCCATTCAGTGTGTCCCCAAGGGTTTCTCAATTGAACAAGTCTCACTTTTTTCCCAGATCTCTGTACTTCATACCCTCTTAAAAGACTATAAAGATGGTTATTTGAAATCCCATTATCACTTTTTTTACTATGGTCACCAGTTCCTGTGCTGCTGGCAGCCGTCATTACCCATTCAAATTTGGTCGCTTTCATGATTTCTTCGAATAAATTAGGATAGGCGGGGGTAAAACTTGTGCAAGGAGCTCCTGTTAATTCATTCAGAACCTCACGTGCCCATCCTCCTTCTATATTAGCATATCCACCATACATCTTAGCCCAAACTTTCTCGATTAACATCACCCAAATCTCATTTCCATTGCCCTTAGCAAACGCAGGTTGAGCATTATGTCGATAGCAGGGGACCAGATCATCAATTAGAAGAGATTTCCACAAACCATCTTCACAAACATTAAAACAATAACAGCTTGTTGGAGCTATATCTCTGGTTATAAAGAGTCGGGCTACTCGATTTGAATGACCTTTATCTGCAAGAGCAGCTATTGCAGCCATAAAATAACAATTACCAATAGCTCCTTGTTTGATATCTTGAGGTGAAATGTCGTCATGAAAGAGCTTATAATTCTTAGCTCCAAAAAAGTCATCAGGACGCTTCCAAACATCACATGGACGAGCTCCTGAAATCCAATCTTTAGAATAATGGTTGGTGCCATCTCCTTCAAGACTTTTGACCTCAGGTGCGAACTCTTTATCTACGAACTTCTTCTCATTTGTTTTCATTATTGATGTTATTTGTTGAAGATATTCTTTCATATAGTTATTGGGTTTTGGCAATATTGCTGGCTGGCCTGTCGCAGGATCTTTTTGGGTAGGATCTTCATAAAATTCACAATAGAAATCCATGTGTTTTTTTGTGGATGCACCAAAAGTTTCTTCTGTCACCACATCCTCGAGTTTCCCCTTCCATTTTTGCTCTATATTTTCATATTCCATCTTTTCTTGAGGTCCCAGATTTAGACAAGAAAATTCTGCAGGTTCCATCTTTTTGAATTTTTTATTTATATTTTTATTTGTGTTTTTAATTTATTTAACTAATCGCACAATAATTAAAATTTCTTATCATATTTCTGAAATATACTGCTGTAATCATATGTCCCAGGCCCAGGACTTTGATTTTTTATTTTTAAAAAATCTCCTCTTTTTCCACAGCCAAACCCTATCCTTTTAAATCGTCCTGGTTCCACGAATTCCATTTTCGGTTGGCAAATTATACAAGGTCCATTATCTTTTCCATTATTATTGAACGCATTTCCCTTGCCAGTTAAAGAAAAGCCGCCGTTTTTTATTTTTGATTTGATTTCATATTGCCCTGGTCCTGGTATTTCTTTAGCTACTCCCAAAGGCATTTGATCAATGCCTGGCAAAAAATTTTTTTGGAAACATTCTCTTGACATTCCAAAACTTTTGCCTTTGTTTAATGTGTCGAATTGTGATGGGATTTTATAAGTATTGGCTCCTGGAAAATCCCTTGCGTTCTTTAAAACAAATGGTGGCATGCATTGTTTTTGACCGTAGCCAAAACTTGTAGAGCGTTTGCTTTTATAATTTAAATTTTGGCTTTCGAATATCGCAAAAGAACTATCATCACAAACCAATTGTTTAAGATTAATTCTCAAGGCTCTTGGGAAACTAATCGATTGAATGCTGCGTTGCAATGTGCTTACGGATTCATAAGTTGTAGGTGGGCCAAGAGATTTGTGAATAGAATGTAAGGAATAGTTTTTCCTTTTGGAAAAGTTCATCGGAGATTGAGTTTTATTAACAGGATGAAATAAGGGTGTTGATTTGAGAGACATCTGAAAAAAGGATAAAAAAAATTGAAACTAAAAATGTTTTTTTTCTTGAGAGATCATTTCTGTTAATAATAATTTATTTATATAAACATTAAAATACTAGAACGTTTTTTACTGACTAGATCAGTTGGGTTTAATAATAATAATTTATATACACATTAAAATATATTTGTGTTGTTGGGAATGATTTTTGGTGAGGAAAGATTGTCAAGATATTTATTGTTTATGCCTGAAATTGCCGAGTTAATTAAATCCCACTCCTTATCAAGATCCTTGAAGGCTAACATCTCTTTTTTTAAAGTTTTTGACTCTTCTGATTCAAAATTGTTTTTATTTCCAATGAAATTTGCAGTCTTATCATAACTTTTAAATTCTTGTTGTGCTCTTTTAATAGAAAATTCTTATTCTATTTAAATATATTTAAAAAACTTACTCTTTTTGGATTGATTCTAAATTTTCTGGAGTTATATCGTTATAAGCGTCATTGAATTTTACGTTTAATTTCAAATAACTATCCAATTGAACATTTCGAAACTTCGTCAAATTTGTCAAAACCCGTTCTTTTTCTCTCAATCTCGCTATTTCGCTCTTATAGACATCACAAGTGTTTTCAAACTCCCAAACTTTCGTTTTACAATTTTTCAATTCTCTTTGCTGATCATCAATCAACATTTCATATCTTTTCTTCACCTCTCTATTAAATCAATAAAACCCCCAATATTTTCAAAAAAATTCAACTTAAAATCTGCCAAAAGTTTCGTTTTCTCCCCTTCATAATACTTCATTCTCATTTCCATATTGTTTTTCTCACTGATTTCCTCTTCAACTTCTCCTTTTAAACTCTTGTTTTCTTTCATCAGTTCTTCAATTTTTGTTTCAAAATCTTGTTGCTTTTGTAAACTCTGACTCAATTTCACCTCTAAACCTATTATTCTATTCATATTATCAGATTGAATCCCCTCAACTCTTTCTTCAATCTCTTTTGAAAATCCTTTTTCTAGATTTTCAATAAAATCTTTTAGCTTTTTTAACTCTTTTTCTTGTGAATTTAGTTTTTGTTCCTTTTCTTTAAGAGTTTTCTCCATGTTTTCGATTCCGATTTGCTTGAAAATAGTTGATTTCTCCATTTCTTCTTGTTTTTTCTTTTCAACCAAACTTTCATTTTTATTGCTATGGAGCTCATTTGTGAGTCTTCGAATTTCATTTTCGAGTTCTTTCTTCTCCATAAGCTTTATATCTTGAAGATTAGAAATTTCAGCTTCCTTTTTATTGAGATTTAGTGTTAAAATATGGATATTCTCTTGTAATTCTGAGTCTTTCTTTGTTAAAATTTCAATATCTTCTTCATATTTTAAACGATCAGAACGTTTTTCCGTTGAAATTTGCTGAATTTCTCTCTCTAAACGTGCTAGAATCTCTTCTTTTTTGGACATAATCTCTGATTTTTCTGCAAGAACTCCTTTTAACATCTCGTTTTCCAATCGAAAATTCGACATTATTGTTGTCAATTTATTATTTTCATTGCTCATAATCTTCATTTCTAATGTTGTTGTTCTCATATTATCTTCCATTTTTCTTTGAATATTCTCTTTTTCTTCAAAAACTCGCTTCAACTCCTCTGCCGTTTTATACAATCTCTCTTCTAAATGTTTGTTTTGAAGTATTAAACTCTGAGAAACACTTTATAAAAAAAAAATGAGATTTTTCTAGGATTTTTACATGAATATACTTATAATTATGCTGACTTATCGCATTTACATTTCTTTAAGTTTCTTTGAAAAATCAAAAGCATCCTTGACCTTATTCTCGATATTTTCAAGTCTTTTTTCTGGGTCAACTTCACCAAGTGATTGAGAAGAAAGGTTCTGGAAATCAATGTGTTTAAGCCAATTATCTCCCATTGAAATTTTATTATTTTGTCGACTAATTTTTAAATTAAATTTTCTAATTTGTTTTTGAAAATAAATTTGCAATTTAAAAAAATAAATAAATTAACGATCAAATAAAAATTGAAAATTTCCTTTATTTATGTGAAGCCTTTTAAAAAATATGTTGATCTTGTGATTTTAATTTTCAAATTCGGGCTCTGCACAAGAAAAATATTAGATTGTTTTATTTTATTTTAAATGGCTTGGAAAAAATAAATTTCTTATTAATTTTTTTCAATTTCAACCACTCCAAATTGAGATAAAGAGAGAGAGAAGAAAAATATTATCACTAATTTCAAATTTATTTTCAAACAAAAACTTCCTCTAATTCTTCAAAAAATTTAGTATGAATTCCAATTTGCAAAACTTTTTTGTCGAGAGTTATTTAATAGAAAAACCGCATGAAAACCAAGTAGAAAAGCTATTAAAATTGTTAGAAGTCCCTAAAAAACATAGAACCCATGAGGAACTGAAAAAAATTAGCACCCTCATATCAGTGTTTAATTTTTATTTGAAAAATAATAATAATAGTTTAATAAAAAACTGAAAGGTGTACAAAAGCTTTCAAAACTTTAAAAATACACCTGAAATTCTAAAAATTTCCCATGAAATTTCAAGGAAGTTTGTTTCATCTGATCTATTTTTATTTAAAAAGGTTCATTAAATTTTTTGTTTTATTTGATAAAATTTGAAAAAAAGCGTGATGTAGCTGATCGATTTTACATTTTATTGAAAGGCACAGCAATTGAATATATTTTTGAGAATCAATATTCAAGAAGAATTTTGAGTTCTCAAGAAGAAGTGAATTCTTTTTCAATTTTTAATTTTGTTAATTTTTTCTCAAGCCTGTCGAACGAGAATATAGTGAAGGTGATATTATAGGAGAATTTGATATAAATGACGACATGGCACAAAGGAAAACTACAGTTGTTGCTAAGGAAGATTGCTTTTTATTGGGGGTTGAAAAAGAAACGATTCAAAATTACATGAAAGTTAAATAAATTTATTGTTCATCATTAATTTTTATTTAGAGCTCAAAAAGTTCAAATTATAAGAATATTTTAGAGTTTTTTAAACAATTGCCCACTTTTTCTAAGTTTTCTCATAAAATACTTGAAGAATTGACTTTGCAATCTAATTTGAAATTTTTTGCTTCAAATATTGTCATTGAAAGGCAAAACCAATATCCTCAATTTGTCTATATTGTATTTAAAGGCAAGTTAAAAGTAAAATAAAAGAATTGAATGTCATACAAATGTAACTTTTAATTTAACAAAAGGTAATAAAAAATTTAAAACCCAAGGAAGATGAAGCTTTTTTATTGGAAATCGATGAATTAAGTAAGGTTTATTTAAATTGTTTTTTATTCGTAAATTATTTAACTAAAAAATAAAAATAGATAAAGGAGATTGCATTTGCCACAAAGAAATTTTAAATAAAGAAAAATTAGAATTTTCAATTATAACAGAGACCAATGCATCATTGATTTTGATCATGGCAAAAGATTTCCTCGAAAAAATACAAGATAAAAAGGAATATTTCAATATGGTGAATGAATACCCAAACAATGAAAATATAAAAGATTTGTTTCAAGAAATGAAAGATTGGCAATTTTTTAAAAAGAAAGCTCTTGAAAATATTCAATTTAATAAACACAATAAAAACGCAATAAATATGTCTAGGTTTTTCTTATTTTAGAAACATATTTATTTGTTTTTAGATCCCCTATTAAAGTTCTTCATAATGTCAATGCTCCACGAAATATAAATGGAATAAAATCACATCCATCATTAGCTTATTGCAAAATGAAATAGAGAAAAATAGCTGAACGCATTGCAATTTTTTTTATTATTATTTTGCTATAATTTTTTTATATAACAAAAATATTTTACCACACAAAATTCCTGGAAAATCAATTTTTTTTAGTAATAAAATAATAAAAGAAAGGCTTTGAAAAATGAATAAATATCTCAAAAAACAACAAAAAATATTTATTTACTTTTACCATTTGAATTTTTTAAATTTTTTAAAATAAATGTATTCTTTGGAAAATAAAGAATTATACACCCAAACTAATATGACTCCTCAGCCAAACAACTTTCGGAAGGAAATAGGCGAGGAAGCCGTCTGGACATTAAGTTCAGCGAAGCCTGGAAATGGAGTCGATCAATTAAGAGACGATAATGTGAATACTTTCTGGCAGTAATTCATTTATTTTCTGTTAACTTCTTATTTACACGTATTTTATTTAGATCGGATGGAACTCAGCCCCATCTAATAAACCTGCAATTTTTAAAAAAAGTGAGGATCCAAGTACTTTTATTTTTCTATTGATGAGAAAAAACATTTGTTAATTTTAAAAGGAAATTGCTTTGTATATTGATTTTAAAAGTGATGAAAGTTATACACCCAATAAAATTAGCATCAGAGCTGGTACCACCTTACAGGATTTAAAAGTAAATGAAATTTAACAATAACCATTTATAAAATAACAATTAACAATTGAGGAAGTCTTTTATGTAGAGTTAAAAGAGCCAAGTGGATGGTATATTTTTCCATTAAAAACAAAACTTTTGAATGGAAACGAGAAGTTTTTATCTTTAATTCCCTTTGGTCTGATCAAAAATTTCCTATTTATAGGCCTTATGTCACTACGATGAATATTCAGATCGTTATCTTGCAAAACCAGCACAGTGGAAAAGACACACATATAAGACAAGTGAAAATCTTTGGGCCTAGAGAGTAAAAACTCATTAATTTTCATAAATAAAATTAATAATTCTTATTAGAAAATTAACTCAAGGATTAGCCTTCCCTGATTTTAAAAGTCCTGAAATAACACAATATTTCTGTTTAAGATAACAAATTTAAATTTAATTTCTTTTTTTTTTTTTTGAATTCGAAATAACTTCGAAATAATCCGGGAGTTTTCTTTAATTTTTCTTTTAATTTTCAAAAAACCAATGAATTTCTTAATCCAACCATATCAAGAGAAGTCTTCTGATATTCCTGAAAGCCGTCAATTAATTAATTTAAGCAATACTTTGAACTCAAGGGCTCAAAAATATAAACGTCAAGAGATTCTTAGCTCTAAAAGAAAGAATTTCGATCCTTCTTTCATTGACACGGCTATAATTCATGAAAACCCTGAGCCACTTATCTCAGAACTTTATGAGATAATGAATCGAAACTTCAATAAATCTTCTATTTCAAATACACATAAGAACAAAAATATTAAGAATTTATTAGGCGATTTGAGGAAAAGTCTTTATCAGCCAAATGAATTAATAAAATCAATAAAGAATTTTGATGTTTATCTCGATTTACTCATCCGTATTTTAAAGAATAATCCCACTGATATTCTATTCGAAAGCTTAAGGAATATTTCCTTATTAACTTTTCATAGTCATTTATTTGATTCAAGGATATTGATAGTTCCGTTAATGGAATTAGTTGAAGTCCAAGAGAAGAAACTCAATATAGCGAATGCAAACATTATATTAGAAAAGGCATTGTTTTCTATTGGAAATCTAGCTTTAGAGTCTAATTATCATCATGAGCTCTTCATCAAATCAAAATTGCCGGAACTTATTGTGAAAATTCTTTATAGAAATGATATAAATTTATTAACAACAGGATTATGGGCACTTTCGAACCTTTTTCGGCAAGAAAAAGAGTTTTCTTTAAATCCTTTGATAAATTCCTCAAATCTTTATAAGGTTTTGATGCATTTATTCAATAAATTCAATGAAAATAATAACCCTTTATTGATCTCTGAATTGTTGTGGATGTTGGCTATTATCACAAATATTTCTAATAGCTATGATTTTTTTGATTCAGCATTGATTTTAAAAATCACTTGGTTTTTACCCTCACAAAATATCAAACTTTCCATTCCTTCGATAACAATTCTTGCGAATTTAGCTCAATTTCTTGGGGATAATTGCTTTGAATTGATCAGAAACCCTGCTTTTCAAAGTGTTATTGAAAAAATCCTGCTTTCAAATATATTCATTTGGAAAAGAGAACTCGTGTTTTTATTAGCAAATTTCGTAGCTGTTGACTATAGAATAGCAGAATTCTTTCTGGCTAATAATAATCTTATGAGTTTTGTGAGCGAAATGTTTGGTGAATTGGCTAATAATAACAATAAGGATGACATTTTTCATGATTTATGCTATTTTTTCCTGAACATTGCCTCTCACAAAACTCAAAACTTTGGGAAAGTTTTGACCGAAAACTATAGAAAAGTTTTCCATGTTTTTCAAGGCTTAGATAACAGTCTTGAGAGCAATGTAAATGTCAAGAATATTGCAAAAGCGTTCCTATCATTGATAAACTGATATTAAAAAACAAATAAATTCTCTATTTAAAAAAAACAAGAATTGAATCTAAGTTGTCATTTATTGATTAAAAATTTAAAGTCAATTAGTTTAGTTTTAAAATTTTTCATTTATTTTATTTTAAAAATTTAAAAGCCTCCTAAAATTCATTTTTTAAAAAAAAATAACTATTTCAATTATTTATTCTTTTCAATACTTAATTTTCAGAGATTATTACAATAGAATACAAAACTAAAATTTAAATGCAACGCCTTCAAGACCTCACAAAATCTCTTTCATCCACTACAACCTGCTACGCCATTTGCCTAATTTCCCCTGATCAAGGTTCGCAACTTTCAGGTGTTCTCACCTTTAAGCAAACTTCAAACTCTTGCGAGATAAAAGGCACATTCAGTAATCTTCCCAAAGGAAAACACGGCATTCATATCCATGAATTTGGAAATCTTAAACAAGGATGTCAATCATGTGGAGCTCATTTTAATCCATTTAGTAAAGAACATGGTGGGCCCAATGATACTGAAAGACATGTAGGTGATTTAGGAAATATTCAATCAAATGGAGATTTTGAAACCAAATTTGAGTTAAATGATCAAATGATCAATTTAGTTGGAGAATGGGCAGTGGTTGGAAGGTCAATTGTTGTCCATCAGGATGAAGATGATTTGGGAAAGGGAGGTTTCCAAGATTCAAAGACGACAGGACATGCTGGGAAAAGAATTGCCTGTGGCGTCATTGGATTGTGTGATAAATTTTAGGAAAATATTTTAAAGAAAATTAATGTTTTGAAAAAAAGGAAAGAAATTGTTTGTTTTCCGTTTAAAGATTTCTATGTTGTTTTTCAAGATATTGAATGATTTTAAAGAGAGAGAGCTTTTTTTTATTTTGTTTAAAAAAGGTTTATTTTTATTTTTTTAAAATTTCTAAAGTTCGGACATTATTCCAAAAAAAAAAAAAAAAATTCAAAATAAATATTTGTTATTTTTTCTCCCATTTTACAGACAATTTTAAATAAGAGCTTAAAAAATTAGTTCATATCTCAAAAAAACGAATGAATTTTAATAATTTTGATCAACAGCAACCTCATCTCAACTCTCGTTTCGAGAAAAACACTGACAAATGGAGTGTAATTCCTGATTTTCTCATTAGAAATTTCCATGTTTTTTGTTTTGTTTTGTTTTAGTTGGAGTTACAAAATGGTTCCCTTGTCAGTTATATGGATCAATCATCAAACCGAGTAAATGTTCGTGGCTACAATGTAATATACTTAAATTATTTCTGAAGCAAATAAGTATCTATTTATAGGCCTGGAATATAATTCCGAAAATTTTTCAGCATTTTTTCTCTCGCATTCAAAATTTATACGTCCTAATTCTTTCTCTTTATATGTTTTCAAGCAAAATTGATATAATTTATACAGAGTAAAACTTCTTTGTTTGGCTTATTTTATATTAAAACCAGATGGCTTTTCATTTTTCAATTGGGAATTTCCTTCTTCATTTTCACCTTTAAAGAGATCTATCTTGATTCAATTCAGCGAAAATATAACCTTTTAATAAATAATGGAACTACACGAGTAAATAAATTAAAAACTATTATTCTTTTTATACTGTTTATCTAAAACTTCGCTTTTTTTTAGAGAGCGAATCCAATTACTGGGCTGATAGAATCAGATATCAAATGGAAGGAGCTAGAGGCAATTAATTAAATTTTCACAAATTTCTCATAATTTTTTAAATAGATAGGGTCATTGGTTTATTTGAAGAAAGGAGAAATGATTCCAGCTGATATCATTTTATTAGACTCCTCTGAGATCAAAGAAAAAGAAGCGGTTTGCTTTATAGACACACAATTTTTCGATGGGAAAACCTTCCTTTCGAAGAAAAAAGCTTCTAATTTAACCCAACGTTCCCTTTTTCATAAGAAAATTTAAAAATTACAAATAAAAAAATATTGAAGTGTCTCATAGAAACCATCAGAAAAACAACTTTCTTGAATATAGGAAGATGATATCTGTGAAAATTGAATACAAAGGCCCTAATAATGATCCTAATAGTTTCATGGGATATCTCAAACTTAAAAATGACCCCAAAGTTGAGCAATTATCAATCGAAAATTTTATTCCTCGTGGTGCAAAACTTATTATCGCAGAATGGTAAAAGAAAAGAAAAAAAGAAAAAATCGATCTAATTTTCAAATTTTCTTAACATTAGGATTTATGGATTAGTTATTTATAAAGGCTCAGACACCAAATTAATGCTCAACTCAAATTTCAAATATAGAAAAACAAGTTTCTTTGAGAATTTCGCACAAATTCTTTTTTTGATTTGTTCCATACTTCTTTTGCTTTTAGTGCTGGTAAAAAAAACCAAGCTAAATTTTAGAAAAATCCTCTCTTAATTTTTTCCCAAGATTTCCTCGTTTATGTATCAAGCCGTCACTCTTTCTTCTAAATATGAAGTTTCAGATGGAAAATACGCACAATTCATCTCACATCTCGTTCTCTTAAGCCCTATTCTCCCTTTAGATCTATACCTCGTTTTCGACTCAATTTGTTTGATAAACAAAAAAATTCTTGAAAAGGAGCATCGAGAATCTCGTTTTAAGGACGAATTCTTTGAGATTTCACACCCAGCAGCCTTCAGTAATCTAGCCCATGTTCAATATGCTTTTCTGGATAAAACTGGCACAATGACTGATAGTAAATTTGAAATGTCACAGATTTTCTTCAATGGAAAGATCTTTCAATTTGAGAGTCTTGAGAAGTTATATCTGAATATGAAAACAACTATCACACCTTCTAATACCTTGCAAGTGAATAAAAGTAATCACAATGCATTGAATAGTAATCCTAGTCGTGAAGACATTCCGTCTTCTATTTTCGATAATTCCTTTAATAATAAATTATTGATTCCGTTGATACCAATTAACATGGAGAAAACAAAGGAAAGCTCCCTGAAAAATCCAAAAAAAATTATGAGCAAGCTTTCCCCAAGGAAATCTATCTCTCAAGATTTTAGACAATTCCAAAGCTCAAAAAATATTTTCAATACCATCGAGAACTCCAATTCAAAAGAACGTAAAAAACACGAAGAAAACGATAGCAATAGTAATAAAAAAAACGATGGCCATAGAAACAGCAATTTTATTAACAGTGATGAAAAAGAAATTCAATCGAAAATTAACGTTTTCAGGACGAATCAAAAATATCAAACTCTGAATCTAATGAATTATATGACCAAAGAATTGGATAAAACTTTGACTTATATTGATTTTATCTACGATCAAGATGATTTCTACAACGATTTCAACAAAAGTAAGAAAGATAAAGAAAATTTCGAATTTCAAGAGCTTTTCGAATGTTTTTCTTTATGTCATTCTTCGAAATCCAAAATCAGTCCCTATAGCAAGCAAATCTCCTATGAAAGCGAGCATAAAGAAGAAGAATCTTTGCTTGAGTTCAGCAAAAATTGCAATTTTGTGTATGAAAGATCAGATAATCTTGAAAACCCTGCTGAATATCACATTTTCTCTAAGAATTTAAAATACAAATATCAATTAATGGGAATCAACAATTTTTCATATCAAAGGAAACTCTTTTCTTTGGTGTATAAACATCCATTAACTGGCAGGTTCTTCCTGATTTGCAAAGGTTCTATAGGAGCGATTCGTTCAAAATTGTCTTTAAACCCCGATGAAGAAGAAAAATTCGAAAATATCTTGCGTCAATTTAATAATAAAGGGCTGATTCCCATGATATATTCCAAAAGGGAATTGATAAAAGAAGAAGCTGAGGTTTTTAAGAAAAGAATGAAGAATTTGAAATCGAGTTTAATCAATCAATCAGATCAGCTTGAAAAATTAGCTGATGATATTGAGATAAATCTAAGGGTAATTTGTATTGTCGGGTTCAAAAATGATTTGAAGCCTGATGCACAAGAAACAGTTGAGTTTTTCAAATCCTTGAATATAGATACATGGCTTCTAACAGGAGATACAAAAGAAAACGCTTTACAAGTGGCTTTTGCTTCGAATCTTATTGATCTTTCTCATGAAGCCTTCAGTTTAATAGCAGAAAGCAAAAACGATCTCTTATTTTCAATAAGAAACATATTAAGTGAGATAAAAAACCTTTCATTCAGCAAAATAGCCATGAAAGCCTCAACAGATTCTTTCAAACAATCGAAAATCATGAAAACCGGACAAACATACTTCAAAAAATATGATAAATATATATTTTTAAGTGGGAAAAGCCTGCATATAATTTTTTCTGACCCTTATCTGAAGCCGAATTTCATTTTTATTTGTGCAGTTGTTAGCATAGTCATCGCTTTTGATCTAACACCTTCACAAAAAGCTCTACTCGTAAACATGGTTCAGAACTCTTTCCATAAGAACCCCAGCGTCTTGGCAATAGGTGATGGTTATAATGATATAGCGATGCTGCAAAGTGCTGATGTGGGAGTGATGGTGGTGAATAAAATTAATGACGAATTTAAGCCTCTAATAACTGCTGGAGATTTGCAATTATCAAGCTTAAAACAATTAAGATCTTTAATGCTTAGTAAAGCTTTGCTGTTTGCTGATCGCCTGAATTTCATTTTCTATTTTCTGTTTTACAAATCAATGATCTTCGGAATACAGATATTCTTTTATAATTTTTATAATAATTTTTCAGGAAGTGTGTTCTTTGATTCAATGTTCGTGTTTCTCTATTATAATTATTTCTTGTTTCCAAGTATTATGATAGTCGCTATTTATCAAAGAAGTGTTGATTCGAAAACAATTAAAAAATGTCCACACATATATATACATGGTGTTTTGTTTAAGAAAAAACGAGATATTAAAAACAAAATCATCAAATTATTCGTAGAAGTCTTTATACAAACTGTAATAGTTTTTTATCTGACTATCTATTCAGTTGGCAAATCATATAGCCAAGATGGCCAACCTTTTGATAAGGAAATGGTCTCAATAATGTGTCTATATACATGTCTCATCATGAACATCATTAAAATATACACAGATTTCAGATTTTCTCTTAAGAATTTACAATATCTGGTGTTTTTCCTCGTTGGGCCTTTAGTTTTACTTGCAATTTTTCTTTCAGTTCGACCAAAATTGTACTTTTTGCCTCTGAAACCTTATGAAATTAAAAGTTTTGAAATTTTAGATAATTTTATTTTAATAATGAATCTGATTTTCAATGGCTGTGTATCCTATTTGATTTCTTTTACGTTGAAGCATTTTTGGTGCTATATTTTCCTACCAGATCCCTTCAGCTTGATAAAAAATCCAGATTTTATCAAGAAATATAGAAAAAACCATTCACATATTTTGAATTTATTCTATCGAAGCAAAAAGTTTTTTTTATTTTTTTTTAAATCTTTTTTTTTTTTAGTTTTTTAATTTTTTTATTAAAACATATTTTTTTTCTGCTTTAAAAAATTAATTTTCCTTTAGAAAATTGAGCAATCTCCTACAGAAAATTTTCAAAAAACCTGAATATCTTGATAGTATAATTCAGGAAATGATCGGTTTAAATGATATAAACGCTCAAGAGATGAGAATGAACAAATTTACATTGAAAATTCATGATAGAAGATTAGAAAAAAAGTATAGTTTTTCTCGAAAGAAGAAAACAATAAAGTTTTCACGTTTCTTTTATCTATTGATCTTGATTTTGGCCTCACTTTATCTCATAATAGCTTTGATTACTCAAGATATAACCATTATAATATATTACAAGATAATTCCTATTATTTTGGGCTGGGTGGCTTTTGTGTTCACCTTTACTGAGTTTTATTCAAATAACTATGAAAAAGCAATAATTACGTTTAAATCAGCAGTGATCATCTCAAAAATCATTTGTGATTGGATCTATGTTTCTGAAATCACCGCTTTATTTTCGGCTTTGATCTCATTAATGAGCACTTGTAGCATCAGTCTAAATGTTAGCATCGTACCTATATATATTTTCAATGTGGCGAATTTCATTTCATTTTTCATCAGGTTTTTATTTCTTTTAAAATAATTTACTCAACAACAAAAAAATTCGTTAAGAATTATCATCATTGTTTATCAACAAAACCAATTTTATCTATTGACAAGCACAGGTGCCATTTCTTCAAAAATAGCTGATTCAGAGGAAGGTCTTATTAAATTTGATGTGACTTTGTGCTTGATTTTACTTGATTTGTTCATCACAATCATTTGTCTCTATTTAAATTATAAAGTTCTTTGCTCAATTTTTTATCTATTATAGTGTTTATATTTAAAAACAGGTTGAAAAACAGAAGAAAAATGAATTTTTAACGCAATTTAAAATTGATATGGAGACAAATAAAGTTCAAGATATTCTTTCAATTTTAGTTCCTCAATTTGTCAGGCTTAATCTCGATAAAGGTTTTAATTATGATAAACTTCTGCATTTTAAAATTTGCTGAATAAGGGAAGTTTGTTATGGATGAAGAATTCGAGAATGTTTCGATCATTTTCTGTGATATTTGCAATTTCGATGAAATCATCAGCTCTGAAAACAAAAATATTATTAAAATTCTTGATAGAATCTATAGATATATAGATGGATTATGTGTGACTCATGGAGTTCAAAAAATAGAGGTCGAAAAAAATTTATTATTTGCTTATCATAAATAAAATAAATCTAAATAAGCTAGACTGTAGGCAAAACCTATATGGCTGCAAGCGGTTTGAAGGTCAGTGAGAGCACTCTTCCTAAAAATGTATTAAAATACAACAAAACGACACGATTGATCAATATGGGTTTCGATATTATCAAATATCTGGAATCTTCATCATATGGAAAGGGGGGAAAAATCTTAGTTAAAATTGGTAAAACATTTTTAATTTTTTATTATTTTTTCTTTAAAGAACTTTTTTTATTATTGTAATTATTCTATTTTTATTTTTTAAATTTTTGTATTTTTTGTATTTTATTTTTGTTTTTTATAATTTTATTTTATTTTATTTTATTTACAGAAAAAATATACTAAAATTAAAAAGGCATACATTCTGGAAAAGTGATTGCAGGTGTCATAGGGTATCACAAGCCTCAATTTTCTTTGATAGGGGACACAGTAAACACTACAAGTCGCGTTTGTTCTACAGGTCAAGAGTCAAAAATAACCATATCAGAAGAAGCCATGTTAGAGACTCGAACGGCAGATTTCTATTTTTCAAAGAAAGTTGCAAATGCGAAAGGCAAAGGAAATCTTATAACCTTTCAAGTGGATCGAGCTAGTATAAACAAAGGCATTTTCCGTGCAAAAATGAATTCAGTTTTACAAACATTGAAATCTCGTAGATTAGTAGAAAATGATGAAACATCAAAAAACAAGACCCAACCGAATTTATTATTCAAAATTTTGAATTTTCTTCAAAATGATAATCTCGGAAAGATTAAAGGAAACATCAATATTCAAATTCCGAAGATTGGCAATGTGGATGAAAGCCTCGAGAATTCTCCGAATCTGGATTTTGTAAAGCAGCAAATTAAAAAGGAAATAATTAAAAAAAACACCAAAACTTTTACAGAACAAGCAAGACAAGGAGATTATAATGGCAGAAGGAAAAGAACAAAGAAAGTGATGTTTGATCCAGTTGCAGAAAACGAAGACTGGGTTTATGAGAAATCCATTGTGAATAAATTGACTCCTCATGGCATTTTTCTTAAGATCCCAGAAAATCAAACAAATTTGTTTTATACGTATAAAAGAGTTTTGATGTTGAAAAACTATAGAGAAATCAAAATCATCTTTATTTTCTTCTTTTTGATCTATAATATCAAAACATTTGTTCTTTTAAGTCTAAAGAGATTATTTGAAAACGAATTGTTTTTCTTGATTTATAGAGGAGGGTTCTCCTTAATTATTATTGCCACTGTGCTTTGTGCTCATCAATTCACTAAGAACAAAACCATTCTTTTTAAAAATGTTTGCTCAAAATTTGTGATGGCTTTTTATCTTTATGGTTTATCAACAAATTTTTTGGAAATTCAATTTTCAGGCATAAGGGAAGACTTCTTGGTCAGTTTTTTAGAAGTGATGATCATTTGTTTGGTCTTTACAAATATATCGTAAAGAAACTTTATTTTATAAAGAAATTTATTCAAGTTTTTGTTTAGGATATTCACGTTTACTGAATTGCTTCTAATGAACTTAATAATTTTACCTCCTTGGCTTTTCATAAGCTGGAAAAATTCCTTTTTAAATTTAGAATATGGCATAATTTTTTTGGTGTTCCTTAGTTTTAACATTTTAAGGATAAACATCCAATTCAAAAATCAGGTGAAAAACTTTAATAAATTGCGATTGAATGAAGCAAAAAGAATCGAACAAGAAAATATTGTCAGCCAATTGTTGCCATTTCACGTTTATCATTTTAATTTTCTTTAAATAAAACATTATTGAGAAGGCTTTTGAAAAATTGAAACAATCAAATGTGAATAAAATGGAATTAACTGACGATTTTCAAGATGTGACCTTATTATTTGCTGATATAGCGAATTTCACTAAATATTCTGCTAGTGTGAAACCAGCTGAAGTTGTTCTAATGCTCAGACAACTCTTCACTGAATTTGATAAGATTTGTGTTAAGCATCAAGTTTACAAATTATACACAATAGGGGATAGCTATGTGGTGATGGGCTTCATCAATGCAAATCATCGAAACCCAGTATGTGAAGCAGATAATGTTGTAAAAATGGCATTGTCTATGATAGAAATCATTCGAAAAGTAAGAAAAACAATCGGATTTGATGAGTTAGATATGAGAATTGGTATTCATACAGTAAAAAATTAATAAATTGATAAAAATTAAATGTTGTGTAGGGAAATATATTGGGAGGGATCATTGGAACTGATATTGTAAGATATGATATTTATGGAAAAGATGTTCTGATTGCCAATAAAATGGAGTCGAATGGGGTTATTGGTAATATTATGGTGAGTGAGGCAACTAAAAAAATGCTTGAAAGAGAAAATTTGGGGTACAAGTTTGAGCATAAAAAAGATGTGGAGTGTAAGGGACTAATAGCACCCATGCCTGCTTATTTCATTTGGTCTGAAAAAGAAAACGAAGAAAATTTAGCTTAAATATTTTGAAATTTAAGCCCATTTTTTATGAAAAATTTACTTATATTTTAATTTATTCAGTTTTTAAAAATGAAAAAATATTATTTCAAATTTTAATGTTTTTATTAGCAAGCCAAATTTTAAAGAAATAAACTCAATTTTTTAATTTTTTTTTTTAAATTTAAAGATTTTTAAAAGAATATGCCGCAAAATAAAAGTCTTTTCAAAACAGTCAAAATTTGAAAACCAATTAGTTTTTTATTTTTCCTTTGAAGAGGTATTTATTCAATGTCAAACAGCTTTTATCAAAACAAGCTTAGTTTTATCAAAAACACTATATCAGAATTAGATAATACATCATTTGATCCATCAAAAACTGAAAATTTCGTTCAAGCCAATCCTTTAAAAAGAAAAATAAATGAAAACCCAATAGAAATGGTTTTTATAAATTAAATCAATCAGTATATTTAAATCTCTTTGAAGGAACATAAACAAAGGAAATTACCTAAAAATAATGAAGACACATTTAATATTTTTGAAGAGACGAAAAATGAGATCAAAAACAAAGAGTCTTCAAATTCAGACAATGAGCAGGATAAGAATTCAAAATCTTCATTCAATTATGTTATTTTCTTAAAATTAAAAAAACTTATGTGTTTTGAATAATTTTTTAAAAAAAGTCTTTAGAAAAATTTTGCGAGTATTCAAACTCATTTCAAATGAACCTTGATGAACTCTATGATCAGATCCTTAACACAAAGAAACAAAAGATTTTGGAAGCAAACAAACTCGAAAAAAATCAAGATCAAAACAAACTCATAGAAGATTTTTACGATATTAATAATTTCGCAATTTATACAGAAATCAATATATTTTCCAAATTTCATTTCGAATGGTTTTTTCAAAACTTTTCTGTAATTCTTTATGAAAATCTAATTATTTTTCTTAAGGTTTCGATTGATTGAACAAATGAATTTAAATCAAATTTCAAACAATGAAAACACCACCCAAATCTTCAAAAGAATTTATGAAAAAATGATCATTTACAAATTCGAAAAATCCAATGTTAAAGCAGATTTTTTTCAAAATGCCCATCCAGAAAAAGAAAGCGAGCGAATCTTAGCAGCTATTGATAGCATGCATAATGTATTTATGCAGTTCCTTCACGATCCAAATAAATTCTTTTATTATTTGACTACAAATCTTGTTGTTTCTTTTCTTCATATTAAGGATGAACAAAAATCTGAATTTCAAACAATAGTCATTTTGTCAGGAAAAAATAAGAATCTATGCAGAATGCTGGAAAAAGAAAGTTTTTTTTTACAAAAAAAATCAGATTTAAATTAATTTTCTAGAAATACAATATCAAATCTTACATAAACATGAAAAAATGGAAGGAGCTTCCACTCCACAAAAGCTAATGAGTCTCGAAAATAATAAAAATTCCATTTATGGTTTAGAAGTTGGACCTGGAGTTGAATTATTGAAAATTTCAAAAAAACATGTGATTTTTTTTAAATCTTCGGTTTTTTTTTTAAATTTATTTCTAAAGGTTCATGCGTTTTTCAATTATTTGATAAATGATAATATAGAGAACAATTACCCATGTGAAATTATATCACCTTATCATTTTACGAATTCAACTCTCATATTCCCTCGCATAGGATATCAAGGAGAAATCACTTTAACAGAAAATGAAAAAGGAGGGTTGAAAGAACTCGTATCTTTGGAGAATCCCTCAAAAGGAAAAATCCTGGTTGAAAATGAAAAGGATCCTTTTGAAATTTTTCATGGAAATAATTTCCCTT
>JFJP01027775.1_pt1 | contig 19965 bp, 15 predicted proteins | sample 431651 | NCBI WGS metagenome assembly JFJP01 (sample SAMN02602958, study PRJNA72255) | Microbial mat metagenome, whole genome shotgun sequencing project. | biome: fresh water; feature: sink hole; material: water; isolation source: purple microbial (photo- and chemosynthetic) mats found in...
AAATTCATTCATTTCTATTTTAGTCACATGGAGTCCTTCACTGCCCCTACCAATATCGATATAAATAACCAAATCTTCTGGCTACCCCTTCTAAACAAACCCAACAAAGCCCAAAACAAGTCTTTCGAAGAATATGACTTAAGAGAAGGAATGTTGAACAGAGTTTTCCTGTGTAATTACCTATCAATCACCATAAATTTCTTCAAATTGCCCGAATGCGAACTCGATTTTTCTGATAAAAACCTTGTAAAATCCACGAAATCTGATAAAAGGTTCTATTGGGATCAGGAGCCTAGAATGAGGAATTTCGTGATAAAAGTCGGGAGATTACTGAGTTTTATGGACTCTAAGAGCTATTTTAACTTCAGAAATGTGATGGATTTATTGGCTATGATGGTATCTTCTGATGAGAAAATCAAGGAAAATGAGCATGAAAATCGGGAATTATTGAAAGAATTGAAGAAATTCTCTAAATTAGCAGTTTTGAGCAATATAAACGAGAAAATCGCAGAAATCGCCTTTTTTAACACCCGATATCGTTCGAATTTCGAGTATTCTATTGATTTCGGGGAGTTTTCTATGATAAAAGGCGATAAGCCATTTCTTAAGTTTTCTCTCGAGAAATTCAATGGAAGTCATCTGTTTTTCGAAGATGAATCAAGTTTTTATCAGTTAATTATAAAGAAAATCGACATTAAGAACCTTTTAGAGCCGAATGAGAAGGAATATAGCAATATAATGACCATTTTTGAAGAGAAAAACAAGGAAAAAAACACTGAAATCGCTGAAATTGAAGAAAATATCGAAGAAACTCCAATGATTACATTGAAAATGCATTATAATCTGGTAAATGGCTTGGTTTTAATCAATAAATGGAAGGTTTTCGAGCAATATGAGGTGAAAATCGTGCCTTTAGTGATAAGAATGACTGAAGAAATATACAATTATTACTATGAATACGTGTTTTCTTCACAAAATGAACAGAATTTCTATGAAAAACCCGAGAAAAATGAGAATTTTACAAGAGAAAAACAAATGGAAATAAAGAAAAAAGTACAATTTTACAAGGAATTCCTTATAAATATCATAAAAAAGCCTATAGAAATCGAAGAAGTTCCTTCCTTTTACAAATTCGTGAGAATCGGTGACTTGAGACTATCAGTGTCCTTTAAATCAGAGTCTTATCTAAAGGTTTTTACTGCGGAAAACCCCTGTTTTTATTTGTTTTTAGCGATTAAATAACGTGAAAGTTGAAATGAATGATTATTTGAAATATAATAAATTTTGTAGTTCGAAACAGGTGATTTTATCCTTTTTTTCTTTAAAAATGGTGTTTTTTCTTAGTTATTTGATAGTTTTTCTGGGTATGTGAAGAAAAAAATGCTAAGCCAGTTTTTCTCTATTTTAGGTCAAAAACTGGGGTGGATTTCAAAGGAATTGGATGATAATAGAAAAGAGGATAAAAGGAAGGTCATGTTGGGTTGATGAAAATTTTAATTTTTTTCATTAAAAAACCCGATTTTTCATTGAAATTACATTAAATTTAAAAAGCTATAATTGATGAATTCCTTATTAATTCAGCATCGTTTAGCCTATTTAATCCAATTTATCGCTGAATCCGAGCGAAAAGTACATAAATTCCTTCATATTGCTTCAATTTCCTTATAAATAGCTTGAGGCTATTCGTCATTTGCTTGCTGAACAAAGGACTTTTGAGCCTTATTCGGCTTTCAAAAGCCTCGATACACAGAGAAAAAACTTTTTATTGAGTTTAGATCTGAAGTCTTTTCTAAATAAAAACAATGTTCTTTTATCAGATGATGAAATTCAGCATATTTTCACGTTTTTCGATGAAAATAATGATGGAAAAATCACTTATAATAAGTAAAATTCCTTTGTTTTATTGATAAATTCCTTTAAATTATCGTGATTTTGTGAGTTTTATCAAAGGAATTCTACCGAAATTCGATTTATCGTTAAAAGAACGGCTTTTATTGAGAAAAACATGTTATTTTCCTCCTGAGATGACACTGGCTTTTGAAATAGAATGGGCTTTGGCGAGATTATTCGAAGAAATAGCTAAAAAGTCCACGATTATTGAGAATTTGAAGGAAAGTCTATATAATTGTGGGGATTTCAATATAAAAGAGGCCTTTTTATTAATTGATGTAGAAAAAAAGAGATTTATCAGTGATTTGAGGTTTTTTATGTTAAAAAATATAAATTTGATGAGTTTTTTTTTCAGTCTTAATAATTTCATGAAAACTATGGGAAAATCATTGAATAATAGCGATATTCAGGCTTTCTTTAGTGTAGTAGATAAAGATGAAGATCAAAGGCTTTCTTTCTCTGAGTTTTTACAAGCAATCGCACCGAATTCCTTCAAATTCTCTCGTGTTTTTCATGAGAAACAATATTTAAAAAATATTGATAAAATTACTGATAGAAGTACTGGTGAAAATATTGATTTATATGAAGAATTTCTCAAGAAAACCCCTAAAAGAATCCCATATTTCAATGAAAACGTGATAAATTTTACTACACCGAAAGTGGTGTTTTTTAATGAAAATAATGAGAAAAAACTCGTGAAAATACTGAAAAATCAATTAGAAAAAGTACGAGAAATCGAGGAAATAAAGAAGGAGCTTTTTATGAGAAGTGACTTTCATTTGCTAAATGGCTTCAGATTCTTTGATAAAAACTCAAAAGGACTGATAGAAAAAGAAGAATTTAATGAGGTTTTAACGGATTTATTCGGGTTATTTGCGAAAAAACAGACTATTGAGCTTTTCTTTGAAAGATACGATAAAAATCGTGATGGTTTATTTGAGTATTTATAAAAAACTGAATAAATTGTAAGTTTTTTATGAAGATATTCCGATTTTTCTGAGGCTTTAAGCCCGATAAATGAAGGGTATTGCAAGCTCATGAATAAAAGAAAACCCTTGTTCATTAATCCTGATGAAGGAATTGATGTATTTTATCAATTTTATCAATAAATACTGATAATTTATCAAAAATATCAAGGAAATTTTCAGTGAAAAAACCAAGCATTTATTCAAGAAATTACTTAAAAAATTGCTGAGAAATGAGCTGGAAAATGAAGAAATATGGGAAAAAATTGAAAAAAAGAAGGATTTTGATATAAATGCGAGTTTTAAAGGTGTTGATAACAAAAAAAAGGGGTTTTTGACTTGTGAGGATTTCGAAAAGGTTTTGAATAAAAACGGAGTGTATGGGACAGAAATTGAGCTGAAGGGTTTGTGGAAGAGATATGATCGGGATGAAGATGGGAAGGTGTGGTTGGAGGAGTTTATTCAGGAGATGAAACCTAAGACTATAAAGAAAAGTGATTTTTTGTGATTAGTTTCTATTTTTTTGTTAATTATAAATTTTTAATTTATTTATTAAAAAATAAGCAAAATAAAAATATTTTTTAAATGGATAAATATTTGAAAGGTTACGAGGTGACATTTTTATTCGACATTCGAACCTCCTGTAAGATTAAATTCTTCGATTACCACGTTACGAAGCCTTGGGTAGCTTACGTTACTCAAAACAACGTTTTCGCCTTATGGGACTACCAGCGGAAAATCTGCATAAAGACCTTTACGACTTCGATATTAGAGCCTTCCCCCAATGATAATTTAATGATTTCTTTATCTTCTAAATCAAATGATTTAAAGAATCTGCGATTTTTAGACAAAGAAACGCTTTATTGGCTCTATTTATCAAGCCAGCCAACCACCGAGAAAGAGAATGATATCCTCTCGTCTTTTAATCGAAATAGCATCATATTTTATAATGAACAGAAAATAGTTTTTTACGATTATGTCACTGATCATACCGAATTGATAAGTCCTGCAATTTTAGACAATAAAACAGTTAAATGTCTATCGATAATGAGCCATCAGTATTTGATAATAGGCTGTGGTGAAGGCTTCATAAAGATCTTTGATATGAGTTCCTGGACTATGGCGAAAACCCTGAAGGGATATCATGCCAAATCCATCAATTTGATGATAGCATTTAAGCAGAATCTGATCAATCGACCTAAGTTCATTGTATCAAGCACTGATGGCCTAATGGCTTGTTGGAGTATTGAATTAGAAAGTTCACCTGCTTTTAAGTTTCTGATGATAAAAAAGGGAAAGCCAGTATTTGAAGAATTATTGATAAATTATTATTAGATTTTCTTTGTAATGTAATTAGTTGATCACTGCTAATGATGGACAAGAAGTGATTTCAATGACTTATGATGGATATAACTATAGATTGGTGACCTTAACAGAAGAATATGTAAGGGATTTTATGGGAGTTTAGAATAAAGAGATATAGCTAGCAGTATGGAGCACTTTGAGCGGAATGGAGATCAGAAGATATAAAAACAAAGGCTTGAAAGAAATTCAAATGTTTCCACATTCTTGTATTTTTTAAGTTTTTTTCAAAGTTATTGAAATTTTTTAAAATACTTGTGTAAGATTTCTCAAAAGAAGGAGTTTTGGCTCATGGGAAAAGCAGTGAGATATTTCTTCTTGATTTAGAGCAAGATAATAGAGTAATGACCGATGTCTCGCCTGTAGAAAGAGGGAAAATCTCAACAATAAACCCACGTGTTCTTTTAGACCTGAAACTCTTGCAGGATATTGATAAATCAATCATTATCTATACAATAAAAGTCCATCCTTTGAAACCTCATTTGATCATGTTAGGAACCACACATGGTAAAATTCACTAGAAAATAAAGAATTTATGGAACTTTTCAGGGTTTTATGTGATAAGCTTGAATAAATTTGCAGAACCTTCAAGCCTTTTTCATCAGAATTTCATCACATATCTATCTGTTCAAAATGTTCGATGTTTTATTTATAGATAAATTTGAAGATTTTCTCTTTAAAAAGGCCAAAGAAGCGGTTCTTGATGATGGGACATTGAAGAAATTGACCACTAATCAAGTTTCTAAGTTTCTCAGCTATGAAGCCACTTTCAATGAAGAAGAAGACAATAGAGTACCGAATTTCATGTATTTGACCTGCTTCGAAAAAAAAATTCAATGCTATTTGTTCGAATTGCTGTCGTTTTATGATAAATATGTAAGAAAATTAAAAAAGGAGTTCTTTATTTTTTGTGAAGGAATTCAATCAAAATACCATAAAAAGCACTATTTACAGCTTTGATACAGTTTTTCCTTGGGATGGTTGAATTTTATTGATTTTTCATTGAAATTTCATTATTTTTTTCTTTAGAAAGTGAATTAAAATGCAGTTCAAATGGAAAGTTCATCAGTGCTTTTAACAAGCTTTTTGGCTACTATGAAATCTTCACCATAAATAATTCGAATCTCACACTGAACAGCGACACTTCTGAAAACAATCTGATGAATTTTTCAAAGATCGACTCTTTGCATTTATTAAGCAATTTACAAAGAATCTTCAATGGTTCTGCGATTTCTCTTGAATGGAATTCTTCAAAAACTGAGTAAATTTCTTGATTTTATCAGAAGATTTTAAAGAAAAATTCAAGGTTCTGTGCTTTATGCCCGATTAATAAAGAAGGAAACTTCGTGAAACTCGATGAGAAGGTCGAAGAAGTCGTGAAGAAGATCTCCATCTTCAATTCCAAAACACTTAAGAACAAATCAGTCACCACAAACCAGCCCATTCACAAAATTGTCCTTTGTATCTTCGAAATAAACAACGAAACGAAAAAAGTTCAATTAATCAACAAAATTTCTGAGTAATTTCTTTTTAAAATTCTTCATTATAACATATTCATTACAAAGTTTCGAAAGTCCTTCACGATTATTCGCTGGTTCAATCTATGGAGTGGTTGACATTTTCAATGATAACGATCAAATTGAATATAGAGAAGTTCTTGATGAGCCTTCTTTCAAAGAAATGAAGGCTTTGAAGATGAATAAAACCTATTTTTATGTTTTCGATAAAGTTCTTTAAAACCTTTTCTTTTGTTAAAAAAAAAAACCTTCACAAAAGGAAAAAAAAGACTATTATCGATTGAACAAAATCATCATAGAACCTAGCCAAATGTTCTGGAATCTATATGGAACGATTTGCATTGCAACCTATCATAATTTCTTTCATATTTATAGGCTAAACCCCAATAACAATGTGTTGACCTTCCAGAAACAAATTCGCGAAACCATAATGTCTGGATATTTCTTTGAAAACCTCTTCTTTTTCGCAACAGAAAGTGAGGTTTTTCTCTTGGTTTCTGAGCTGAAAAACGATGTAATATTAATAAAGCTGGCTACTATTGAATTTGAATGCAATTTACCTTTTAATTTGCATGAATATGAAGAAGAAAACATCGAGTTATTCGATACGATTTACCCGAAATTACAAAAGAGATCGCCAGGACATTTGAAATTCCTATTGATTTTCGATTGTAAATTGATCACAATTAACCAGTTTCAGGAAATGGGTGCTATTGCATTAGACCATGCTTTCATTAAGTTCTGCATGCATTTGCAGTTCGAAGAAATTGAGAAATGTCTGGAAATTATAAAGAAATTTGATGATAATTTACATTATATTTTCGCGGATTTGTTCAATGTTTGGGATTTTTATTCAATAAATTTCATTGAATTTTTATTAAAAGTTCTAAATTTTTCTATATTTAAGTATCACGGACTACAGGAATATGTTCATACTTTTAAAGGATTCGATGAGATTGAAAATATTTTAATGAAGATTGAAAATTGTGATGAATCTGAAGAAATAATCAATGTTTTATATAAATTATGTAATAATTTGTATGTAAATTTTGTATTTTTAGAATGAAAACATTGAAAAAATCTTTGAAAATGAGAAGGAAAAATCAAAAGACGTCAAAAATGGAATAAAAATAATTGCGATAAAATTGCATGAAAAACGAAAAAATAAAGATTTAAAGCGACTTTTTGAAATTATGAAGGATTTTGGGAAGTAAAAATTAATGAAGTAGGGGGGAGAGAAAATTTTATAAATATAGGTTTGATTTTCTTGAGGAGATGTTTTGGCTGTTTCCAGATAAAGCGTTTGTTTTGGAAAACTCTCTGAATTTAAAGGAAACGCGTTTATTTCATAATTTTTAAAAAAATCAAAGAATACACTTGTTTTAAAATTTTAAAAAATTTAAAAAATTTAGCCAATAATTAAAAAATCAGAGATAAGCTTATTTTTTTTCTCAAACAAAACAAAAAAATATTTTGATTTTGATTTGAAATTTTTAAGAATTCAAGGATTACGTCAAAATAAGTATTAAAGCCAAACTCTTAAATATTTCATAAAATCTAAAAACTTTATTAAAATTCAAAAAACATGGATGAATGTACAAAGGCCATCCTCGAATTATCTCAAAATCCTGGTCCCTATTCCCAATATCTAAGCTATTCGGGAAAAGGTCTCAATGAATTGGGTGATTATAATTTATGTCTGAAGAATTCGAGCTCCTCTTATTTCATGGTGAACATGTACTCGCCTAACATGCCTCCCATATTAAGCACTTTTCTTGGCATGTGCTTTTTAAAAACTTGTGCTCCTGAACAAATCCAATACTTCATTCCTTTGGTTGCACAGCAATTGAACTATTCTGTTGAAAATGCATATTTTTACGTTAGGAAATCCAATGGAAATGAAGGAGATGTAACTATTGATCATTCTACCTATATCATAGTTTTCGTCCTATTTCTTCTTTTGGCCTTAGGCTTCACTCATCCTTTGATTAGTCTTTTCAGCAAAAAAAGTCCAAAGAAAAAACCTGAGGAAAAAAGAATTGATATTGAGGAAAATATCACTGTAGCAACAAAATATGATACAATCACCACTTCTTTGTTGCCTGATGGGCCTAGAACTTCTAAACTGATGGACTTCTTCAAATGTTTTGCTCTTGATTTGAATTTGAAGCGCATTTTCTCTATCAGAGAAGGTCCTTTAGATTTCTTCAATGGAGTTCGAGCTTTAAGTCTTTTATTTGTTATTCTTGGTCATGATTACTACTTAAGATCAGGAATGAGCCAGAATCCTGCATATCTGCTCGAATTCATAACAACACCCTTCTATCTGATTGTTGGAATTGCGTTCTTGTCTGTTGATGTTTTTTTTTGGCTTAGTGGATTCTTTTTGGCTTTTGTTCTTTTAGAGCCAGCCACAAAAAAGTACGATTTATAAATATAACATCATCAATAAAGTAATAATTTTGTTAATTATTAGATATTTGAAAAAACCTTTGACCTTTATTTTCGCGATTTTCCATAGATTTTGCAGAATAATACCAGCTTATATAGTAGCCATCATTATCTATTGGAAGGTTATCGTTTTGACTGGTTCTGGTCCTCTTTGGCCCATTCTTGTTGACAGAACTTCAGATTGCAAATACCTGTGGAGAAACATTCTGTTCATTGATAATTTGTTCTCCATATGGGGTGACAATAATTATTGCTTTGGATGGGGATGGTATTTGAGCAATGATTTCCAATTATTTATATTATCTCTGGCTCTTATTTTCATCTATGCTAAACACAATCTAATAGGTTATTTTACCAATATATTTAAAAAAATTATAAATTTTTAATCCATAATTTTCAAAAATTTACTAATTTTTTCCTATAGGCAAAATCAGCATTTGTCTCACAATTATCGCTACTTCACTCGTCGGAGTCTGGACTTGTTGGGATAAGGGCTTTAAAATTTTCCCTTTTATGATAAATGGTTATTCAGTTTTGGACTTTATGAGTGACTATTATTACAAGCCTTGGTGCCGTGCTCCTCCTTATTTATTCGGACTGTTCCTGGGAGTCTTTTACAAAGAATGGATCAATAGAAAGAAGGAATGTGAGAACAACAAAGATCTCAAAAATACCACATTTTTTGCCATCCTGAAAAATCACATGCTCAGCACCCCAGTCTTCAAATATTCGTTTTACGTGATCGGCTTGTTTATTATCTTATTCTTTTCATTTTTCCCAAGACAAATAGAACAAGATCCTGAAGCATGGTCTCAAAGCTTCATGATTTTCTGGCTTTCTTTCGAAAGACTTTTCTTCGTGATTGGACTTTCGTTCCTTTTCATGAATAGCTTGATCATCTCCAAAGATATCATTGCCAAAATCTTGTCATGGGGACCCTTTGGTGTAATTACAAACATTAGTTTTTGTGGTTATTTGGTGCATTATTTTATCATTGAGAGGTCCTCCCTTGGAAGCAGACAAACCATTTATTATGGTTTTGAGAGTGTGCTTTACATGTATTTCACGGATATCCTTTTAACATTATTTTTAGCTGGTTGTTTGAGTGTGTTTGTGGAGATTCCGTTCATTAATTTGGAGAAGTTTATCAAAGGAGATAAGAGAAAACCTGCCGACTTACCGAAAAAAGAAGGCACTTTAATTGATGAGAAACAAGATAATTAAAGTTTATTTGCAAAATTTTATTTTTTTGAAAGAAATTTGGCAATTTCTAATTAATTTTTTCTGCATTTTCATCAACCATAATAAAAAAAAATTTTTGTCCCAATAAACTAATATTCTTAATATTTTGCTGTGTTTATATAAAAAAGATACAAATTTAATAAACAGAAAAAAGCAATGCAAATCGATGAAGTCGTATGGCAGATTATAAATCAAGGACACTGCTCCTATAAAATAAAGTACAATTTCCAGTTTTACGCTGTCTAACACATTTCATTTAAAGAACAGATAGTCAAAATTTTTGTCGAAATGAATATAATGTGACAGGTTTATGCAAAAGATCTTCATGTCCATTGGCAAACAGCAATTACGCAACCGTTTTAGAGAAAAAAGGTGTGTGCTATTTATATATAAAAACTATCGAAAGATGCCATACTCCAATTAATTTATGGGAGAAAATACCTTTAGATAAGAGTTACCAGAAGGCTCTTGAACAAATAGACGAACATTTACAATATTGGCCTAATTTTTTAATACATAAATGCAAACAAAGATTAACGAAATTGAGACAAATGCTCAATAGAATCAGAAAATTAAAGCTGCAAGGATAGTAAATAAATTTATTTTCAACAGCATTTTATTTTACATTTTGTGATAATTAGTCCAGAATTCACCGTTGTGAAAAAAAAAACAGAAAGAAGAGAAAAAATAAGAGAGAATAAGGCTGAAATTGCTGCAAACATAGAAAATACGATAGAAACAGAATTAATGGAACGATTGAAATTAGGAACTTATGGAGATATTTATAATTATTCGCCAAAAGTCTTTGAAAAAATTTTGGAAGATAAAGAAATAATATCTGAAAATGAGGAGGTTTACATATTGGCTGAAAACAGCAATTTTATATTTTTTGGATTTTTTTTCAAAGGAGGAAGAATTTGAATATGAAAATGAAAATGAGGATATGGAGGATCAAAACCAAGATTTTATCTTCGATCCCAATGAAATTGAGGAGGAAGATGAAGATTTAGAAGATGAAATCGAAGAACCCAAATTTATTCCCAAAAAGAAAATAAAATCTGGAAATGCATTCGGTCAAAAAGGTTCTTTTTTAAAAACAAATTGATTTTAAGTTTAATTTATCTATTTATAAAAGAAATTAAAAAGAATGCAGGGAAAAAGAAAATTATTTTAGAATACGAGGAAGAAAAGGAAGATCTGCGTGAAACTGATGCCCTTTAAATTTTTAATTGATATAGGACAATCAAAATATAAGTTTTGTATTCTAAATAATGAAAAAAAAAGATAAAAAATTTGTTTTAAACTCAAAGAGATTTTATATAGAAATGAATTGATTATTGTAAAAATTCCATCATAAATCATATTTTTTGCAATGGCAATCATTTATATCTTCATTCACATCCTCTAAAAAGTACGTAAGTTCCTTCCCCCACACAAAGGAACTATGTCCCAAAGGATATACTTGATGGAAAATTTTCGAGCTCTTGATTTTTTCCTTAAGTTTTAAAATATCAGTCTTTGTTCCCACCCTATCAAAATGTCCAATATATAGATAAATTTTAATTTCTTCTCCAATGTTATCAAAATCATAAATTTCCGGTTTTTCTTGGCCATATTTTTTAAGATTGCCTTCTTTTCCATAATCAAATTTCCTAAAAACATCTTCCTTATTTTTCAGTAATTGATACCAATGAATCAAAGTTTTTATGCTGGTTCCTCCTGGATAATGTGTCATAAAGACTTCTGATCTCTTCATATAATCAACTTTTGGGTCAATATTCACTAGAAATTCCAATAAGGTTTCAAAACCAGCATCACAAATCGATTTAAACCCTGCACAAACGGCATTTACGAGGGAATTTTTCAAGAACTCTGGAATAAAAAACTCTCCGCCAATCTGTTCTAAGAATCTAACCAAACTTTCAACAATTTGGTTATTGACAAATGATTTAAGCGGTTTGACTGTTTTTGCAAACTGTAAAAACACAACAGGTCCAAAAGCCATAAACTTTTCCACAGTTTTTAAAATAATTTCATTTTTAGAAGCCATAGCTGCGAACATTATTGTGCTGCCTTGGCTGTGTCCCACATAATGGATTTTTTTGTTTGTTTTATTAAAGATAAATTCACATGTGTCTGGTAGATCAATGTTTGCAAATTCATCAATTGAAAAGTCCCAGAAGGATTTGTCTTTATCGGGGTTCAAGGTAGTATGGTTGCGAGAATGCTTGTTACCTCGAACATTTCCTAACCAAACGTCGTGCTTTTTATTGGCAAGAAATAATGCTGGAGCCCATTCCTCTTTATTCACTATATAGGTATCAGAGCTATCAGCAAGACCATGCATTATCAAAATAACTTTGCCTTCAGTTTCTGGCAAAATTTTCGTTTGGAATTTAGATTGAACTCTGAAAATTTTCAGAATATATGAATCTTTAGTGGTGAGATAATACTCTTCAAAGGGATAGTTGTAGCTTTCCAGATATTCTGTGAAGGTTTTATAGGCGTCTGAATTATAGCATGAAATAAAATAAAAGAATGAAAAAAAACAATATAAGACGAACAATTTTAACATTTTGCAAAAAACAATTTAAAAATTGTCACGCTAAAAATTTTGGATATTCAAAATTGATCATTATTTTTCCATTTCTCTATTATTTTTAAATTAATCACAAATGTGCATTTAGATTTCATTTTTTTTTTTAAAGTTTTTTTTTTTTTAAACTATTTTAAAATCCTCCACCAATCTTTTTGCCATTAAGTGATTGACCTTATCATAAAAAAGAATATAATTATGATCGTAACAAGAATTCCAACTATAACCAACGTTTGCCTATGTTTTTCTTTCCACATATTATTCTTTATTTCCCAAGCTTTATCCTTAAATCTTGTTGCCATTTCATTCATTTTATGCGTTTTATGACCAACATTCTTCAATTGATCAGTGTTATCAACCATTTTCTTAATGTTTTTTTCCATTTGTACCTGAATTTGTTCTACATTCTTCTGTGTTTCGCCCATATTATCATTATATTCTGGATTTGTATCATAATTTTTTAACAAATTATAGAAATTTGTCTTACAAATCTCTTTTAAATTAATAGTTTGAGGGTCAAAATATCTAGGAATTTTCTGTATTTCCCCCAGAACTTCTTTTTGTAATCTAACAGTCGATGCTATAGGATAGCTTGAGCTAGTTAGAATTAAAACAGCAGTCTTCGTAGAATCTATCGAACAGAACCAAGTGCCATTTGATGTATGAAATTTTTGATAATCATGAGGAGAAAGAGTTAGTTTGGTTAAGTTGGGGATCAAACTGATGAGTTCATTTTTGAATTGTTCTTCATAAATTTTATTTAGAAATTCCGTGAAGAGAATGTGACAGCTTGACAATTGTACAATGCTCAAGCATTTTACGCGATCTCCCATAAAAAATCAAATGTATTTAATGGTAGAGAGAGAATTCAAATTTTTTTGCAATTATTAAAATAAACAGAAAAAAATCTTTTTCAAATAAAATATTGAAATTTTATTAATGATGATGAAAAATAAATCGTACGAACTTTAAATTTTGATATTTTAATCGTCGCATTAGTTTTATAATTCACTGAAATGAATCATTTTTAAAGCCTTTCAATTAATAGTAATTATAATATTTTTTATCAAATTTGAATTAATCAAATTATACAAAAAAAATCATTACCAACAACTAATGTTGTTTTTCTTTCATCTCACCCTGCTTTCCTTGCCATATTTCCTTTATTCATTCCCTTGCATCAATCCCCAAGTCCCCTGCCTCCTTTGTTCTTTTGATCATTATTCTCTTCCTTATCAAAGCGATTTTCATATAACCTCTCTCACAAAAGATTCTGATTGTTTTCCAAAAACCAAATCTTCAAATTATACAAGAAAGATCTTTATTATGAGTTCTTCTTCACAAATAACAAATCCTGATAAAAGCCTTTATGATATGGTTTATAATTCAATTATTTCAGCTTTTGAACAAGAAAATTCAGAATCACTATCTTTTTTATATGGAAAAATCGAGTTTTTCTTAGAAGATGGTGACCATTACATCACAAATAACATCAGTAGAGGATTCAAAGAACTTTTCCGAAGAAGTTTGATAGAAATTACCATAAACCCCTCTTTAATCTCAGCGAATATCATGCTAAAAACTAATATGTTTCATTTGTTCATTTCTTCTAATTTCTTAATAAAAAATCTGGTTTTTTATGGAAATGATATCATTCTTCAAAACTCGAATACAACAGATTCCTGCTCTAATAGTTCCCATCCTTTCTGTTGTGAAGAAGCAGAATTCGATGGGATCTACTCAGAATCATCAAGTCCATGTGCTCTTCGACAGAGAACTATCACAAATCCTTTAGATTCAAAGCATTTTTCACTTTTTAATCTGGAATATATATTCGATCAAATGGAATTTATTCCTAATTTCACAATAAAAAACTGATATCGACAATTTTTCAAAATATTCATTTTCCTAAGGGATTGATCTATTTTTCTTCTAGAAATTTCGATGTTTTATATGATGATTCTCTCTTTTTATTGATAAATCACAACGATTTTTATAAAAGAGCTGTTTTTATATTAGAAGAAAAAGTGCTTTGTTTTAACATATCAATTTCCAATTATAATATCTATGAAATTAACAGTGTTTACCCCTTTTTCCTTATGGATTTCATCGATTACAAAGGAGAAATTAAGATAAATGCCAGTGTCTTCACTGAAATACGCAGTATTTCTTCTTTGATTTCGATGCGAAATTCGATGATTCTTTCGAAATTATTAATTGAAAATACACATTTTATGAATATTTATAGCATTGAACTCATGAAATTAACCAATATTATTGAGTTTTTCATGTTTTCTAGCCATTTTTCCAATATGATCATCAATGAAAGTAAATTAATATCACTGACTCTCATAATAAAGATCACTTTCATCAACATAACTCTAACAAATCTCCATATTTATGGCTTTTTTACTCCTTTTGAAATAATTTCCAGCCAATTTTTTCTGAATAATTCAATGATTTCTGTTTCTTTTTTCGAGAACACTGTTTTTTCCTTTGAAAATTCTTCTTGTTTGATGTCAAATTCTCAGTTTTCCTCTTTGAATTTCTCCGGCTTTTTTATCTTAACACAAAACAGCCTTCTCCTATCCATTAGTTTTGCGATATTCTCTTCAATATCAGGGAAAACGCTTATATATCTTGACGAGATCTCTACTTTGTCCATCGATAATTCCATTTTTAAATCAATTTCTCTCACAAATCTCTATGATATCAATTCATTAATTCTCATGAATATCTCCAATTCTTCGATATTTTTCTCCTCTTTCACATATCTCTTCAATGTCAACCCCCAAATCCAAATAATCCTTTATTCAGGAGGCGAAATCGCTTATAATTCCATCACAAAAGGGTTGATTTGGTCCTCACAAATTTTCTTTGAAGTTTTTTTCTCAAATAATTTCATTCATGACAATAATTTCTCATATCAAGCTCTTTTTCGGATATTAGGAGCCACTTATTTCTCCATAGAAGCCATGGTATTAACCCATAATTTCTTCTTGTTTCCAGACCGTTATTGCTGTGTAACAGACCTCGAAAACCTGAAACTTTCAGTTCATAACTCATATTTCCAAGGCAATGGTCTGATAGAAAACCCGGTAAAAAGGCCAAGGACTTTGGATTCTGACTGCACTTTTGATTTTTATGACAATGAATTCATTGAATTTGTGAATAATTCCTTTATAGGCGATGAGTTCGCTGATATGACAGGGGGTTTTCTTTGTTGCGCGACATGTGGAAACACTTTAATTCTTGAGAATAACAGTTTTATTATAGTGAGAACTAATGTGAAATTCGGATATAAAGGGCTATTAATGGATTTCAGAAAGGTTTTAATAAAAAAAGTGAATTTCACAAATATTCCTTGTAGTTTAAATAATTTTTACTTGAAAAATGGTGCTATTCTGTTTTATGCGTCCACAAGTTATTTCTATCGATTAAACCAGAATCTAATCATTTTAGACACGGTTTCCTTCAGTAATTGTTCTTCAGAATATGGTGGAAGTCTTGTGATAATAAGTTACCAAAGGATCCTGATGAACAATTGTGACTTTTTCCACAGTTCTGCAAGGAATTACGGTGGAAATTTCGCGATAATCGCTGCAGAAAATTTCACATTAACCAATATAAATATCACAGGATCCAGGGCTTATGAAGGTTCAGCCTTCTATATAAAAACAGTTAAATATTTGAAACTCGATGGTTTACTTCTTGAGGATTCAAGGTCTGAAGGTTCCGGAGTGATTTATTTGAGAGACATTGATTTATTCGAGGCTAAAAACATCATTTCATTGGACACTTCTTCTGCATCAAACGGTGGTTTATTCTTTATTTTCAATGTTTTTATCATTGTTAATGATATAAAGATACAGAGAAGTTCTAGTGACTCTTATGGAGGGGTTTTCTATTTAGATGCTAATAGTATAATAGAGGCAAATGGAGTCTTTGCAAATGATATTTATGCATTATTTGGAGGGGGGTTTATCAGTGTTAATAGAGCTCTTAGAGTAATTCTTCACAATTGTAGGGTCTCTAAGATAAATATTTTCAAGGGGGGAGTCTTGGACATCAAGGCGGGAGTCTTTGCTTTTATTTTCTTAGTAAACGAATTAGTGTTTTATGATATTGTGATTGAGGATTCAATGAGCATAAATGGCATTGGAATGATATTGATAAAGACATATAATGAGGGTGCTTTGATGAAAATTGAAAATGTTTATAGTAAGAATTGCAGTGCTTTGGCAGGATCTTTCCTTTATTTTTTATCGAATAGTAAACTTTTTGTGAAGAATGTGACCATTTATTTGAATAGGAACAATTGCATTTTTATTGCTTATTCTTTTAAAATACAGGTTTATTTGGAAGATATTGTGATAAAAGCTTGTAGAATTGAAGGTATTGGACGTTATATGATAGAATTCAATGAGATTTTGGTAGAAATCGCAAATTTAAGCCTTTTGGATAATTATGCTGAAGAAGCTTTGATAAAAATCGATGAGTGTGATGTTTTTGCCAAGAATTTCCTTTTTGTGAACAACTCAAAATATTCGATTTTTTATTTAAAATTAAGTACTTTCAAAAGTCGCAATATATCTTCAGTAAATAATTCTCTGTTTTTCTGTTATTCATTTGACAGTAATTTCAGTGTTGTTCAATGTTTAATTAGCAATTCTTTTGTGAATAATGGAAATGAAATACTAAAATTCGAACTGGGGACCTTTGAATTCAATGATTCACAAATAAAGAACAATAATGGTTTGATTTTCAGTTTTTTGCAAACAAATTCAGTGGTTTTATTCAATTTAAGCTTTGAGGATAATTCAGCCAATGTATTTGATTTCACAAAGCCAAATGACCTTTTTTTTCAAAATAAAGAAGTTTATATAACAAGATTATTTATAAACAATTGTAAGTTTTCTAGCAAATTAGGAGGAATTTCTAATTGGGTTGAAGGTTTAATCAATGTTACCATTGAAAATAGTGAATTTATTGGCCATTATAATGAAAAGAATATAGGAGAAATTGGTGTTTTAACGCAGGAAATCAACATTTTAGTTATAAAGAATTCAAAGTTCACAAATTTCGCAAACGCTTTGCAAAGTTTTTCACAAAATAAAGGCAATTTTACCATAGAAGATAGTCAATTTCTAGGAAATATAGGCTATTATGGACCTGCAATGTCATTGATCGGTTTTTTCAACCTTTCTTTATCCGCTAATACTTTTGCGAATAATTCTGCAATTATTAATCAAAAAACTGTCGATATCTATCAATCGGGAATCGCAGGTGTTCTTTTCTTCCAATGCAATCCTTTATTAAAATGTAGAATATCAATCAATTCTTGCATTTTCCTGAATAATTCAGCTGAATTCATGGCCCCAACCGTCTATTCATCAACCCCAATTCTCCAAAATTCCCATAATTTTTTCTTATTAAATCGTGATTCTTTCAATTTCACTGACGCTTTTTTCTCATATCCTTTGAAAATTTCACTGGCAGTTTTTTCATCTCAAGATTCACAATCAATTTCTTCTATGATTATAACCAGTGGAGTCCCCTTTAATCTTTCTTTTACAATTGAAGACATTTACAATCAAGTGTTGAAATTCGATGATGAAACCATCATAACCCTTAAAGACCTCTCCCAATTTGCTAAGATTCATGGAGGGTTAGCTAGTTCAAAGGCCGGAACGGTTTTCTTTGAAGAAATCGTGATATTTTCCGAATCAAACCAAACAATTTCTCTACAAGCAAAAGGCCTTTTTCTTGCGAAAGATTCTGCAATACTTTCTAAAATAGAAATTACAAAAGAAATTATCCTACAAATAAGGCCTTGCTCACAAGGCGAAATTATTTTGAATGATAACACTTGCCATAAATGCAAAGCTGGTTTCTATTCCTTTGCGAATCCAATGCTTATTGAGAGAAAATATCATAAATGTTCTATGTGTATGCCAAATGCCATTTGTTTGGGGGGAGTTGAAGTCTACCCCATTGAAAATTATTACAAACTATCGAAAACTTCCACATATATGATACAATGTTTCAATGAAAGAGCCTGTCTGGGCTATATAAATTCTTCAATCTCTGAAGAACTGCTTCTTCATGGGGCCTGTGAACAAGGAAATTATGGGGTTCTATGCTTCTATTGTGAAATGTTTTACGGGAAAGATGTGGCTTCGGGCAAATGTAATCAATGCGGGAGTTTGGTGATTATCAAGTTGATTTTAATAATTTTCTTTGTAGTTGTGTATATTTTGTTGAATAATGCCATATCGGAGAGGTCTTGTTCACAAAATATTGAAAGAGTTGAAGGTGAAGAAAATTTCAATAATTGCTTAAAACTCATTGTGAATCATGGCCAACAGGTCGGAGTGTTATTTCTGAATGAAATTATCACGTTTTCGATTGATTTTAAGAACTTTGTGAAGATTTCTGATTATTTATCAATGGCAAATTTGAATACAATTTCAAATGAATGTATCTTTCAATATTTCTATTATAATCCCAAAAATATATATATTTATCAATTGATCTCGACTATGCTTATACCTATAATCTTCTCATTGATAACCTGTTTGATTTGGATTTTTTTGAATTTATTCAAAAAAAATAAAATGAATTATATGACAAAAAAGCTAGTTTTTTCAAAAATGAAGCTTTTTTTAGTTTTTTGCACTTTCTTTTTCTATTCAATGATCTTGAAATCCTCTATGGGTCTATTTCAATGTATTCGATTGGATATTAATAACTCATCAGTTTTTTTGAAGCAATCTCCTGAAATCGAATGCTGGTCATCTTAATCAGGCCATACTCTTATTGCTCTAGTTCTTGGAATCCCTTGCATTTTTTTGTGGGGTATCACTTTCCCCTTTATTTTATTGATGCTTTTAAAATCGAATTCTAAAAAAGTAATAAAGGATACTGATGATCAACCAAATGTATTAAAACTCACGAATAATAATAATTCATCGGAACAATTTAAAGGTTTTGATGAACAAAAGAAAAAAATTAAGTTTGCTGAAAATCAGTTACTGGCAATAAAGAAAAAGAAAAAAAACTATATAAAGGAGAAAAATTTAAAAAAGAAAAATGAAAATGTCAACTTGTATATGAAGGAATATAGCTTTTTTTACCGCGGGTTCAAAAACAAGTATGTTTATTGGGAAATCGTGATTTTTGTTCGTAAGTTTCTCTTAAGTTTTTTTTCGGTTTTGAACGAAACGATTCCAAGAGAATTTGCTCAAAGTTCCCTTATTGTGATTCTTTTTTTCTTCCTTTTATTGAATTTCAAGCATAACCCATATAAAAGCGTAAAAATAAATATGTTAGAGAATTTTTCTTTGTTTATTTGCATTACGACTGTTGCTAGTTCCTTTTGGTTTGGTTTGGTCATGGGACAAATGAGCAAAGTGTTTTTGATTGCTGTATGTTTTGGAATGAATTTAATTTTTTTATTTATTTGTGGGATAATGATTTTGAAAGAAGTAGCGATTCGATACAAAAGCAAGAGCAGAAAATTATTATTAGGTTTTCAGGTTCTAATAAAGAATTTTGGATCGAAAAAATCTAGCGTAAAGTGAGAATTTTCAAAAATTTACGATTAGATAGATAAAAAAGTTAATTTTGAAAAAATTTAGACTAATTTAATTTAAAATTATAAAAAACTAATTTTTTAGAATTTTTTTTTTTAAAATAATTGTGAAAACTTTCAATAGTCATAAATTAATATGTGATTTCTTCTTAGTATTAAATACAAAACAAAGAGTTTTTTTATTGAATCAATCAAAAGAAAAACAAATTATTTTCCATTAAAACGAATTTCAAAAACTTTTTTTATTTTGAGCTTTAAATTTGAATAAATTGTGAATTTAAAGCAAATTATTTAAAAAAAAATTCAAATAATTTTAAAATTTTCATTTCAAAAACAGTTAGTTTTAAG
>JFJP01038061.1_pt1 | contig 19964 bp, 14 predicted proteins | sample 431651 | NCBI WGS metagenome assembly JFJP01 (sample SAMN02602958, study PRJNA72255) | Microbial mat metagenome, whole genome shotgun sequencing project. | biome: fresh water; feature: sink hole; material: water; isolation source: purple microbial (photo- and chemosynthetic) mats found in...
TTTGTGGGATTATTACCAGCGCGCCCTGAGCACTTCCGGCGGCCACGAGCCGCAAATCCTGTCTGAGGGCTTCCGCCTGCACGAGCGGTACATGGCCACGGGAGACATGCGGCCCGTCGAGTAAAGGCCTGGCATTCACCATTTGGAGAAGATTCGTTCATGCGCTTTCTGGCCCTGAGAAAAATCCTGCTGCTCTCTCTTTTCCTGCTGCCGGGCTGCACCCTTTCCAACCTGTACATGCCCCCGCGACTCTACAGTGCCGACGCCAGGGTTCTCGAGACCGTCGGCCATATGGGATTTCACGGCATTGACGAATCATCGGCCATGGAAAAGAGCAGCAGATTCGCCGACACCTACTGGACCCTCAACGACTCGGGCGGAGGTCCACGGATTTTTGCCATCCGGGCAACCGGCGAGATCATCCAACCAGACTGGCTCAAGGAGTACCGGGGTATCCAGATCGACAACGCGACTAACATCGACTGGGAGGATCTGGCAAGCGACGGACAGGGCCATCTCTATATCGCCGATTTCGGCAACAACGACAGCCTTCGTCGCAACCTGACCATCTATAAGGTGGCGGAACCTGACCCGAAAACAACACTGCAGATACCAGCGATTACCAAAATCCCCTTCCACTATCCCGACCAGTTCGACTACCCGCCAGATAAAAACGACTTTGATGCAGAGGCACTGTTCTGGCTCAAGGGACATCTCTATCTTCTCACCAAACATCGTTCTGACACCCTGACCAAGCTTTACCGGTTCGACGCTCTTATCGCCGAGAAAGAAACTCCGCTTTCATTAGCAGACGCCTTCGATATCGGCGGCATGGTCACCGCTGCCGATGCCTCTGACGACGGCCGACTCCTGGCAGTCCTGACCTATCATGACATCTGGCTTATCGAGTTGCCGCAAAGGAGCAGCTCCCTTTTGCAGGGTAAAAAATATCGACTGCCGATACGATTGGGCCAATGTGAGGGGATCTGTTTTGCCGGCGATCGATTATTGCTCAGCAATGAGGAAGGGGATATTTTCTCGGTGACGCTGCGGGAAATTCAAAAGAATGGTGCCGTGCACGACTGACTTTTGGTCCGGAAGACTAGCCTTTGCATCTTGCCTCAGCACCACCCCTGGAACACAAACAACAGGCAGCTGTGAGCAGAATCCGCTACTGATTGGTCTAGTTTGGTTGACGCGAGGGAATCTGCTCATACTTGCCGAGCAGCTGATAGAGGCGGGCCTTCGAAATCCCGGAAATGCTTAAGGCCGTTCTGATGTCGCCCTGGGCCCTGCTCATCAATTTTCGGATATACTCGCTTTCAAAGGCGTCTTTCGCCTGCCGCCAGTCCAGCAGGAGACCGGGGGTGTCCGTTGCCCTCCGGCACATCTCAGTTTCATCTGTCGATGCCAGAGAGTCATGGGCATGACAGATGCGGATTCTTTCGGGCAGATGGTGGGGAAAGAGAATACGGGTATGCCTGCCGTTGGCGAACACCTGTTCCAGGGTCTGAAACAGTTCCCTGACATTGCCCGGCCAGTCATAACTGGTCAAGGCCTCGATAAAATCAGGGGAAACACCCTTGAGATCGATATTCGTTCGATCGCACAGCCTGGTGATCGAGTGCACCACCAGTTCGAGCATATCCTCTTTCCTCTCGCGCAGCGGCGGCAGATGGATCGTCAGCGACTGGAGCCGGAAGAACAGGTCGCTGCGAAAAGTGCCAGCCTTGACGCACTCTTCGAGATTGCGGTTTGTCGCGGCCACCACCCGGAAATCACTGGTCTGTTCCTGCGAGGAGCCAACCGGCCGGAACCTGCGCTCCTGCAGCACCCGGAGAAAGGCCTTCTGCATTGAAAGCGGCAGTTCGCCGATTTCATCGAGAAAAAGCGTGCCGCCGTCGGCATGTTTGATCAGGCCGTCCTGGGAACGGTCGGCTCCGGTGAAAGCACCCCGGCTGTGCCCGAAGAGAGTGCTTTCAATCAGGGATTCCGGCAGCGAGGCGCAGTCAACCGTGACAATGTTCCTGGCGGACCGGCCGCTGTTGTCGTGAATGGCCCGGGCGAACAACTCCTTGCCGGTGCCGGTTTCACCGGTGATCAACACATTGGCATCGCTGGCCGCCGCCTTGGCAAGCTTGTCGAAGCAGGCGTTGATTTTTTTACTGTGGCCGATGATCTTCTCGCGTTTCAGGTAGACAGGGGAACTCTTGCTCCGCCTCTTCTCATCACGGAACTCGAGGGCGCGGGTTAAAGGCAGGTCAAGCTCCTTGACGACATTGGCCTTTTCGATATAGCCCCAGGCCCCGCTTTTTATCGCCTTGTCGGCACCGTCGAGATCTCCCCGACCGGTAAAAATGATAACCTCGGGATTTGACTCCAGTGCCTTGAATTTTGGGATGAATTCCAGACCGTTGCCGTCAGGCATCTGGACATCGAGGAGGATAACGTCGAAGGAGCCTCCTGCCGCCCTAATCATGCCATCAGCAAGCGTATTGGCCAGAGTGGCCTGATGTCCGGAGCGCTGCAGTTTCTTTTCGAGCATCCGGCAGATATCCAGATCATCATCAACGACCAATATTTCTGACATTCCCCTTTCCTTTTGTACCGCAACAGTCCCAACTATTCCACTCAACGTGTTTTTCCCCCAACTGCTTCCAGCACAGTATTGCCCAATCTGGCAATAGAAAACGGCTCAGTTACAGTCTGCATCCAGACACCCCCATTTCGGCGTAGTAGAATCCGACTTTTCTTATGGTATCTTCTCTTTTCCAGGAAGTCAAAACTCCAGGCATAATTCCAGACAGAATTTTTATTGCAGGCGGGGATCAGGTAATTTTCTACGGAGAATATTGCAGAAGTACAGGCAGGACTGCTTTTGCAGCAAAAGGCAGGAAAATCATATGACTGCTGTATCGAGCACCCTCCTGATAAGCACGGCAATTTCTTTCCTCACCAGGGGTTTCATGGCAAAACCTTGTATTCCGAGAGCCCTGGCTTTCTCTTCTGAAATGTGATTGCTGTAGCCGGTACAGAGAATGATCGGCAGATCGGGTCGTATCAGCAGCATGTGACGAGCCAGATCGCTACCAGTCATAACCGGCATGGTCTGATCGGTAATCACCAGATCAAAGACCTGCGGCTGATCCTGAAAAGCGCGAAGGACCTCGACACTGCCGGTCATGGAAGTCACATGATATCCAAGTCTTTCAAGCATCTCGTGGCCCATTTCCACCAGCATGGGTTCGTCATCGACAAGAAGAATATGCTCGTCGCCACCCTCGATAGGTACCGCCGAGGGGATTTCAGGTACGGCTTCATCGGCAATACAAGGCAGGAATACATCAAAAACAGACCCTTCACCGGGTGTGCTGCGACACGTTACAAAGCCGTTGTAGCTTTTCACAATGCCATGAAGGATGGCAAGACCCATACCGGAGCCTTTGCCTATCTCTTTTGTGGTGAAATACGGATCGAATATCCGGTCCCGTATTTCTGGCGCGATGCCTTCACCGGTATCTTTGATCGATAAATGAACAAAGGGCCCTGGCTGCAGGCGCGGCTCGGTCTCGAGATCCTTCTCCGTGAGATCCTTCATTTTCAGGGAAATGGTAAGCATCCCGCCATGCTCCTCCATTGCTTGGTAGGCGTTGGTGCAGAGGTTCATCAGTATCTGGTGGATCTGGGTCGGATCAGCAAGAATCGGCCCCGCGTCAGGATCGATATCCTGCTTGATCTCGATGGTCGCCGGCAATGTGGAACGGAGCATCTTAACCGTCTCCTTGACCATCACTGAAGGCTGGAGAGGCATCCTTTCGGTCTGGGCCTGGCGGCTGAAGGCAAGAATCTGTTTGACGAGATCACGCGCCCGTTTGCCTGCCTTGAGAATTTGTTCGATTTCATTTGAGACCAATGATCCTGGCGGACAGTCTTCCAGGGCTATCTCGGCATAACCGAGGAGGGCCCCGAGAATATTGTTGAAGTCGTGGGCGATACCGCCGGCCAGGGTTCCGATGGCCTCCATCTTCTGGACCTGCTGAAGCTGGGCCTGGAGGCTGTTCCTCTCTTCTTCAGCCTGCATGCGCTCGGTGATGTCATTGATTATCGAGAAAAGCTGGATCTTGCCATTCACCGAAATCGGCGTTGAACGCACCTCTACCGTGCGTATCTCGCCGCTGGCCTTTCTGTGAGGCAATATAAAAAAGTCCTTGCTCGCATTAACTGAGTTTTTTGCAGCCTTCACCAAATCCGAAGGAAGCGTGTTGATATCATCAAGATTCATGCCGAGAAGTGTCTGGCGCGGGTACTCATAAAAACTCTCGGCAGCGAGATTGGCATCAACAATAGCCCCCGTCTCCGGCTCGATGAGCAGCATCACCGCGCTGTGTTTGCGAAACATGCAGGAGAACCTTTCCTCGCTTTCCCGCAGCTCGCCCAGCAGCTGTTCCAATGACTGGTTGACCTGCCTGATCTTGCTGAACTGTTCCGCCAGCGACTCACTCATCAATTTGAAATTACTGATCAGATGAGCCGCCTCCCTGATACTGCTCTCTGGCCAGGCGATCTCCCTGTCATCATTCGACACCTGCCGCGGAAGACCATGGGTGATACGACCGAGGTTTTCAAACGTCACATTCATGCTGCGGCTCAGGAATTCAGCGAGTACAAGCGACACGAGCAGAATTACAAACAAGAGAAACAGCTTATGGGTATAGTTGTGATGGAGGGTTTTCTGGAACGGAGCCATCGGCTGTTCCAAAATCAGTTTCCAACCAGCCATGCTGCCCAGGGAAGATTCGGCGATATAAAAGGATTGCCGCCATCGTTCAGAAATGGGTGTATTGGCAGGGACAGACGGCACCCATTGGCTGATCTGATCATCAAGACGATTGAGAGCACCCTTTGGCCTTACGAACGGCTTCATCATCGCCTGATCGGTGCGGTTTGTCATGATTATGTTGCCGCTGCCATCGAGCAATGTATAGAGGGTGGCGTTGGATGCCAGGCTGTTGTCGAGATGCTCACGTATCTGACGGAGATCAAGCGCGCCGGAAACATGGCCGGCATACCTGCCGTCGATGACCACGGGCGCGAGTACCAGCAGCCTCGGCAGCATCTCACCGATCTTTCCCATGACCACATCGGAGATCATCGGCTTGAGTGTCTTTTGGAGAACCGTAATGAAGGATCGATCTGAGATATTGATGCCGATGGCGCTTTTCGCCTTCGCTGTCAAGGGTGGGGATATGGCGATGATAATGGCGTTTTTATCCACCAGACCCAATCGCAGATAATTAACATCTCGATTGGTAGTCTGATCCAAAAAGTCCTGCATCTCTTCTGCCGATCTCGATGCGGCCAGCTCGGCCAGATTGATGATCACCGGCTTTCGGTTTGTTACCCAGGTCTCAATCCTGTGAACCATGTTCGAGCTGTCTCGGGTCAGCGTTGCGCGGATATTTCGATCGATATCATTAAAATCTGATCTGCAGCCGACGGCCAACAGGATCAACGCCGGGAACAGTACGAAGAGAGCCAGCAAATTGGAGATAATTTCGCTGAACGAGGTCATCGATGACCGTGTCCGGAGGCTGAAAACGGTAAAGACCAGCCGCGCAGTCAGGGCGTTGGCGATGCCGTTTACTGCTTGTTTCGTCATGACAATTGAGGTGTTGCTGGCGGGCACATCCATGACGAGGTGGTAAAATATGTAGACCAGCGGCATGCCGATAAAGAGCCAGAAGAGCGTATCGGCCAGCACCATGCCGAACCCTCGGCGCAGCATCAAGCCACCGACCACCGCCGCCTCGACGGTCATGATGACGATGGCGTACGGGTGATTCCAGATAAAATAGGTGTACCCGGCGATTATGGCGGCTGCCAGAATCCCCCGCCTAAGGCCGAGAAACTGCAGTGCCAGCATGGCGAAAATACTGCCGAAGAGGAAGTCAATATTCAGGAATATAGGATACTTAAGATAATTACCGGCTAAACCTGCGGCTATTAGGATCAAGAAGATGGGGGTTCTGTTTCTGCTGATTGCTTCGTTGACGGATGTCGAGACTGGCATGGCAGATTGAGTAGTCCACGTTAGGGTTGAGCAACAAGGCTTAAGAGACTCTCAGGCGAATGCATCATGAAAAATTTTGAGGGCGCAGGCCCAAAACGGGAAACCATGTTTTCTCAAAGAGAGGCCCAGAAAAAAATCCGGCCTGATCCGCGCAACTGCACGACGGCCATAATTCCGCAGTTTCCCGGCCCTATGCAGCCGATTCGACAAGAGCGATCTGGAACATGCTGCCGCTGAGCGAGAAAGGGAAAACCCTGCAGCCGGTCCCGCTGCTGCAGCAATTCTCAGTGACTTCGGGCAGACCAAGCTGAAAGGTCTGATCGGCCGGCAGCAGGGCCTTCATGAACCTTCCGGCAATGGTGTTGAGCAGTTCGGCCAGTGTGTCCCGGCACATCTGCTCGTCGACGGATTCCTTCTGTCTGCTCCATACCGTGCTGGTAATGACTTTCCCCAGTTCCTCGTCCATGACGATCTGCATCGTACTTTGCAGCGGCGCGTGGATTGCAAGCGAACAACCATAAGTCACAGCTGCGGCAAACTCTTTATCGGGACTGTATTCCGGCTCCATGAAGGCCAGGTTCTCAAAGGTCTCGGCGACAGCCGTGACCAGCGCTTCTTGGTAATTACCAGGCAGATCCGTCATTGGTTTTCTCCTCAGTATGAATCAGGAAGTCAAGAACCTCCAGCAGTGCGGCCGGTGAAACCGGTTTTTCCAGGACCGCATGGGCACCCAGTTTCTTCAGTTCTTCATTTTTTGCCGGGTTGGAACCGCTGGTCACGACAACCACCGGAATCTCATTGAGTTTAAGGCTTGCCTTGATTTTTTTCAACAACGTCGCCCCATCCATCTCCGGCATGTTCAAATCGGTGACAAGCAAGTCCGCACCATCCTTTTTCATCAGCTCCAGGGCTTCTTTGCCGTTCGCCGCCGGCAGGAACTCGGCCCCGCTCAGACCGATGATTTCGAGGCAGCGGATGACAAACATCCTGGCAGTTGTCGAATCATCTGCCACTACTATTTTTTTCATCGTCTTCTCCCTTATTCATTCCCCTATCGAGACTGCCTCCCCAAGCGCTTAGTGCATCTGCATGGTTTCAACGGTCTCATTGAATTTTTCTTCGACACTCAGCATCAGCATTCCCATCTGATCCGGTCCAACCACCAGATAATCGGTATATCTCTGATCCAGTCGGTAGAACAGGTTGTCCGTACCCGTGCCGTATCCCCCCATCATGGCAATGATATCGCCGAGATGCACGGCATAGACCACCGTCTTGAGATCTTCTGGAGCCAGCGACGGTTCATGGTGGTACCGGATAACCATCTGCATGACCTCGGGCAGCCCCCAGTTCCTCGCCAGTTCATACCCCACCCGGGCATGATCGATGCCGATCAGCTCCCGTTCCCCGCCGACATAATCCTTCACTTCTTTTCGGGCCAGTTCGGCCAGGATTTCCTGATACCGTTCTTTCAGGAATTCCGAGAGGATGGACTTGCCGATATCATGCAGCAGACCGCCGGTAAAGGCCACATCGGGCGGGCATCGGTCGCGGTTGAGCAGGGCGACTTCCTTGGCGGCGATGGCGGTCCGAAGATCGTGCTTCCACAGATCGCCACTGGCGCTGCCATAGCCCTGGAGCGGTTTGTTCATATAACTGCCGATGGTATCTTCGAGGACAAGGCTGACCACCAGATTTTCGCCGAGGTAGGATATCGCCCGCTCAAGGGAGGTTGCCGGTTCAAGCAGGCCGTAGACCGGTGAATTGACAATCTTCAGGAGCCTTGCGGTCAGGGCGGCATCGTTTCTGGCAACATCCATGACATCGGTAAGGGTATGATCGGCCCGGGCCGTCAGTTCAAGGATGCGCGCCGCCGCTAAGGAGAGCAGCGGGATGCGCTGCACTGCCGCCAGAACTTCTTTATCGAGGGTTTTCTTTTCCATATCAGGACATCGCGGATAAATTGTTGAGGCCGTTGCTGCAGCATAACAGAACTGGAAACAGGCCATGGCCGGCATCTCTGATCGAAGTGAAGCACGAAGCATGGATGAGTTCTTTCATACCGCTTCCTAAGCCATCCTTTAACATTAAGTAATCCGTTTCAATTTTATGAACGGCATAAGGGGCCGTAAAGAAATGGTAAAAATAGTATGGGTTATTTCTTAACGGCCCCTAAATATGCCAATTTGGCCTGCCCGGTGACGACAGGGTCATGATGCCGCTATCGGCTGCCAGGGTGACAGTGCGGCTGAAATTATCGCCCAGATCTTCGGCCACTGGTGCCAGCCCGAATCCCCATAGAATTTTCTTGGCTGCCAGGGCGTTGCGCTTGCCAATATTGAAAGTATTGTTCTGGTCCATTATCTGCGCCCCTCCCGCCAGTTTGACGATCAGCCCTTTCGGTCCCTTGGTGCCGCATCTGCGCATCTGTTCAAAGAGAGCCGGAATACCGGTATCGACAAAATAACCCGGCAGGGTTGCCACCTTCTCGGGTTTGATCGATGAGTCGGGCAGGGCCACATGCACCATGCCGACCGTCCTGGTCTGGGGATCGAGGATGACCACGGCGATGCAGGAACCGAGGGCGTAGGTCTTGAGGGACGAGCCCATTGTGTTGGTGGCGCCGATGCCGCCTATGCCAAGGACTATTTCAGCCATCACACCCCTCCAGTCAGGTAGCCTATGAGTGTCGCCGCAATATTCTCGAGCGGTGCCAGACGTTCTGCGCCACCGCGTTCATATGCCACTCTGGGCATACCGAAGACCACCGAAGAGTGTTCGTCCTGGGCCACTGTCCTGGCCCCGGCCTGGCGCATAGCGACCATACCATCTGCCCCGTCCGCACCCATGCCGGTAAGGATGGCCGCCACAGCGTTGCGACCGGCACTCTGGGCCACCGAATTGAACATGACATCGACCGAAGGCCGGTGGCCGCTGACCTTCTCTCCCATTTCGAGCATAACGGTATAAATTCCGCCGGACCTGACGATCCGCATGTGCTTGTCACCCGGCGCGATCAGCACCGTGCCATTCATCACCCGGTCTCCATGCGCCGCCTCTTTGACCTTCAGGACGGAGATCTGGTTCAACCGTTCGCTGAACATGGCGGTGAAACCGGCCGGCATATGCTGAACGATGACCACCCCCGGCATCGACGGCGGGAATCCCTTCACCACCCGATTGATCGCCTCCACTCCGCCTGTCGAGGCACCAATGGCAACAATCTTGTCGGTCGTTTCGTTCAGCGCCGTGGCGGAAGTCCGACGGATCTTCTCGGCCAGCCCTGCCCGGTTGCTTTCCTTCCAATGGGAAACATTAGCCCGTGAGGCCATCTCCACCTTGGCGATAAGCTCGTTCATCATGACCGCGAGGCCCTGCTGCATATTCGAGGTCGGTTTGCTGACAAAGTCAATGGCCCCGGCGTTGAGGGCATCAAGCGTCACCTGCTTGCCCCGCACCGTCAAAGAGCTCACCATGATCACCGGCAGCGGATACTGCGGCATCAAACGGCGCAGGAATTCAACGCCATCCATGCGCGGCATCTCGACGTCAAGAGTCAGGACATCGGGTTGCAGTTGGACAATTTTGTCCCGGGCGATAAAAGGGTCCGGAGCCGTACCGACAACCTCGATTTTTGGCGAACGATTCAGCCCTTCGGCCAGGATGTTGCGCACCAGAGCGGAATCATCAATCACCAGAACCCGTATTTTTTTCATAACTTATCTTTTCCGATAGGCTGCGGGGATAATATATTCATACAGCGGCTGTTCCCGGCCAAGCGTCTCCGAATGACCAATAAACAAATATCCGCCCTGTTCGGTGGCCGCATGGAACCTCCTTACCAGGGCATCCCGCGTCTCCCTGTCAAAGTAAATCATCACGTTTCTGCAGAAGATAATATGGAACTGTTTTTTAAAGGGAAACCGGTCGTTCATCAGATTGAATCGCCTGAAAACGGCCTCACGACGGATCTCCTCGCTGACCTGCACATGCTCGGGGCCGCAACGGCTGAAATGTCTGCGTTTCTGCTGATCCGACAGGGCCTCGATCCGCTCCACCGGGTAGATCCCCTGTTTGGCGGTATTGAGGATACGGTCCGAGATATCGGTGGCCAGAATGCCGGCATTGAAGTGGCGGTACTCCTCGCCCATGACCTCCTGCATCAGCATCAACAGCATGTAGGGTTCCTCGCCGCTCGAACAGCCGGCGCACCAGATCCGCAGGTCAGTGCTCTTCTCCCGCTTCAGCCGGGTCAGCACATCCGGCAGGGCATGGTCCCTGAAATACTCGAAGTGGGCCTTTTCCCTGTTGAAATAGGTATGATTGGTGGAAATATTGTCGATCAGCTTGCTTATTGCCCTGCCGCTCTTGTCGTTCAACAGGTTTTCGTAATACTGATCAAAGCTCTGGAAGCCCTCCGTCCGCAGGATCTTCTGCAGGCGGCCGACCAGCAGGGATTTCTTCTCATCGGACAGGTTTATACCGAATTTCTGGTATATCAATCCGCGCATCAGGTCAAACTCCTTGTCGGAGATGGCCATCAGGCTGACCGTCTGTTCTCCCGGTAGCTGAAAGTTCTGCATGGCGGGTCCGTTCGTCATCGTCAAGGCCCTAATCTATTGGACAGCACGTTCAGAAAGCTCCACCAGACCGCCAACATCGAGGATCAGGCAGACATCGCCATTGCCGAGGATGGTGCAACCGGCGATGCCGGCCGGGTTGCCGATATAATCCGACAATCCCTTGATGACAGTCTGCTGCTGGCCGAGTATCTCATCGACAAACAGGCAGATAGTCGTACCGTGATTTTCCAGCACGATCAGGATGCCGTCCACGAGACGGGTGCTGTCCGGTTCCTTGCCGAGGACCTTGTGCAGGCGCAGGGTAGGATAGAAGGATTCCCGCACCCGGATCAGTTCGTCTCGATTCGGCGTCAGGGTGATGTCCTTGGGCTCCGGCCGGAAGGATTCCTTGATGGCCAGGATCGGTACGATGCATTTTTCCTGGCCGACCCGCACCAGCATGCCGTCGATGATGGCCAGGGTCAGCGGAATCCGCAGGTCGACCCGGGTACCCTCGCCGAGTTTGCTGTGGACATCGACCTTGCCGCGGATCTTGGCCAGGTTCTGCTTGACGACATCCATACCAACGCCGCGGCCGGAGATATCGGTGATCTTTTCAGCCGTCGACAACCCTGCCTGAAAGATCATCCGGAAGACCTTTTCATCCGACAAATCCGAACCATCGCCGTCGATCAGACCGCTGGAGATGGCCTTGGCGATGATCTTCTCGCGGTTCAGGCCCCGGCCATCATCGCTGATGGTGATCCAGATCTCACCCTCTTCATGGCGGGCCGACAGCATGAGCTGGCCAGTCTGGTCCTTGCCGGTGCGCAAACGCTCGTCCGGCGGTTCCAGGCCATGATCAAGCGAATTTCGAAGAATATGGACGAGCGGGTCGGTGATCGTCTCGATAACCGTCTTATCGAGTTCTGTTTCCTCGCCGATCAGCTGCAAATCGACCTTCTTGCCTGACTTGGCCGAGAGATCATGGACCAGACGGATCATCTTGCGGAACAACCCAGAAACCGGGATCATCCGGATCTGCATGGCCATCTCCTGCAGCTCCTTCACCAGCTTGCGCATCTGCTGGGCGGCCTTGTTGAAGTTCTCCATTTCCAGACCGATCAGATCGGGATTGTGGATCAGCATATTCTCGGCGATGACCATCTCACCGATCAGATTGATGAGGCTGTCGAGTTTGTCGAGATCAACCCGGATGTCCTGCCGGACCACCGCCTTCTTCTTGCCGGCATTGGACTTGGCGGCGGTATCATCAACCGGCGACCGCGTACGCTCTTTCTGGCGGACAAGAGCCGTTGCCACTTCAGACGGGGCAACGACACCCATGTCAATCAGTTCCTCGCCGATGGTTTTTGGCAAAACGCCGCTTTCGCGATCGCTCTCCTGCTGACTGATGGCCTCCTGGACGTGCTCCTCGGTAACGATGCCCTCATCAACCAGAATCTGGCCCAGCGGCCGATGGGTGACATCCTGCAGCAGTTTTATGTAGCCGGCCAGTCCAGAGATTGCGCCGCTGCCGCCGTCGACTATGGAGGCAATGGAGTCACGCAGGACATCAACGATCTGCAGAAACACTCCTTCGGGTTTTTCCCCGACCAGGCTCTCGCCATCTTTCACGCCGGCCAGCACGGTCTCCACCCGATGCGAGAGGATCTCCAGATCCTTGTAGCCGAGAAAACCGCAGTTGCCCTTCAGACTGTGCATATTGCGGAACAGTTCGGCCAGCATCTCAGGCCCCTGGCTGACATTTTCCCAGGCCAGGAATCCCTGCTCGATCTTTTCGATCAGTTCCTCGGCCTCCTTGCAGAAGGTATCCTTCATTTCAGGAGTGATGATCATCTCATAGGACATCTCGCCGCCATCGGCGTCTTCCTCCTCTGCCTGTACGGAAGCTTCCGGCAGTGTCTCCCCCGGTCCAGCAAGGGCCCGTTCAATAGCTTCGCGCAGGTCTTCGGAAATAACCTTTGCCTCCTGCTCCATACCCTGATCGGTATACTCCTGCCCTACAGCCTCAAGCGCCGCCTTGGCAAAATCGCAGGCCTGGCAGAGCAGGTTGACATGCTCCTGCTCCAGGGTGATTTTGTCGGAACGCACCAGATCAAGCAGGTTCTCGGCCGAGTGGGCCACTCCCTGGATATTGGTCAGTTCGAGGAACCCGGCGCTGCCCTTCATCGAGTGGAAGAGCCGGAAGATGGCATTCATCGTCTCAAGCCAGTCATCGGCCGACCGGGATATCCGCCCCAGTTCAATGATGATCGGCTCAAGCTGCTCAATCATGTCACTGCTTTCTTCAATAAAATCTTGGAGGATTTCAATGTCTTCAGCGGATATTTCAGGACTCATCTCAACCCCTTGCGTAACTTTTTATGGTTTCAGGCGCTCATGCGCCAACGCACCCTGTCTGTGCTGATCGGCCAAATTGTTTCGATCTGTCCGAAAAAACATATTGCATTTCGCGTACCTGATACCCCAAACCCTCGTATAAATTTATTTATTCATTTATTTACAAATACTTAATCCATACAACCCATTTCGCCACCGGGCGCTGATATTTGACAGCGGTCTCAAGCAAAGAAGGCCTTTCCCTCCCGTTTTTTCTCTCATCGAGCATAACATACCAGTATTAGGTCATTCCTGACAGCGTCAGAGCTACCGAAGAGACCCTTCTGAAGAAATATCTCCACCCGACCCGCAGTCTACAAAAGTAGACTCAGTCTCATTTTGTAGACTGACGTGTACAGGGCATTGTCTGGACAGAATCGGACGGCTGTGGCGGGAAAGAAATTCGGCAGGATCGAGGGGCGAGCAAAAGAGAGAAAAAAGATTCAGAACTGGTTCGGATAAAAGGCATTATGATTGCGTAACATATTGACAAACATCAACAAATCATTACTTGAAAAAAATCTTTTGTCGACAAAATACTGGCCGATCCGCTGCTGTTTGCACTTCTGGTAGAAGACCAGTCGATCTCGCTGCTGTTTGTCGAGAAGACCGAGTTGCACGGCAACTTCGCCAAAAAGCCTACCAGGTCGCTGAAACTTAAATATCCGTTGAATATCCTTGTGTTGCAACATGCCGAGGCTACAGCCGAGATCGCCGAAGCGCGGTCTGCTGGCCTTCTGCCAGACCAGGGCGCGGATGATCTCCTGCCATTCAACAATTCCGGCGAAGTAGAGGAAGTCACCTAACATCAATTTTCGGGAAGGGAAACTCCGGTGATCCCATTGCAACTCAAACTGCTCATAGCCTGAACAGGTATCAGCGGTGGAGTGTGACGCTGCATTGAATGCTGTCGACCTCCCCTCACTCCCTTGCCAGCCGTATGTCTCTGCAACGAGGGGCGATTGCGCCAGGCTCGAAGAACTATCATCCCGATTTCGAATGAATTCTTTCAGGTTTTCATACGATTCGCGGACACAGTGAAAACGATCGGGAGCTGTGTTCCGGATATCCTCGGGAAAATAGCAGGCACGATCCGGATGGGTCTCCTTGGCCTTTTGCCGAAAAGCCTTTTTCACCCCGGATATCTGCAGATAATCGAGAAATTCTTTTGAAATATCAAGCTCATTCCCAAAGAGAACGGTACAGGACTGGAGCAGTGTATCGAATGTCGGAGTGTGGTCCATTATCTGCCTGAAAGAGGTCTCTACTGTAAAAAAGCGTCTCGACAACGAACGCCCCATCTGTTTCGGCCACTATAATTATCGTCTGGCAAGACTACAAGCATATTCATTCTTTATACATATTTACAAGTAGTTAAGCAAATCCATCACAACCATCTCATCTCTTACGTCGCCGAGCCTCCAGTCTACAAAAGTAGACTCGTCTCATTTTGTAGACATCTGCTTATGCCGAATCAACAGCAAAACTCCCTCAATCATAAATCTATGATACTGATATTATATATATTTTACAGTTTTTTTAATGCAGGTATGCAAAATGCACTACTGCCTGTGGACAGCAACTGACCTTTCACTCAACATGATACTCACTGCACCTATGAACATATATTTCTATGCTGCCGGCAATCCCGGCTATGCAGGGAAGCTGCTCGAGATAATCGACGGCATCCTCGACACATGGCGAATTATTCCCCTCCCAGATCATTTCCCCGCCAGTGTCTTCCTGGATTATGACATGCACAGCGGCGATGTGCTGATTCTCATCCCCAACCAGAGAGAGCAGCTCGATCACCTGCTGAAGATGAAGGAACTGCTGCAGGACTTTCGGCTCATTCTGATTCTGCCGGACAGTGCCGAAGAAACCGTCACCAGAGGCCATCTGCTGATGCCTCGTTTTTTAACTTTTACAGACAACGACATGGATGAAGTTCTTCATGTCCTCGGACGGATGTCCGCCCGCTGATCATTTTTTTAACACACGGGACATGCTGCAGCGGCACATGTCAAATACACGTGAGAGTCTGACAAACACATCAGGAGGAACACCATGGCAAACCAGGAGCAGAATGTCGGACACGACAGGGAAAACCAGGAAATCAACGAAGATATGGCCAACAAGTATCTGACTTTTTTCCTGGCAAACGAGGTGTACGGCGTTGAAATTGCCTTTGTCACAGAGATTATTGGCATTCAAAAGATCACCAACATCCCGGAGATGCCCGACTATATCCGCGGAGTCATCAACCTGCGCGGCAAGGTCATTCCTGTCATGGATGTGCGCACCCGCTTCCGCATGGACCAGCGCGAGTACGACGAGCGCACCTGCATCATCGTCGTCGACATCACCGGCACCACGGTCGGCCTGGTGGTCGACGAGGTCAGCGAGGTGGCAGACATCCCGGCCGATCAGGTCGAACCGCCGCCGATGGGCGGCCAGGGCAAGGGCAATGCCTTCATCAAGGGCATGGGTAAGTCCGGGGATTCGGTCAAGATCCTCTTGAATGTCGAGGCCCTGATCAAGGAAGAGGACCTCGATGCTGTCATGGAAGTTGAATAACCGAGGCCAAATGTATCAATACAACCTTTCGTGAAGTGCGACATAGATCTCGAAAGAAAAAAGTTCTCAATCAAAATTGTAAGGAGAAACAATATGTTAAAAAATACTAAAGTCGCAACCCTTATCGGTCTCGGTTTCGGCCTGATTCTCGTCCTGCTCATGACTATTTCAACATTTTCCTATATGTCGATGGGCACCGCCGCAGACGGTTTCAGTGAATATCGTCGGATCGCCAAACAAACCAACCTGATGGGCCGCGTCCAGGCCAATATGCTGACGGTGCGGATGAATGTCAGAGAATTCATCAGAACCGGCAGTGATCAGGTAAAACAGCAATATACCGAGTCATTAGGCAAGGTCAACGAATTCACCGCTGAAGCTCAAGGGATGATCAAAAATCCCGAACGAAAGGCGATGATAGATCAGGCTGCCAAGATCATGGTTGATTATGACAAGGCCATGCAGCAGGTCTTCTCCTTGAGCAAGGAACGCGACCATCTAGTGAATGAGATTCTTCCCAAGGTTGGCGTCGAAATGGAAAAGAACCTTTCGGACGTCATGCTTTCAGCCAACAAGGATCAGGATACAGCAGCGGCATTTGGCGCCGGAATAGCTTTGAGAAACATGATGCTCTCCCGTCTCTACGTCTGGAAATATATCGAGTCAAACGCCACCGCAGATGCTGACAGGGTGCAAAGTGAATACGCCACTTTTGCCGAGGAAATCGCCAAACTTGAAAGCAGCCTCCAAGATCCAACCCGTCTGGCTCACTGCGCCAAGTCTAAAGAACAAGGAATTGCTTACATAGCCGCTTTCAACAATCTGGTGAAAATCATCACCAGCCGCAATGACATTGTCACTGGAACAGTCGATAAGCTTGGACCGGAAGTTGCCAAAGTCACAGAGGATATCAAGCTGACCTATATGAAGGATCAGGATGAACTGGGACCAAAGCTTCAGGCGAACAATGAAAAGACCGTACGCATGATCCTGATAGTCTCGGCCATCGCCCTGCTGGCCGGTATCGGCCTGGCCCTCTTTACCGCCAAACGCATCACCACCCCGCTGGGTGGCGAGCCTGCCGCCATGGCCGAGATCGCCAACACCATCGCCAAGGGTGACCTGGCAATCAACTTCAACACCGCCAAGAAGGCCACCGGCCTCTATGCCGCCATGCAGGAAATGACCGAGGTTCTCAAGGAACGGGCGGCGGTCGCCCAGACCATCGCCTCCGGCGACCTGACCAGAGACATCAAAGTGAACTCCAAGGAAGATGTCCTCGGCAATGCCTTCCACACCATGTCCGAAAACCTCAACAGCCTGATCAGCGAGATATCGATGGCCACCGGCCAGATTGCCTCGGGCTCCGACCAGGTTTCCTCCACCAGCCAGTCATTGTCACAGGGCGCGACTGAGCAGGCCGCCTCGATCGAGGAAATCTCTAGCTCAATGACCGAGATCGCCTCGCAGACCAAGACCAACGCTGAAAACGCCGCTGAGGCCAGTCGTCTGGCGGCAGCAGCCAAGACTGACGCCGAAGGCGGCAACGAGCAGATGAAGGGTATGCTCCAGGCCATGGCCGAGATCAATGAGTCTGGCCGCAATATCTCGAAGATCATCAAGGTTATCGATGAGATCGCCTTCCAGACCAACCTGCTGGCCCTCAACGCCGCAGTTGAGGCCGCCCGCGCCGGACAACATGGCAAGGGCTTTGCCGTAGTCGCCGAAGAGGTGCGCAATCTTGCAGCCAGAAGCGCCAAGGCGGCCCGCGAAACCTCCGAGCTTATAGAGGGTTCGGTGCAGAAGACCGAGCGCGGCACCCAGATGGCCGATCTGACCTCGGCCTCGCTCGCCAAGATCGTTGATGGCGTCGGCAAGGTCACCGATATCATCAACGAGATCGCCCATGCCTCGAACGAGCAGTCCCAGGGCATCAACCAGACCAATGAAGGCCTGGCCCAGGTCGATCAGGTCATCCAGGCCAACACTGCCGCGGCCGAGGAAGGTGCTGCCGCAGCCGAAGAGCTGTCTTCCCAGGCCGACCATATGCGCCACCTGGTGTCTCAGTTCAAGATCAAAGGTCAGCAGGGCATGAACACGGCCCAGCCGTCAAGAGCCAAACGGCCTTCAGCGCCGCGCATCGCCGCCAGTTCCAGCTCTCAGGGGGGATGGGGTGATACCGGGCGGCAGTCAGCCGGTGCCAATAACCCCGCCGCTGTCATCGCCCTTGATGACAGTGAGTTTGGCAAATATTAGGTATTCACTCACCGGGTCATCCTGCCGAGATTCAGGCAGGATGACCCGGCACTTAAAAAACTGAGAACTCGAAAAAAAATCTACGGCGAAGAACCGACGACTGCGGAGAAAGATCATGCTGAACAAACTGAAACTGACAACAAAACTTCTGGGTTCATTTCTGCTTGTACTCCTCATCATGGTCATCGTCGGATTCATCGGCTACCGAGCCATGAGCGGTGTCGCCGATCGGGCGGAAAAAATGGGGGATGTCAACGCCATCGTCCAGCTCATCCTCGACACCCGTCAGCAGGAAAAAAACTACATGCTCAGAAAGGACGAAGAGTCCCTTAAAAAGCAGGCAGAAAACGCCGCCAAACTGCTTGAGCAGGTCAAAAGCACCAGCGCAACATTCACCGATCAGGCCAACAAGGACCAGATGACGGCCATCGAAAACGACGCAAAGGTCTATCAGGCAGCCTTTCTCGAGTATGTCGATATGAACAAGCAACGTGACGTCGTGATGGATGAAATTCGGGGTATCGGCGCTAAAGCACTAGAAGTAGTCGACAAATTGGCAAAAGATCAGAAAGAAAAACTCGGCCTTGCCCAGAAAGAAGCTGCAGACAAAATGGCCGAGTATATCAAGACGACAACCGACCCGATTTTAGGCTCCGAGATCGAAAAAATCCAAAAAGAAGGAGAGGCCAAAGTCACGGACCGAGTGCAGAAGATCGGCGATGCCGACAAGATGGTCATGTTGCTGATAGATGCTCGGAAAAATGAGAAGGAATATATCATTTCCAATGGCGCCAAGGAGTGGAAGGAGAAACAGGACGCCAGCCTCATGGCCCTGAAGGAAATCGCTACCAACCTTAAAGGCCGTTTCAGCCAGCAGAACAATATCGACCAGGTCGAGGCCATTTTTGCCGCTGCCAGTGCCTATGACGACAAGTTCGACAAAGAATATGCCGCCTTGATGGACAAGCAGAAAGAGGCGGAGAAGAAAATGATCGAGGTAGCCCGCAACGCCCAGAAGAGTTGTACCGAGGCCCTGGCTGACCAGAAGGCCAAGATGCAGCATCAGATCTCGGCGGCAGTGACCCTGATCACCACCACCTGCATCATCGCCATTGTCATCGGCCTGGTCCTGGCCATCATAATCACCCGCGGCATCACCGTGCCGGTAGCAAAAGTTGTGAAGATGATCGAAGAGATCGGCAAGGGCCGTCTCAGCATGCGACTCAAACTCGACAGCCAGGATGAGATCGGTCAGATGGCCACGACCATGGACAAGTTCGCCGACCACATGCAGGCCGAAATGGTCACGGGACTTGAAAAGCTGGCGGTCGGAGACCTGACCTTCACCCCTACTCCGCATGATGACCAAGATGTTATCGGCAACTCACTGGCCAAGACCTTCGAAGATCTGACCCGAATCGTCAGCGAGATTTCGCTTGCCACCAGTCAGATCGCTTCGGGTTCGGATCAGGTCTCTTCCACCAGCCAGTCCCTGTCCCAGGGGGCCACCGAGCAGGCCGCCTCGATCGAGGAGATCAGCAGTTCTATGACCGAGATCGCCTCGCAGACCAAGACCAACGCCGAAAACGCCCTCGAGGCCAGCCGTCTGGCAGCGCTTGCCAAGAATGACGCCGAATCCGGCAACCAGCAAATGCAGGGCATGCTGCAGGCGATGACCGACATCAGCGAATCCGGCCGCAATATCTCCAAGATCATCAAGGTCATCGACGAGATCGCCTTCCAGACCAACCTGCTGGCGCTGAACGCCGCAGTCGAGGCGGCCAGGGCCGGACAGCACGGCAAGGGCTTTGCGGTGGTCGCCGAAGAGGTGCGCAATCTTGCGGCCAGAAGCGCCAAAGCGGCCCGCGAGACCAGCGAACTGATCGAGGGTTCGGTGCAGAAGACCCAGCGCGGTACCGAGATGGCCGATTTGACCTCCGCCTCGCTAGCCAAGATAGTCGAAGGTGTCAGCAAGGTCACCGACATCATCGCCGAGATCTCCCATGCCTCGAACGAACAATCCCAGGGCATCAACCAGACCAACGAGGGTCTGGCCCAGGTCGACCAGGTCATCCAGGCCAATACCGCCGCCGCCG
>JFJP01034051.1_pt1 | contig 19963 bp, 17 predicted proteins | sample 431651 | NCBI WGS metagenome assembly JFJP01 (sample SAMN02602958, study PRJNA72255) | Microbial mat metagenome, whole genome shotgun sequencing project. | biome: fresh water; feature: sink hole; material: water; isolation source: purple microbial (photo- and chemosynthetic) mats found in...
TTCACCGTGGTATCGACTCCGGCAGAAATTTCAAAGCGATCGGTGGTCTGAAAGTACGCCACCTCGAAGAAGCCGCTGGAAAGCGCTTGTCCCGTGGCCACATTCAGGGTATAGCCCGAACCGACCGTCATTTCATTCATGGTGATGGTTTGCCCGGCCAAGCTTTCCTGACGGAAAGCCTTGCCTTCCAACGGGACAACCACCCCGTTTCGGATCAACTGAATGCGGACCAAGTCACCCTTACCGTTATTAACCGCGACGGCGCGGGGAGACGGAAGCTTAACCCGCAGACTCCCCGTATCGTTGGCGGGGAACTGACAGCCGACCAATGCAACCAAAAGTGCGGCCCCCAAGGCCCGTGCAAGCTTTTTCATCTTCGTTTCTCCTCTCAGCGTGCGAATTCAATGGTCAGAACCACACCACCCTTGGTGGGAGCCTTGGTCGTCGGTGTGTTCGTCGTTGTCTGGCTCGATCCCGTACCGGATTCCTTGCTCAAACTTTCTCGATCATTGGAACTGGAAGGACGGGTCCGTTCCGTCGGGTTGTTGAAGTTGAGCTTGATCTTGGTCTCGTCACCGGCCGGCACAAAGACAGGGTTGTCGTCATCGGCGGCGATATCGGGTGATCCGACAAAATCATCTTCGGGCTCGCCGGCAGGCTCACCGTCAGTCTCTTCGGCAGCAGGTTCGTCTGTGGTGTCTTCACCAGTTGTGTCTTCACCGGCTGTACCTTCGGCTGGGGTCTCTTCCGTGGTGGTTTCAGCGACGGCTTCGACGGGTTGGGTGTCGCGCTTGGGGCGGCCCAGGATCAAGGCGACCAGTCCCTCGCGAACCTTGAGCCGCAGACCATCAAAGTCGAACTCGGTACCGCGTACCGAAGCGGTTGAATAGGGCGACTGGACTTTGAAGTCCTGTTTGACGCCCTCGGCCGATTTGACCGAGGCGGAGACACTTCCCACCCGCAGAAACGTGGAGGTCTTTACGGTGCCAGATTCTTCTACCAATTTATCGATGGTCATGCGCGTCAGCGGTTTAACCTGAATCGTGGTTTTGTCGATGACCACCAACACAGAGCTGTCGAAGCCGGTGGACAGCGTGGTGGCCGGAGTCAGAACCTGGCCCTCGGTGGCCGCGACCCAGGCTTTTGTACCGGGTGCCTTCACCTCGACCTTTCCTTTGAGAGAGCTCAGAACCGCTTGCGGGCCAGCCCAGAGAGGAAGGGTGCCAACGAGCAGTCCCAGGATCAAGAACGTTGCCTTGAATTTCATACGGACCATCCTTTACAGACTCAGATTCACGCCGGTCTTGACGGCATATTGCAGGCCGGCTTCCGGGGTACCGGAGGCAAACGTGCCGGCGGAGGGAATGAAGGCTCCCACCGAAGCCGAAACAGTGAGGTCAGACAGGGCTTGCCAGCTGCTGGTGACATCCAGCTCTTGGCCCAGCCAGCCAGGGCCTGTCCGTTGGACACCAGGGGCGCCGACGACTCCCAATACGGCCCGTTGGAATCCAAGCAGCTTGACGCCGACCACCAAAGGCATACCATCGACGGGTTTGAGCGACCCGCCCAATTCGTAGAACACCAGGTTCGAGAGCGCAGGATTGAAGACGACTCCCAGCGAGCCGGGGGTCACTGGCACAAACAAGTTGGAATCGTCCTTGCTGTTTCCTTCAACAGCCGAGGTGGCATCCACATCGCCGGAAGCGATAAGAACGCGTAAACTGTAGGACGAGGAAAATGTCTGTGGAAGGAAATACGAGAAGGTGGTCCCGAAGAGCGAGGCGAGGATGGGTTTGTACTGGTACACATAACCAGTGGGAGAAGTGGTGTCGGTCAGCCAGCTGAGGGTTGACCCCGCGCCAAAGGTTCCGAAGGCTTCGTAGAAGAGGCGGTCCACCCCCGTCACTGGGCCCTGCGCCTTGAAGGTGAGGTACTGGGTATCGAGCGCACCACCGCGCTCACCGGTAAACAAGCTTGACCACTCCGGGGTGTACCGATCGCGCGGGTTGAGGTCTTGCTGGGCCAAGGCTGATAGCGTGAAGCGGTGAGCCTTGAACAGATTCATTGAGCCTTCTACAGACCCGATAAACCGCGGGGAAGCGAACAGCTCGTTCGCGGCGGCCTGGTCAGCAAGCGTTAGGGTGACTCCTGAAGAGGCCCGGAAAACAAACCCCGTATAGGCGGTGGTGACCGACAGATCAAACCCGTTGTAGTCAAAGTCCAGTTTGGTACCGTCGGCAGCAAGATTCAGAATCAATCCTGTCGGTTCACTTACAGCAAACCGGCCCAACGTCCATTTGAGGGCTTTCAGGTCGGAAGCAGGCTGAGGAAACACCAAGGTGACAGCCAACATGTCGAGGTCGGCACCAAGGCTGGCCGGCGAAGGAAGTGCGGCAGCTTGAGCGTGAGCCCGAACTTCCAGTCCGCTGCCTAGCTTGTCAAAGGAAAGCGAGTACTGCCCATCCAGCCGCTGGGAAAGGGACAGGGGGGCAGCCGGAGGTGACGCGAAGCCTAAATTGGTGGAGGAAGACACCGCGAATTCCTGAGCAAACGCCGTTGTCCCCAGGACGAAACCGAAGGCCAGAACTCCAGCCAGTTTGAACAGATTCATTCGAGGCCTCCCTTCAGAGCGACCGCCCCGTTCAGAGTCCGGACGACTTCGTCACCGGCAACAATTCTGGTAGGCCCGGCAGACGTGTTGACGACTTCATGAAATGCCAGCTCTCGGTAGGCACTTCTGGTACCCGGGAAAAGCATCCAACCGATGCCCCCCGGAATCTTCTGAGTTTTCATTATCAGAAAACTCAGGACTTCGATCGACACCGGGTCTTCAGGCTGAGAGCTCTTCGCTAAATACCCGGCCACAACGGCGGCTTCAAAGGCATCCAACGGATCAGAACTTTCGTCCACGATACCGGCTGAAACCATGAGAAGGTAGGAAGCGGAGTCCAACCTTGCCTGGGCTTGGGATAGGAGTTCATCGATCCTTTGGTTCGATTGGCCGACCAACGGAACGACGCTGCCGATCAGGAGCAGGGTCCAGACGACGATTTGTTTCAACATACTTTATCAATCCTCCTCTCAAGACTGGAAGGGAACACTCCTCAACATTATAATTCAACCGGGTTGAATTAAAAGTCCAAGAGGTGGTGAACCATGAAGAAAATCCCGCTGATCTACTCGATCCCCGTCGGAATTGCGGCTGTCATGGCAATTTTCCTGCTTTTAGGCTGGACGGCGGCTTTGGAAAACCGGGTTTACGACAGTTTCCTGGGAATGCGTCCCAGTCCGCCGCAGAACAAAGATATCGTCTTGGTCGAGGTCGACGACCTGGCCGTGTCAACGGTGGGAACCTGGCCGATCAGCCGCAGCATCACGGCCGACGGTTTGCTGCTGCTCAAGGAAATGGGAGCACGTTATGCCGTCTTCGATATTGAGTACCTCAACAAAAGCCCGCGGGGGGTAAACGCGTCGGTTCTCGAAGAGACTTTTCCCGGGGAACTGGCCGAGGGGTTCAACAAGCTGGCTGAAGACAATACAGCCCTCGTTCAGGCACTGAAAACCCGCCGCATTCCCCTGACGGAAGCTTCGGCCTTTGCAACCCAGTTCCAGCAGTCCGCCGAAAGCCGCCACCAAGAGCTGATCGCCTCGTTGCAGAGAATTGCCATCGACAACGACCAGCGGTTGGCCCAGGCGGTGCTGATTTTCGGGGGGTCTTTTCTGACGGTCAACATTCAAGAAAGACCCGACTCGACCATCAACCCGGAGTTCAAAAAAACCGCCGTTGAGAAGTTCTCTTTTCCAGGAGTGAAGGGTGCGCAAACACTGCTGGATTATGCCGAAATCAGTCCCGTCATTGAACCCATCCTTTCCTCTTCACAAGGCATTGGCTTTACCAACGTTAAAGTCGATCTCGACGGGGTGCGCCGACGCATCGACCTTCTGAAGCGGTACGGAGACACCACCTTTGGTCAGCTGGCCTTCACACCCTTTCTCAACTGGGTCGGCAATCCTGCCCTCGAAGTCCGCCCCGACGCGATTGTGCTCAAGGGGGCGAGGTACCCCGATGGCCAGGTTTACGACGTGACCGTACCCCGGGCCCAGGACGGCAGCATTTTAATCAACTGGCCGCATGCTCTCTTCAACGACAGCTACCGGCACCTGTCCTTTTATTATTTGTATACCCACGACAGTCTGTACGACGATCTGGTCAACAACCTCGAGGCTCGTTCCACCTGGGGATACCTGGACAACTACGACGGCGACACCAGCCTGGTTGCCCAGGCGCAGGCCTTGGCACAACTGCACCGGGACTTACTGGAAGGAGACGCTCCGCCCGAGGCCATCGCCGATTATCGGGCCGGCCGCGATCAGTTTCTACAGGAGGTCGGCATCTACCTCGCCTCGAAACCCGACGAAAACTTGGCGGCGCAGCTGGAACAGGTGCTCGCGGAAGAAGGCCTTTCCGAGGACCAGCGGAAGGAATACCAGATCCTGCAGAAAGACCTGCCCGATTGGTTCGCCAAGACCCGCAGTGTTTACGATAATCTGATGCAGATCCGTACCGATGAAAAAAAGCTGGGCGGTCTGAACGGTGCCTTCTGCATTTTGGGAAACACCAACACGGGCAGCACCGACCTGGGAGTGACGCCTTTCCAGAGCGGGTATCCGAATGTGGGCACCCATGCGTCGGTAGCCAATATGCTGCTGCAGCGTCAGTTTGTCACCGACGCCTCTCCCTGGTGGTCCTGGTTGTTGGGACTGCTCGGCGCCGTGGGTCTTTCCTACCTGTTGCGAAGCCAGAAACCCGTCGTCGAACTTTCGGTGGGCGGTACGGTTGCCGTGGCTACTACGGGAGTCTTTGCGGTGATCTTTATTGTCACCGGGTTGTACCTGCCGGTGATTCCCATGGCTACCATCACCGTGCTCTCGTTCCTGGGGACAACCTTCTTCCGGTTCCTCAACACTGAGAAAGAAAAGGGCTTCTTGCGCAGCGCTTTCAGCCGTTACCTGAGCAACGACGTCATTCAGCAGATCATCGCCAACCCCGACCAGCTGCGCCTGGGCGGACAGCAGAAGGTGATGACGGCCGTGTTCACAGACATCAAGGGCTTTTCGACCATCTCAGAAAAGATGAACCCCGAAGAACTGGTCTTTTTGCTCAACCAGTATCTGACGGGCATGAGCGACATCATCCTCGACCTTCAGGGTACCATCGACAAGTATGAGGGTGACGCCATCATCGCCTTTTTCGGTGCACCCATCGACTTTGACGACCATGCCCGCCGTGCCGCACTGGCCGCCGTGAGGATGAAACGGATGGAGGACCAGCTCAACATCCGCTTCCTCGAAGAAAAGATCGCGCCCATGCCTCTTTTAACCCGCATCGGCATCAACACCGGCCCTATGGTCGTCGGAAATATGGGTACCAACCGCAAAATGGACTACACCATGATTGGCGACGCGGTGAATCTGGCGGCCCGGTTGGAAGGGGTCAATAAACTCTATGGCACCTGGATTTTGATGTCGGAGGATACCAAGAACGAGGTGGGAGATTTGATCATCACCCGCAAGCTCGACCGGGTAAGGGTGGTGGGAAAAAGTGTCCCCATCCGGCTGTACCAGGCCATCGAGGAAAAGGGCCACCTGCCCGAAGGCGTGGGCCCTTTGCTGGAAACGTATCATGCCGCGCTGGACCATTTTGAGGAGCGCCGCTGGGTTGAGGCCCGCAAGGGGTTCGACGAGTGCCTGAAGTTGTTCCCCGAGGATGGACCCTCGGTGAGGTACCGAAAACTCTCCGCCGACTACGAGAAGACTCCCCCGCCGGAGACCTGGGACGGGGTCTTCAAGATGGATACGAAATAAGCAGGGAGGACAAATCTGCGTGGGCGAGGTTTTGTACCAGGTGGGTGGCACCGGCCGCGCGGAGATCGGCTTCAGGGAAGGTGGTCAGAAGGGCCAGACAGCGGCAGCCGGCGGCCAGCGCAGCTTTCACCCCGTTGGTGGCGTCTTCGATCACCAGACAATCGGCCGGGGGCATGCCGATGCGCCGCGCCGCCTCGAGAAAAATGTCAGGGAAGGGCTTCTTGCGGGCCACATCAAGGCCGTTGACCGTTGCGTGGAAGTCAGCCTCCGAAAGACCGATGGCGGTCAGAGTCGACAGCATTTTGGGCTTGTCAGCGCTGGTGGCCAGAGCTGTTTTAAGGCCGGCGGTCCGACAGGCTTTCACAAAGGAAACAGCCCCCGGGAGTGCCTTGAGCCGTCCCTGAATCATCTCACCGTAAATTTCGTACGTGCGGGCCTTGTCCCGGGGCAGGTCGGGGGTGACTCCGTATTGGGCGGCAACACCGCCGAGGTAGCGGTCTTCGCCAGCGCCAACAAAGGGGAGAAAGTCGCCCAAAGCGACGGTAACTCCGTAAGTGCGCTCAAACATCGCCTTGGCAGCCTCGGCAATGAACTCCTCGGAGTCTGCCAAGACCCCGTCCATATCAAAAATAACAGCTTTCATGAGGGAAGATTATAGAGAAGAGGCAGGGGCCGCGTCGAGGCGGAACCAATCGAAATAAGCCTCCCCGCTTCGGCCCCCGAGGTCCTGGCAACACAGGCCGACGAAAGCACCGCCGCGCTCCTGCCGTCAGAGAAGGCATTTGCCCGGCGGTGCCGCATGATTACTTCTTCTCCTGGGCCAACGCGGCCGCGAGTTTCTGGCAGAACGATTCCGGCGTCTCGATGCCGGCCATCAACGACTTGCAGAGATCTTCGTGGGAGTTGTCAAAGGCCGAGCTCTGGCCCATCTCCCAAGAACCCAGAAGTCGGTGGTGACGGGAAGTCCATAAAGCTTTCCGTTGACCGTATTGGCCTCCAACGATCCGGTGAGAAGCATCGCCCCCAAAATCGTCGATCGTTTCATCGTACCTCCTGGTACCGCCGGATCAAGACTCTGTTGATCGCAGCGGCTGACAGTATTCTGGCGGCCACTTTTCCAAACCGGCAATGACGAATCTTACGGCTTGCTGACGATCCATACGACGCCGGCAACTTTGTGTTGAGTCCAGCCCATACAAGCGGTATCTTCGCTCTATAAACGAACTTGTTTGGTTCCCTTGCGAAAGGAGTAAGAACATGGCCAGTGTGGCAAAAAATACGGTTTGTCTTTGGTATGAGAAGGATGCAGAGGAAGCAGCGCGGTTCTATGCGGCAACCTTTCCCGATTCGATGGTCGGCAGGGTGACCCGTGCACCATCGGACTTTCCCGACGGCAAAGAAGGCGATGTGTTGACAGTGGAATTCACAGTGATGGGTATTCCATGCCTCGGACTCAACGGTGGACCCGCTTTCAAACAAAGCGAAGCGTTCTCGTTTCAGGTTTCAACGGCGGATCAGGCGGAAACGGATCGATACTGGAATGCCATCGTCGGCAATGGCGGCCAAGAGAGTGCCTGCGGGTGGTGCAAAGACAAGTGGGGGCTTTCATGGCAGATCACGCCGTTGGCCCTCAGCGAAGCGATGAGCGACCCAAATCCTGCCGCCGCCAAACGCGCCTTCGAAGCAATGATGGAAATGACCAAGATCGACGTGGCCGCCATCGAGGCGGCGCGGCGGGGAAAATGATCACAACATCGAAAGCGGAGGCTTCACCCGCTTTTTGGACTTCGCTGCAGCATATTGCGGGGAGGAGGCTGGGCTGCCCATCAAGACGGTCCAGTCCTACTTCGAAGTCCTGGAAGACACCCTGATTGCTCAGGCAAGAATATTTGAAGTGGTTGGTGTTGATATCGGCGTATGTATAGGTCGGGTTCTCAGCCACGACATTGGAGTATAATGAACCAGGAGGCTTACGATGACCGAAGAAGAGAAGATCGCGGCAGGGGTTCTGTTTTGTCCGGGTGACCCCAGTTTGAAGGCCATCAAGCTGAAGACGCACAAGCTCAATCAGGACTTCAACCGGCTCTATGAAGATGATTATGAGCAACGGGCCGCGATTCTCAAGCAAATCGTGGGCGAGGTTGGCGAAGGGGCGTTTCTGCACGGCCCCATTTCCTTCCACTATGGCAGGCACACCAAGATTGGCACCCACTTCTTTGCCAACTTCAACCTGACCATACAGGACGATGCGTCGGTGACGATCGGAGACCATTGCAGCTTCGGGCCGAATGTCACGATTGTGACACCCATTCATCCGCTGCTTGCCAGCGAGAGACGGCAAATGAAAACGGCCAGCGGCGCCGCAAAAGCGCTCTGTTACGCCAAGCCGGTGACGATCGGAAACGACTGCTGGTTGGGAGCGAATGTCACCGTCTGTCCAGGCGTTGTGATCGGCGACAACTGCGTGATCGGCGCAGGAAGTGTGGTCACGCGGGATATCCCCGCAAACTCAGTCGCGGCAGGAGTTCCGTGCAAAGTGATTCGGAAGATCACGGAAGCAGACAGCATGGTCCACAAACCGGAGGTTCTGGCAGACAATACGGTGATCTAGGGACCAACTCCGATCCGTTACAACTCCAGCCGACATCCTTATGATTGCAAACAGTAAGTTCTGAAATACTATTGTTTCTAAGGTGGTGCAATATGAAATTGAAATCCGTTCCTTTTCTTATGGTCTTTTTTCTGACCTTGACCCTTGGTTCTTGGGGGCAGTCGCTTCCCAAAGAAGTTCTGTTGGTCAACGACCCCTATCCGCCCTATGTGATGGACGACGGCAGTAAGGCCGGGCCAGGGATTGATATGGAGATTGCCGTCAAGGTCTTGTCGAATCTTGGTGTGAAAACCAAAATTCAGCTGGTTCCCTTTAAGCGCGCCTTGGCGATGCTGGAATCGGGCGATGCAGATTTGACCACGACTTTGAGCTTTCGGGAAGACCGCGATGCGTATCTTCTTTGGAGTGCTCCCTATCGGACTGACACAGCCTACGTGTTTTACACCCCGAAGAACTCAACCTTTGTCCCGAAGAATCTGGCTGAGCTGAGCAAGCACAAGCTGGGGCTGATCACCGGGTTTGCCTATCCCGATGCCCTTGGCAAAATTCCAGATTTGATTCGGGTTGAGGCCCCAGACACAGAAAAACTGGTGACGATGCTCCTGGGTGGCAGGTTCGAAGTCATGATTGTCAACAGTATCGTGGGCAAATACGAACTGACATCGACAGGCAAACGGAATGAAGTGCAACAGCTAGGGTTTGAACTGCGTGGCACCGATGCCAAGGGAACGGTCATGGGGTTCTCCAAAAAGAAAAACCTTGGGGCCCTCGTTGTGGCTTTTAATGCTGAGCTAAAGAAAATGAAAGCAGATGGAAGCCTTGACAAAATTGAAGGAAAATATCTCGACTGAACTAGGGGATCAAACTCAATTCTACTCCCGGATGGCGATGCGGGCTACGCGCCAGAATCCGGGGGGTTTTTCCAGGATCCGACGAGCAAGTACAGCAGCGGCCCAAACGAGCCAATGGCATAGGTCACAAGCAACCAGGGCCAGAACCGGCGCTCCGAGGAACGGGAGTCGAACCAGATCCACACCAATGCCAAGTTTAGGGCCACAAAAAGGTCGAGGAAGATCTGAAGGCTCGAGGAACTTTGAACGATGGTGCTAAAAAGTCCCATGAGGCCATGGTCAGCTAGCGCAATCACGGTGATGGGCGTCATCACGGCAAGGCCGACGAGACTGACCACCAGCCGCAGTTTTCTTGAGAATGAAACAGTAGAAATCATCGATACATCCTCCGGGTAGATTGTGTAGTATTCACTACACTGATAATGTAGCGATTACTACACTCTTTCGTCAAGAGGGCGCAATGGATTCGCGAACGCAAAGGAATGAATCTCGTCGCAGGGAGCTCGCGGAAGCTGTCGGAGACTTTCTGCTAAGCGAAGGATTGGGGAACGCAACTCTGAAACGAATGGCCGAGGCCGCTCAAACGAGCGACCGAATGCTCGTCCACTATTTTGAGGACAAGAATCAGCTGGTCGGAGCAGCACTGTCGATCGTTTCCGAACGCCTGCTGGAACTCCTCACTTCAGCAGTGAAACAGCCCATGCCATTCTCGGCGTTGGTAGAGACTCTTGGCCCTGTGTTGCGCAGCGACGCCGTACGGCCCTATTTGCGAATCTGGCTGGAGCTGGGAACCCAAGCGCTGGCTGGTACCAACACATTCGCGGTTCAGACCAACGCCATCGCCGCGACGATGGAGCACTGGCTGATACAATCCTTTCAGCCCCTACCTAGCCTGCCTGCGAAAGAGCTGGCCGCCCTCGCCTTGACGCTGATCGATGGGTGCATTGCCCTCGATGCCTTGGGCTTGCAGGCGACGTCAGATGCTGCCCTTCAAGGACTCCTTCGGCTGGCTATTCATTGGGAAGCTCCCTGAAGGTTCTCCCAAAGGTCAGTTGTGAGTCCGACGAAACTCGCTGAACCCCATTCCCACGTACTTCTTGAAGACCTTTGACAGATAGAGCTCATCGTCGAAGCGAACCGCCGCTGCGGCTTCCTTCAACTGCAACTCAGGGTTAGTCTTAAGCATCTTGACAATGAGTTCCATTTTAGCCTGGGTATGGTAGCGTTTGGGAGTTGTCCCCGTCGAATCGGTAAAAGCCTGCGAGAGGTAGCGGGGATTGTAGCCCCAACGCTGGGCTGTCTCGACCAGGTCAAAGACCCCTTGCACGTTGTCATCCAGGTGCTCTTTCAAACGCAAACCGGCATCCAGGCGGGCATCGGGTTGGGCCTCGGGCAGTGCGAAGACCGTATTGCGGAGCCGGCGCAACACCTCGTGAAGGGACTCAGGGAGCAGGGTTTTCAGAACGTAATCGGCGGCCCCCAGGCGGAGGGCGGTCTGAGCATACTCGAACTCCGAATGGCTGGTCAAAACCACACAGATCAAACCCGGATGCAACTCTTTGGCACGGGCAAGAAGCTCCAGCCCCCCGAGAACGGGCATTTTGATGTCGGTGATCAGAAGGTCGGGGCAGCGCTCGGTCAGTTTTTGTGCCATGGTGCCACCGTCGTGGGCAACAAAACCCACCTGAAAGCCGCACTGCGCTCCGACGACCATATCGGCGATCATGTCGGCTATGGGCGGTTCGTCCTCCGCAAGAAATACCTCATGCAAGGACACAGGGTCCTCCCAGCGTGATCAGGCAGCCGCCACCCTCGGCCGCGCGGAGTGAGAATTCCGAAGCCGGACCGTAGAGCAGGCGGAATCTGACAAAACTGCTGACTAGACCCAGCTTCCCCTTCGAGAAATCCCGGCTGAAGAACGTCGAATTCTCCTCGGAAACGGCCGCCTCGAGTGATTGCCGCACCTCTTGGTAGCGTTCGGCCGTTATGCCGCTGCCATTGTCTTCGACCTGAACCTGCCAGTGGGTGTCGGTTCTGGTTGCGCGGACCTTCAAGGACCACGGGCCAGGCCGATCGGCAAAACCATGCACAAAGGCGTTCTCCAACAGGGGTTGAAGCAAAAGCCGCGGCACCAGAACCCCATCAAACACCCCGTCCTTCTCCAGACTGAACTCAAACAGCGGCCGAAAGCGGTTCGACATCAGAAGGCAGTAGTCCCGAACCTGTTCGAGCTCTTCGGCCAAGGAGGCCGGCTTGGTCGCGCTCTCAAGGGTATACCTCAGAAGAGACGACAGCGCATTGCACATTTGGTGAACGGTTTGACCGTCGGACTTTCGGCCGTAGGCCGAGATCGAGGTCAGCGTGTTGAACACAAAGTGCGGGTTGAGCTGGGCCTGCAGGGCGGCCATGCGGGCGGTCAGCTCCTGGTGCTGACTTTTGAGCAAAGCCTCGTGTTCCTGCCTCTGAAGAACCAGCAAATCCTCAAAAGCCCGATGGAGGATCCTCACTTCCTCTGGTGCCTTGGGGTGAGGCATCTCGAGCTCTCCTCCCAGACCGTGGATTTTTCGAACCTGGCGGGTCAGGGCGAGAATTGGTTCCGTGGTGCCTTTCAGTGACCTCCACGACACCAAGGCCGTCAGCACAAAACCCATGAGCCCCAACAGAACCAAGGCAAAAAGCGTGGTGCCGAGCGGACCCCCGTATTCCCGGCGGTCGGCGTACAGCACCAAGGTCCAGGGAACCTTGTCGAGGGTTACCGGGAAGGTCATCACCTGGTCTTGTGGGACGGTGCCCACCAACGACCGGTACAGCACGGTTTCACGGTCCAGAAGAGCGATCGAGGCCGGCCCTTCAGCTCCCGCATTCGACCAGATCCAGGTCAGCGAGTCCAACTCCTGGTTGATCTCCATCCACCCGAATTCCTCTTCTGAGTTGCGGAACACCCGCACCAGCGACAGCACGTCACGACCGTACTTGGACCACGGTTCTTTGTGCGGGCCGAGGAAAACCTTGGCCTGATCACCGAGAAGGCGTAGTCGGTCGGCAGTGAGAACTGCGAGTTCCTGCTTCGAAAAGCGTTTGGTATCCTGCCCGTTGGATAAGTCTACGAGGTCCAGTCCTTCGGAAAGCAGACAGATCCGGCCCTTGAGGGGCTGAAGCGAAGTAAACGACAGGAGGGTTTCGCGGACATCCGTGCGCACGTCGGGATGATTCTCGAAGTAGTCGGCTGAGGCGGGCGTCGGGATGCCAGAAAAAGTCTTCTGCAGGTGTGCCGACGCCAGAATCGACAGCGAAAGGCGGTTCATCTGGTCCAGAACCACATCCAGCTGCTGCCCCATCTTTTCGGCACGGAACTTTTGCTGCGAAACAAACTGCTCCCGCACGTAGTTCTCAAGCAACAGGCCAACCGCAACTCCGACCACGCAGAACAGACCGGTTAAGAGGAGCAAGCTCGAGACCAAAAGCCGCTGGGTAACCCGTTGTGCCGCCATCACCTCATCCTACCACGTCACCCCTTGACCGCACCTGCCGTCATCCCTGAAATGATGAAACGCTGGCCAAACAGGTACAGAATCGTCACAGGAGCCGACACAATCACCATGTTGGCGCTGATCAGCTGCCAGCTGTGGTTGTACTTGCCAAAGAAGCTGAACACCGACAAAGGTAAAGTCCACTTTTCGGCCGAGGTGAGCAGGTATAGGGGCAGCATGAAGTCGTTCCAAACCCACATGGCATTGAGCAGGAAGGCGGTCACCAACGGGGCCTGAAGAAGAGGAAGAATGATACGCCAGAAGAGCACGGGTCCGCTGGCTCCATCTACAATGGCGGCTTGGTCCAATTCCTGGGGAAGAGTTTTGACAAACGATGCCATCATCATGGTGGTAAAGGGCAGAAACATCGCGGTATACACGGCAATCAGCGCCGCATGGGTGCCAAAGATGCCGAGAGTCTTGAGCAGCAGGATGGTCGGAAGGGCGGTGAAGGGTGCAACGAGTCCTAGCGTGATTAAGGTCATCATCACGTTGCTGGTACGCGAGGCGCGCCGGGTCAACACAAAGCCCAAAAGGGCACTGCAGAGCAGAATCAGCGCAGTGGCAAACGACGTCACCAGCAAACTGTTGAGCACACCGCCCAGGATCTTGCCGTCGACGAAAACCGTCAGATAGTTGGCAGGAACGAAGACCTGGGGCCAGGAGAGGTTGAGAGTCGCTCCCTCTTGCAGGTTTTTGAACGAGGTCAGGATCACCAGCGCCAGGGGGAGAAGAATCAACAGACTGAGAATCCAGAGAACTATGCCAACCAGGGAAAGTGCCAGGCTGCTGCGGGCCTTGGTCGAGCCGGTCATAGGTGAGCCTCCGAACGCTTCTGGTAGCTCTGGAACATCAGGGCAAAGGCCACCAGCACCACGCTGAAGACAAGATTGGTGGCAGTCGATTGGGCGTACATATCCTGTCCGTACTGGTTCATGATCAGGGTCGAGATTGTCTCGGTCTGATACCCCGGCCCACCCCCGGTCATGATGTACACCAGATCAAAGATCTTGAAACCAAAGAGCAGGCTGGTGAGCAACACGAGGTTGATGGCGGGGACCAAGTACGGAAGGGAAATGTCGCGGAACTTGATCCATGCAGTCGCCCCATCCATTTCAGCAGCCTCGTAGTATTCGGCCGGGATGGATTGCAAGGCTGCCAGAAGGATGGCCATCGAGTAGCCGGTGGAGCGCCAGATCTCCGAGAAGATAAAGACAAAGTTGGCGCTCACCCGTTGGCCAAACCAACTGACGGGCGAAAGGCCCCAACCCACCAACTGCACGTTGACAAAGCCGTTTTTGCCGTCGAACAAAGCCGAGAACAGCAACCCGACCACCAGCGGCGAAAGCACCGCCGGAAAAAAGTACACCGTTCTCAGCAGGTTCCGTGTCCGCAAGGCGGAGTTGAGCGCCAAGGCGAGAACCAGGCCGATTCCCACTTTGAGAACCGATGTCACGACCGCGAAGAGCAAGGTATTCGTGATCGCGGTCGGGTAGACACTGTCCGAAAACATATCCTCAAAAGCGGCAAACCCGGTAAACCGGAGCTCTTCGATGTAGGGATTCCAGTTCGTGAAAGCCATCGAAAAGCCCACAGTCGAGGGAAGGATCAGGAAGACGAGGTAGATCCCAAAGGGGACAACGGTCATCCAGTAGGGGTAGATCGTTTTGATGTTCATTGGGACTCCTTGTCAATTCCCTTTAGAAGCCTGCCAACCCGCGGGACTTGGCAACTTTGATGCGGATCGCGTCAATCTTCTGAGCGGTCTCGGCAACAGTGCCCTGCCCGAGCATCATCAGTTGGATCGGCTTTACACTTTCCACCTGCGAAAACCCGATGATTCCCGCCTGAACTGACCCCAAAACCAGTTTGTCGACCGAGGCCTTGGCTTCGAGCACCTGAGCCGAATCTTTGTTGGTTGTCACACTCTTGAAATAGGAAACCGTAGGCACGTCTTGGTACGCGATGTTCAGGTTCTCGGGTTTGGCCAGGAACCGGATGAACTCGAGAGCGGCCTGGGCGTTCTTGCTCTTCTTGTTGGCGTAGGTAAGGCAGGCATTCGGGCCTTCGTACGAGCCCTCGGGATTGATGTCCATAAAGAAGGGCATGATTCCAAAACTGCTGGCCTTGCCGGGGTATTTGGGCTCAAGGTCGGAGTAGAGGTAGGTATCCCAGGCCATGGCCATGGCGTACTTGCCGTCGCCGAGGGCCTGAGCCTGACCATCCCACGAGTTGCTGGCAAAGTCGGTACCGAGATAGCCCTTGTCGGCCAAGGTCTTGTAGAAGCCGACCAGTTTGGTGAACTCGGGGAGAGTGGCCAACTTGAGTTGGTTGGAGTTCAGCTTATCTACAAAGTTCGGGTACTTGACGGCGATCTGGTCGAGCCCAAACTGGGGCAGAGCGGGCCAGATGTCTTTGAACGCCAGATAAATGGGCGTGATCCCGGCCTTCTTCAAGGTCTCACAGGCCGCCCAGAACTCTGTTTGAGTCTTGGGAACAGCGATATTGAGCTTTTTGAAGATTTCTTTGTTATACAACGTTCCCGAAATCGAACCTTCCCAGAGAGGAAGGCCGTAGACCTTTCCTTTGTAGGTGGCCTGAGACATCACAAAAGGCTTGATGTCTTTGACGAAGGGTTCGTTCGACAGGTCCGCGAAGTTTTCAGCGGGCTTCATCGCGTCGAGGGCCGGTCCGGCGAACGTCATCACAATGTCGGGGAGTTCACCGGCAGCCGCCCGGGTCTTCATGATCGACTCCCAGTTATCTATGGGCAACGCCTGGATATCGAGATGGTTGCCGGTGACCTTTTCATAGTTGGCCCACGCCGCCTTCATATACGGCTTCGTGACCCAGTCCTGATTCGCGACAATGGAAAGCGTCACAGGACTCTTTGCCGACTGCCCGAAAGCAGCAACGGCCGCCACGAGCACAAATGCAATAACAAGAGACTTCTTCATCGTTCCCTCCAAAAAGTTTTCCCCGTGGGGATAACTGATGCTGTATCTGAACCCGCTGGGCGTACATGGAACATATGACGCGACAACATGGAAAAAAAGCAGGTTTGGAGAACGAGGGTTCCTAGATGACGCAGAAGGGGTACTTTGCTATGTTGGGATCGAGTCGGGGAGATTCCCTGAGATGAGGCACCTATGACAAAGTCGACCCTCGTGGCTCTTCGAGAAATTCTTGCCTCAGCCCTCCGGTTGGGATGCACCTCGTTCGGTGGACCCGTGGCCCACCTCGCGTACTTTCGGCAAGAATACGTTCAGCGGCGCCGTTGGCTCGACGATGAGCGCTACGCTGATCTGGTTTCCCTTTCGCAGTTCCTTCCGGGGCCATCGAGCAGCCAGGTGGGTATGGCCGTCGGGTGGCTTCGCGGTGGTTGGTTAGGCGCGCTGGTAGCCTGGTTCGGTTTCACCCTCCCCTCTGCCGTCTTCATGACTGCCTTGGCTTGGGTAGGCTCCCTTCTCCCTTCGAGTGTCCTCCCCTGGTTCCGAGGACTGCCGCTGGTCGCAGTGGCCGTCGTCGCGCTTGCCATCGTTGCCATGGCCAAACAATTTCTCGTTGACCGCAAGACGACGGGAATGGCTCTTCTGTTGGTCGTTTCGATGGCTCTGTTGCCGGGAACGAACCCTGTCTTCGCGCTGTTCCTGGCCGGTGTGGTCGGATGGCTAGGGCTGAGACCCCCACATGCTGAGACGGCCCCCAGCCCAGGCCCGCGTGTGCTTTGGTACCAAACTGTCGTTCCGCTGGTTCTCTTCGGTGTTTGTCTGGGAATCCTGCCCTTGCTCCGGGCGATAGGACCTTCGGCCCTGATGGCCCTTGCCGACAGCTTCTATCGGGCCGGCGCGCTTGTCTTTGGCGGTGGGCACGTTGTCCTGCCGCTTCTTCAGGAGGAACTTCGAACCCTACCCAACATCACCGCCCAAGACCTTGCGTTGGGCTATGGCTGGGTGCAGGCGGTGCCGGGGCCTCTGTTCAGCATCGCCGCCTACTTCGGCTACTTAGTGGGTGGTGTGGGAGGGGCGATTGTGGCGACAACAATGATCTTTCTTCCAGCCTACCTTCTGATTGCCGGGGTTCTACCTGTCTGGGACCGTGTTAGAACCCACCGAGGCCTGCGAGACGTGCTCGGTGCAGTCAATGCCGCCGTGGTGGGACTTCTCATCTGGGCCCTCTACCAGTCCCTGTGGACCACCGCCGTACACACGGGTACCGACTTTGCCCTCGCCGTCGTTCTCTTTGCCTTGGGCCTGCGCTGGAACCTCGCTGCCTGGCTCTTGGTCCTTCTTGGCCTCGCGGGAGGGGTCGGCCTGCAGTTGCTGGGTCTCTGACAGGACGGATCATCCCTCCCCACGCCTCGCGGCACTAGTACCTGAATACAGCGTCGATACTGGCGTCAGGCGTTTTCACATCTGGCCTACTTCGACCAAGGCGACACCAGCATAGCCGAGTCGAGACGAGTGGCGGCGAAGTGAAGGCACGCTCGAATGTCAGGGGCTTCTAGGTCGGGGAAATCTCCGAGAATGTCGGCCTCCGAAACGCCTTGGGCCAACATCTCGAGGACATCAGAAACCCGGATCCGCATTCCCCGGATCGTGGGGCGCCCGCCGCAAAGACCGGGGATGAAGGTAATTCTGTCCATAGGGTGATAGTACTTCCCGGGAAGGACGTCCGCAACCCTACTTCATAATCCCCTGGGATCTCGGCAACATAATGCAACTTATGGGGCGTCAGGTTTCACTTACCGCAAGTTCTCGAGGTTGGAGAGGTCCCAAAAGCACCAGTTGAGTACTGTCACCTTTCACTCGTGCCTTTCAGTTCGCTCTGATGGTTCTCAAGTACCGGTGGTCGCACGTGAAGCCGGACAAAGGGCTTAACGTAGCTGAACCAAACGAACATCCCGTTGTCGTCGTACCCTGAGCACATTCGCGAGGGATGGCCCTCATGCACTGTAAGGCAGCCTGAACGCTCTCGGGTTGCAAACCGATATACTCGTCCACACCTTGGACCTTCAAGCCTGTCAAACAGTTCGGCGAGTGGGGTCATGAACTCCTCCCAGCCTAGGCTAGAGTAAGTCTCACGGAAGGAACAGCGCTTGTGGGGAGGGAATCCTGCCACTATCCTTGTTCCAACGAGGTTGCCGATGAAGAAGATCCTTCTCCAGCACGTGAGGTTCGACATGGCCACCCAAGGCGTCATGGCTCCCCTGTTTTGCCTTGAGATGGTCAGTCGATGACAGGCAACAACATCATCCGGGTGTACGAACTCCGATCCTCGTGGAGAACGCCATGATCGAGACCAAGGTCCTCACCCCAGTGAACTTTCAAGACTTTGTCGACCTGATGAACACGAATCCGTCTTCGGCAGGCTGCATGTGCACTTGGTGGATGATTGCGGTGGGGAACAAAGCAGTATTCCAAGCGGTCTTGGAGCAGAGTCCCTTGGGCATGGGGATACTCGCTTACGATTCTGGTGAGCCGGTTGGTTGGCTTGCCTGTGGTCCTCGACAGCGGTATGCCCGGGCCATGAAGACTCCGACCTTTCAAGGACGTGATCCACTCGAAGATGGTAGCGTCTGGTTAGCTCCTTGCTTTTTTGTGAAGACGGGACGACAGCATACCGGAGTCACAACAACGCCTTGGCCATGGAAGGTTTTCCTTTCTGTAAGGGGAGGACCCACAAGTCAGGCGACTTGCAGGTTGGCTTTGACTTCGGGCCACTTGTCCGTGAAATAACTCCGAAGAAAGGCGTTGGTCGAGTTCCCAAGCCTCAAGTACACCAACTGAGGAGGTGGCCCCCATTGATCCAAAAGTTGAAGGAAATCGGAGTCTTTGGAAAGCAGAACACCATCATCAGTGTCGAAGCGTCAAGTGCCGACTGCTTCCATTAGGTGCGCCACTTCGCCTAGCCGTTTCGCGGGGAGCTGATGTAGTCGCTCGTGCTGAGCCGGTCAGCTGGTTGACCCATAGCACCCAAGCTCTGGGGAAGTCCCCCACTAACTTGTAGACCAATGGCGTAAGTTTTCCGAATTAAAACCGGGGCTTCGGGTATTCGCGTTAACAAACTTCATGCACTCTGGTATCCGTAAACCGGGCTCGGCAACTCGGGGTAAACCCGATACACGTGTTTGTAGATCCTCTGAGCGACCTCAGTGATCTCCCCCTCTTCGAAGGCGGAAGGGAGTCCCGTCCGGTCATCGTAGAGGAAGTCGTGGATGGCTTGGCGAACAGCATCCCGGGTCGCTTCCTTATCCCGCCAATGTTCAACATTCAGCTGCTGGTGTTTCAGTGTGGCCAACAGTGTTGTTGCTACGGACTTGAGCCGCTGAATGTCTTTCGCCGTGAGGTCAGGCTTTTGAAGAAGATCGAACAGCGCGAGGCTCTCCTCGTCGAGGCCAGACTTCACGGCCCTCGATTCCTCAATATCCATGTCCCGATACAGGTTCATCAGATCGGCAAAGGTCTGCTCGATGGTCTTCCGGTTCTTCTCGGCGTTGTACTCGGCAATCATCTTCTCGTAACGCTCCTGCAGATCTAAGCGCATCAGATTGCGTTCCAATAGCCGGGATAGACGTTGCTCGACCAGCACCTTCAACGCCTGAACCGCCGTGGCCTTATGTTCCGAGTGCTCAAACTCACGCTTGAGCAACTCGAAATCAATGGCGCTGATGTCGTAGGGTGCGGCCTTCTCATGGAAGGATTCATCCAGCGGCTCAATGTGCTTGCCGACCTCTTCCTGAAGGGTCATCAGGATGTGGCTGATGTCGGCGTCCCGGACATAGGCCTGAAGACTCTCGTAGAGGAGGTTGATGGAATCGCGGGTATTTCTATAATCGTTGATCTGCGGCCTCAGATGGATGGCCGCTTGAAAGGCGGTGAAAATGGCCCTGGCGAGAATCTCGAACTGCTTGCGACTCCTATCCGAGTCGTTGACCACGTCTTTGGCAGCCTTGAAAATCGCCAACCTCTTGAAGCCGGTAGGCTGTTGCAGAGCGACAATGAAGTCGTCGAGTGAGAACTTCCTTTCGGCGAAAAACGTCCGGAGTAATCCAAGGGCCTCATCGAGTCTTCCCAGTAATTCCGACTCAGGTTTCGTGGGATCGG
>JFJP01001918.1_pt1 | contig 19962 bp, 16 predicted proteins | sample 431651 | NCBI WGS metagenome assembly JFJP01 (sample SAMN02602958, study PRJNA72255) | Microbial mat metagenome, whole genome shotgun sequencing project. | biome: fresh water; feature: sink hole; material: water; isolation source: purple microbial (photo- and chemosynthetic) mats found in...
GAAAGTCGCCCGGATAACCCTCGTCGCGGCTCCAGACCTGGCGCGAGGATTCGGGATCGCGGCCGAAAGCGGCCACCCCGTTGGGGCAGGCTAGCGGCGCTGCCAGGCCGAAGTAGGGCCGCGGCGTGGCGTTGTTAATGCCATGCGAATCGAGGAAGAAATAGGCGTAGCCGGCCTCCTCGACCAAACCCTCGAGGCCGGGGTAGTAGCCACATTCGGGCAGCCAGACGCCCTGTGCCGGGACGCCGAGCATGGATTGGAAGCTTTGCGCCCCGACCAGCAACTGCGCGCGCACCGTCGCCGGTTCGGTCTTCAGCAGCGGCAGGTAACCGTGGGTAGCGGCGGTAGTGATAAGTTCCAGCACGCCATCGGCCTGCAACTGGCCGAAGGCCGTCAGCAGGTCGCGGCGGTGGCGCACATCGAATGCCGTTAGCGCGTCTTCGAGACGTTCCTGGTAAAGACGGGCCAGCGGCGCGAAATCCGGGTTGTCGCGGGTGCGGCGCACCTCGCGCTCGGCCAGCCGGCACAGCTTGTCCAGGTGGGCGAGATAGCGCGCCTGCAGGAAGGGGTCGCGCAACATCGTCATCAGGGTCGGCGACAGCGACAGCGTCAGACAGTCGCGCAAGCCGGCATCGCGCAGCCGCTCCAGCATCTGCAGCAGCGGAATGTAGGTCTCGGTAATGGCCTCGAACAGCCAGTTTTCTTCGAGAAAGGTCTCGCATTCCGGATGCCGGATGTATGGCAGGTGCGCGTGCAGGACGATGCACTGATAGCCGTCGGGCATTAGTGCTTACTCCGGTCGCCATCGCGGCCGCGCAGGAAATGGAGCAACGCGGCCAGTTCCGGCCCGCGCGGCAGGGGCAAGCGTACGTCGAAGCTGCCGTCTTCCTGCAACGCCACCGGCTTGCCGAACAGAGTCAAAGGGGTAGCGGGTGTGGCCTGTCCCGCGATGAGGACATGTGCCGTCGCATTGACGGGAAAACTGCCGTGGCCGGGCGAGAACATGGTATTCGCCAGGAAGGCTTCCAACGGCACGGCGGGCTGTCCTGCCACGTTGGCGCCGGCGGGCGGGGCGTCGGGGGAAGCCGTCTCGCCAACGCCGACTTTTTCGTCTGCTTCCCCCGGAAAACTGGCCGGCGGAATGGGCAGCGGCTGTGGCGCCAGCGCTACGTCAGTGAGCGCGATAGTTCCCGCCGCTACCGGTGGCAGGGGCGGCAGGGGTGAAAGCGCAAGGGCGGCTTCGCCCACTACTTCGCTACGGGTGTGCAAGGCCCGTTCGTGCCACGGGGCGATCTCTGCAAGTGCGATGTAGGGAAAGTCGCCGGCGGGCTCTGGCGCCGCGAACGCAGCGCCGCGACCGGGCGTTTCGTCATCGGCAACAAGGTCAGTGGGCTCGGCGGCGGTCACCAGCGGATAATCGTCCTGCGGATCGAGTCGGCACGGGAACAGGTCGCGCAATAGGAAGTCGTTGACAGGGATGTCGTTGTCAGCTCTTTCTGCAGGCGCGTGGCCGGAGGTGACCGGATGGGGCGCGCGGACTTCCATTTCCCGAAAATCGAATTCGGGCGACGGTGCGGCGCGCGGCGTGACAACCTCGTTCGAGCGCGCCAGGGCGACGAACGCGCCATCGGCTGCGCGCAGGCCCAACTCCGCCGAATAATGCCGCGCGTCGCGCCAGAGGCTGACATACCAGTTGTTGCTGTCTGGCTGCACTTCAATGTCAAATTGCTCGTGGGGCGCAGCGCCGTCCAGGCGCGGCGAGATGTCGGTAAAGCGCAACTGCAGCGCGGCACCACGTCCCTGGCCGGGCAGCCGCGCACGCGCGGCGGCAACCTCCGCAGCGGCGATGTTCCAGTAGGCATGCACGTTCCAGGGATCGATCTCCATCAGCGTCAGACGCTTCGCCTCGATGGGGCGGAACCATTGTGCCGTGATCTCGCTGCCGATCTGTTGCAGTTCAGTGGCAGTAAAGGGTTGAGGGCCTTTGCGGGGAGTGACAGAACGTGTCACGCGCGATGATCGGTCCGGGAGCTTCAGGCTCATTTCCGGGATGTTTTCTTTTTGGTCTTGGCGGGCCGCGCTTGCTCAGCCTTCTGGGGTATTGCCGGGCCTGGTGCGGGGGGCGATGTTGACTTGGCGGCAGGAACTGGCTGCGCCGGCTGCGACACCAGCAGTCTTTCCGCCCGCGCCAGCAGGTCGAGCAGCGCGGCGCGGCTGGTGGCGTCACCCAGCAGAAGGCTGCTTTCTTCAGCCTGCAGCGTCAGTTCGCGGGCCTGCAGCAGCGCTTCGCGCGTGAGGCCGGGTGTCTGGGGGGGCGTGCGGACAGCGGACCAATAGCGGGCGACGACGGAGAACAAGCGCTTGCGGGCGACCTGCGCTTCGGTATCGAGGCCGGCGACCATGGCTTCGGCCTGCATCTCCGCAACGAGCCTGACCTCCGTTTGCGGCGGGTAGCGGCGCAAGTGTTCCGCGAGCGGAACCGGCCGCACCGGGAACTCACCCGTTTCGCAGAATTCCATGCAGGGCGAGAAGAAGTGGCCGAAAAAGCCGTGTTCCTCGTCGAGGCGGCGGAACCACTCGCCGGCGTCGCCGTCCGACCAGGTCGTCAGCAGGTAGGGAGCGCTGGATGGCGGCGCCAGGGAGATACCGTTGCGCACTTCGTCGGCAAACCAGGCGGCATCCAGCCCGGCTTCCTGAGCCTGCGAGAAACCCCGGTCCCAGGGCACGACATCGATCAGATACTTGCCGTGACGCAGCTGATAGGCGCGATAGGGGTCGGCGCCGTGGCCATCCGGCATCACCAGGGTAGTGTGCGGCAGAAGCACATATTCGTAGCCTGCCCTCAGCAGTGCCGGAATCAGCTCCACGGTAAAGCACGCCGCCGGCGGGAAATAGCCCTTGAGTACCCGCCCCAGCACGGATTCCATGGCCACGCGCTCGTTGCGCAACTGCTCCTCCCAGTCTTCGGGTGGAATCAGCGGCAGCGGGGCGTGGCGGTCGCCAGTGCCGACGAACTCGATGTTGGGCGCGCTGCGCAGGCTGTCGAGGATGGCAGGAACATCGGCAAGGTGGCGGCTGGCCTCAATGAAGACGGGGTCGCGCAACTGGTCGAGCAATACGCCGGACAAGGCAATGTGCAGACGGGCGACATGGGCATATTTATGGGCGTGGCGCGCTGCGCGCTCGTAACAGAGCAGCACCCTGCGGAGCTCGCTCTCGTCCTGTCGCAGCAACCTGAGCAAAGCGTCCGTCGGCTGGTGAAGATGCAGGCCTAGCGCGTGCTGGATGAGTTCTGTGGGCATATCCGCTGCTTCTGGGGGGGGATGGCGATCAGCATTGATTATCCAATGTATCAATGATAACCGATAAAGGATGAAATCCCGAAGTGATGCCGGGTTCATGCACCCGTGAGCCTGGCACAATAACAATTCACTAAAACGATTCATAATGTACGCCATTGCAAATTGTCGGAAGCGCTGCCCCATGACCGGACCTTACGTGACACAAGCAGGACGACGCTTTCCATCCGGTGCCACACTCGAAGATGATGGCATCAACTTTTCCATTTTCAGTCGCCATGCCAGCGGCGCCGAGTTGCTGCTTTACGAAAGCGCCGATGCTGCTGCGCCTTTCCAGGTCGTGCGCCTCGATCCGGAGGCCAATCACAGTTTCTTCTACTGGCACGTCAAGGTGGTCGGCCTGCCGGCGGGAACGCACTACACGTGGCGCGTGGACGGCCCCTGCGACCCGGTCAATCACGGCTGGCGTTTCGATGCCGGGCTCGAACTGGTCGATCCCTGGGCGCGCGAGGTGGATACCCGCCTCTGGAATCGCTGGGACACCCTGCGTGCCGGTCCGGTCGCCCATCGCTCGATGCGTGCGGTAGTGCCCTGCGATCACTACGACTGGGAAGGCGACCAGCCGCTGCACATACCGACCCAGGAAATGATCATCTACGAACTGCATGTCGGTGGCTTCACGCGCCACCCGTCATCCGACGTCAGTTGCCCCGGCACCTTCGCCGGGCTGATCGAAAAAATCCCCTATCTGAAGTCGCTGGGCATCACCCATGTCGAACTGCTGCCGGTGATGGCCTTCGACGAAAGCGACGTGCCGCCGCAGGTCGCGCAACTCGGTCTCAAGAACTATTGGGGTTACAGCACCCACAGTTTCTTCGCGCCGCATCCGGACTATTGCGTTCATGACAATGGCAATGCGCGCCGCGAATTTCGCGACATGGTCAAGGCATTGCACCGGGCCGGCCTCGGCGTCATCCTCGACGTGGTGTTCAATCACACCTCGGAAGGCAGTGCCGCAGGCCCAACGCTCAATTTCAAGGGCATCGGCAACGAGACCTTCTACCACCTGGACCCCGCAGATCGCAGCCGCTATCGCGACTACACCGGCTGCGGCAACACCATCAACGCCAACCACCCCTTTGTCGCCAACTTCATCATCGACTGCCTGGAATACTGGGTCGAGAAGATGCATGTCGACGGCTTTCGCTTCGACCTGGCCAGTGCGCTGGCGCGCGGCGAGGACGGCACGCCGCTGCACAACCCGCCGGTGCTGTGGGGCATCGAACTGTCCGACACGCTGGCCGGCACCAAGATCATCGCCGAGGCCTGGGATGCCGCCGGGCTTTACCAGGTCGGCAGCTTTCCCGGCTATCGCTGGATGGAGTGGAACGGCCGCTACCGCGACACGCTGCGCCGCTTCGTCGGCGGCGAGCCGGGGCTGATCAGCGAGGTCGCGATGCGTCTGTCCGGCAGCAGCGATCTTTACGCCGCCAACCTGCGCCATCCGATCAACAGCGTGAATTTCATCACCTGCCACGACGGTTTCACGCTGTGGGACCTGGTCAGCTACCACCACAAACGCAACGAAGCCAATGGCGAATCCAACCGCGACGGCACCAATGACAACCTGAGCTGGAACTGCGGCACCGAAGGGGTCACGACCGATCCCGAGATCATCGCGTTGCGCCGCCGCCAAGCCAAGAACTACTATGCGCTGCTACTGCTCAGCCAGGGTGTGCCGATGCTGCTCGCCGGTGACGAGATGCTGCGCACCCAGCACGGCAACAACAACGCCTGGTGCCAGAACAATCCGCTTGGCTGGATCGACTGGTCGCTCGCCGCGGCGAATGCCGACATGGTGCGTTTCGTGGCCGGCATGATCGCGCTGCGCAAGCGCCATCCGAACCTGATGCGGCGCCACTTTCTGGTGGGCCAGAAAAAACCCGGCACGGTGCTGGCCGACATCGCCTGGCACGGCACGAAACTCGACGACCCGGGCTGGCATGCCCCCCTGAGCCGGCAACTGGCCTTCACGCTGGGCGGGCGGGTGGAGGGTGAAGCGGCCCTGCATGTGATGATCAATACCGCCGACGCGGCCGTCGACTTCGCCTTGCCGCCCCTGGATGTCAGTCGCTGGTGTCGCGCCGTCGATACCGCCCTGGCGTCACCGCAGGATGTGCTGCTGCCCGAGGAGCAGCCGGGGGTGGAAAACCTGCACTATCGCGTCGCGCCGCACAGTCTGGCGGTCGTGGAACAGGCCCGAGCACCCGCCTAGCTGCGGCTGCGCTCGTAGGTGACAAAGGCGTAGCGCAGGCCGGTTGCGCTCGTGCCGGCACGGCGCGCAACCTCCCGCCATTGGCTCCGTTCGAGGGCTGGAAACCTGGCATCGCCGGCGATCTCGGCAGCGATTTCGGTCAGTTCCAGGCGCTCTGCCAGTGGCAGCGCATGGGCATAGAGTTCCGCGCCGCCGATGACGAACAAGGCGGTCGCCGTCCCGCCAGCGCCGATTTTTTGTGCCGCGCCGAGCGAGTCGACTACCTCGGCCCCGGGCGCGACATATGCCCTGTTGCGGGTCACGACGATGTTGCGACGTCCCGGCAGCGGGCGGAAGCGTTCGGGCAGCGACTCCCAGGTCTTGCGCCCCATGATCACGACCTGCCCCATGGTCAGTTGCCTGAAGTGCTGCAGATCCTCGGGCAGGTGCCAGGGCAAGGCGTTGTCCTGGCCGATGACCCCGTTGTTTGCCACGGCGGCGATCAACGTCAGCCCGTTCATTTCTCCATCAGTCGGGCATACAGTTCGCGATAGCGCCGCGCCGGAACCGTCCAGCTGTAGTCGCCCGCCATGGCGTTGCGCTGCAAACGCCGCCAGCGCCGCGTGTCACGCCACAACAAGGCAGCCTCGGACGCCGTTTCGAGGATGGACTGAGCATCGGCCGCACTGCAGACAAAACCGTTGGCGCGGCCATCTTTGAGTGCGGGTTCGGAATAATTCACCACGGTGTCCGCCAGGCCGCCGGTTGCCCGCACCAGCGGCAAGGTGCCGTAGGTCAGGCTGTACATCTGGTTCAGGCCGCAGGGCTCAAAGCGCGACGGCATGAGAAAGATGTCGGCGCCGGCCTCGATGCGGTGTGCGAGACCCTCGTCGAAACCGATGGTTACCGCTACCTGCTGCGGATGGCGCGCGGCCAGTAGCCGATAAGCGGATTCCAGTTCGCGGCTGCCGCTGCCGAGCACGACGAGTTGGGCCGGCAGCTCGACCAGGGCATCGCCGATCGCGGCAACCAAATCAAGTCCCTTCTGCTCGGTCAGGCGACTGACAATGCCGAACAGCGGACAGTCGCTACGCGCCGCCAGGCCCACCTCGCGCTGCAGGGCAGCCTTGTTATCCTGCTTGGCTGCCAAGTTGTCCCGGTCGTATTGCGTGACGAGATGCACGTCGGTGGCCGGGTTCCAGTCCTGCGGATCGATGCCGTTGAGAATGCCGGTCAGATCCGCGGCACGAGCCTTGAGCAAGCCCTGCATGCCCCGGCCCTCGACATCGCCCTGGATCTCGCGTGCATAGGTTGGACTCACCGTCGTCAGGGCATCGGCATGGCGCAGCCCGGCCTTGAGAAAGGACATGCGGCCGTAGTATTCGACGCCATCAACGTGCCAGTCGCGCGGCCCCAGCGCCAGTTTGCCCAGAACATCGGGGGAGAACACACCCTGGAAGGCAAGATTGTGAATGGTCATGACCGTCTTCGCTACGCCGCGTTCGTGGAAGCGCAGGTAGTACGGCGCCAGGCCGGTCTGCCAGTCCTGGCAGTGGAGAATGTCGGCACGCCAGGCGAGCGGGCTGGAGTGGCTGGCGAGGCGCGCCGCCACGCGCGACAAAAGGCCGAAGCGCAGGTAATTGTCGGGCCAGTCTTGTCCCCCGGGGGCGAGGTAGGGGTTGCCCGGACGGTCGAACAGCGGCGGGCAATCGAGCAGCAGTAAGGGCAGTCCTGCTGCCGTGTACGCGGCATAGATATCGGCACCGGGTAGATGACCGCCCATCCAGGGAATGTGGGCGAGGTGCGTGGCTTCCGGGAAGGCTTCGCGCAAGGCCGGATAGCGCGGTACCAGCACGCGCACGTCGCTGCCCGTCGCGCGCAAGGCCAGCGGCAGCGCACCCGCAACGTCGCCGAGCCCCCCGGTCTTGACCCAGGGCGCGATTTCGGATGTCGCAAAAAGGATATTCACGGCCTGCAGGCCGTGATCAGGCCGGCGGTCGAACTGTCGATGTTGCTGACGGGAGCTGTGCCTTCGAGCATCGGCAGGAGCGCATTGGCGATCTGCTTGCCATATTCCACGCCCCACTGGTCGAAGGCATCCAGATGCCAGAGCACGCCGAGCGTAAATACCTTGTGCTCGTAGAGGGCGATCAAGGCGCCAAGCGTGTGGGGATCGAGTCGCGGCAGCAGCAGCGTGGTGGAGGGTTGGTTGCCCGGGAAGATCTTGTAGGGCGCGAGCCAGGTCGAGGCGTCGGCGGTTTCGAGTTCGGCGCGGGCTTCCGCCTCGGTCTTGCCTTGCATGAGGGCCGCGCTCTGCGCAAAGCAGTTGGCCAGCAGTTTCTCGTGATGACCGGGCAGCGGGAAGTCGGCCTCCTTGCAGGCGATGAATTCGCAGGACAGAGCCCGGCCGCCCTGATGCAGCAACTGGTAGAAGGCATGCTGGCCGTTGGTGCCCGGCTCGCCCCAGAGAATCGGCAAGGTCGGGCAGCCCACGAGTTTCCCGTCTCTGTCGATCTGCTTGCCGAGGCTTTCCATTTCCATTTGCTGCAGGTAGCGCGGCAACAGGCCGAGCGACTGGCTGTAGGGCAGTACGGCGCGCGTCTGCAGGCTGATGAAGTCGGCATTCCACAATTCGATCAGGGCCAGCAGCGCGGGCAGGTTTTCCAGCGGCGGCGCGGTGAAGAAGTGCTCATCCATGGTGCGTGCGCCGGCAAGCAGTGCCTCGAAATTCCCAAAGCCAATGGCCAGCGCCAAGGGCAGCCCGATCGCCGACCAGAGCGAAAAGCGGCCACCCACCCAATCCCAGAACGCGAAGGCGTTGGCCGTATCGATGCCAAAGGCGGCCACTTTGTCGAGCGCCGTCGAGACGGCGACGAAATGGCGCGCCACAGCGGCTTCACCCAGCATCGTCGTCAGCCAGTCGCGCGCAGAGCGGGCGTTCTGCATCGTCTCCTGGGTCGTGAAGGTCTTGCTGGCAATGATGAAGAGCGTGCGCTGCGGTGCCAGCCCCTGCAGGATCGTCGCCAGGTCGGCGCCATCCACGTTGGCGACGTAGTGAACCCGGAGATGGCCGAGATGATGCGCCGCCAGCGCTTGCGTCGCCATGCGCGGACCGAGGTCGGAACCGCCGATGCCGATATTCACGATGTCGGTGATCGGTTCGCCGGTGGCGCCGCGCCATTTGCCCGAGTGGATCGCGTCGCAGAAGCCGCGCATCTTGTCGAGGACCGCGTGCACATCAGGCATGACGTCATGGCCGGCCACTATGATCGGCTCGGCAGCGTGGCCAATGTTGCGCAGCGCCACATGCAACACGGCACGGTTTTCGGTGTGGTTGATCGGCTCGCCGGCACGCATGCGCGCGATCCAGCCCGGCACGTTGGCGGTTTCCCAGAGGCCGGCCAGGATCGGCAGAGTCTCGGGGGTGATGCGCTGTTTGGAGAGATCGAGCAGCCAGGATTCGCCAGCACCAGGGTTCCAGCGCACCGACAGGCGTGCGAAACGGGTGGGATCGTGGGCAAACAGGTCGCGCAAATGCACGTCGCGCAAGCCATGGGCATGGCGTTCGGCGTGTTTCCAGGCAGGGGTGTTAAGGATAGGTGTCATGGATTTTTTATAGCCAGAGCATCATCCCCATTTCGAAGGGATGCGTGAGTAATTCGTGGTGGGGATAAACGCGAATGCGGTAATCGAACTTGCCACAGACATCCGGCGTCAACGTGATGGTGAAGATGCTCTCGCCCCTTTCTCCCGGTCCCTTATATTTCATAAGCAGGCGGCGTGGCGGTTTCGATTTTGCATTCGCGCCCGGTCTTGCCATCAGCATTTCAACGGTCAGATCGTCCGGATGCAGGCCATCGAGTTGAATGGCTACCTCGAAGCACAGACTTTCACCGTAGGCAATCCGCTTGACCGGATCGTCGACCCGTCGCAGAGTGATGTGCGGCCAGGCCTGCTGCACCTTCAGCTTCCAGTTGGCCAGCGTACGCGCAGCCGCGAAGTTGTCGGCACTCTTGCGGCGCCATTGCTTATCGGCCGGCGCATAGAACTTGGTGACATACTCTCCGACCATGCGCGCCGAGGTGAAATGCGGCGTGATGGTGGCCATGGAGCGCTTGGCCATGCTGACCCAACCCGGCGAAAAACCCATCGGACCGCGGGCGTAATAGAGCGGAATTACCTTGTCCTGCAAGGTCTCGTAGAGCGAGCGGCCCTCTTCCTGGTCGCGGCGTTCCTCGTCGTGGATGCTCGAAGCCGGCTTGATCGCCCAACCGTTTGCACCGTTTTCACCCTCTCGGAAACCTTCACCCCACCAGCCATCCAGAACAGAGAGATTGGGGACGCCATTTATGGCAGCCTTCATCCCCGAGGTACCGGAAGCTTCGAGCGGATAGATGGGGTTGTTGAGCCAGACGTCGACGCCGGAAACCAGGCGGCGCGCCAGACGCAGGTCATAGCCTTCGACGAGCAGGAAATGGCCCTCGAATTCCGGCATCTGCGCGACTTCATGGATGCGGCGGATGAAAGCCTGACCGGGTTGATCGGCCGGATGAGCCTTGCCGGCGAAGATGAAGAGCACGGGGTGTTCGGGGTTGCAAATGATGCGCTGCAGCCGGTCGAGATCACGGAACAGCAGGGTCGCACGCTTGTAGGTGGCAAAGCGGCGGGCAAAGCCGATGGTCAACACATTGGGATTTTCGGCATCCGCCAGCTTCAGCAGACGATCGATGTGCGACTGCGAGCTCTGGTTGCGCGTGTGCTGTTGCGTGACGCGATGACGGACGAGTTGAAGCATCTGCGCCTTGATCGACTGGCGCACGCTCCAGAATGCATGGTCGCGAATGGCATGGATTTCCGACCAGCACTGCGGATCCGTCAGACGCTGGCGCCAGGCCGGGCCGAGGATGCGGTCGAAGTTTTCATGCCAGAGATCGGAGAGAAAGGTCGGCACATGGACGCCGTTGGTGACATAACCGATCGGGTTTTCGGTGGGCTCGATCTGCGGCCACAGACTGGCGCAAATTTCGGCGGAAACGGTACCGTGAATGCGCGACACGCCATTGTGGAAACGAGAGCCGCGAATGGCGAGCGCAGTCATGTTGAAGTCAGGCTGGTCAGCAATCCTGCCGAGGGCGACCAGTTCATTGATGTCGCAACCCATGTCGTGGCAGCATTCCTCAAAGTGGCGGCGGATCGCATCTTCGGCAAAATGGTCGTGGCCGGCAGGTACGGGGGTATGCGTGGTGAACACGGTATTGCTGGCGACCATTTCGATCGCCGCGGCAAAATCCAGCCCTGCCTTGATGAGGTCGCGGGCACGCTCGAGAATGAGGAAGGCCGCATGGCCTTCGTTAATGTGCCAGACCGTCGGTTTCAGCCCGATTTCGGCCAGCGCGCGTACCCCGCCCATGCCGAGCACGATCTCCTGCTCCATGCGCATGACGCGATCGCCCCCGTAGAGTTGGTGGGCGATATCGCGATCATGCGCAGTATTCTTCTCGAGATCGGTGTCGAGCAGGTAAAGCGTAATGTGACCGACACGCGTCGACCAGACCTTGATGAACACCTCGCGACCGATCATGCGCAAGCTGAATTCGAGTTCGCTGCCATCCGCGCGCAGGACTGGCAAGACAGGCAGATCGTCGAAGTCGGCGTCATTGTATTGCGCATGCTGGCGGCCTTCGCTATCGATGCTTTGAAGGAAATAACCCTGGCGATAGAGAAGTCCAATGCCGACGAAGGGCAAGTTCAGGTCGCTGGCGGTCTTGCAATGGTCACCCGCCAGGATGCCGAGGCCACCCGAGTAAATCGGCAAGCTCTCGTGGAAGCCGAATTCGGCGCAGAAATAGGCAATCAGACTGCCTTCAGGCAGATGCTGCCCGTGCTCGCGCCCGGGATTCTCATGGTAACTATCGTAGGCCGAAAGGACACGCGCCAGGTCGCCCAGGAATACGGGATCCTCTGCCGCTTCGTCGAGCCGGCGCTGGTCGATGCGCTTCAGGAATGCCTTGGGGCTGTGACCGACCGTACCCCAGAGTTTCTGGTCGAGACGGGCAAATAAGGTACGCGTCGGCCGGTCCCAACTGTACCAGAGATTATTGGCAATCTCGTTAAGTCGCTCCAGGCGTGCAGGAAGCTGCGGATTGACTTCAAGTTGAAACTGGGTACCCGCCATGATGTTTCCGTTTCAGGTTTGTTGGTCGAATTTTACGTAGGTGGGCGCAGTGGCGTGGCGCAGGGCGCCTCCTGCATCAACCGCAACAGCATCGGCCCGGCCCGTTGAGATAGACAACTTGAGTTGCGCCGGAGGTGCCAGTTGCAAACAGCGATACAGTTTGGCCAGGTTGCGGCGGAATATCTGGTCGAAGCTGATCACGGCCTGTGACGGGTTGTAGTCGCCAAACCACCAGAACCAGTCGGAGCTTTCACAAAAGCTGGGCTGCGCTTCAGCCGCGGCCAACCCGGCCGCGGAAAGGCGGCCGCGCAGATAGGTCCACGGCATGATGAACTCGCCATTCGCATGATCGCGATAATCCGGCTGGTGCATATGCCAGAAAAATATCAGATCAAGCCGCGGCGCGTTCATGAAGCGCTCGGATAACAAGTGTGACGGTGCGCGTCAGCGAATTTGGTGGATCTTCTGTCCGAGCATCTCCGGTGTCACCAGAGTGATGCCCTTCTCACTGACGTGGAAGCGTTTGCGATCTTCCTCCAGGTCATAGCCGATCACCATTTTCTCCGGGATCTTGCAGTTCTTGTCGATCACGGCACGGCGGATTTTTGCGTGGCGGCCGATTTCGCAATTCGGCAGGATCACCGAATCTTCCACCTCCGCCCAGCTGTGGACGAATACGCTGGAGAACAGCAGGGAACGGCGCACCGTCGAACCGCTGATGATGTCGCCACCCGAGACCAGCGAGTCGATCGCCGCACCACGCCGGTCTTCTTCGTCGAAGACGAACTTGGCGGGGGGAAGCTGTGCCTGATGCGTCCAGATCGGCCACTCCTCGTCATACATGTTCAGCTCGGGCGACACCTTGGTCAGCTCGATGTTGGCTTCCCAGTAGGCATCGACGGTACCGACATCGCGCCAGTAGGGAACGTCGCTTTCTGTCATGCCGACGCAGCTATCGGTAAAGTTGTGGGCAAACGCCCGGTACTTGGAAATAACGTGGGGCAGGACGTTCTTGCCGAAGTCGTGATCCGAATGCGGGTCGTCGGCATCGCGGATCAGCTGTTCGAACAGGAAAGCGGCATTGAAGACATACACGCCCATGCTGGCGAGTGCACGGTCGGGACGACCGGGAATGCACGGCGGCTCCTTGGGTTTTTCAAGGAAATCGATGACGCGACTTTCTTCATTCACCCCCATGACGCCAAACGCGCTGGCTTCCTCGATCGGCACATCCATACAAGCGATCGTCAAGTCGGCTTCGTTCTGGGCATGCTGGGAAAGCATGCGACCGTAGTCCATCTTGTAGATGTGGTCACCGGAAAGAATCAGCACATATTTCGGGCGGTTGCGGCGCAGCAGGTCGATATTCTGGAAAACGGCGTCGGCGGTGCCCTGATACCAGTCCTCGCCAACCTGCTGCTGTGCGGGCAACAGGTCGATGAATTCGTCGAAACGGCCGTCAAGGAAACTCCAGCCTCGCTGCACATGCTTGATCAGGCTTTGTGCCTTGTACTGCGTCGCCACGCCAATCCGGCGGATGCCGGAATTGACACAGTTTGACAGCGTGAAATCCAGAATACGGAACTTGCCACCGAAGGGAACGGCCGGCTTGGAACGCCAGTCGGTCAGTTGCATCAGGCGGCTGCCGCGGCCGCCGGCAAGGATGATGGCGTAGGTGGAACGGGTCAGGTGGCTGACGAAGCGACCGTGCATGCCCTGCGGGTCGTTGAGTGGCGTTTCATGTTGCATGATGAACTCCCAGGTTACCTGCTAGTTTGCGCAACCCCCGCCACTTGTCTTGTTATATTGCCCATCGATGTAGGCGGACTCCCTCTGGCAGGCGGGAGCGGCTGTAATGCCGCCTGTTATGGCTTGAGAACGCCTTCGCTCAACAGACGGTCGATTTCTGCCTCGGCTTGTGCCCAGTCATCAAGCGGGTTGCCCGCGGCGAAGCCACGACGCTCGGCAATGTGATAAGCCGCCACCTCGATATACAGGCGACGCTGTTCGGACGTGGCATTCGACTTGGCTGCCGCTTTCTTTGGCGCCGCTTTCTCGACGGTTTTTTCTGCAGCCATGGGAGCGGCGGACTTCTTGGCGGGAGCTTCGGCCTTCTTCGGCTCCTCGACCTTCGGGGCAGCAACCCCTGCGGCAGCGGCATTAGCCTTCAGGGCGTCGACCTTGGGGGTGACGGCCTTGCTGGCGGACGCCGCAGCAGCCTTCGGTGTGGAGGGAGCCTTGGAAACAACGGCTTTGGTCTTTACCGGAGCGGTTTTTACCGCGCTTGCCGGCTTGCTGGCGGATTTGCTGGATGTAGCCATGAAACTCTCCTCATCTTGATTTGAATTCTGACATAAACGCTGAGGTTATACATCAGGCGTGTTTCAACTTGTCGACCCAGTTCGCATTATGACAGACCCGCAAGCACCGCGGCGCCGGATAAACCAATGGCGACATCGGTAATGGCATGGATTGGCATTTGTGCCACCAGGCCGGCATGTTCGGCCTTGGCATTGAATGCGGCCAGGAACGGACTACGGCCCAGCAATGGCAACAGCTTCTGGGTGACGCCGCCGGCCAGATAGACGCCGCCATGCGCCATGAAGACCATCGCCAGATCGCCGGCAGCAGCACCGTAGGCGGCAAAAAAGGCATCGGTGGTAGCGAGCGCTAGCGGATCCCCGTCCTGTGCGCGTGCCGCGATTTCGGCGGGTTCCAGCATGGCGCCCGTCAGGATGCGATGGATGGCACTCAGACCCGGGCCCGAAACCACCCGCTCGGTGGTTACCCGTCCGTGCTCGGCCAGTAGCGCTGCATGAATGCGTACCTGTGTCTCGTCCTGCGGCGCGAAGCCAAGGTGCCCGCCTTCGCTGGGCAGGATGTGCAGCGTTTTCCCCGCGCCGATCAATGCTGCCACACCGAGTCCGGTGCCGGCGCCGATGACGAGACGCAAGCCCCCCGGCCGTGGCTCGCCCGCCTGCAAGGTGATGAGCTGGTCGGGGGGGCAGACCGTCACGCCCGCCGCCACGGCGGCGAAGTCATTGACCAGGCGGAGCGGAACTCCCAGTTGCGCCGCCAGCATGTCGGCATCTGCTTGCCAGGGCAGGTTGGTGAAGCGTGCCTGGCGGCCGTCGGCGCTGATTGGTCCCGCCACGGCCAGGCAGGCGTGTTGCAGTCCTTGCTGTGCAGCGCCAATCTCGGCGCAATATTGCGACAACAAGGCGGCGCAATCCGAAAAGTCGGCACTGGCGAGACGGCGTGTCAGGATAAAACGTGGGGTTCCATCAGTAACTTCGGCGACGCCGAGCAGCGCCTTGGTCCCACCCAGATCCCCCGCCAGGACTTTCATGTTGCGCTCATACAGCAACGGGCGCCGCGATGTGCGGATGCGGATCGTAGCCTTCGAGCGTGAAATCTTCGATGCGGAAGGCGAACAGGTCGGTCACTGCGGGATTGATGCGCATCACCGGCAACGCCCGCGTCTCCCGCGAAAGCTGCAGGCGCGTCTGCTCAAGGTGATTGCTGTAAAGGTGCGCATCGCCCAGCGTATGCACGAAATCGCCGGGCTGGTAACCGCACACTTGCGCCACCATCAAGGTAAACAGCGCGTAGGAAGCAATGTTAAACGGCACACCCAGAAAGATATCGGCACTGCGCTGATATAGCTGGCAACTCAGCCGGCCGTCGGCGACGTAGAACTGAAACAGCGCATGGCAGGGCGGCAGGGCCATACGGTCAACATCGGCGGGATTCCAGGCCGTCACGATATGCCGGCGAGAATCGGGATTTTTCTTCAGGCCGTCTATCAGTTGGGCGATCTGGTCGATCTCGCCGCCCTCACGCCCCGGCCAGTGGCGCCATTGATGGCCATACACCGGGCCGAGATCGCCGTTTTCATCGGCCCATTCATCCCAGATCGAGACCTTGTTGTCCTTGAGGTACTTGATGTTCGTCTCACCCCGGATGAACCAGAGCAATTCATGAATGATCGAACGCAAGTGTAATTTCTTGGTCGTCAGCACGGGAAAACCGGCCGCCAGATCAAAGCGCATCTGCCAGCCGAATACCGAGCGGGTGCCGGTGCCGGTGCGGTCGGCCTTGACCTGTCCGTGGTCAAGCACGTGCTGCATGAGTTCTAGGTATTGACGCATAGTTGGCCGGATTATATCTGCGGGGCTTTTTATGATGACGTTCCCCGAACCGGCAGTTGCAGCCACCGCAAAAGACGATCACCTTCTGTATCTATTACCGGCCGATAAAACCCTGCCCGTCGCGCAGGACGGCGCTTCAGCCTGGGCTTGGCCGCTGCGCGCTCTTGGGCCGGAAAGCCTTGAGTATTTCCTCGCGCGTCTCGATGTATGGCCCGCCGATCAGGTCGATGCAGTAGGGCACGGCAGCAAAGACGCCGTCGAGCGTTTCCCTGATCGCCTTCGGCTGCCCAGGCAGGTTGAGGATCAGCGTCTTTCCGCGGATCACGCCGACCTGTCTCGACAGGATGGCGGTGGGCACATACTTCAGGCTGACGGCGCGCATCTGCTCGCCGAAACCCGGCATCACCTTGTGAGCGACGGCGAGCGTCGCCTCGGGCGTCACGTCGCGCGGCGCGGGACCAGTGCCACCGGTCGTCAATACCAAATGGCAACCAACGCTGTCGCACAATTCGATGAGGGTTTGTTCGATCACCGGCTGCTCGTCGGGAATCAGCCGCGTTTCCATGCACCAGGGCGAGGCCAGCACAGCGGAAAACCACTCATGGAGTGCCGGAATACCTTTGTCTTCATAGACGCCAGACGAAGCGCGGTCGGAAATGGAAACCAGCCCGACCAGCAGCGTTTCACTCATCTGCGTCATCCGCGATGACTTCCGTGGCCTCGGGCAGCCCTTGCAACTCGCGCAGCACACGGAACAGCTCGCGAAACGCGCGCGGCGGCTTGCCGAGCTGCTGCTCCTTCAAGGCATTGCGGCGTAGCTGGCGCAACTGCTGCAGGTCGGCCTCCGGATGCGCGGCGGATATTTCGCCGATCACAGTTTCATCTTCAAGGAAGCGCGTGCGCAAGCGCTCCAGCGCATGCATGCGCGCGTTGGCGGCAGCCGAGATGCCATTGATTTCGTCGAGTGCAGCGCGGATCGGTTCCGGATCGAGGGTGCGCATCAGTTTGCCGATGTATTGCAACTGACGGCGATGCGCGCCGTGCTGGGTAAAGCGCTGGGCATCGCGCACGGCATCACGCAGTGCATCGGGCAAATCCAGCTTTTTCAGCTGATCCCGGGAGAGCGCGACCAACTCGGCGCCGAGCACCTGCAGATCGGTCATCTCGCGCTTCAGTGCGCTTTTGCTGGGTTTTTCGTAGGGTTCCACGGGTAAGATTATAGCTTTCGGCCCCGGCCACTCTGAGCCCATCCTCCATGTCCGCGTTTTCCTATACCTCCGACCAGCTCCGCCAACTTGCCAGCGATGTCCTGCACCATGCCGAACACTGCGGCGCGACGGCCTGCGAAACCGATGTCTCCGAGGGCTACGGCCAGTCGGTGACAGTGCGCAAGGGCGAGGTTGAAACCATCGAATTCAATCGCGACAAGGGTATCGGCGTCAGCGTCTATCTCGGTCAGCGGCGCGGCCATGCCAGCACCTCGGATTTTTCTGCGGCGTCCCTGCGCGCGACCGTGGAGGCGGCGCTGTCAATCGCCCGTTTCACGGCGGAAGATCCCTGCGCCGGCCTGCCCGAGCCTGAATTGCTCGCCCGCAACACCGACGCCATCGATCTCGATCTTTACTATCCGTGGCCGATTCTCGTCGAGGACGCCATCGACATCGCCCGCCGCAGCGAGCAGGCGGCATTCGCCGTCAGCCCGCTGATCTCGAACTCCGAAGGCGCCTCGGTGTCGGCGCATGCCGCGCATTTCGTCTCGGCCAACAGCCTCGGCTTCATGGGTGGTTACCCGTCCACGCGGCATTACATTTCCTGCGTGCCCATTGCTACCCGGGGCAAGGACATGCAGCGTGACGACTGGTATTCGGGCTGGCGTGACCCAACCGAGCTGGCCGCGCCGGAAGTGATCGGCGAGTATGCGGCACGGCGCACGCTGTCGCGTCTCGGTGCAAAAAAGCTCAAAACGCGCCAGTGCAAGGTGATGTTCGAGGCGCCGCTGGCCGCCATGCTGATCGGGAGCTTCGTTCATGCCGTCAGCGGCGGCAGCCTCTACCGCAAGTCCAGCTTCCTCGTGGATTCTCTGGGCCAGCGCATCTTTCCTGAATGGATGGTGATCGAGGAACGGCCGCTGATCAAGAAGGGCCTGGCCTCCAGCCCCTTCGACGATGACGGCGTGGCAACACGCGACCGCAGCGTAATTACCGGTGGCGTGGTGCAAGGCTATTTCCTCTCAACCTACACGGCCAGGAAACTTGGCATGCAGACTACCGGCAATGCCGGCGGCAGCCACAACCTGCTGGTCGCGCCGAGTCCTGACGCACCCGCCGACTTCGTGGGACTGCTCAAGCAGATGGGCACGGGCCTGCTGGTCACCGAATTGCTTGGCCACGGCATCAACTACATCACCGGCGACTATTCGCGCGGTGCGGCGGGCTACTGGGTCGAGGGTGGCGAAATCGCCTACCCGGTGCATGAAATCACCATCGCCGGCAACCTGCGCGACATGTTTGCCGGTATCGAAATGATCGGGCGCGATGTCGTAACGCGGGGCTCGCGCACGGTAGGTTCCATTGTGGTTAACCACATGACCGTGGCAGGTAGTTGAGGCGCTTTCCGCTCGATCTTTGGGTGTAGTATTTCGCCATCGCCCTGCGGCCGCGGGGCGTTCCAATAATTCCAAGGAGATGATGTATGGAACGACGCAAGTTTCTGCAGCACGCTGGCTTGACCGGCATCCTGGCCGCCGGTGTCGCACCCGCTGTTCATGCTCAGGCGGCAGCCATCAAGTGGCGCCTTACCTCCAGCTTCCCCAAGAGTCTCGATACCATCTACGGCGGCGCCGAAGTGATGGCCAATCGTGTCAGGGCGATCACCGGCGGCAAGTTCGACATCCAGGTCTTCGCCAGCGGCGAAATCGCCCCCGGCCCGCAGGCCCTTGACGTCACCCAGAACGGCACGGTCGAGTGCTGCCATACCTGTTCCTACTACTACGTCGGCAAGGACAAGACCTTCGGCTTCGGCACCTCGGTGCCCTTCGGCATGAACGCGCGCCAGCTCAACGCCTGGGTCTACTACGGCGGCGGCGACAAGTTGCTTAACGATTTTTACTCGAACTACAACGTGGTGCACTTCCTCGGCGGCAACACCGGTGTGCAGATGGGCGGCTGGTTCCGCAAGGAAATCAATACGCTGGCCGACATCAAGGGGCTCAAGATGCGCATCGCCGGCCTCGGCGGCGCCGTATTTTCCTCGCTGGGTGCCGTACCCCAGCAAATCCCGGGCTCGGACATTTACCCTGCGCTGGAAAAAGGCACCATCGATGCCGCCGAATGGGTCGGCCCCTACGACGACGAGAAACTGGGCTTCTACAAGGTCGCCAAGAATTACTACTTCCCGGGCTGGTGGGAGCCGGGCCCCGGCATCAACTTCTTCATCAACAAGGAAGCCTGGGCCAAGCTGCCGAAGGAATACCAGGAAGCTTTCCAGGCCGCCGCCTACGAGGCCAACGTGACGATGATGGCCGAATACGACCACAAGAACCCGGCCGCGCTGGTACGTCTGGTCGGTCAGGGCGTCAAGCTGAAGAAATACTCGGCCGAGATCATCCAGGCAGCTTACAAGACAGCGGTCCAACTCTATGCCGATGAATCGGCGAAGAACCCGGCCTTCAAGAAGATGTACGACGCCTACCTCAAGTATCAGAAGGTGCAGAACCAGTGGTTCAGCGTCGCCGAGTTGCGCATGGACGAGTTCCTGCAGCAGAACGTCAAGTAAGCAGTCGTATCCGTTCCAGAAAAAAGCCCCGCGATGCGGGGCTTTTTTTTATGCGGCGAACCGTCGACGCCGTCCTGCCGGCGCCGACTTTTCGGGTAGCTATTTCTTCTCCGCCTCGCGCGCCGCATCAGCCGCCGCATCTTCCTGCAGCATCTTCTGAATGTCGATCATCTCGCCCTGCGCGTCCATCTGCGCCTGCGTCATCTGCGTATCGTGACCGACCAGTTGGGGGAAGAAGATGATCAGGGCGACCATGATGAGCTGGATGATCACGAAGGGAATCGCGCCCCAGTAGATCTGGCCGGTGGT
>JFJP01027123.1_pt1 | contig 19960 bp, 28 predicted proteins | sample 431651 | NCBI WGS metagenome assembly JFJP01 (sample SAMN02602958, study PRJNA72255) | Microbial mat metagenome, whole genome shotgun sequencing project. | biome: fresh water; feature: sink hole; material: water; isolation source: purple microbial (photo- and chemosynthetic) mats found in...
GAAAGAATAAAACTTCCTCTCCATTTTACTCATAAAACAAAACAAAAAAACTGATTAAATTTTTTTTTAATTAAATAATATAATAAATATAAAAAAAAAAAAATTAAAAAATCAGCTCCAAAATCGAACTTCCTTTGAATTTCCAAGTTTAAAAAAAAAGCAAAATAAAATTTATTTCGAAATAAAATTTTAAACAGTACTTTCCTTTTCTTTTCTTTCGGGATATATAAACCCCGAAACTTTTTCCAATATCATTAAAAAAAAAAAAAAAATCCTTCCAATCTGAGCATTTATTCAAAAATGGAAAGCCAAAAATTCAACTTAGGTATCAACGGATTCGGTAGAATCGGAAGATTGGTCTGCAGAGCAGCCATTGAAAGTGGTAGAGGACACGTAGTTGCCATCAATGAGCCATTCATGGATATTGATTATATGGTCTACAATTTCCAATATGATTCAGTCCATGGTCAATGGAAAGGTACCGTCGGCAAAGATGGTAAAGATCTCGTCATCAATGGTCAAAAAGTCAAAGTTTTTGCTGAAAAAGACCCAAAAAACATTAAATGGGGTGAAGCCGGAGCTGAGTATGTCTGTGAATCCACTGGTATTTTCCTTACCACTGAAGCTTGTCAAGCCCATTTGGCTGGAGGTACCCCTCAAACTAAATTTATTTTTCTCCAATAATTTTTATTTTAGGAGCCAAAAAAGTCATCATTTCTGCCCCACCAAAGGACAAGACCCCAATGTTCGTTATGGGAGTCAATGAAAATCTTTACACCTCAGATCTCAAAGTTGTCTCAAATGCCTCATGCACTACTAATTGTTTGGCACCATTGGCCAAAGTCATTGATGACAAATTCGGCATCATTGAAGGATTAATGACCACAGTTCATGCCACCACTGCCACTCAACTCCCAGTTGATGGTCCCTCTAAAGGAGGAAAAGATTGGAGAGCAGGACGTGCAGCTTCAACCAACTTGATCCCATCCACCACTGGTGCAGCCAAGGCTGTTGGAGAAGTCATTCCAAGATTAAAAGGAAAACTCACTGGTATGGCATTCAGAGTCCCAACTGTTGATGTTTCAGTTGTTGATTTAACCATTAGAACTGAAAAACCAGCTCTTTATGAAGATTTGATCGCCGCAGTCAAAGAAGCCGCTGATGGCCCATTGAAAGTAAATTAAATTTAAATATTTTTTGTAATAATATTTTTTTTGTAGGGAATTCTTGGATACACCACTGACGCTGTTGTCAGCTCTGATTTCATCCATGATTCTAGATCATCAATTGTCGATGTTGAAGCTGGTATTTCTTTGAACAACCATTTCGCTAAATTGGTCTCTTGGTATGACAATGAATGGGGATATTCAAACAGATTGGTTGATATGGCATGTCACATGGCTAAAGTTGACGGAAACCTTAAACATTAAAAAAAAATAGGAAAAAAAAATAGAAATTTAATTTGAATTATCAAAGAAACAAAAAATTTTTAAATTAATTCATTTTTTTTTTTTTTCATTTTTTTAAAAGAATTTATTTTTTTTTATATTCATCTTCTGACCACAATTCCTGAAGATTATCCAAAATTTTGGCATAGGGTGTAAATGAATTCGAGCCCTCTTTCTCATTCTCTGAATTTTTAGCATTATTTTCTAAAGCAACATTTTTTAAAAAAAAATAATTGCATTTTTAAAAAAAAAAAATTCTGACCCCCTTTCCTTATCTCCTGAATATTATTGAACAAAGAAAGAATATTTGATTCTTTGATGTTTTTGATAGATGCGTTCTCAAGATTGATAACCGCATGTGCAACATTTATCTTAAATTTCTGAATTCCCATGATTTTTTCCTCCAAAGTGTCCTTCATGATTAATCTATAAACATTCAAAATATTTTTCTGTCCAATTCTATGAGCTCTATCGATCGCCTGCAAATCATTCATTGGATTATAATCATGATCGAACATGACGACCACATTTGCAGATGATAAATTTAATCCAACTCCACCCACTCCAGTCGTTAATAACAGAATTTTATATTCTGAATCTTCATTAAATAACCTTGTTATAGAAAACCTTTTATCAATTGAAACACTTCCGTCAAGTCTTAAATAGCGAATTTTCGGAAAAATTTTATCCAAAAGAATTTGGGAAATTAAGTCTAAAGTTTCTTTAAATCTAGAAAATATCAAGATTTTGTTTTTATTAGTGGTAGTCAAAAAAAGGAGATGATCATCGTTATTTGATTCATCACTATTTTCTTCGAAACCTAATTCATTCAACAAATCTCTAAAATTTGTCAAAAAAGAGAAATCTATCAAATTTTTGATTAATTTTATATTATTACTTCAAAGCTAAAAATTTTCCTGAATTCTCATAATCCATGATTTTATTGGAATGTCTGCTCAAAGAATTTGAGTTTCGAAAGTTCTTATCATTCAACAATTGTGCTGGGTGATTGCATAATTTTCGCAATAAAATCATCAGCTGTAATTTTAAAAAAGGCTAATTTTTCTTCGCATTTTAAAAATTTGTACTTCAAAAACAGATTTTCCAGTTTCGGCATTTTTTTCCTGTTCATCTTTTTCTTCGAGCTCCAACACTTCATTGCAGACTGATATTTGATTTTTTTCTAACTCTGAGTAAAGAGAACTCTAAAAACAATTTTCCATTTAGAATAATTTTCATTAAAAAAAAAACTTGAAGTTCAGTCATTGAACAGTAATAATCCTGAATAATCTTTTGTGGCAATTCTTTTAAAACATCAATTTTTTCTCTTCTCAAAATAAACGGAGTGATTTTCTGATGTAATTCCTTCAAGATTTTATCTAGCAATTAATTCAGAAAATAAAATAATTTGGAATGAAATTTTTGCCTTGTTCTTTGGAAAATAACAGAGAATGATCAGAAAACTTCATAACGTTTATTTGAAGCATCTTCGAAAAATTCTTCTTGAAAAAATCTTCATCTCCTAGAAACTCAGGCATCAGAAAATCAAAAATACTCCAAAGTTCCAATATATTATTCTATATTTATGTTTAAATTTTAATTAAATAATGGTTTTTACTTGAATGGGAGTTCCAGTGAGAACAAATCTGTGGTCCGCTTTGATAGATTTAATCGATTTTGAAATCCTTCAAAAAAAAATTGCGAATGTTTTGAAATTTCAAAATCTTCAAAATTTTTACTTAGTTTTTGCGTTTTTAAGGATTTGTCCTTCATCGACAACACAAAACAAAAAATTGATATGAGTTAATATCTCAATTGATTTCTGCAAATTGTTATATGAAATGATCAAAATATTATATTGTTCGAAAATTTCATTTTCATTCTTGAAAGAATTTGATTTGAAAATGATTGGCTTCATTATATTATGATCCAAATATTTTTTTATTTCATAGAGCCAATGTTCAGTTAATGTAGGAGGACATACAATCAACGAAATGGATTTATTCTTTGGATTTTTATCAGAAATCTTTTTTATTTCACTTTGAAGAACAACCAAGGTTTGCAAAGTCTTTCCCAAGCCCATATCATCGCATAAAGCACCATGCAAATTATATTTTGAAAGGAAAGCCAACCATTTTATCCCTTCAACTTGATAAGGTCTGAGTTCTGCATTGACTTTCCCCTTGATTTCATATTCAAAATTCTTGTTGTTTTTAAAATCCAAAATAAATTCCAATCCTTTTTTATGTGCCTTTTCTATTTTTGATGTTAATTTTAATTTTGTAGATTTTCTTTGATCCTTGTTTTAAAGAATATGATAAACTTTTATCAATAATTAACGTTCATGTAGATATTACCTGAACTAAGGAAGAATTGATCATTTCGCCCAAACAACGGAATGAAAATTCTCGCACTCTTTTGTTTTTGTTATTCAGAGATTTTAATATCGGGATAATGAAAATAGGAGCCAATTCAACGAAATTTTCTTCATAATTGCAGTAAATTTCTAAAATAAATTTCATTTAAAATAATTTAATTTCATAAGAATCCTTACTTGAAAGGAGCTCATATATGAGAGTATTTTCATCTTTTAGGAGAAGATATATTTTTTCCATAAAAAGAACAAAAAATTCTTGGAATACATTTTCATTATTTTCTTTTTTTCTTTCAATAATAATTTTCTCACTTAACGAAAAAAGGAAATTCTTGAATATTTTAATCAATTTCAAATGAATTTTTCTATAAATAATTTCTTTCATATGAGTTTCATCACCTATAATAATTTTTTCTTCATTCCCATCAAAGTTTATAAAATAATTTTTTTCCAGTAAATTAAAAAAATGGACAAGTTTTAGCAATTTATTGAAAATCGAATCCAAATTTGAGAAAATTTTGGGGTTTAACAAAGAATTTGATAAAAGGGAATTCAAAATTTTCAGGTTTTGTCTTATATTTTCAAAATCAACACTTTTTACTATAGAATCCATATTTTTTCCCTGATCGAAAATACGTTCAAAATTTTCGATTTCACTGATAAAGGTTTGTAAAAGGCTTGGATATTTCTCGAAAATTTGATCATTATGCTTATCTATCAAATGCGATAAAAATAAATTAACTCCATGAGCTTTGGCCGAATAGAGAAACAAAGAATTTTCATTTTTTTTATCATCTTTTTTCGAGATTTTATGAAGATTTTCATTCTTTTTTGCTTCATATAATGAATTTATTACATTTTTTAGCACTTTTGGGATTGGACTTGAGTTTTTCGTTTCAAACAAAATAGTTAAATTTAATAAGCTTAAACTTGTTTTTTCTACAAAAAAAGTATATTTTTCATTATTCAAGCTAGCGAGAAGTGGTCTTATTAAAATGTTTAGTTTTTCTGGAGCTTTGGAATTAATCAAAAAATGCTGTAAATAGATAAACACAACACAGACTTTGATATTGCTCTGCAATTCTTTTGTGATTAAAACATAATTATCTAAAAAAGAAATTGGAGATTTAAAGGGTGAATTTAAGATATAAATAAATAACTGATGAGAAATATGATTTGCTTAGCACAATTATCCCTGTTATTTTTTTCTTGGTTCATATTCTCATCATTTTTTTCAAATTTGGTTAGTTCCAAAAGCTTTTGTAATAGTAAATAAAAATTATCTTAAAAATTAATACTTTATTGTAAATATCCTCCAATCTTTTTCTTTTTTCATGCGATGGCAATTTTAAAATTTCATTCAAAAATGAAAGATATTCATTGTTTGTGTTATTTGACATTAAAATTTTGAGCGTTTGAAGATTGTTTAAGATTTGAGATTCTAATTCCCAGATATCACTTCGACAAAGCTCATATGACTCTAAATTTAAAACTATTTCAAGGGATTCAACAGAGCATTCTTTCAATTTATTCAAATATTTTTGGTCAATTTGGATGATTTCACTATAAATCCCATATAAAATCAATAAATTGGAAGAATTTTCTTTGAAATTCTTGATAATTTCTTTGAAGATTTGGTCAAAAAAATTGAAATCATTCAATAAATGAAAGGCTTTAGCAACGAGATTGGATATTATTATGATTCGTTTATAATGAAGATCCAGAATTTCATTTGGTTTATTTGGAAAGCTGAGATTAAAATATGGATTTGTTTCATTGAAATTATCAAAAAACTGAAAGGAGCTAATTAATTTGTGAATATCTATAAAAATCGAATTTTTCAAAAGATTCGTCAAAATCTTGAGAGCAAACTCCTTTTCATTCTCATAGAAAAAAAGAATCAATCCAACATTCATTTCTACCAACAAATCTATTTGTTCCTATTAATTTTTTTATAATTATAAAAAGCAAAACATTTAATATAATTTGAAAAACCCTTTAATTTTTTTTCCTTTTGAAAGAGAAAAAATTTTATAATAAATTAAAAAAAGATTTAAATAAAAACCCGTTGTTCTTCTATTAAAACGTTTTGCATTGATAAAATTGCGATTTTTTTCAAAGTTTCCAAATTTTGTAATTGTGACCTTTGAAAATCGAAATTGAGAAAAGAATTTATTAAGTGATAGGTGAATTTCCTCACAATTAGGAGGGTATGATGATAGAATCTCAAAAGCTTTGAGAAATAAAAATTGTGATCAAACCCTTCAGGATATAGTTTTTTCATATTCTCTGGATTTTTTTGATAGTTTATGATCATTTCAATAATTCCACCAGTTGCATAAGAAATTTCATCCTGTTTATTCAAAGCCTGCCAAATTTCTTCAAGAAATAACTTCAAATAATCTAAATTTTCGTTAAAAATCCAATCAGTTTCTGGATAGAAATTCATAATTTCTGTGACTAATTGCTGAATTTCTTCATTTCCGTCTATTCTTAAATATAAAAAATAAGTAATTTTTTATAAATAAAAATCAATTTACAAATTTAAAAATATATTCTTAAAATTGTTGAATATTTGTTGTTTGAACTCAGGTCTTGAAGAAATAATGGTTTTTAACAAAAACAAAGCACTTTGTACGATCTAACTTTAAAAATCTCTTTGTAAAATTCTTTCAATTAATTAGTTTTTTTTTCGAACTTGCCATTCTTTCTGGTCTAAAAATGAGGCTATTATTTTCGAAAACATATCTAATTTTTCAAACCCAAAATTGTTTTCAAAGGCAATTATGCTGCCAAAAGTTTGACATGCGCTTTCTCTCACAACTAGATAAAACTATCAAAAACAACGATAAATTTTTGTTGTTTGAAGAAATTCATAATTATAATCTTAAAAAATAAAAATTACCTTTTCAAATAAAAAATCTCCAAAACGATCCAAAGCCACAATAATTAGAATTCTTGTTAAAATATCCATAGTTTTTCTTTCAGTTTCATCGGTTCTGTTATTAAAGTCTTGCAAATCGGTTTGTATTCTTGTTAGAATCTGTAATTTACTAAGGTTTTGTGATTTATCCAAACTGATTTCCTTATGAAAACCCAAAAACGCATAATTTTCTTTAAGAAAGGCCTTTAGAATTAAACAGCTGCTATGTCGTTTTTCCCAATTCGCATTAAATAGATTTTTTAAAGCCAATTTGAATATATTATTAAAATTGATTGAAATCTTCAGTAAACTCGATTCTTCGTTCTCTAATGTATTCAAAAGTGATTCATTCTTTAGAACAGTGATTTCCGTTTCTTGTTTAATTTTTTTATGCGGAGATTCCATTTCAAAAATGTTCGCTTTTCGAGCACGTGTTTTTCTTGTTCTTTTCGTTTTTTTTTCGGGTTGTTCTTGAATTTTTTTAGGAAGTTCAGTTTTTTTTGCTATTCGTTTTGATGTTCTTTTTTCCTGAGGAGCAATTTCCTCTATTTCCTCTTCTTCATTATTTTTATTTTTTTCTTCATTTTCATCAAGTTCTTCTTTTTTTTCCTCGTTTAGATTTTTTTCTAAATCTATTACATTGATATTGACTTCTTTTTCTTTGTTTTCAGAAAATTGTATAAGATTTGTAAAATGTCTCAAATCGAAATCTAATAAAATTTTCAATTAATTTAAAAAAAAATTTTTTTTCATTACTTTTTCCGAATCCAAGATTATCCAGAATTTTTTCCTCATCAAAATTGCTTCCATTTCTTTCTAATTCTTGATAAATCTAATATTTATGAATAAATAAAAGAATTCAAATTTATTATTAGCCTTGTCATCATATCCGTAAAGCGGTTTCTCATTTTTAATCAAGTTTTCAAAATCGATTTTAGCAGGAGTCAAATCCTCAATATGTTTGATTTCCTCTAAAGAAAAAACTTTTTGAGGACTTTTTTCAATGTTCATTTCTTCATTTTGATTCTCGAATTGCTGAGTGATTTTTTCGATACAAAACACATGAGAAAAATCACTTAAAATTTCTTCAACATTTTCCTCTTGAATTTCGAATTCTAACAAAAACAAATTTTTTTTTTTAAAAACAAACAAATAAAAAATTTGTGATATTTTTCACAATGATTGATATTATTCATAAAAACAAAAAATATAAAAAAACTTAAAAATTTTCGATATTTTTCGCAATGATATTCATATGTTTTTTCAAGAATGCTAGAACCCATCACTCTTTGATTCCAATTCTTCGAGTTCAATAACTTGCAGTTCTATTGACAAAAAAATCTTAGAGCTTGATAAATGATAAATTAGAAAAAACTTTTTGCAAAATCTTGATTCCTAAAGAAATGTTATCTTTGTAAATTTCGGAAATTTGGGAAATGCACAATTCAAACAATTTCTCGTTCTTGCTATCTTGAATCATAATCAAAATATTGCTTATTTATAAACCATTATATTAAATTTAAAAACCTTCTAGACAACTGAATAATTTTTGGATTTTGTCTTCCATAATAATAATTAAATTTGACAATTTTTATTTATTCTTAAATTTAAATGAAAAAAACTGAACTATATATATACCACCATAAAATCAATAAAAAATTATTTCGTTTTTTTCAAAAAATTAAATGATTCAAAAAAATATTTCGCCCAAAAATTTTAATTTTGGCAAAAATTACATCAACCCTGATACAATTTTTATTTTCAGAACCAATGTGATAGGTATTACAGCTCCAAATTCTTTATTGGAAGGACATATATGGATTTGTTCAAGGAGACCAGCCAAAAAATTAAATGATTTGGGGGAAAAAGAAATATTGGATTTATGGATGACAGCAAATGAAGTTTCAAAAAAAATGGAAGAAATTGTCTATAAAGTATGTTTTCAAACTTTTATTTTTTAAGAAATAGTTTGAAAATAGAAAGGATGCCAGATTTTTCAACATGATGGCTTCGAAAATCCACAATTTGAGCATGTATATATTCAAATCATTCCTAATTCTTTAAAAAGCCACCAAGGTTGATTTATTGAATCTATTTGAAATTTCATTATTTAATTATTGATTTAGATGTGTGGAGAACTGAAGAAGAGATGAAAAATGATGCTTTGAAATTTCAAACATTGTTTGATCAATGTTACAATTAATTAATTATATTAATAAACAGCCTAAAATCTAAGTTTTTTCAAGAGATTTATTTATTCCCCCCTTTTTTTATTTATTTTCTCCTGGATGTTAAATGGGTTTTGGTTTATTTCTTCGTTTGTTGAAAGAACATTATTTATTGAGGTTTTACTTGAAATTTGCTTCTCCTCATAAAGTGTTAAAATTTCTCTTCCTGTGTTAATCTGAGTAATTCTTTCTGTCGAATCCTTGAAAGATCGGAAAAAAAAGGGTCTTTGATAGAAATTTATCAAATCTTCATATTCATTTTTGAAAATTAGCTTTTAATTCAAAAATTTAACATTTTTTTTAAAGTTTTGACAAAAAAATACATCAATTGATTTAATGTTAAACTCAAATTCAGTTTTATTTTCATTTTCAATGTAGAAAGCTATTGATTTTAAGACTCTTCTCTCCATGAAATCTTTGAAGAATCTCTAAATTTCGAATAAAAAATAAAAAAATTTAAATTTTGAACAGTTTCATCAGTTTGGTTTTGTTTTTCAATGAGAAAAAGACCCAATGGTATCTACAAAATATAAGGTGAAAAAAACAAATTATATTTATAAAAACGTCCAATGTTTGCCACTCCTTTGATTGATCTACTATAAATGCCTGAACTGATTTAATAAAATAAAAATTATCGTTACATAAACATTGTGATCATAATCGAAATCAGATGCAACCCTCATCATCATTCTATATAAATTCCCATCGGTTTTTAAATTTATTCTGATTGCATTAAAATTTGATATATCGATTTTGTAAATGAACTAAAAATCGATCGAAGTTTTTTTCATTGGTTTTTATATATTTTCTATAATACAGTCGAACACATTCCAAAATACATTCTCATAGCTAACAAATCATCTTTCTCTTCAATTAATTTACCCTTTACATAAACTTAATAAGAAAAAATGATGGCTTTCAATAGAATTGATTTTTAATTATAACTTGATTGATTTTGAGAATCGAAATATATTTCCCCTTTGGAATCACCTGTTGTAAGAAAAATACAATTGGATTTTAAAAAAAAAATTATAAAAAAGTTGAATTAATACCTCCATCAACATTATCTGAAATCGATGCCCAATTATAGAGACAATAGGGATAATTAAATGTGTATAAAGGAACTGTTAAAAATTTTTTATTGATTTCATCAATGTCATCAAAAGAATTGGGGGTCGATTTAAAAAAAGCTAAAATAAAGAGAGAGAAAGAATGCCATAAAAAAAAAGTGAATTAAGAAATCTCACATAATTTATTTGCTTTTGCTTTCATAATTGAGAATGGAATACGATAGCCTTCCAAATTAGCTCTGAATCTATAATAAAGTCTTTTTAGCAGAGAATTATCCAATTTTTTCATTTTTTTTCTCTTTTGGATTTTCGTTTAAATGGAAATTTATCACCAAATTAAATTAAAAGTGAAAATTTTTAAGTAAAAATATAAACAGAAATTAAATATGAAAAAATTTTTATATATTGTAACAAAAAATTAAAAACTTATAATTTTTCTTTACCTTTTTGCATCCAAAAAATTATTACATATTTTTTAAATCAAATCATTTATATAACTTATTAGTAAAATAAATTTCTTATTTATCAAATATATTTTTAAGTTTTAAAAAATTTTCACCAGATTATGAATATTGCTCTCCAAATATTTTTTTAATGAAGGAGAAAGAAAAAAAGGTTGCACTAAATAAATAAAAACTAAATAATATTTTATAAAGAAAAAAACCTTTGGTTTTCCAAAAATTCATTCTATTGACTCTTGGTTGTAGATCTTTCATTAATTGAAACTATCCGAAAAACTAAGATTCAATTTAAATAAAATTAGTTTTTACCATTTGGCTTTGTTTTAATAAATTTTTTATAGCTAAAACTTCAGTATAATTTGAAGCGAATTTTTTCCCATAAGAAAAAGCAGAAGGATTAGCTCCGTAAGCTAAAAGCAACTAAAAATTTATTTGTAATCCTTAAAGTTTTAAATTATAAATTTATAAACTTGAATTGTATCAAGACTATCACGATCTCCATTTTTTACAGCAAGAAATAAAGGTGTCCTTCCTGCCATATCTTTTGCCTCAATTTCTGCCCCATGATTTAATAAAAAGTACATCAAATAAAGAAAATGTCTTTCTGCAGCCCAATGAAGTGCAGTTTTTTTAGCCTTTATGTTTATCAAGAAAAATGTGAACCTTTATTGTTCTTAGATTTTTCTTTACGTAATCAAATGAATATAATAAATAACGGTCCTTTTGCAAAAATTCAACGACTCCTTCAATATCATTATTTTTCACAGTTTGAAGAAATTGTCGACTTAAAGGCTTTTCAAAAGGTTTTCTTGGGAAAATCTTTTTTGAGAAAATCTAAAATTTTGTTTTAAAAAAGCTAATAATATATTGGTTTTACATCATCAATGGTCAATTTCAAATTCGAAAGTTTATCCATTATTAAATAAACTGTTTTTTGGAATTTTCTCCTAATTTTTTCATTTATATTCTGATCATTATAGTCGAAAACATGATTACTGAATTCGCGTTTTTTTCGCTTGATGAAATTCCTAATCATTTCCTTTTGGGAAACTCTAAAATTGCTTAAATTTGCTCTGGTTAAATCTAAATCCCTTGCTAATTTCATTTCTTTGAGAATTTGCAAATCTCTAGTCATACTATTTTTTGATTCTAATAGTTTTTGGCTAATTTCTTCGAAAGTCAAAATTTCATTTTTTTCATTCAGCCGCTTTTTTTTATCAGATTCAAAAATTTTGCTGTCCACTAACAAATTTAAGTCTAGAAAATCTGATGTTAATTGTCTATTTTTCTCAACACAATTTATTGCTGGGTTTTTTTTAAGTTTCAGAAGCTTCAAAAATTTCAATCTATCTTCCAAATCCTTTTTTTTTATTGCATCAAAGCAAATTTCATTATTATTTGCCCATTTTTTGTCATTTTCCTTGAGTTTTGGCAAATTATTTTCATATTTCTGTATAAAATTCCGAAAATCAATTTTCTTGATTCTTTCCTTTTCAGAGGATTTTAGTTTATTTTCGTTAAAAGCTGAAATATTTTTGGCTATAAGATTTGGACGAAAAACCGCAAGAGATTGTGAAAATTTTATGTTTTTTGAATCAATTTTATTATTTTCTTTCTCAAAATTTTCAGTTTTGAATAACAGATCATCATTTTTTTTCTTCTTCGATTTTTTTTCAGTCGAAAATTTTAAATGTTCTAAGAGAGAATTACTTTTTTCAAAAAAAAGACAATTTATAAAGAAGTTAAAGTAATAAATACCGAGTAGGAAAGAGTTTTCTCTGGTTAATTTTGGCTTGGTCCAAAAAAGCAGTTTCCTGTCGTTTTAATTCATTATTAATGGACTTATTTCTCATCTAAAGTTTAATATTTTTATTATTTTATTTTTCAAAATTTAATGAAATTAGATTTTCCTTGGAGTCGGTACAATATTTCTGAAAAAAATAATAATTTTTCAAAGAACTGGAACAGGAATAAATGAAAAAATAGAAATTATAGAAAATAAACCAATTCAAAAAGAAAGACAACAAGTCAAACAATATTTTTCTTCTTATTCATTTTTAAATTTCTTTCAAAAGGAAAAAGATTTTTTAAGGGAACATGAAAAAGAAATTAATTTTGAAATGACTGTGAGATGTTATAATTATTGTGTCAAATCATTTATGGAGAAGATTTTGAACCCTTACGAAAAAGAATGCATGTATCATTGCTATCAAAACATGACCAATTTTTATATAGAAGTTCATAATAGTCTTTTAGAAAAAAAATAGGATCTTATTTTTAATTTTATCATAAATTTGAAAAATAAATTAACAATTTAATTGAGGTTTCAGAATTTTTAAAATAAACAGATGTTTAATTTAATATAAATTTTCTTTTAAATGCTTCATAATACATTTAATTTGAAAATTTTTTTTTTTTAAGTAAATTCACACTTTATTAGCTAATAGTTAATTTGGTTTGAACATACTGTATTAAATTTTAAATTGCTTTTATTTCTACAAAGTCTTTTTTTTCAGCTACCTCACAAAAATCAGAATCAAAAATTTTCACAAGTGTATTTATTCTGAAATCCTATTAAAATATAAATAAAGATTAATTTACCGTTTTTTTAATTTATTACCCCAATATGAGGAAAAGTAAAAAGAAGATCTATATTATAATCTAATTTTCCAGGATTAATTTTCATTTTTTGTTTTTGCACATTGACAATTTTGAAAAGTGAATTTTCCTGTTCAACAATCAAACATAACTCATTTTCAATTCTCATGAAAAAATTCTTTTGAGTTTTCTGAATATTATGAACGCCTATCTCTAAATTTAATATTCCCCCTCGATGTGCATTGAATTTCTAACAAAAAATCAATATTTTATTTTTATAAAATTAATGAAATGTACTATAAATCCGTCTTTGCTTCTGTTATCGGAGTTTTTGTATGTTAATGAAAGTGATATGTTTTTGATCTGGATTTGGCAAAAAGCCCGAGGGATTGTGAGATGCTGGATTGTCAATAAATCTATCAATAGTTTCCCAATTATTACTAATGGATGTGAACAGTTTTCTTTAGATTTGATGTGTTTAATAATAATTTGTAAAATTCTTTGTTCTCCATCTCCGAATTCCAACTTCTCTTTTTCAAGATTCTGTAAAATATACTAAATTATCAAAAATTAAAATAACAATTTTACCTCAAAAAATATCTTGAAACTATCATCATTTCCAAATAAATGTGTTTTCAGTAAAATTTCTATCACTTTATATGCAAGAATGCATGTTTGCAATGTTTTTCTGCTGATAGAATCCAAATTTTTGAATTTGTTGATGAAATCCTGAAATCTTTTTAGAAATAAAATACTCACTTTATTAAAAAAAAAAACCTTTTGATAAGAATTTGTAAATCCCATAAATGTGGTTTGAGATTTTTGGTTTCAGCCTCTAAAATCGAAAAGCTATTGAGGCTTTTATATAAATTATTGAGATCTTGAATTATTACATTAAATAAAATTCGAATCAAAATGAGAAAATGCAAATACATTGATAGGTTTCATAAAATAAATTCAAAAAGATTGATTGAAATTCTGAATTTTCATCAATATCAAAAAGTGGAAGAACATCTACATAAGAAAAATAAAATAAAAAATAAAGTAAGATATAAAAAATACTTAATATTATATCAATCTTCTTTGAGATTATTTCATCAATCAATCCAGGATTATTGAAAAAAATCAAAGACTCAGAGAAAAAATTTAACAATAATTCAAAACGAGTGAAATAAAAAAAAGTTTGTTGATTGGAGCATTCTTGAAGAAGAAAGTGATTTAAACTCTTTGCGACAACAAAAAAATTGTTCGCAATCATCTTTTTGAACAAATTTGATAAGAATTGTTTCATTCTTTTCCAATGTCTTGTTTTTTTATTAATTCTCAAATTTTCTAAAAGCTGTTGCACTTTAATATGTAAAAGACCTTCTAATTGAAAATGTCTTTCAAAAGACAATTTCTTTGTAATTTTTTTTATTATTTGGAAAAAGTTTTATTTTGAACGTACGTTTGAAAGCGTGAAAATCATTGTATAAGTCATTTCAAGAAAATATATTGTATTTTCATTAATATACTCATCATTCATTTCGTTTTCATTAGGATTTTTTTCAGATATGTCTTCCAAAAGCATTACAGAATTTTCGTTTTTATCCTTCAAAAGCTCTAAATGAAGAGTTTCGAGAAAATCAAAAACAGTTTTTTCAATAAAAAGAAAATACTCATTTGCTAGTATTAAGTCCGATAAATGAGTAATTTTCTTTTAAAATTTAATAATTTTTTTTTATTTATTAAATTACTGAATTTTGCAAGACAATTGATGTAAGTAAACAAAGGTTTTTGGCTTTTTCCAAGTTTTTTACTTGTAAAAAATCTAAATTTTTATTGAACATTTCACCAAATTTCTGAAAAACAGCAGGAAATCCATTAATATTCTCTAGTTTGGAAAAAATATAAGCTATTTCATTTCTGTTTTCATTTAAAAAATTAAACCAAAATATTTTTTCTTCAGTCTCAAAAATATTCATAAATATTTTTATATCAAAATCGAAGTTTTTTTGGCAAAATTTTTTGGATAATATCATAAACAAAAGAAAACATGATTTATTTGCAATATTTTCCTTCAAAAACTCAAAAACATTTCTTATAAATTCTTGATTTTCATTTTCGCAAATTAGTTTAAAAAAAGGACCAAATATCTCAATAATTTCCTGTGAAAATTCAGAGAATCGCAAAATAATCAGCAAAAAATTTAAATCAATTTTATTTTCTAAGCGATAAAATAAAGAAATTTGATAAATTTTCGTCAAAAGTCTTAAACTCTCATTATAATAAACACCTTGTTTTTCTTTTTTTAACAAATCCTTCAGAAATTCAATAGAATAGTCAATAAACATCCCTGAATTCCTGGTCAAACGGACTTGATTTCTCATCAAAAATCGTATTTTTTTGGGATTTTCATTGATTTTGGATAAAAAAGTCAAAAACTTCATGTTGATTTCGAAAGCATCAGACAAATCCTCAAAAGAAATCTCCATACATACGCTTAATTTTATGTAAAACCCAATCAAATCTTTTTTTTTCTTGAGAAAATTTTCGTCATTTTGAATGAAACTATGAATCTAATTGCTTTTATTATCGAAAAATTAATCAGTTTTTTTTTAATACCTTAGTCAACATCGCCTTTGAAATTTTTCTTGAAGCTTTCAAAAATTTTTCTAAACAAATTAAAGCGTTTTTTCTCTCGATGTAAATCGTTGAATTTTCCAAAATATGATTAAGCTTTTTTAAAAAAAATATAATTTTAGCAATTTTTGTTGTGAAACTTGATGAAATATATCAAATCTTTCTTGATAGAATTCAGCCAATTGGCAAATTATTTTAATCGTGATAGTTCGAGAAATATAATCATTTGAATATAAAGAAGTGAATATCAGATCCAGCATTTCTTTTTTATTCAAAACTGTTCCAACGTATTTTTTATTTCGATTAAAGAACTAATATAATTCATTTAACAAAAAAATAAACAACATTAATTAAAACAAGTAAACCTCCAAAATTTGGTATCTGATTTGATTCAGAGCTGATGCGTATAAATATGCGATTTGTAAGAAAATCTTATTGATTAACACATTGTTATTTGTGTTTTTAATCATATTCTCGAGTTTCTTCAAAGCCTCATGAATTTCCAAAGCATTTTGTGAAAAAAGCATTTTTTCACATTCGAAATAAGACGCAAACAAGAGAGAGTCTTCATTAGCTTTTTCCTCCATTTTTTTATTTAAAATTAAATTAATTTATTCCTTCAAAACATAATTTAATTTGATTTTTAACCAATTTTGATATTATCAAATTATTAAACTGAAAATCAAATGAAAAATGAATGAAAAAAAAATTTTTCACCAAAGTCAGAAAACTTATGATCCTCCTCTCTTAGCAGAACAATCCAGTGTTAAGCCAAATAAGCCTGGTTTTTTTATATACCAACTATTTTTTTTAAATATAAACACTCATTTTTAATGAAGAAATCAAGAAAATTCGAACGATCGGCGAACAAAAGAAAATAAAAATAGTTGAAAAGAAATCAGTAAAAAGCTTTAGTGAAAGTAATGCAAATGCTAAGTTTTCTTCAAAAATGGTGATGACAGCCCCATCAAATACACAAATGAAACTTAATTCGATGAAATCATCTCAACAAGAGGGAGCAAAAACTGTTAAAAACCCCGCAAATCTGAGATTTTTGACCTCAAATAATAACAGCATAAGAGTCTTGAAGAAAACTTTAACAATTTTTCGAAGATGCTTGCATTTTATTTTCGGCATTACTCGAAAACTAGAAAGAATCAAAATTTTCTTTGGTAAAGACTCAGAACAAGATCTTTTGTATCGACACACGAATAATTTGGTGAAAACCACCAAGTAAATTCGCTATTTTGAAGCAAAAAAAAAATATAGAAAAAATTGATTAATTCAGATATACTGCGATCAATTAGTTTCCAAAAAGCTTGATGATTCAATTCATGAAAAGTGCAAACATTTATTTCCTGATAATAACCATTTTGACAGCTATGCCATTTTCTCCGAAAGTTTTTTATTTTATAAGTGGATATATTTAAAATAAACTCATTTTAAAAAAAGATGCCGGAAACCATGTTTTTAACATTTTCAGCTGTTTTAATTTTCACACAATTGAAAGAAGCCTATGAAGTTTTATTTCAATTATTTTTAAATCAAACTCGATAAAACCTTAATTTAAATAAAAAGGATTATAGGCGTTATTTACAAGACAATGAAGTGAATTATAAAAAGGTGCTTTGTTTTGACTACACTTCAAAGACTTATATAGAAAGAGAATGGATGAATTTGGAAGTAGGTGAAATCGTTAAAGTTTTGAAAGAAGACTCTTTTCCTGCTGATTTAATTTTTCTCAAATGCTCTGAAAAAAATGGCATAGCATTTGTTGATACAATGAATCTGGATGGAGAGGTAATGCATTTTATTAATTATTAAAAAAAATATATCTCAATTTCATCATTTTTTAGACAAATTTAAAAGAAAAATTGGTGTTAGCAGACACACAAGACCAAGAAATTGAGAGTTTGGGCAAGATAAAAGGCTTTGTTGAATGTGATGCTCCTAATGAATTTCTTGAGGTTTTTGACGGGATTCTAACATTTGAAAATGATAATGTGCCGAGTTCTCTGAGGTCTTTTTAATTATTAACTTATGAATGAAATATTAAATTTCCTTTTTTTTCAGTACAAAACAATTGTTGTTACGAGGGTCTGTTTTGAAAAATACAACATGGATCATTGGATTGATTGTCTACTGTGGACATCAGACAAAAGCCTATAAGAATGCAAGGAAGCCGAGAAATAAAATGAGCAACATTTTGAAGAAGATGAATAAGATTTTGTATTCGGTTCATTTTAATTTTCATTGATGAATCTTTTATTTATTTTATCATTTAGCTCTTTGCGTTTTTAGGAGCTCTATGTTTAACTTGGACTTTTGCTGGAGTTTCTGCTGAAAATTACACTTTAAAGAATCACAATTACTTAGGGGAGGTGATTTTTATTTAAAAATTCAATACTATAATTTTTTGCAGGCTTTTTTGGAAAATACTTTTTCGATGTATATACAAAGATTTTGTATTTATGTTGTGGCTTATTCGCAAATAATCCCAATATCTTTGTATGTGGCATTGGAGATAGTGAAACTAATGCATGCTTATCTCATCACTTTTGATCCAGAGTTGTATTACGAGCCAGTCAAAAAGAGACCTCATATAAAAAATTCTGATCTCATTGAAGAATTAGGACAAGTTGAAATGATTTTTAGTGATAAGACTGGGACATTGACTTGTAATGTCATGGAATTTAAAAAATGTATAATTGATAACACAGTTTATGGAGATGTTTCATTTAAAAAGGTTCAATATTTTCTTATATTTATGATAAAAATTAAGAATTTAAGGGTTTATATCATATAAATAATGACACAAAAGCATTTCAAATCTTACTAGATAAATCATATGATGACCGATGGGTAAATATCGATAATTTTTTCAGAATTATTTCCATTTGCCATACAGTGGTAACAGGTTCTTAATAAAATATTTCATTAAATCAAATCAAAAAATTTCTCACTTTTTGTAAACTAATGAACTTAGAAAAAGAAGGAGATGATAAAAATTTGATTAAATATCAGGCTTCTTCTCCTGATGAATTGGCTCTGGTTGAAGGAGCAAGAAACATGGGTTATCTCTTTCTGGGCCGAAATTTTAAGACTTTAAGCATACAAATTTTTGATAATGATTCAGAAACATGGGAAACTTTGGTAGAATTTCCTTTTGATTCTCATCGAAAAAGAATGTCAATAATCGTTAAAAACACAAAGACCAACAAATATTTGTTAATGACAAAAGGGGCAGATACTAGTATGATGCCCAGAATAAAACAAACAGAACACACCAAACAAACTGAAGAGAAACTTAATTCGTTTGCTTTAGAGGGGTTAAGAACTTTGGTTATAGCTCAAAAATCATTGGAGGAAAAAGATTATAATGAATTTTGGTCAGAATATCAACAATTGAAATTTTCACACGAAAAATCGAGAACAATTGAACTTTTAAAACTGTATGATTTGTATGAACAAAATCTGGATTTGATAGGAGTTTCAGGAATAGAAGATAAATTGCAAGAGGGTGTGCCTGACACAATTTACAAGCTCATTGAAGCTGATATAAGAATATGGGTTTTAACAGGAGATAAGCAGGTTTAATTTCTAAATAAATAAAATTAAATTAAAAAATACAAAGGAAACAGCTATTGAAATTGGAAAATCATGCAAATTAATACAGCCTGAAATGGATTTATTGATTCTAACCTCAGAAAATGCAAATGATTTAGCCAATAAAATTAAAAGAAAATGCGAACAATACGTCTCTATAAATAAATATATTTATTATTAGAGAATTTTTTTAGGATATTCGTTTGGATAAACCATTGACTTCTCTTTATAAATTAACTAAACAATTTCAAAAAAAAAGCAAAATAGCTCTTGTAATAGATGGATCCACTCTAAATTTCGTTATGGAGAACGCAACTTTAAGAAATTATTTTTTCCGCTTAGGAATATATTCCAACTCATGTATTTGCTGTCGAGTTTCCCCCAAACAAAAAGCCGATGTTGTAAAATTAGCGAAATCATATGGAAATTGGATTACTCTTGCAGTTGGAGATGGAGCTAATGATGTTTCTATGATAACAGAAGCTCATATAGGTGTAGGAATATTCGGAAAAGAAGGCACTCAAGCTGCTAGATCAGCTGATTTCGCAATTTGTCAATTCAAATATCTAGAAAAATTATTATTGGTACATGGAAGGTGGAATTACCAAAGGGTTGCTTTGTTTATTTCCT